>Ga0164294_10004126_pt1 | contig 12775 bp, 13 predicted proteins | sample GEODES005metaG_FD_111479 | JGI IMG/M metagenome (GOLD analysis project Ga0164294, IMG submission 111479) | Oligotrophic lake water microbial communities from Sparkling Lake, Wisconsin, USA - GEODES005 metaG | ecosystem: Environmental > Aquatic > Freshwater > Lake | place: USA: Sparkling Lake... | reverse complement strand
GGCCGCGCCACCGGCGAAATATCCAAAGACATTCAAGCCGTCATGGCTGAGATTCCCATGCCGGATGGTTACCGTTACCAGTTTGGTGGTTCGACCAAAAACATGAAGGAATCTTTCCAATACGCAGTGCTTGCTTTGGCCATGGGTGTGATCTTCATCTACATGATTTTGGCCAGTCAATTCAAAAGTTTTCTGCAACCGCTGGCACTGATGACGGCCTTGCCGTTAACACTCATCGGCGTTGTCGCGGCGCTCATGGCGTTTCGCTCAACCTTGTCCATGTTCTCGGTGATCGGCGTGATCATGCTCATGGGACTGGTCACCAAAAACGCCATCTTGCTGCTGGACTTTGCGATACGCGCGCAAGAAGGACTGGACCGCGGCGACGGCACCCGGGATGCACCACTCGACAGAACCAGTGCCCTGCTGCTGGCCGCTCATGTCCGGTTGCGTCCCATTTTGATGACCACGCTGGCCATGATTTTCGGCATGGTGCCGCTCGCCTTTTCCGTCTCCGAAGGGTCTGAACAACGCGCACCGCTGGGCCAAGCCGTCATTGGTGGCGTGATCACCTCCTCCATACTGACATTGGTTGTGGTGCCGGTGGTCTATTGCTATATCGATGACTTGAGCCAATGGTTGAAAAAACTTTGGCGGGGCAAGTCATCCCCTGCACAAGGTGGCGCTGTATAGAATGACTGACTCTATGAATTCCCCTCCAACCATGAATCCGCAAGTCGCACGCTTTAACATGATTGAACAGCAAATCCGTACCTGGGAGGTATTGGATAAGCAAGTCTTGGCACGTTTAGATCGCCTTGATAGACAAGATTTTGTGCCTGCTGCCTACCAATCGCTGGCCTACAGCGATATTGAAATACCCATCGGACATGGTGAACATATGCTCGCGCCTAGGGTAGACGCCCGTTTATTGCAAGACCTGGCGCTGCAGCCCTACGAAACCGTGCTGGAAATCGGTACGGGAAGTGGTTATTTAACTGCCTTGCTCGCGCTGTCATGCGCCCATGTCACCAGTTTGGAATGCCAAGCAGATTTCATCTCTGCTGCCCGCCAGCGCCTTGAGAATGCTGGCATCTTCAATGTTGACATCTTGCACGGGCAAGGTGTCCCCGCATCTGTTGCTCATGCACCGTTTGATGCGATCGTATTGAGTGGCTCTGTGGCTTCAGTGCCAGCTGCGCTCTTGACATTACTCAAACCCACAGGTCGATTACTAGCCGTCGTTGGTGAAGAACCTGTGATGCAGACTACGCTCATCCAACGTTATGCGGATGGCAGCAGCCATGCACGTGTTTTGTGGGATGTGGTTATTCCACGTTTGCATGGCTTCACCGAAAACTCTGCTTTCCATTTTTAAATTGTTGTCACAAAGGAATACCATGAAATTGTTTTGCACACTGCCCTTGATAGCTGCCATGTCCATGGCCTTTTCAGGCGCTGCCCGCAGTCAAAGTCTGGTTGAACTTTACGATGTCGCGAAGAACTACGACGCCAGTTTCAAATCAGTGCAATTGCAAGCGCAAGCCACGCGACTCAAGGTGCAGCAAGCGCAGGCCAAACTTGGGCCCACCGCCACTGCCTCAGCGAATGTGAGTTTGAACAGTGGCGGTTATTACTCCCCGGCCTCCACCGTGCATTCCTATGGCACACAAACCGGCACATTGCTCGGTTCACAACCCCTGTACCGACCGGGCGATAAAGCAGAGGTTTCGCAGGCTAATTTGCAATTGCAAATCGCCGATGCGCAGTTACTTGCGGCTGAACAAGATTTGATGGTTCGCCTGAGCCAAACCTATTTTGATATTTTGGCCAGTCAGGACAGCTTGACATTCATTCAAGCACAAATGAAAGCAGTTGCCGAACAATTGGCGTTTGCCAAACGCAATTTCGAAGTGGGCACGGCCACCATCACCGACACGCGCGAAGCGCAGGCCAGTTATGACTTGGCTGTGGCACAAGAAATTGCCGCCCAAAATGATTTGCGGGTTAAAAAAATGGCGCTTGACCAATTGGTCGGCAAATCAGACACCAGTCCCAAACCCATCTCTTTGACGCTCGAGCCTCAAGGCCCTGTGCCTGACCGTGTGGAAGAGTGGGTAGCGCTGACTGAACAAAAAAATCCCAGCATCAAACAATACCGCATAACCAGCGACGTGGCTCGCTTGGAAACTGACAAAGCCCAGTCTGCCCTGATGCCGACTGTCGATTTGCAACTGAGTTACTCCTACACCAACAACAGCAGCGGAACTATCGCCACCACCTACGACTCGCAAGTCGGTGTGACCACCGGCGCTGTGGTGCTGAGTGTGCCTTTGTTCAATGGCAATGCATTGAGCAACCGGGTGAAAGAAACCATTTCCCTGCGACAAAAAGCAGAATCCGACGTGGATACTGCTGTTCGCAATACCTCGCAAAACACCCGCAGTGCTTTTTTTGGCCTGCTCTCCGGTGTCAGTCAGATCAAAGCTTTGAAAGCAGCCGAAGAATCAAGCCAAGTTGCTTTGGATGCCAACAAACTGGGTTACAGCGTAGGCGTTCGCATCAACATCAACGTCTTGGATGCACAAAGCAAGCTCTATGACACCAAAGCCAAGTTGGCCAAGGCTCGCTATGACGTGCTGGTCGGTCATCTGAAACTGCGTCAACTCAGCGGCGTTTTGCAAGTGGAAGATTTGCAAAACATCAACAACATGCTGGCGCCTTAAGCGCTCTTACATCAGGGGCTTGATCAGCTCTATGCAGCGAGCGACTGCGCCCTGATGTTGAGTGGCAAATTGCCTTGCCAGTTCGGCCTTGTTGGCGCATTCTTGTTTGTCCAATGCCAAGCGGTACGCAACGTCTACCGCTTCCTTCAAATGATGAACTCTGATGGCCGCGCCTGCTTGTTGCGCCAATGAAGCGGCTAGCGCAAAGTTGAAGGTATGCGGCCCCATGACCACCGGACAAGAACAGGCACAGGATTCAATCAGGTTTTGACCGCCCAAGGGCTCAAAGCTGCCACCCAGCAAACACACACTGGCTGCGCTGAAATACAAAGCCATTTCCCCCATGCTGTCACCCAACACCAAGGCTTCGCTCGCCTGCACCAGCGAAGCATTAGGAGAATCTCCCCATTCGCTGCGCCGCATGAGTGGCCAAGCTTTGGCTTTGACCAACGCCGCCACATCGTCAAAGCGTTGCGGGTGCCTAGGCACCAACCACCACTGCACCTCTTTCAAATACTCGGGATGCTGCGCCAACACATCCAGCAAAGCTGCCTCTTCGCCTTCGCGTGAAATAGCCAGCAATATCACCGGTCGCGAAAAACTTGCACGCAGCGCATGCCCTTTCACTAGCTGCGCGTTATCAGGTAAAGCATCAAACTTTAAATTGCCCATGACCGCCTGCACATGTACGCCCAGGCTTTGAAAGCGTTTGGCATCTTGTTCAGATTGAGCCCAAATAGCGGTCAAGCTGGCAAATGCGGGTTTGGCAAGGGCTGACCATTGCATGGACCGGCGCAAAGAACGCGCACTCAAGCGGGCATTGAGTAAGACCACAGGTACGCCATGCTGGGCGGCTTGCGACACGGTCATGGGCCAGACTTCAGTGTCCACCAAAAAACCCAGCTTGGGCTGGAAGTGACGGAAAAAACGTTTCACCGGCTGCGGTGAATCCCAAGCCTGCCACACCTGAACATCACCGGGCTTTAACAAACTCACACCTTGTTTGCGTCCGGTTGCTGTGCCATGTGTGAATACAAATTTCACACCGGGATAGTTTTGTCGGATGGCATTCACCAATGCCGCAATGGCGCGCGTTTCTCCAAGAGAGACAGCATGTATCCAAATACAGCCTGAAGTAGCAGGCATGGTGTAGAAACCAAAACGCTCAGCCATGGCCTCGGCGTACAAGGGTTCTTTGCGTGAACGCGCATACAACTTGAGCAACAAAAACGGCGACAACAAACGCATGAACCACCCATAGACAAACAACATCATGGCTGGGCTTTCGTGGCACGCATATGCGCATGCATGCAGGTTTGCCAAGTTTGCATCACCACTTCAACGCTGGGATGAGGATGGGCATACACGCTTTGCTGCCAAGCAGATTGCAAAGGCTCTGTGCGCCATGCGGTATCGAAGTTATAAATTTGCACATGTGGCAAACCCAGAGCCACCGCGATGTGGCTAGGTCCGCTGTCCACACCTATGACGCCCACACAAGCGGCCAATTGCCCTGTCAATGTGTACACATCAGAGCGCGGCCACACCACTGAACCGGGACAGGCCTGCGCGATATGTGTAGCCACCCGTTCTTCGGCATCGTTAGATTGCGGCAGCGCCAAATGAAAACCTTGCGATACCAATTGGCAGGCAAGCCGGGTCCAATTTTCTAAAGGCCAGCATTTGTCTGACCGGGAAGTGCCGTGCACCAATGCGATTGTTGGCGGGAACACAGTCGCATCCGGCGCAGTGAACATGGTTTTTATCGCTTGGTGTGGCTCGCTGTAAGCCAAAGCCTTTGCACACACATGGCGCGCGCGTTGTACCGCGTGACTCTCCCACGGACATTCGATCAACACATCAGCCACCCAGCGGGTAGGCGACTCATAGGCCGAACCGCGGGTGCGGTTGGCCATGGCGTAGCGTTTGCCGGTCGGGCTCAATTTGGCCAAACGAGAAATCAAAGCTGATTTGGTCAATCCTTGTAAATCAATTACCGCGTCATATTCAACCGCTTGAAGTTGATGGATGAATGCGCCCCATTCGCGCCGTGTCTCAGCGGTCCACCATTGTTTGCGCCAGCGCCGAATACGGCTGGGAACAATGCGTTGAATGGCAGGACAGGTTTGCAGCAAGGGAGCGAACGCGTCTTCCACCACCCAATCGATTTCGGCGTGCGCCATGGCTTGGTGCATATCCATCGCGGCGGCAAGCGTATGAACCACATCACCTAGCGATGACAGCTTGACCACCAATACCCTCAATGCGCCGCCTCTTGTACCTGGGCATCCGGTTTGACTTGTCTCAATAAGGCCATCATGTCGGCTTCTATGCGTTGCAGTGCAGCTGCATGCTGACCTTCAAAGCGCAACACCAGCACGGGGGTGGTGTTGGACGCGCGTACCAGACCAAAACCATCATCCCAATCGATTCTTAAGCCATCGATGTCACACAAAACCGGGTGGTGTTCTGCACTTGGCATGCCGTGCGTTTGTGCAAACGCCAGCAGTTCGGCAGTGACAAGGTGCGGTTCGCCCTCTTGGCACGGCACATTCAACTCAGGTGTAGATTCACTTTGCGGAAGTGCATGCAATTCTTTATTCGCATCTGCTGAGCGGCTGAGAATTTCAAGCAAGCGGCAACCGGCGTAGGTGCCATCATCAAACCCATACCAGCGTTCTTTGAAAAACACATGGCCACTCATTTCGCCACCCAAAGGTGAATCGATGGCTTTCATCTTCGCTTTGATCAACGAGTGTCCAGTTTTGAACATGAGTGGCACGCCACCGGCCGCGCGAATAAACGGCGCGAGTTGTTGCGAACATTTCACGTCATACACAATGGTGCCGCCGGGTTGACGCGACAACACATCGCGCGCAAACAACATCATCTGGCGATCCGGATAAATGGTTTGGCCATCGCGGGTGACGATGCCCAAGCGGTCACCATCACCGTCAAACGCCAAACCCAATTCAGCATCGCTGGTTTGCAAGGCATGAATCAAATCGCGCAAATTTTCCGGCTTGCTCGGGTCAGGATGGTGGTTTGGGAAATCGCCATCGACTTCGCTGAACAGCTCAATCACTTCACAACCAATGGCGCGCAATATCTGCGGCGCACTGGCGCCAGCTACACCATTGCCGGAATCCACCACGATACGCATAGGTCGCGCCAGATGAATGTCGCTGACGATGCGCTGTTGATAGTCATGCGCCACAGACACAGAACGCACACTGCCACCGGTAAGCAATTGCCAGTTTTCTTGCTCCATCATTTGGCGCAAAGCTTGGATGTCTTGCCCGTAAATGGCGCGACCGTCCATCACCATTTTGAAGCCGTTGTAATTTTTGGGGTTGTGACTGCCTGTGATTTGTATGCCGCTTTGACACAAGGTGTTGGCTGCGAAGTACAACTGCGGCGTGGTCACCATACCAACGTCGATGACCTCGATGCCTGCATCCATCAAACCTTGAATCAAGGCCTGCGCCAACGAGGGGCCGCTCAAACGCCCATCCCGACCGACTGCCACACGCGTTTGTCCGCATGCGCGGGCTTGCGTTCCAAAACTTCGACCCAAGGCTTTGGCCATGTCAGGATGCAAAGCAACGGGAACCGCACCGCGTATGTCATACGCCTTAAAGATAGAAGGTTCGATGTTCATGAAAACACATTGTAGGCGCGCAGGATGAAGGGCTGAATGACAAAAAATCGACTCGTTCATTCTTTAGAATGAGTCAATGAATCAACCTGCTTTCGCACAGCCAAAGACGCCATGACCCGCACAGACATGCTGTTGAAAAAACCATTGGATCATTGGCAAATGCCTATCCACACGCCCTTGGGTCGCATGACATTGCTGGCAAATGCACAAGGCCTGTGTGGCGCATGGTTTGATCAACAAAAACATCTGCCCGATTTGCAGCACATGCCTTGGGGTCCAAGCCAGTGCTGGTTGTTGCAAGCCAAGCAGCAGTTGAGCGAGTATTTTTCTGGCAAACGCACCCAGTTTGATGTACCGCTTTCACCCCTTGGCGGCAGCGATTTTCAACGCACTGTTTGGCAAGCGCTTGCCATGATTCCTTTCGGCCGCTTCGCCTCCTACGCAGACATTGCTCGGCATTTAGGTCAGCCTCAATCTGCGCGGGCTGTCGGCACTGCGGTTGGTCGTAACCCCTTGAGTATTTTTCTTCCCTGCCATCGCGTGGTTGCCAGCAGTGGGGCATTGACTGGGTATGCAGGCGGACTCGACCGCAAAGTCGCTTTATTACAAATAGAAGGCATGGTGTTGTGACACCCGGTTTACGCTGGCAAAGCTGGCTGCCGGAATTTGTGTTGCTGGGTCTGATCTGGGGCTCATCATTTGTTTTCATGCGCATGGCGGCGCAACAGTTCGGCCCTTGGACAACCGCGTGGATGCGTGTCAGCATTGCCACATTGGTGCTCTTGCCCTTGCTGCTTATGCAGAGTCATCTGCCCAGCTTGATCAAACACTGGCGAGCCATATTCGCCATGGGCGTGGTCAACTCAGCCATCCCCTTTTGTTGCTATGCCTATGCTGTGTTGTTCCTCACCACAGGCATGTCGTCTATTCTCAATGCGACATCCCCTTTGTTCGGCGCTCTGATCGCCTGGCTGTGGCTGGCTGAACGCCCCAGCGGCTGGCGCGCCCTTGGTATGTTGCTGGGTTTTTGCGGTGTGGCTCTGCTTGCCATGGGTATGAGGGGCGGCTTGTCATTCAAAGCAGATGCCAACGGCTGGGCGGTGATGAGTTGTTTGTTAGCCACCACTTGTTATGGCTTGGCCACCGCATATTCGCAACAATATTTAAAAGCTGTACCGCCGCTGGCGATTGCGACCGGCAGCCAGTTGGGCGCTTGTTTGGTGCTCGCCATACCGGGCTGGGTTTATTGGCCTGTCCACATGCCGGACATCCACGCGTGGCTAGGCTTGCTGGTTGTGGGCGCTATCTGCACCGGCTTGGCTTATGTGCTGTATTTCCGACTGATTGCCAAAACTGGCGGTGCGCGCACCTTGAGTGTGACTTACCTGATTCCCTTGGTTGCCAATCTCATCGGCGTGCTGGTTCTGGGCGAGTCCATCACTTGGCAGATGTTGATGTATGGTTTGTTGATATTGCTGGGAACTGCCTTGGCCACCGGCCTGCTGCCATTCACTCAAAGCAAAAGGTCAACTGGCTAGACACATGTCTGACGCCATGTGATGCAAGCGGTGCTCAGGGTGAACCAGTGCACTCAACATACTGAAGTGATGCAGGTCCGGCAATGCCTCACACACAGGCACACGCTCAGCGCCCCAAGCTTGTCGGATCAAGGCGTTGTGTCGTAAAAACTCTTCGCTTTCCAGCGCACCCACCACGCTTCGCAAGGACGCATGCGCAGGGGCTGTCATCCAGGCGGGGCTGCATTGAAGTACGGTGGTGTCATCCAAACGCAAATCCGCCTGCAACATCGGTGAGTTGCGCACCGACGCCAATTCAAACAGGCCGGAAATTGCCAATGCCGATTTCACCAAGTTGAAAGGTAAATCAGGCGCATAGCGTGACCATTCACACGCCATCATCAGGGCAGCAAGCTGACCCCCAGCCGAATGACCAGCGACATGGATACGGCTGGGGTCACCGCCCCATTCGTGAATGTAGCGCCACACCCAAGACAAGGCTTTGACCATCTGCATCACGATGTCTGCAATGCTGACCGCCGGGCACAAAGCGTAATTGGGCACGACCACGCAAATACCTTTTGGGGTGAACGCGGGGGCAATGAACGAATGGTCAGACTTGTCTAAGGCGCGCCAATAGCCGCCGTGCAGAAAAACAAGCACCGGTGCATTCTTTGTGTGGGTTGTAAAAATATCTAAAGTCTCGTTAGGACCTGCGCCATAACTCAGGTCTAAGAGACAGCTGGCGTTGTCGCGTGCTTGGCGGGAGTCCTTGGCCCAGCGCTGCAAGTGATCTGCAAAATCAGGCACCAAGGCACGGTTGTTGAACATCCGGTCGTACCATTCTGGCGAGCCCCGCATGTCAGTCACTGGATCTGTTTATTTGCTGTTTTGCGCTTGGCGGATAGCAGAATTCGCTTCTGCGCCGGCGTTGGCTCCGCCCACAGGGTTTTGAATCACCAGACCCAGTAAACGGGCGCCGTGCTCCACCGCTATGGAGCCGTAGGAAATATCACCGTGAACAATCGAGTCCTTGTGGAACTCCACACGCTCAGAGGCGTAAATATTGCCTTCTACTTTACCCGCCACCATGACACGGTGTGCGGTCACGTCCCCGGAGACTTCGCCGCTGGCACCAATAGCGACAGTGACTTTGCTTTCTTTGGCGGTCTCAATATTTCCCACCACTTTGCCGTCAATGCGCACACTGTCGACCAATACCAAGCGGCCGTAAATTTGGGTGGTGCGCCCGATCAATGTTTCAAAGCGCTCTTGTGAACTGGCCAGTGGTTTATCGCGCAATTTTTCAAACATGGATCACTCCGGTGAACGGGTTAGCTTGAGCTGAGAGGAAGCACCTGCACAGGATTGATAACCCTGTCTCGTATAAATACTTCGTAATGCAAATGGGGGCCGGTAGAACGCCCTGTGCTGCCCACTTCACCCAAAAGGCCGCCGCGCTCGACCTGATTGCCGACCTGCGCGATGCGCTTGCTTAAATGGGCATAACGAGTGGAAAAACCTTCGGCATGCTGAACTTCGATCACATTGCCGTAGCCGAAATCCCAACCGGAGCGTGTCACTGTGCCTTTAGCGGTCGCTACGACCTGAGTGCCGGTGCTGGCGGTGAAATCCAAGCCCTCATGCATGGCTAAGCCGCCGGTGAAGGGGTCATTGCGAATACCAAAACCACTGCTCACTCTGAAGTCACCGCGGACCGGTAAACCGGTGGGCAAAGTGTTGAGCCAATCGAGTTGTTTTTCCCAGTGATTACGCAATTCAACGACAGCAGTTTGGGTTTGGACAAAGTCTTGCAGCGTCTGGTCAAACTCCATGCCCAGTGGCTGTCGAAACAAACTGGAAAAAGGCTTGGGGGCGATCAACGGACCGCCCTTGTTGTCGTCTTTGCGGTTGATTTTGTCGCGCACCACGTTGGGGGTCGCCATTTCCATGAAACGGTTTTTCATGGTCTCTAACTGGCGAATTTCATTGACGGTACTGTGCATGGATTCACGCAATTGCGTGAGGTGGTCACGGTAAACCGACTCCATGCGCTTTTGTTCAGCTTCAGTGGTCACGCCGCCGATGCTGCGTGCCAAGTCCGGGTTGTATTCAACTGCGATCTTGAATCCCACAAAGTGCAGCAAGAAACCGGAAGTCACGAGAAAAAAACCAACCGCCGCCGCCGCGGTCAAAACCGTGCGGGTTGTGATGGAAATAGTCCTGACATTACCTGTAGGCCCTGATAGCCACATTAACTGCATGAATCATCCTGACTTGAAAGCCCTGTTGTGAAGAGGGATCGACATTCTAAGCAGATAGCTGAAGTGCGCAAAGCATAAAAATCGGAAAAAAATCATATAAAGCACTGTGTTTACCCTAAAAATTAATAATAATTAACTCATAGTGCAGAAGAAAAATAGTGTCCGAGAAAAAAGAGGCTGCTCAAATTGGTCGCCCAAGCCCAGAAAAAACGGTTCAAGCCAAAAAACCAAAAAACCAAAAAGTGAAATAACAAGGCCAAGGCCACGAAACCACCCATCCAAGGCGGGTAAATCACGACCAAGGGAAACAAACCCTCCCAAAGAATGAATGACCAGCTGCAAACCCGCGCAAGCCATGGACGGCGAAAAACACTGTCCGGCGACAACGGGCCATACAAACCGCTGTTTAAAAAAACCGTCAAGGCTTGGCCATTGCGCCATTCAGGGCGCTTCAATTTGACCCATCCCGACACGAAATAGGAACTCAATGTCTGGATGGCGATGTATCCCAGCCCGGCAGTCCAACCGGTTTGCTCGTCGCTCAACAGTGTGACCCCTTGTGCGATCAATAAGCCGCTGACGGTGATCAAGGTCATGAAATCGCTGCCGCCATTGAATGCACCACGCCAGCGGATCAGCAACAGCAACGTGCCGACAAACAGCAGCAAAGCGGTTAACCAGTGGTTGCCCCAAACCACCAAGGCAATGGCGGCCATGAATCGAATCAGCAATTGCAAACGGTAATAGACAGGTTGGTAGGCGAGGTCTAGGAAGGCTTTGACAAAAGCAGGTGAATTCGGAATGTCGGCTCTTTGAACCTGCCACGCCCAAATACCTTTCGGATCGGTGCTGTCTGCCATGCGCCAATACTCTAGGCACTGCAAAACGAGGCTCAAGCCGCCCAACACTTCAAGCCAACGCACCACCAGATAGCCACTCATAGTTTCAATGACGGGCTGCGCAGCACCGTGTCTGTACTGAGCAGGCCTTGCGGGCCAGCGCGCTCAAGCCGAATTTCCAATTGGTAATGGGTGGGGTTGTGTTCAAGCTTGTGTTGCCTGACCGCATGCGCTGCCAATCGGCATACCAGTTGGTAACTCACCAACTGGCTGGCATCTGCGCCCTCCCCCAAATCTTTCGTGTCACTGGACAAATGCTCCACCAGATTTTGTTGCGCCAGATCCCTGTTCCCCCAAGGATTGTGAAACAGTCGCAACACATGCCGTTGCTGCCTTGGATACACCAAGCGCCAATCAGTCCACGGCGCATCTGGCGCTTGCGAACGCACATACAAATGCGGCACGAGACCCACCAAGTGATAGAACTGCCAATTCGGAAAAAAAGCGCGCAGTAAATAAAACCAGGGACCGCGAACTGTTTGGCTTCGCCAGAACATGCCCAAAGCGAGTAAACCAAAATACAAAACAAACAAGCCCGCCAGTATGTGCATACCCAGCCTTTCAAAATGGTTTGCATTGTGCAAAATTTCATCCTCGGATCAGGCGTTAGCCTGAGCGTGTAAAGTCTGTGGCTTTCACGCAAGCCTTCATGCCTGCCGCTTTTTCGGATTCACCATGAGCTCCCGCACAGCTTCTAAATCATTGTCCTTTGAAATCAAAAATGTCCATTTACCGCTGATGTCGGTGCTGGTGAAGTCTGCGGATCTGCCACATTTGAACGCTGATTTGCAACACCGCTTCGGGGATACGCCCGATTTTTTTGACAATGACCCGGTGCTGATTGACCTGCATGCCCTAGACCCCCAGGCCGGACCGGTGGACTTCAACGCCCTGTTGCAGTTGCTGCGCCGCTACCGCATCAACCCGGTGGCATTGCGCGCGGGCAACCCTGTGCAAGAGGCGGCAGCCACGCTGGCTGGTTTGTTTGTGGCTCAAGAGATGCGGTCTTTGCCCGCCCAGGCAAGCGCACCGGAAGCAGTCATACGCGAGGTCGAGGTGGTGCGTGAAGTACCCGTGGCAGCGCAAAGCGCGATGATGATTGACAAGCCCGTGCGCTCGGGCCAGCACGTTTACGCGCGCGGCCGCGATCTGGTGGTGTTGGCCATGGTCAACCCCGGCGCGGAAATCATGTCCGATGGTCACATCCATGTGTACGCTCCGCTGCGCGGCAAAGCGATTGCGGGTGCCAAAGGTGACGCCAGCGCGCGTATTTTTGCGACCAGTCTGGAAGCCGAATTGGTATCCATTGCAGGTGTTTACCGAACCAGCGATACCCCGTTGCCTGTCGATGTTCAAGGCAAAGCGGCGCAGGTCTGGCTGGCCGAGGACAAACTCAATATGAGAGCCTTGTAAACTCAAGGTTTTTCGTGGTGTCTATGGTGCAAACCCTGTTACATGCACCATTGTTTTTATTTACTTGGGATTTTTTTCAATGACAAAAATAGTCGTCGTCACATCTGGCAAAGGTGGCGTGGGTAAAACCACAACCAGCGCCAGTTTTGCTTCCGGATTGGCTTTGCGCGGGCACAAAACCGTGGTGATCGACTTTGATGTCGGCCTGGCCAAGCTAGACTGGAAGCAAAACTGGCAGCGGTGGGGTGTTTACGCCCGTCACCATGTCCAGATGAGACGGACACTCTCTGTCTCC
>Ga0164294_10004123_pt1 | contig 12779 bp, 12 predicted proteins | sample GEODES005metaG_FD_111479 | JGI IMG/M metagenome (GOLD analysis project Ga0164294, IMG submission 111479) | Oligotrophic lake water microbial communities from Sparkling Lake, Wisconsin, USA - GEODES005 metaG | ecosystem: Environmental > Aquatic > Freshwater > Lake | place: USA: Sparkling Lake... | reverse complement strand
TTCCAAAGGCCGCCCTTGCCATTGCCGACGTTGAGCCCGACGACCTGTGCGGTGCCGGTCTTGCCCGCCATCTGCACGTTAGCCACGGGCAGGCGCGCCTTGCCGGCGGTGCCGCGCCCGTTGACCACCTCGTTCATCGCCGCATGGACCAGATCGAGATGATCCTGCCGGATGCCAAGCGAGGGCGCGGCGGGCGCATCGCGCGACATCAGCAGCCGGGGCGTGAGCTGGAGGCCCGAGGCGATGCGCGAGGCCATGACCGCCTGCTGGAGCGGATTGACCAGCATGTAGCCCTGGCCGATCGTGGCGTTCACCGTGTCATAGATCGCCCATTCCTTGCCGTATTTCCGCTGCTTCCACGCCGGGTCCGGCACGGTGCCGTAGGATTGGCCGGGATAGGGCATGGGAAACTGCTGCCCCAGCCCGAGCCGCTTGGCCATGGCCGCGATCTTGTCCATGCCCACTTGCTGGGCAAAGTGGTAGAAGTAGACGTCGCACGACTGGTAGATGCCCTTCGACATGTTGGTCGTGCCGTGGCCGCGATGGTTCCAGCAGTGGAACACGCGGTTGCCCACGCGCAGGCCCCCGCCGCAGCTGACGCTCGCTTCGGGATCGAGCCCGGCTTCGAGGAACGAGAGCGCCACCATCGGCTTGACCGTCGAGCCCGGCGGGTAGAGTCCGCGCAGCACCTTGTTGCGCAGCGGCACGTGGTCGTCTTCGGCCAGCATCTTCCACTCGATCCGGCCGATGCCATCGGCAAAGCTGTTGGGATCGAAGCTGGGCATCGAGACCATCGCGAGCACATCGCCGGTCAGGCAATCCATCACCACGACCGAGCCCGATTCGAGGCCCACCCGGCGCGCGGTATAGTCCTGCAAGGCCGCATCGATGGTGAGCTGGATCGGCTGGCCGGGCACATCCTCGCGCGTGCCGAGATCGCGCACCACGCGCCCGCCTGCGGTCGCCTCCACCCGGCGCGCACCGGGCACGCCGCGCAGGCGTTCCTCGAAGTGCCTTTCGAGCCCGTCCTTGCCGATCTTGAAGCCAGGCGTGATCAGCAGCGGATTGCGCTCCTTCTCGTAGTCCTCGGCCGAGGCAGGGCCGACATAGCCGACGAGGTGGCCCACCGCCGCGCCGGTGGGGTAGAAGCGCGAGAAGCCGCGCTGCGGGATCACGCCGGGCAGCTCGGGCAAGCGCACGCTGACCGCGGCAAACTTGTCCCAATCGAGATTGGAGGCGACCTCGACCGGCTGGAACCCGCGCGCCTTCTTGAGCTTGTCCTTGATATCGCCCACGCGGTCGGCGGTGAGGCCGAGGAGCCCGGCCAATGTCGCGAGCGTCGCATCGGCATCGACCACCCGGTCGGGCACGAGATCGACGCGGAAATCCGCCCGGTTGGCGGCAAGCGCTGCGCCCGTGCGATCGATCACCCAGCCGCGGCGCGGCGGGATGAGCGTGAGATTGACGCGGTTGCTTTCGGATGCCGCGCGGTACTTGGCGTTCTCCGCCACCGCGAGCCAGGTCAGCCGCCCGGCCAGCAACATGCCCACGCCGGCCTGCGCCATACCCAGCACAAAGGTGCGCCGCTCGAACGAATGGGTGAGCTGCGCGCCTGTTACGGGCAAGGGCCTCACCGGCTTGGACCAGGGCATCCGCACCCGCGTCAGGCCTTGCCCAGCGGGAGGAGGCGGATCCGGTCGAGCAGCGCCACGCCCCGCGTCACCAGCGGGTAGAGCGCGAGTGTGACGAGGAGCTGGGGCCCGACCACCAGCGGCAGGGGATAGCCCGCCGCGATCCCGGCAATGGCCGCGCCCAGCGCAAGGTAGGCCGCCAGCAGCAGGCAGGCGACCGCCCAGTCCTGCACGAAGCTGCGCCACAGCACGCGGTTGTCGACGGTGTCCATCACCAGCAAGGCTGCCGACCAGAGCACCACGCCCGAGCCGAAGGGCTGGCCGCTGTAGAGATCGTCGAACGCGCCGAGCGGCAGACCCGCCCAGATCGGCAGGAGGCTGGGGCGCAGCATGCGCCAGGCGAGCAGCACCATGAACGCCAGCGGCGGCACCACCGGGGCCGATGCGATCACTGGCGAAAACGCCGCAAGCGAGGCGAGCATGACCGAGACCCAGGGCAGGCCGGCGGCGAGCAAGGGGGAGGGCGCGCGGTTGATGCGCTGGGGGACGATGTCCTCCGGCCGTACCGGAAGGCGCGGCAGGTCTGACAGCCGGGGCAGGGGCATCAGTTGCCGCCCTCTTGCGCGCTTGCATCGGGCGCCGGTCCCGCCGCCTGCTGGCTCGCGCCAAGCGCCGCCACCGCAGCGGGCTGGAACACCGGCAGCACCACGACGAAATCGGCATCGGCAGGATCGCTGGCGAGGTGGCCTACGCCGCCATCGTGGAGCACTTCGGTGACGACCGCGACCGGAATGCCCGGCGGATAGAGCCCCCCCGAGCCCGAGGTGACGAAGACATCGCCCTTCCGGAGCGGATTGACCCCCATGTTGATCAGCCGGATGGCGATGCGCCCGTCGGACTTGCCTTCGATGAAGGCGGGCAGGCCATCGCGCGCGCGGCGCACCGGCACGACGTTTTCGGGGTCGGTCACTAGTAGCACGCGCGCGGTGCCCGCGCTGGTTTCGATCACCCGGCCGATCAGTCCTGCGGCCGAGCGCACCGGCTGGCCGGGTCGCACCCCTTGCGCCGCGCCCGCCGAAAGCACCGCATAGCGCCGCGCACTCGCCGCGGTCGAGCCGATCAGGCGCGCGGCCGCGACGGGCTTCACGGCCGGATCGACAATGCCGAGGAGGGCTTTCAGCCGCCGGTTCTCGTTCTCCAGCGCTTGCATGGTAAGTGCATTGGCGCGCGCGGCCGCCACCTCGCGGCTGAGCGCCGCGTTCTGCCGGCCGGCGCGGAAATAGGCGCCGATCGCGGCAAACACGCTTTGCCCGGCGGCCCGCGTTTCCGCGCCCGCTTCGCCGGCGGGGCGCGCCAGCTCGCTCGCGGCGCCACGCACCGAGCTGAAAGCGGCGGGGTTGATGATGCTGACGACAAGCAAGGCGACGCCCGCAAGGAAACCGGCCACGGCGATCACGTAGCCGGTGAATATCCCGTATTGCGCCCTGCGCGAAAAGCCCGGGCGCCGGTCCGCAGGCCGCGCCATGCTACCCTTCCTTATGTGATCCGCCGCGCGTGCTTCGGCGGCCTCACGCCGTCATCAGCACGCCGCGGTAGATCGGATCTTCCATCGCGCGGCCCGTGCCGAGCGCCACGCACGAGAGTGGGTCTTCCGCCACGCTCACCGGCAGGCCCGTCTCGTCGCGCAGATGCTCGTCGAGCCCGCGGATCAGCGCGCCGCCGCCTGTCAGCACGATGCCCTGGTCGACGATATCCGCCGCGAGTTCAGGTGCGGTGTTTTCGAGCGCGATGCGCACGCCTTCGACGATCGCGCCGATCGGTTCGGACAGCGCTTCGGCGACATTGGCCTGGGTGATCGTGATTTCCTTGGGCACGCCGTTGACGAGGTCGCGGCCCTTGATGTGGATCGTCTCGCCCACGCCGTCAGCAGGAACGATGGCGATGCCGAAGTCCTTCTTGATCCGCTCTGCGGTCGATTCGCCGATCAGCAGGTTGTGGTGGCGGCGCACGTAGGAAACGATGGCTTCGTCCATCTTGTCCCCGCCGACACGCACCGACGTGGTATAGGCCAGACCGCGCAAGCTGAGCACCGCGACTTCGGTAGTGCCGCCGCCGATGTCGACGACCATCGAGCCGACCGGCTCGGTCACGGGCATGTCGGCGCCGATGGCTGCGGCCATCGGTTCGAGGATCAGGAAAACCTGACTGGCGCCCGCATTGCTGGCCGCGTCACGAATGGCGCGGCGCTCGACCGAGGTGGAGCCCGAAGGCACGCAGATCACGATTTCGGGATAGCGCAGCAGGCTCTTCGAGCCATTCACCTTGCGGATGAAATGCTTGATCATTTCTTCCGCGACTTCGATGTCGGCGATCACGCCGTCGCGCAAGGGGCGGATGGCTTCGATGTTGTCCGGCGTCTTGCCCATCATCATCTTGGCATCGTCGCCCACGGACTTGACGCGCTTGATGCCATTGATCGTCTCGATCGCGACAACCGAGGGTTCGTTGAGCACGATGCCGCGGTCCTGCACATAGACCAGCGTGTTGGCCGTGCCGAGGTCAATGGCGATATTCTGGGAGCCGAACTTGAAGAATCGGGAAAGCATCGAGGCCATCAGGAAATCCGTACTAATTTGCGGTCTGGCCCGCCGGGGAGGGCCGCCCAAGGTGCTTGGGAAGGTCGAGCGAAGTGAGCGCATTAGCAGGGCCGCTGAGCAAAACCCAATATTTTGTGCGCCGCCATGCGGGATAAGTCATGCCGTCTGTCTCGAAAAAAGGCGCAACCGTCGCTAGCGTGTGCCGATCCATGTCCGAGCCTGCCATGATCCCTTCGCGCACCATCCGGCGCCTGCCCGAAAACCTCGTCAACCGCATCGCCGCGGGCGAGGTGGTGGAGCGTCCGGCGAGCGCGCTCAAGGAGCTCGTCGAGAACGCGATCGACGCGGGCGCGAACCAGATATCGGTGCGGCTGGCCGAAGGCGGCCTTGCGCTGATCGAGGTGACCGACGACGGCTGCGGCATGCGTTCGGACGAGATCGCGCTGGCGCTGGAGCGGCACGCGACGTCCAAACTGCCAGACGAGGCGATCGAGATGGTCGCGACGCTGGGCTTCCGGGGCGAGGCGCTGCCCTCGATCGCCTCGGTCGCGCGTGTCACCATTGAAAGCCGCGCCCGCGTGGCGGGCGTTGGTGAAAGCCGCGCCGGCACGCAAGGCGAGGCCTGGGCCCGCGTGGTCGATCACGGCACGCTCGTCTCCGATGGCCCGGCCGCACTGCCGCCGGGCACGCGGGTGCGGGTCGAGGACCTGTTCGGCAAAGTGCCCGCGCGGCGCAAGTTCCTGAGGAGCGCGCGCGCAGAATGGGCCGCCAGCCTCGACGTGGTACGCCGCCTCGCGCTCGCCCGGCCGGATATCGGCTTCACGCTGGAGCACGATGGCCGCCGCGCGCTTGCGGTGCAGCCGGGCGACACGCTGGCGGCGCGCACCGCGCAGATCGTCGCGCGCGAGCTTCATGACAACGCGGTGGCGGTCGATCTGGTGCGCGGGCCTTTCCACCTCATGGGCGTGGCGGGGCTGCCGACCTACAACCGCGGCGTCGCCGATCACCAGTACCTCTTCGTCAATGGCCGGCCGGTGAAGGACAAGCTGCTGATCGGTGCGGTGCGCGGCGCCTATGCCGACATGCTCGCGCGCGACCGGCATGCGGTACTGGCGCTGTTTCTCGAGGTTCCGCCCGAGGACGTGGACGTCAATGTCCACCCCGCCAAGACCGAAGTGCGCTTCCGCGATCCGGCCATGGTGCGCGGGATGATCGTCTCGGGCCTGCGGCAGGCGCTGATGACCGGCGACCGCCGCTCGGCCCAGACGCCCGATGCCGCCGCCATGCGGGCCTGGCAGGCCGAGCCGCTGGCGCCCACCCCTGCGCCGCAAGCGCCGCTGTTATGGCAGAACCTCGCACCCCGCCTCTCCGAAGCCGGGCAAGCCTGGCGCGGCTACGAGGAGGCGGTCATGGCGCCGCCGGAGGCCCGCGCCGAACCGGCGGTGGAACCCGTACCCGCTGCTTCCCATCCGCTCGGCGTCGCGCGCGGGCAGATTGCCGCGACTTATATCGTGGCGGAGGCCGAGGATGGGCTCGTGCTGGTCGACCAGCATGCCGCGCACGAGCGGCTGGTGCTGGAGCGCCTGCGCGCGGCCGGCGCGGGGGAGGGAGCGGCCCCGGCGCAGGCCTTGCTGCTCCCCGAAGTGGTCGAGCTGGACGAGACGGCCTGCGACCGGCTCGAGGATGCTGCCGTGGAGCTGGCCGCCTATGGCCTCGCGCTCGAACGGTTTGGCCCTGCCGCCATGCTGGTGCGCAGCGTGCCGGCGGTGCTGAAGGGCGGGGATGTCGCGGCGCTGGTGCGCGACGTGGCTGATGATCTGGCGAAAAACGGTGCGGCGCTGCTCCTGGCCGAGCGACGCGACCTTGTGCTCGCGACAATGGCCTGCCACGGCTCGGTGCGCGCAGGCCGGGTGCTTTCGGTGGCCGAGATGAACGCCCTGCTGCGCGAAATGGAAGTGACACCGCGCTCGGGCCAGTGCAACCATGGCCGCCCGACGTGGATCAAGCTGGCGCACGGTGACATCGAGAAGTTGTTCGGGAGGAAATGATGCGGCGTACTGTTCCCGGATTGATGCTCCTGCTGGCCGCCTGCGGCAAGGCGCCGCCGCCGCCGCCCCCGCCGCTCGCCACGATCCAGCCCGAGCCGATCGGCTATTTCGACATCAAGAACAACGAACTCTACGGTGCCGGCTGCAATTTTGCCGCCGAGGGCGGCGGCATGTCCGCGCTCGTGCTCGCGCAGGAGAAGGAAGCGATCCTGAAGCTCAAGGGCCAGATCGTGCGCATTCCGGCGGACAAGAAAAGCCAGATCCTGCCCGAGACCGCGCGGACCCGCTATCTGGGGCCCGACCGCATCCTGATCCTTGCCCCGCTGCCCGGTGCCAAGCCGATCGAGAACGGCGTGGTCCAGAGCCTTGCGACCAGCCTCACGATCCTCGACCCGCAGGGCCGGATCCAGTTCTTCGCCAAGGGCGTGGTGCAGTGCAAGCCGATGTGACGGCGCCTGCCGTTCAAAGCCGGCTGTTCAGAGCAGGCGGCCCATGCTGATGTGCTCTTCGATGGCAAAGCCGAGTTTCTTGTAGAACGCGATGACCGCCGCGTTGGAGCTGCGCACTTGCAGGTTGATCTTGCAGCACCCCAGCCCCCGCAAGGCTGCTTCGGCGGCCTCGACCAGCGCCGTGCCGATCCCGCGCCGCTTGGCATCCTGCCGCACCGCAACCGAATAGAGCCACCCGCGGTGGCCATCGTATCCCGCCATGATCGAGCCGATGACGCGGCCCTGATCCACCGCGACAAGCAGCAGGTCGTCCTTCATGGCAAGCTTGGCGGGGACAGAGACGCCCGCCCGGTTGCGCGGCGGATCGTTCGGAAACGCCTCGCGCCAGAGTGCATCCAGCCCGCCGAAATCCACCGCTTCGTAGGGACGAATCTCCACGCCGACCCTCAGTCCGTCCCCGCCGGATCGCGCGTTGCCACCAGACCCAGCGCCTTGAAGGTCATCACCAGTTCGTCGTTCTGGTTGTAGACGCGCGTTTCGCCCTTGATGATGCCCATTTCCGGCTTCGTCTTGCTGCGGCGCTTTTCGAGCAGCGTGTTCTCGCAGCGCAGCGTGTCGCCGGGATAGACGGGCTTGACCCAGCGCAGTTCGTCCACGCCGGGCGAGCCGAGGCCGGCCTGCTTGTTGTTGAGCAGGTTCGCCACCGTCATCGACATCGTCATCGCCGCGGTGTGCCAGCCGCTCGCCGAAAGGCGGCCAAAATGGGTCGCCGCCGCCGCGTCGTCATCGAGGTGGAAGGCCTGCGGATCGTACTTCTGCGCGAACGCGATCACTTCCTCGCGGGTCACTTCATAGTGGCCGTACTTCGTCACCTTGCCGACGAGAAGGTCCTCATAGTATTGCATTTTATCAAAACCTTACACGTTGAACTTGAAGTGCATCACGTCGCCGTCGCGCACCACATAGTCCTTGCCTTCCTGCCTGAGCTTGCCCGCATCGCGCGCCGCCGCCTCGCCGCCCAGCGTGACGAAATCGTCGTAGGCGATCGTTTCGGCGCGGATGAAGCCGCGTTGCATGTCGGAGTGGATCTCGCCCGCCGCCTCGGGCGCCTTGGCTCCGGCATGGACGGTCCAGGCGCGCGCTTCCTTGGGGCCGACAGTGAAGAAGGTGAGGAGATGGAGCAGATCGTAACCGGCGCGGATGATCTTGGCGAGGCCGGCTTCCTCAAGCCCCAGCGCGCCGAGGAACTCGCCTCGGTCCTCGAGAGGCATGGTCACGATATCGGCCTCGATCGCGGCGGAGACGACAACCGCATTGGCGCCTTCGGCCTTGGCCTTCGCGAACACGCGGGCGGAGAAATCATTGCCGGTGGCGGCGCTCTCTTCCTCCACATTGCAGACATAGAGGACCGGCTTGGCGGTGAGCAGCTGCGCCTGCGCGAACACGCGCGCCTCTTCCTCGTCCCGGGGCTGGGTCAGCCGCGCGGGTTTGCCCTCACGCAGGAGGTCCAGCGCCTGGCCGAGCACCGAGGCGGTGATCTTCGCTTCCTTGTCGCCTTGCGCCGCCTTCTTCTGCGCGGCGGGGACCCGCTTTTCGAGGCTTTCGAGGTCCGAGAGCATCAGTTCGGTCTCGACCGTCTCGGCGTCCGAGATCGGATCGATCTTGTTGTCGACATGCTGGATATCGACGTTCTCGAAGCAGCGCAGCACATGGACGATCGCGTCCACCTCGCGGATATTGCCGAGGAACTGGTTTCCAAGGCCTTCGCCCTTGGAAGCCCCGCGCACGAGGCCGGCGATATCGACGAAGCCCAGTTGCGTCGGGATGATCTTCTGGCTCCCCGCGATCCGCGCCAGTTCATCGAGCCGCGGATCGGGCACGCCGACATTGCCGATATTGGGCTCGATCGTGCAGAACGGATAGTTCGCCGCCTGCGCCGCCTGCGTCTCGGTCAGCGCATTGAACAGCGTCGACTTGCCCACGTTCGGCAGCCCGACAATCCCGCAGCGAAAACCCATGTGCTTGTCCTTGTTTCTGGCTGCCGCCCGTTTCCTGTCGGCAAGCCCTCATGCCGGAGCGCGATGGTATCCGCGCGGGCCAAGGTCAAGGGCGAAGCGGCAGGGCTGAGGGGCAAGGCGCGCTTCTTCACCGAAATTTCAGCGCCTGTCGCTATGGTCGCAGGCCATGAAACGCGCTCTCCTTATTGCCGCCCTGTTGGCCACCGCCGCCTGTTCGCGCGCCGATCCGGCCGCGCAGTTCGCCGCCGCGAAGCAGGCTTTCGCCGCCGAGGACTATGGGTCTGCCCGAAGCGGCGTGCTCGCCGCGCTCGATGCCGATGGCAACAACCGCGACATGCTGCTGCTGCTCGCGCGCAGCCAGCTGCGGCTCGGCGATGGCGACGGCGCGCAGGCGACGATCACCCGGATCGAGGACGCCGGTTTCGGTTCGTCCGAGACGGTGCGGATGAAGGCCGAGGCGGCGATCCTGCGCGGCCAGCCGCAGGCCGCGCTCACGCTGCTCGGGCAGGACGGCGACCCCGAAGCCTGGCGGCTGCGCGCTGCCGCGCATTCCGCGCTCGACGATTCCGCCGCCGCACTCGAGGCCCTGCGCAGGGGCATGGCGACAAACGGCCGCAACTTTGCGCTGGTCCACGACTATGCCGCGTTCCTCATCGGCGCGCAGGATTTCGGCGGCGCTGCCGGGGCTCTCGCGACCTTGCGCGAACTCGGCCCCAAGCGGCTCGATACGCTGATGGTCGCCGGCCAGCTCGCGGCGGAGATGGGCAAGCTGGAGGAAGCCAAGAAGAGCTTCAGCCTCGCGGCCGATACCTATCCCGCGCGGGTCGAGCCGCTGACCGCGCTCGCCAGCCTCGCGGATATGGAAGGCCAGGTCGATGCGGCGATTGCGCTCGTGGCGCGCGCGGCGAAGCTTTCGCCGGCGCACCGCGAGGTTGTCGATCTCACCGTGCAGCTGGCCTCGGAAAAGGGCGATTGGGAGACCGTGCGCAAGACGCTGGCCGCGCAGGAGACCACGCTCGATCCCCGCTCGGCCAATGGCATGAGCTATGCCGAGGCGCAGCTGCGGCTGGGCCATCCCGAGCAGGCCCGGGCCAGATTCGCGCAGGCCCTGCTGCTCTCGCCGCAGAACCCCTATGCGCGGCTCATGCTGGCCGAGGCGCAGCTGGCGGTCGGCGATGCGGTGGGAGCCCTGCGCACGATGCGCCCGCTCACGGACAGCGTGCTGGCGGGCCAGCGCGAGCTGGACCTTGCGCTGAAGGCGGCAAGGACGGCGAACGATCCGGCAGCGGGCGCGCTCATGGCGCGGCTGCAATCGCCGCAGATCAAGGCGAACCAGCAGCTGGCAGGGGCCGCGCAGGCCGCGCTGAACCGGCAGGACTGGAAAGCCGCGCTCGCCGCCTATGGCCATATCCCGGGGCACGAGAACGATGCCGAAGTGCTGCGCCGCATGGCCTCGGCGGCGGCGCGGGCGGGTGATGCGGACGGCGCGCTGCGCTATGCCGACCGCGCGCTGAGCATGGCGCCGCGCAATGCCGACATGCTGCATACGGCGGCGCTGGTGCGGCTCGAAACCGGCCGCGAGCACGAGGCGATGCTGCGTTTGATGAAAGAGGCCAGCCAGCTTGATCCGGCCAACCGCCTGTTCCGCGCCGATCTGGCGCGGGCGGTGGCGGCAGCGGGCTGATCCCAGCCGACAACGAGGCCACCGGAAGCCTGAAAGCGTTTGCTCTGCCTTGCCCGCAGCCATTGCGGCGGCGGGTACGCTCCTTCAAGGGGCGCTTGGCGGCCCCTTGAAGGACGGGTGGGGCAGGGGATGGCCCGGGCTCAGCGGCGGCGGCGACGCGCCAGGGCGAGGCCGACGAAGCCGAGGCCCATCATGCCGAGCATGCCCGGTTCCGGAACGGCGGTGCCGCCCGAGGTCGAGGTCGTGCTGCCGCCCGAGGTGGTCGACGAGGTGGTGCTGCCACCCGACGTCGTCGAGGTGGTGCTGCCGCCCGACGTGGTCGAGGTCGTGCTGCCGCCCGAGGTGGTCGAGGTGGTCGAACCGCCCGAGGTGGTCGAGGTCGACGTGGTGGTGGTGCCGCCGGTCGTCGTGGTACCGCCCGTGGTGGTCGAGCTCGAGCTCGAGCTGCCGCACGACTTCGAGCCGGTGCTGTGGCCGCAGTTGCAATAGTGCGTGTGCTTGAGCCAGGCGTGTGCCGGGGTCGAGATCATGGTGGTGGTGCCCAGGAGGGCGACTGCGGTGAGAACGATGCGCTTCATGGTGTATCCCCCTTGCCAAAATAGCGTGGTTAAACCCTGTAAAAGCAACATCGGTGCCAATTGCGGAAATCTGCCGCTTTCGCTGGTTAACGACCCTTGTAACGTTACGCAGGTGTAAGCCAGACCGACGGCCGAAATGCTTAATTTCTGGCTTCACTCTGGCGCAGCGCCACGTCGTTCATGAAGCGCACGTCATCGCCTGCGGCCAGCCGGCCGGCCACTGCGGCAATCGCGCCGAGCATGTCGACCAGATCATCCTGCTCGGCCTTGGCGAAGTTGCCCAGCACATGGCCGGTGACGCGGTCCTTGTGGCCGGGATGCCCGATGCCGAGCCGCACGCGGCGAAAATCGGGGCCGATATGCTGGTCGATCGAGCGCAGGCCGTTGTGCCCGGCGGTGCCGCCGCCCTGCTTCACCTTGACCTTGAACGGCGCCAGATCGAGCTCGTCGTGGAACACGGTGAGCGCGTCGGGTCCGAGCTTGTAGAAACGCAGCGCCTCGCTCACCGCGCGGCCGCTTTCGTTCATGAAGGTGGCGGGCTTGAGGAGAATCAGGCGCTGGCTGTCTATTCGGCCATCCTGCGCCCAGCCCTGGAACTTCTTCTGGACTGGGCCGAAATCGTGGACTTCGGCGATGGTGTCCAGAGCCATGAAGCCGACATTGTGCCGGTGGAGCGCGTATTGCGGTCCCGGATTGCCGAGGCCGACCCAGAGCTGCATGGCGAGGGTCTCCCTAAGTCAGGCAGGATCGGGGAGCGATGGCGCCGGTCCCTCCCGCATGCGGGGAGGGACCGGGCGACCATGCGCGGGCAGCGATCAGGCCGCCGGGGTCTCGTTGTCGCCCTCGGCGCTCTTGAGCGCGGAAGGGGCAACGATCGTGGCGATCGTGAAATCGCGGTCGGTGATCGCCGAGCGCGAGCCCGCCGGCAGCGTCACGCTGCTGATGTGGATCGATTCGCCGATGTCCACGCCGCTTACGTCGATCGCGATATCGTCGGGGATCTTGTCCGCTTCGCAGATCAGGTCGAGCTCGTGGCGCACGATGTTGAGCACGCCGCCCTTCTTGAGGCCGGGCGACTTGGCTTCATTGATGAAGAGCACAGGCACCAGAACCTCGACCGGAGCATTGGCCGAAATGCGCAGGAAATCGGCGTGGAGCGGGCGCTCCGAAACCGGATGGAAGGCAACGTCCTTGGGCAGCGTGCGAACGGTCTCGCCGCCGACGGTGAGCTCGACGATCGAGTTGAAGAAGTGCCCGGTGCCAAGCTGGCGGCGCAGTTCCTTTTCCTCGACGTGGATCGCAACCGGATCCTGATTGCCGCCGTAGATCACAGCGGGGGTGCGGCCTTCGCGACGAAGTGCACGGGAGGCTCCCTTGCCAGCCCGTTCACGCGTCTCGGCCGGCAGATGCAGCGTTTCGCTCATGTGTCCGTACCTTCACGTTATAAAGTTCAACCGATTTCCCCACGCCACGCCTCCAGGGATGACCATGCGCGCAGGAAGCGGCGGGCCTTAGCGTGTGCGGCGGAAAAAGCAAGCGTGCGCTGGGTTAGTAGACCCGTTTCACCCGCCAGCCGCGCGCCTCCAGCAGGCGGGGGAGGCCGTCGATCCCCGCGACATGCGCCGCGCCAACGGCAATCAGCGGCCGCGCGCCGCTCTTGAGCATCGCGTCGATCTGGTCCGCCCAGGCGAGATTGCGGCGGGTGAGCAGCGCGGTGCGCAGTTGCGGATCGGCAAGGAAGCCGGTCTGCGTCTCGCGCGCGATGCCCAATTCG
>Ga0164294_10004122_pt1 | contig 12779 bp, 15 predicted proteins | sample GEODES005metaG_FD_111479 | JGI IMG/M metagenome (GOLD analysis project Ga0164294, IMG submission 111479) | Oligotrophic lake water microbial communities from Sparkling Lake, Wisconsin, USA - GEODES005 metaG | ecosystem: Environmental > Aquatic > Freshwater > Lake | place: USA: Sparkling Lake... | reverse complement strand
CCAAGAACGGACATGTAGTATGTTGGATTTGGAAATTTATAGCTAAATATATAATCGGATCTGGAAGTGTCTACTTTTCCATTATATTGAAATGTTATCGAGGATTGGTTAATTTGAGAAGTGGTAAACAATATTTTTGCTTCTGGTGAAATCTTCAAGTTGGTGGTATTTTCAAAAATTAGACCCTCTAACCTTTTTAACCGACTCGATAGCGAGTTGAAAATATTTTGTATATAATCTTGAATGTTGCAATTCATTGTTCTATTATTGAGATAAATTATTTTTTTTTGTATTTGGAAATTTCAAATGCAGTTTTATGTTTATCGGATCCTGTAACCACGTGATTGTGGATGTAAATGTAAATTTTCTTTTTTTTAAAAACTTGATACAAATAATATCCATTCGATTTTTTTTTTAATTTCCATTTGTGTTTGACATTTTTTTTATCAACAAGCGCCAAAATGTAAAAGCTTTTTTGCAGACGCATTTTTTTAAAATCCATGAACAAATTTTTCTCTGTCAAGTATATATATCCATCTTTTATCGTAAAGACGAGTTTTGAGTCTTGAGGAGTCGTGCTAAACATCCAATCTTCAAAGTTTTCCAAATAAAAGGACTTGTCCGAATCTGATATCGGAATGATGGATGCTTTTTTATAAGTTGGTGCATAATTTTCAAATTGTCGCTGTATAATCGACAATACAACTATAACAGTAGCAATTAAAAGAAGTATGAATAAAACAATAAATATATTTCTTAATGCATACATTTATTAAACTTTTTTTTTTAATATTAAAGAGAATGACATCGAATTTATTATTTATTTCATTGGTGTTGATAATATTTATTGTTCTAATTTGCTGGATATTTCGCAATTCGCTTTTTAATCAAAATGAAGGGATGAATAATATATTTTATAATTTTTATATGCAAAATTTTCATCGTCCACCCGATCCCATTACTAGTAAATATTATCGAACCAAAAACGAAACTAAATTGGAAGCCGAGCTGATGATTTATAAAAATCAAGTTTTTAAAGGATTAAAATATCTTAAAACTAAAGGTGTTGTAATTAGTGGTCTTATTCGAAATGCAGAATTCAATATTCCTTTTTTAAAGAAATTTTATAATGTCATCAAATCGATTACCAAAAAATCCATATTTATCATTATTGAAAATGATTCTGAGGATGATACCCGAGCAAAGTTGCTTGAATGGCAAAAAGAAGACTCGTCGATTGTCATTTTGTGTGATTACAATCAAGAAGGTAATGTAAGTGTTTGCAATATTACCGGACATCATCAAGTTTACAAGGATAAAAGCCCTCACGTAGCACGCATACGAAAATTATCCTATTTGCGAAACATTTATATTGATTACATTGAACATTATATTGATTTGGAGGAATTTGAATATCTTTGTGTTATGGATTTAGATCTGAATGGTAGTCTTTTTCTTGATGGTGTTTTGCATTCTTTTTATCAAATGAGTGTAGATTCTTCAATATCTGGAATAGCTTGTAATGGAATGGTTAAATCAATTAGAAAGGGAGAAACTTTTTTCAAGTACTATGATTCATTTGCCTTTGTAGAACTTGGCGAACCTCACGAATGGAGTAATGAATTTGATAAATTTTCTCACGATGAAGATGTGTTAAATTATGTAACTCAAAAATATCATAATAATATGAGTATTGATAAAGTTACATCTGCTTTTGGCGGATTTTGTATATACCGGTTAGCAGAAATTATTAAATCCAAAGCCCGTTATGAATATTCGCGGAATAATAAATTGTCTTGTGAACACGCTCATTTTCATAAAAAATTGAATAATTTAGTGGTCAATCCAAGAATGATTTTTTTGATACAATCCGTTTAAAATTAATCGTTACTACAATAAAAATGACGACAGACTATAGATTACAGGCATTATCCATTGTTATTCAAGTATGGATTCGGCCTCAAAATGCAATTTATAAACAATTACAATACAGCAAATTGTCGAGAGCGTTTTATTTTAAATATAAAGTTTATGAATATAGTAAAATGTCACAATATTTTCAACTAGTTTCCTATTTGAACGAATTAATACCAGAATCTCAATTGTTACAAAAGATTTACAAAAAATTATCTAATTATATACGCTTTTTAGCAAAGGAATTGACACAATATAACATACCTTATCGTTGCTGCAAAACTTGCGGAAAACATTTGGAGTGTTTTGATCGAATTGCAAACAGTCTTAGAATATGCTGTTTAAATGAAGATTGCAAAAGCACAAGCCATGTGTTACTAAATGTATTTTATGAATAAATTTGATTTTGACTAGAATCAAATTAATTTTTTAATATTTCGAATCAATTGTAAAATATTTATTCGATTGCTGGGGTCCCAATGAAAACAACCTTGAATTTCTGGATCTAATTTTGGTTTTACCGTTTTTAAAAAGTAAATGTAACTTTGTATCGAATGATCTTTTAAAGGTATTTTACGATACATTATTAAAATGTACATTACTCCCAAAGACCATATATCTTTTTTTGTAAATTGAGGTTCAATATCGGAGCAAAATGATTCTGGTGGTAAATAAATACGAGTACCAGCTGTATTACTAAAATTCGATGTATCAAAATTGCAAGAAACAAACTCAAAATCAATCAAATAAATATTTTTATAATTTTTATCCACAAGGCAATTCTCTAGTTTTAAATCGTGATGCTCTATTCCATTAAGATGTAAATAGGCAACAGAACGTAATAATTTATAATACAGCAAGAGTATTTCCTTCTTTGGTAGCAAATCATCTGAAACAATTTTAAACAAGTCGTACGGATAATAAGGAAAATATATTGTCTTGTCACAGGAAACCCATTTAATGGGAAGATTTACAAATTTAGTATTTTGCAATTTGTAGAGAATTTGTAATTCATTATTAAAACTTGTAAAAGAATCAAACTTTTTTTTTACCATATTTCCACATGGTGTGGACAAATATTGTATACTATTCGGTTTTATGCTTGCATTTTTTTTAGAACAAATGGCACCCATCTATTCATTTAATTATAAAAAAAAACAAAAATTTTGAAATCAAAACGACCACCGAATCTGCCATCTTGAGATGTATGTTTTCCAATTACTTGGAAATTCATCTCCAAGCTGTTTGGAAGATTTACTTTTTTGTGAGAATGAAATATTTGACATTTTATTATAAATAATAATAAAATATCAATATAACTTTTGGGTTTCGACCTACGGTGAATGCATATCATATCTATTTTAAATCTGATCCTCCTCGACAACACTAGCCCCGTGGAATGAAATATCAATACCACGAACTTCTGCTTCTTCTTCAATTCGAATTCCAAGTGTAATTTTAAGCAGTTGTAGAATAACTAATGTACCAAAGAAGGAATAGCTTGCACTAACCACAACCGTAATCAATTGGTTGAGTAAGAGACTTGGATTTCCATACAACGCGCCATTCGGTACTGTTGGATTAATCGTTTGAGTTGCAAACACTCCCGTTAACAGCGCACCAACAACTCCCGCCATACCGTGTATTGCAAAGCTATCAAGTGTATCGTCAAGCTTGTGAATCTTTTTAAATTGAATAAAAAGGTAGGAAATGAGAGACCCCGCAATTCCAATAACAATTGACGTCAAGGGTGTCACATATCCACAAGCGGGAGTAATGGCAACCAGACCTGCAAGAATACCACTTGCCGCGCCTACCACTGTACTGTAACTTTTCAAAACGGATTCCAACATCAAGTAGGTGATCATCCCCGAGCAAGCAGCAATGTGAGTATTTATAAAAGCGTAAGCAGCAATTGCATTTGCACTCAGTGCAGAACCAGCGTTAAATCCAAACCAACCCCACCAGAGGAGGGCGGTTCCCAAAACGACCATATTGACATCAATAGGATCATCATGTGCGTGGATACGCTTGCCTAAAATAAGAGCAGCAGCAAGACCTGAAAAACCACTGGATATATGTATCACAGTACCTCCTGCAAAATCCAAACTTGGAAGTTTACCTAGCCATCCGAGCGGCGTGGGGAGCCACTCTTCATCCAAAGTAAAACTCCATACCCAATGAGCAAGTGGACTATAAATCAATACACTCCACAACATGATAAAAGCCACAAAAGAGCCAAATTTCATACGACCAACGACAGAACCACTAATCAGTGCAGGTGTTATTTGTGCAAACATGTTTTGAAATGTTGCAAATAAAATGTGAGGAATTTTGTCGCCATATGCTCCTGATGGAGCTCCACCAACATTTCGTAATAAAAACCATTGATAACTACCCAAAAATTCATTCCAGTCTCCAAAGCTTAACGAATATCCAATTAAAATCCAAGTCAGCGTGATCACCGCCATACAAATGACGCTCATCAGAATCGTATTATTTGAATTCTTTTTACCTGCAAGTCCGCCGTAAAAAAGAGCAACTCCTGGTGTCATCAACATCACCATGCTACTTGCGACAAGCATCCACGCTGTATTTCCATTATCAAGAATGGCATCCTCCCCCAATATTGAGGAAATTTTTTCGTTGTAGTTGGCGTAATTTACACATTGGTAATCAAGAAAGTATTGGTCGGGGTTACAGTTCATATTTTTTTATTGTTTTAGCGCACATTAAAAGAAATCAATTTTTAATTTGTAATAGTAAATGGCAGTGTCGTATACAGTCGCCAAGGAACCATTTTATATCGATTATATACAAGATAATGATTCAAATGACCCCAATCAAAAAACAATACAACTTTTATATAATCTCAGTACTGAAGCGCAAGAAAATATTGGTGTATTGCGTATACTCAACAGAATTCTACTATCAGAATATGATAGAAATTTATATGAATGGTTAGACAGCTCTATTGAAATTGACGATGGAGTTATTCACTTTTTATCCACTGAATATAAAATCAAACCTAACCAATGGATGCATTACAATTTAGAAAATGTTGTTTATCAAGGTACTGGTTATGGATCCTTACAAGGAATAAATTATAATATTAAAGTAATTTTTAAAGAAGGCAAACCTCATCAACTAGACATTTCAACAGTTTATGATTGACAAACCAAATATTGTTGTCACTTCTAAACCTCCCAGAAGTTTTTGTTTCAAAAAAGTTGATCGCTGCTACATATATTGTATATTTTTAACATTTTGTATTAAAAATCCAAAGGGCAAAAATCAAGTAGATAAGAGATGGGTAACATTCATTCAAAGTTTAATCTAAATTAAAATTTTTCAATTTTAATATATTTAAAAAAACTAATGTCATCTCATGCCTTGTTTTTTATTTCATTCCAATCCATCATTAAATTGCAAAGCCCTGAGCCAATACTCGATCGCTTCCCACACATTATATTTGCCGAGACTGATTTAATAAAGTCCTTCTCCGAGTAAAATCCCGCATTACAAAATTGATCCAAGGATTCCTCAAAAGACGCTCGACTCAACACTCCCATTTGTTCCTTTTTCATTCCATAACGCGAAACAGAAGTAATATTTCCTTGAAAGGTCATGACATCGACGAGCAATAAAATATGTGCAGGATTGATAAAGGTTCCGTCGGAAGATACGACATTGGTAAATTCTTCAATCAAAAATTCTCGAGTGGCTTCAATGCCCATCGTATTATAAATTTCCCACATATTATTACTTGACACAGTCGAAATATCAACATAGGGTAAACACAAGACTTCCATAAAGTTCGATCCCTCGGTTTGAATTTTCCAGCGATTATTTTCTGGTGTATAATGGAAATTTTTAATATTTTTAATTCCACACACTTCTAATTCAAGCAACTTTGGTTTGACCACTTCTTCCAAATAAATTTCGATATAATTTTTAGTCTTTAAAAATAGTGGTAATGATTCATCTTCTGGTACCTGGATGTTACTCGTATCTACAAATATATCAAGCTGACCAATGTACAGCGGAGAGATAACACAACAAATATCACTATAATTCGATTCAATGACATTTTTAATCTTGTTGAGCAAGATTTTGTACTTGTAAATTTTTTCTACATTCAAGTGCAAACAAATTCCAGCACTATATTCTCTAAATTGATTACTAAATATGGTTTCATAGGCGCCATACCAAAACTCTTCTTCCTTGTCCTCCAAGAAAATCTTTTCACTCAATACTAAATCATTCAATGTATGATTAATTAAAGATGATTCTATAATAGAACGAACTTGTTCGGGTGTTTTTACATTTTGCGTAATACAAAATGTATTAGAAGACATCTTTGGATCTTTGGTCGCATTAAGCAGCTCTAAAAATCTTGGAACACCAGTCACAACAGTTGCAACGCACAAACCCGATGAGTGGAAAGAATTGAGGGTATTATGCACAAATATGCCATTTTTAAGCATGAAAGTTTGATCCCCTTGTACCGAAAAGTCATAGACATACTTGTGTTGGTAATCTTGCTCGCGAATTCTTTCAATCTTGATGATGCACTGCCAATCGATATCTGTAGACTCGTCCAATAATAAAGGTTCACCTTGGAATTTTTTAAATCTGTCGATATATATCTTTTCACCAATGGAAAGTACTGTATCCGAAACGATAAAAGTTTTTATACCAAATAAATTTAAATACAAAGCTAAATCAAGACTGTTATCATACCTGACTTTTATTTCATTGGGTTCAAAGCTACATTCCAAATTTGTAAATTTAGATTTATCCGAAAGTATATCCATTGTACCCCAGCGTCTTTTTAGCAACACTGGTATCTTGTCACCCACTTTAAGTTGTTTAGCAACGATTGACGCAATTTTGTTGTCCACGAGCTGTAAATGCGAATGTGACAAAGTCGTAATGACGGATCGCCCAGTATCTGTTGTGACACGCAACAAATCACCGTGAGGAGGGTGTCGACTCATCTCAATCAGAGGAACTAATTCGGATTGTTGATCCTCAGTCACCATCGGTACTTTTATATCTAAATCTTGACAATTCAAAATTTCACTCCCGTTTGGTAGTGTTATAACTTGTTTGAAAAACTTTTCAAAGTAATCATCTACTAGAACACCAATTTTTTTATCCTTTTTGACAGGACCTTTGTAATACACGACTTCCTCGTCATAGGCTACAGAAAGCTGTGTTTGACGCTCTCCAATACTCTGTGCGCAAATGACTCCAACTCCTTCACCTGGTTGAATGATTGACTTTCCAACATGTAATTCTATTTCTTTTTTGATGGAACCAACATCTTTAAAATCATGGTGAACCTGCTCCTTTTCAAGCATTTCTCGCATATTGGTAATCATTGTTTGGATATAGGATTTTTTTACATTGTCGCACAAATAATTTGGAAAAAAAGATGGGACATCTTGAAGAATGTAATCTATTTCCTTTGACGTGAGTTGTCTCATTTGGGATAATGATTGTATTAATTAATGAAAATCAGTTTTTGTTGTCGTTTAAAAAATTCCATTTGATTATAAAAATGGAATGTCCCATTTGTTTAGAAGACTTGCAAAAAAAATTTGTTACAACCACTCCGTGTGGACACAAATTTTGCTTACAATGTATATTTACTTTGTTGGACCCAATTTGTCCATTGTGTCGCGCCAACATTGAAAAACAAATGCCTCTTAAATTGTTGAAAATTATACAACAGAATGCTAAATTAGAACCCAAGAAAATATCACAATCTACCGTAAATGTACAATCTCTTATTGACTTTCCTCCATTATAACTTATCGATATACTGGAACTTGAAAACCAGAATAAGAACATCCAAAACACATTGGTAAAAAAAATGCAGGCCAGCAAAAAATAAAAAGAAAAACTGTAGAAAAGACTCCACATAAATTCATTTGTCGTTGACAAGGTGCAACAAAACAAGAATCGGCAGCTGGATATACACTATATCCGATTATTTTTTGACCAGGCAATGGTGGATAATTAGGGTAAATTACTTCTAAATCTGGTAATAGGACAGGGCTAAAATATGGATCCTTAAAGTTTCCTGCACATTTCATTTTATTATTACGCAATATTTTTTTATACTACCTTTGGTGATTCAATGGAGTTTAGTAATAACATACAATACATCTTGTTTTTTCAAATTGTATTCACCTAGGGTAAAATTATCTCTTAAAATTTTATGGTCTGTAGTTGTTAAATCCACCACATTGGAAGGAATTCCAGTTTTATCACGAAATTTGTCCTTGACATCTACAATCTTGTCAGTACTGTCAAGTTGAAAGATGTATTGTCGCTTAGGCCAACCATAGTCTTTGACAATAATCCTGATCGGATGAGAAGGTCGTTGTAAAGATTTATGTTGAGATTGTTTCATTTTTATTTTAACAAAAATAAAAATTTTAAAAATTTAATCTGAACCTCGACGATATCTTGAATTGGTGAGTGCAAAATCTTTAATTTTTTGAACCGTTCTAGCAGTTTCTTGTTTTCGACGAATCGAATTTAATTCTCGATACAATCTATAAATGCGTTCTTCAATATTATTTCTTGTTCTTTCCAACTCTCTAATCGATTCATATTTTGGTGTGACAGATTGTTTCCATAGTTTTTTGGAAATATAAGATTGTTTTTTGGGTGGGTTTTGCTTGCGCGCATTAGACTGTTTCACAAGTTTTGTATATATTGTGTAATCAGTATCCCCTAACAAAGAAGTGCAACAATGATGCCATGGAGCGGGTAATAAATCTTGTTGTTGGTCGCTACACGGAATACATTTTGAAACACGTCTTTGGTCTATCGGTCTAGATAATATTTGTCCGAATCGATCTGTATAGAATTGATCCATTTTTATTAAATGTATTTTATAAAAATTTGAAAACATTTATCCCAAAATGATGGTGTACAGTTATGAATAATCGGTCTTTCAATCGAATAAAAATCAATATCAAACTTTTTTTCAATAAATTGTATAGGAAACTTTAATTTGCAAAATAGGACGCAATTATCTTTTACCAATGATGGAAACAGTAAACAAGGAGATTTAAATACAATATGTGCATATAAACTCTTTTCCTGTATAATATCATCAAGCATATTAAATTCCTGTTCAAGTTGCAATGAATTTAATAAAATAATCGCAGAAGGTTTTCGAGTAACTCGGTCGAAAATATTAAATTTTTCTAAAAAATCAATGTAATCTTTATAATGATAACCAAAAGACTCTATAACTTGTTTTAATAAAAACATGATTCTATAATATATAAATTTTAAAAGTGATAAAATTTAAAAAATTGAAAAAATTTAAATAAATTGTCTGTATAAAAACTTTGATTAATGTCACCAACCAATCCCTTGGAAAAATGTAATCAATATATTGGTAAAATTCGTTCTAATGGATTTTTATACTTTTTTTTAACCAATTTTACAACCAGCAATTTTGATTTGTCAAGTATTTCTAAATCTGATCAATCGAAAGACAGTATAAGGGAAGATAACACAGACGAAGAATTTTTAAAAGAGTTTAGTTTGAATTTTGCGGTTCCGATTTGTTTAAAGACCGTACAAAGTTTCATTTCAATAACTCGTGATGAATATAAAAATGCATGGTTTGTAGATAAAAATAATCAAGTAATTTATTTTAAATTTAGACACATGTGTGGTGAAGGCGCTGTAAAAAGAACATATTTTGGTTGGAACATTACAAAAGATAAACCAGTTGCTGTTTATCAAATTAATCTAACCGTCAATGATACTGAAATTAAGAGATGTCTAAACGAAAAAAGAATTGCCGAAGTTGAAAAAAGTCCCTATTTATTGACGATACATTTTTCTACTTGTCATCGTGAAACTCGCAAAGTATATATGATTGCCGATTTTTGTAAATTTAATGTAAAACAAATGATTGAAGATAAACATCCCTGGACTATCGAACAATTGAAATTATTTAGCAGGCATATTTTACAAGGATTAAAAACTTTACATGATATGGGAATTATTCATCGCGATGTAAAACCCTCTAATATTATTTATGATGACGAACAAAATGTATACAAATTGATCGATTTTGGAGTCGCTACCAAATATTCTTCAAGTAGTCAACTCAACAAAATTGAAACAATTAATCACCATTGCGATTCTGATACTCTGTCCTTGGTAGGAACACCTGGATATATTTCACCCGAGATGTATGACTGTTTGTACTGTCTTAATAAAAATAATTATACAAACAGTGTAGATATTTTCTCTTTTGGTATTACATTGTTGGAAATGTTTTTTCATCGACGAGCATTTACTAGAGATTTTGAAAAACTACCCGAATCGATAAAAAAGGACTTGACGTTGCGCGAATCCATGTTTAGTAATATCCTGGAACATGATACACTTTTTTTAAAAGAATCCTTTGAAAAACTTGGGGATTTGTTGAAAACAAAACGATTGGATTCTTTAAAGAGTGAAATTCAAGAAAAAATTGACATTATAAACCAATTAAGTATTTGTGAAAACGACGAAAAGGAAATGTTTGTTTCGGAATTAATTGATAAGAATAAATCAATTTCCTATTACTGTAAAAAAATACCACAACTCTTAAAAGATCTTGACGAAAATACATCCATCGAATATGAATTTATATCAAAGATGAAACATTTGCAACATTACTGCAAAAAATGGAATCATTATACAAAACAAACCATTGATGATATGGTAGACGATGTTCAAATGTATCCATTACTATATTTGACCACTTCATATGAAATACCATTGTCCATTCAAGAGATTCAAGATGCAATTTTACAAGATTTTTTGAGTAAATGTCTAGATAAAAATCCTGAAAATCGTCTAACCATTGACGAATTATTACAGCACGATTGGTTAGTTTTGTAGAGGAGAGGGTAATATGATACCACCATGATATCCAGTGGATGTTTTTTGGTCCAAAGAAGGCATTACAATAAAATCATTGAGCATTTTATTTTCGTCATCAATCATTGTAATATTTAACCCTTGTTTCAAATCAAACGCTCCGTGGTCCCATATCCAGGCATTTTCTAACTCTAATTCAATCGTGGTACCATTATTTAAATGCAGAAGGACATCGGAGATGGGAATTCTAGTATTTCGAATGGTTAGAGCCCAATAATATACATTACTGCTAATTACCTGCTCTACGGTTTGCTCGACAGGATCTTGAATATGACAAGTTGTAGCGGTGCATAGTAAATAATCGATTGTTTCATTTGACAGGACAGGGCAAGGAATATAGTACCATTCAACAGAATAAGGATTTCCATTGGCAACTGGTTGCAAAGCATTATATATATCAAAATCTAGATAATCTTCAGTACAAACGGGGTCAGTGCATTGATCCATAACCATTACAATAAAGCTTTTACATTGAGGCCAGGAACCCTGCCATTCTGTCAACTCTTGATTCCATTCATAAAAGTTTTCAATACGAGTTACATTGAGACAAGCACCACATAAAAAAGAATTGGATTGTTGCATATTAACGTCAGACAAACCAACGCCAAAGGATATACGACCATCCAAGAACATTGGTATTGAATCGCTTGTCGAACGGGAAATTGTGTTGAAGGATTGTAATTTACAAAAGCCAACTTGTCCAATAAAGGAATTGTAAGAACTTTCTTGTGTAATGGCAAAAGTTGTGACGCAAAATGATTGCAAGATTAAAAATAAATATTTCATTTTTAATGTCTTTTTATTGCTTTAAATTTCTGGTCAAAAATTGAAGTTTTAAAATTTTTATTCAACTATGTCGAACCATACGACAATTAACTTGTGAACTGTTGAATTAACATCTTTTCGTACTTTCAGCTATATAATACCAATACAGATGTCAAGCAAAACAAACTACCATTTCGAAGAGGACGGCAAGTTTTATAAAAGGTCGAAAGATCGAAAGGGCAACAATACAGTCTGCGAGGTGAAACAGTGCAGATGTGGAGACTGGATTTCTGTCAATTTAATAAAGACCCCTCATCACCTTGGCCGTAAGAATCATCGTGCTTGGGCAATCCAAAATGGAGAAGCTTTGGTTGAGCCTTATTCTAAAACCTCTTCTTCCAAACAAGAAGATGATACCGAAAGTGACAGTGAAGACGATTGCGAAAATCACTGGTTGCTTCACATTGGTGATGGAGTTCATTTTGCAAACTCTTCAAAAAAGAACATTTGGGGAGTGAATAGCCAGTTTGGTTACGCCAAGAACTTTTTAGCCAATGTCAAAAAAGGAGACAAGCTGTGGTTCGTTGTGAATAAAAGTCAGGGGCTTTTGGTCAGCGTTGCGACTTTTGATCGTGTGCAAAAGCGTGAACTAGGCCCTTTTGTGGCACTTACTGCAACAGATGATGAATTGGGATGGACGGAAAAGGATGGAGAATGGGACACCGAGGTTATTTTTACGAATCAATACAATATTCGTGCGCTTGATTTGCTGTCCGAAATCAAAGGCGCCGCAATCATTCGTCGATATAACGAAAAGTGCAAAGTGAACTTGCTAGCGGAGTATGACAATATTGTCCGTTATTCTCAAGTCTTGCGTTGTTAAAATGCTTTTTACATGAATGCTTGTTGTAATTGCCTTGCTTTATTGATGACTTGTTTGTTCAAGTCTTTGGATTTCCTTTTTCGAAAATGTTTAGAATCTAAATCAATTAAAGGCTGTTGTTGTTGTTGCTTGAATAAAGTACTCAAATCTTGGGTTTGCGCATTTATTTTTTGTCGTTGAGCTTTCTCCAAAGTTTTTACACGGTTTTCAAACGAACGAATATGTTTTTCAATTAATTCACTTTGAT
>Ga0164294_10004121_pt1 | contig 12779 bp, 13 predicted proteins | sample GEODES005metaG_FD_111479 | JGI IMG/M metagenome (GOLD analysis project Ga0164294, IMG submission 111479) | Oligotrophic lake water microbial communities from Sparkling Lake, Wisconsin, USA - GEODES005 metaG | ecosystem: Environmental > Aquatic > Freshwater > Lake | place: USA: Sparkling Lake... | reverse complement strand
GCCCCTGCGGAAAAACTTGTCAAAACCACCCCAAAGAACCAAAACCAAACCAAACGCCGGGTGTCATGAATCCTGGCGCAACGACTTAACTCCTCCGGTGTCATTTATCATTGGCGCAATACGAGATTACGGACTTTGGCGCTTGTTGCTTGACCCCGGCGCGGTGTGGCATTTCCTTCCCTGCATGCTTCGCGAGGTTCTAAAGTCAAAACTGCATCGTGCCATGATCACCGGCTCGGATGTGGAGTATGAGGGCAGCATTGAAATCCCGACGGATCTCATGGAAGCGGCCGATCTCTGGGCGGGCGAAAAAGTGCTGGTTGCGTCGATCACGACGGGTGCGCGCTTGGAAACCTATGTGCTTCCCGGTAAGCCAGGAACAGGGCACATCCTGATCAATGGTGGGGCTGCGCATTTGATCAAGTCCGGCGAGCGGGTGGCGATCATGGCATTCGCGCATTCCGAGACTCCGGTGGTTTCGCGAAATTTACTGCTCGACGAGCACAACGCCATCGTCCGCCAGAGTCGATAGGATGGCCGAGCGGGGGGTGATTGGAATTGTTCAAACTCTTCGGTTGCACTTTTGCGACCCGAGCGACACACTGCGGCATGGAACTCGACCTTATCGACGTTCAATTCGATCTTCGAAATATCAAACCTCGTGAGCTGGAAGAGGCTTTGGAGGATCCGTTCTCTGTCCGTTTTTTACCGGACAATGAGCGTTCGGATGGAGCATCCCGCTATTACGCGCTGGGCCGCACCGTGGCAGACCGCTACTTGTTTCTCTCGTTTACGACGGATGGGAAAACCGCGCGGGTCGTCGCATCGCGCGACATGTCCGAGGCGGAACAAAAGTTTTACGATCGCAAGTACGCGGAATTCCGCTGAGCCAATTTTTTATCATCATGCAAGCCATCACTCGCTGGAGCGAAATCCCTGACTTTGCCGATGAGTCTGCAGAGGCTCGGTTCTGGGAGACCCATGAACTGGACGGCCGTCTCATGGCGACCTCGGTCCATGAAGCAGATTCTCGCGAATCCACCACGATCACCCTGCGCTTCGATCCACGGATGCTCTCGCGGATCAAGCGGATCGCTCGGTCCCGTTTCCTCAACTACCAGTCGATGATGAAGCAGTGGCTGGCGGAGCGGCTTGAGGATGAAATGCGCAAGCTTTGAGCATGTCGCGGCTCCCTCGGAATCCAAAGTTCTGGCTCGCCGGATTTTTTGTCTGGTTCGGCGTACTTTGGATCTTGTCGTCTTCCTCAAACGTTGGGCCGTACATGCCGTCGGTCAACCACTTCGACAAGGTGGCCCACTTCGGTTATTTTCTCGGAGGCGGCGGATTGTGGTCTGCCTACTTGTTTCGCCGCCGCCCGGAAAATCCGAATTGGTGGCGGATTTTTATCGCCGCGGTGTTGGTCGTCGCGGCGGTTGGAGTTCTCGATGAATGGCACCAGAGTTTCACTCCGGGTCGCAGTGGGAATGATCCGTTCGACTGGATGGCCGATCTGTTAGGCGCTGCTACCGGTGCGCTGATTTTCAGGAAGCTGCATCACATGCTGCGTTGATGCGGCGCTCGGTTCAGCGTGCGTGATGGAGTGCCTCACAAACGGCAGGAAAAATCTGGCGCTTGCGACTCACCACTCCGGGAGCGTGAAACAACGTGTGGTCGAGTCGCTCGAAGGGCAATTTCGTGAGAGCCCCATCTTGGCCGATTGCGAGAATCATGCTGTGGTGAAGGGCGACGTCGGTCACTGCGAGGACCGCGAAGTCGTATTTTTCCCGGAAAAACAAGTTTTTCAGCGCCAGTTCGAGGTCTTCTCGGCGGGCGGCAAAGCCAACGAGGTCCCGTTCTTCGATTTGGGAAATGCTGATGGATAGGCCATGATCCGTGAACTCCTTGCGGTCGGCGTTGAGCACTTCCTCGGGTGTTCCGTTGGCGATCAAGGAGCCCACCGCAAAGAATTCTTCGGTGAATGTTTTAGGCTCCACTCCTGCCACGCCGCTGAGCCAGGTAAGCATCTCACGGTCCAATAGGGTGGTTGTCGGTGAGGTGAGGCACAGCGTGTCGGAAACAATCCCTGCGCACAAACACAGTGCCACGCTTGGTGCGGGCATGAGGCCGCGGTAGAAAAATTTCCGACCGACCAGGGTGCAGGTCGAGCCGACGGGTTCGTTCAGGTAGCGGATCGGCTCGCGCGAAACGAGGTCGCCCGCAAGGCGGTGGTGGTCGATGACCTCAGTGATCTCGGCCTCTTCCACGCCATTGACGGCTTGAGCGTATTCGTTGTGATCGACCAGGGCGATGCGGATTCTTGGTGGGTCGACGAGGTCCGACTTGGCGATCACCCCGATGATTTTCTTGTCGCCGAGTTCCACCACTGGGAAAAGATCCTGATCCATGCTGCTGAGATTTTTCCTCAATCGCGAAATCGGTTCGTTGGGCGTGACGGTGAGGAATTCCTTTTCCATCACGTGCTTCACGCTCCGTGAACAACGGATCAAAGTGGAGGCACTTGCGGTGTCTTGGTTGCAAAGTAACACCACCACGCCTTTGCGCTTGGCGTAGGCAATAATTTCATCGCTCACGGCATTGCCACCGGTGACGAGCAACGCACGGGCACCATGGTCGATGGCGTAACGTTGTACGATCGGCCGGTCACCACAGATCACGAGGAACTTCGAGATGTTACCCTCTTGGATTGCTTGCTTGAGGCGTTTGTCCACCGTGCCTTGCGAGGAGGCACCGACCAGAAGGATGAGATCCTCCTCATGTTGTGGCGATGGCAGCGCGGCACCTTCGCTTTTGGCTTGGAGTGTGTCTGCCAGCTTCGAGAGAGAGACGTGAATGGTCCGGACGCTGAGTCCCTCGGTATTTGCTGGCAGCAACAATTTGAGCAGATCGAAATAGGGAAGGACGCCACAGAGGTTGCCTTCTTCGTCTTCGACCGGTACGCAGCGGATCTCGGCGGCTAGCATTCGCTGGTAGGCGATTAGAAAGGTGTCGGAGTCATTCACCTTGACCACCTTGCGGTGACAAATCATGCCGGCATTGACGCGGACATCGGTGAGGAGTTGGGGAGCATCTAGGCCGGCGCGTTCAAGTACCCACTTGGTTCGCTGGGAGATTTCACCGCAGCGTGCGGCCACGGCATCGGGTTCTTCGCCCACTGCACGTAGCAATGCTGCGTAGCCGATTGCAGAACAAATGGCGTCGGTATCCGGGTTTTTGTGACCGATGACATAGAAGGGAGTCATGAAATGAGGGAGGGTTGCACGCCAAAGCGTAAGAGGGATTTATTGCGACCGCAAGGGAGTTCCCGCGGTGAGGGTCGGTTTATCTGGTGGAGCTTACATCCGTTCGGGGACTTGGATGCCAAGCAGTTGCAGGCCTTGTTGGAGCGTTCTTGAGGTCAGTTCGCAAAGAGCCAAGCGGCTCAAGCGCGTGGGCTCATCTGCTTTGAGTACTGGGCAGGCTTCGAAAAATGAATGGAATGCACGAGCCAGTTCTAGCACGTAATTGGCAAGCAGGTTCGGTCGGAAATCCTCAAGAATCGTTGGTAAAACTTCACCAAAACGCACGAGCAACCGCGCAAGGTGGATTTCGGCATCCTCGTGGAGATGGACGGCCACCGTGGAAGCATCGAAGGGCGCGTCGAGTTTTCGGAAAATCGAACGAATCCGGACATGCGAGTATTGCAGGTACGGCGCCGTGTCGCCTTGGAGGGCAAGCATGCGGTCCCACGAAAAGACATAATCCGTGAGGCGACCCTGCGAGAGCTCCGCAAATTTCACCGCGCCGATCCCGACGATCTCCGCGATCTTGGCCGCTTCTTCGCCTTGCAGGTCGGGATTTTTCTCCGCGATCGCCTTCGCTGCGCGTTCCACAGATTCTTCGAGCACCTCGATCAGGCCGACGTTGTCGCCCGAGCGGGTTTTCATCAACTTGCGGTCATCGCCAAGAATCGAGCCGAATGCGATGTGCTTGAAATCTCCGGTCTTCCCCCAGCGGGTGGCGGCGTCGAAGAGCTGGCGGAAATGCAGTTGTTGCGGCACGCCGACGACATACCAAACGTGGTCGGCCTTCCACTCTTCGATGCGATATTGGATGGTCGCCAAATCGGTGGTGGCATAGAGAAATCCGCCATCGGCCTTGCGGATAATCGCGGGGTTATCCGTCCAGCCGTCCTCCTTGTGGACTTTGAATGGATCTTCTTCGAGCGGCTTGGTGCCGTCGGAAAAAATGCAGACGGCACCGTTGCTCTCGCGAGCGATCCCCTGCGTGAGAAAATCTTCCACCAGTCCACCGAGCCGGTCGTTGTAATAGCTTTCGCCCAACCAGTGATCGAATTTCACATCGAGCCGGTCATAAATTTTCTGCAGGCCATTTTTAGAAACCTCGATGCACTTTTGCCAAATGGCGAGATTCGTGGCGTCGCCCGCTTGGAGCTTCACCAGCTCGGCCTTGCAATGTTCAAGCACCGTCGGGTCGTCCTTGGTCGCGGCATTCACCTTTCGATAGATGCGCACCAGTTCGGCGATCGGGTCCACGGCCAGCGCGGACTCATCGAGGAAATGGTTCCATCCGTAAATGATCATTCCGAACTGAGTGCCCCAGTCGCCGATGTGGTTATCGGCGATGACCTTGTACCCGAGGAAACGAGCGATGCGTGCCAGCGAGTCCCCGATGATCGTCGAGCGGATGTGGCCGACGTGCATCGGCTTGGCGACGTTGGGTGCCGAAAAGTCGACGACCACCGTTTTCCCAGCTCCGGTGGCGGGCACGCCGAGGCGCTCGTCTTGGATCAAGGTGGCCATGCGCTGCGCGTAGGCGGCAGGAAGGACGCGGAAGTTGATGAATCCGGGCCCCGCAATGTCGGCGGTGGCCAGGCCGATGAGGTCAAGGTGGTCGATGATTTCCTGGGCCAGTGCGCGTGGGTTGGTCTTGCGCTGTTTGGCGAGGACCATGGCGGCGTTGGATTGATAATCCCCAAAGCGCAGATCGGCGGCAGCGGTCACCGCTCCGGTGGTAGGTTCACCCAAGGCGGAGGTTAGTGCGTCATTGAGCCGACATTCGAGTTCCTGCAGAAGCGTCATAAAATGGAAAATGCGATGCTGCCGGATCAACTGCCAACGCGGGAGGGCTTGCAACCGAAAATTTTCAAGACCTCCTCCAGCTCGCTGGTTTCACCGAGTTGGCGAATGATCTCACGGTTGGTAAACATTTTGGCAATCGCGGCAAGCGTCTGGAGATGCAGGTGGTATTCCTTGCGGGGCACGATGAAGAGGATCACGAAGTGAACCGGTGCATCGTCTAACGCTTGAAAATCAATCCCACCCTTCGATCTGCCGAACACGGCGATGACTTCATCCAGATGATCCGAAAATGCGTGTGGAATCGCCACCCCGAGTCCGATGCCCGTGCTCACTAGTTCCTCGCGTGTCTTGAAGGCTTCCAAGATCTCGGCCTCCTGATCGGCTGGCAGCTTGCCGGTTTTGACCAGTTGGCCGACGAGTTCGACGATCGATGACCAATGCTCGACGGCTTCTAGGTCGAGCAAGATCTGATCCGCATTGAGCAACGTCGACAATTTCATAAAAACTGAAAAGCAAGTCCGGCGCAGTGACGCGATGGCATTGAATGATTACTGTTCGGGCCTGTTGATGGCAAGCGGATTTAGCCCGTCCCCCTGAAGAGGTCATACTCGCGTGGGGCTTTGGATCACGGGGGGGAAAGTGATCTGGGTCCTTTGAACTTCCCATTTCAGTTGGAATCTGCCATGTTTCCGGGCCCTGTCAATCGACGCGCGGTGCTCCAATGGGCCCGTGCGGCTGGAGCCAGCGATGGTTTCAATTGGTGAATCCTAACACCAAGGAGTTGACGCCCACCCATTCATGACTACAGGTATTCGCCATGCACGCTGATCAAGACCCCCACTCATCAAACGAAAATCCGGAAGCCACCGCCGAAATCGATCCTGCCGCAGAAGTTCCTGCGTCCGAAGCTCCCGCGCTGGATCCATGGGAAGAACTCGAAGCGGATGCCGCTAAATGGAAGGAAATGTCACTGCGGACGGCCGCCGAGATGGATAACCTCCGCAAGCGAACCACCCGCGAGCGGGAAGAAGCGATCCGCTACGCGAACCAGCGCCTTCTCGAGGATCTGATTCCCGTAATCGATAATTTTGAAATGGGCATGCTCGCTGCAGCTCAAGACACGAAGTCCATGATCTACATCGGTATGGACATGGTGCGCCGCCAACTCAACGAGTTCCTCAGCGCTCAGGGAGTCGAGGAAATCCCGACGACCGGAGCGTTCGACCCGAACCTCCACGACGCCGTCGCCCAAGAAGAATCCGCCGATGGCGAAGAAGGTCGCATCCTCCGCGTGACCCGCCGTGGATTCCGGATTCGTGACCGCCTGTTGCGTCCTGCCAGCGTGGTCGTTTCCAAGGCTCCAACTCCCGAAGAAGGAGGCGCGGCTTAATCCGATGGCTGGAAAACGTTGCTACTACGAGATTCTTGAGGTCGAGCGCCAAGCCAGCGCTGACGTCATCAAGAAGTCCTACCGCAAGCTTGCGGTGAAATTTCACCCCGACAAAAACCCCGGTGATCACACGGCCGAGGACAAGTTCAAGGAGCTTGGCGAGGCTTACGAGGCGCTGAGTGACGCAGACAAGCGCGCCGCTTATGATCGCTACGGCCATGCGGCCTTCGACGGCGGTGGAGGCGGGCGCCCGAGTGGCGGTGGTTTCCATGACCCCATGGACTTGTTTTCCCAAGTCTTCGGTGGTGCCTTTGGTGGGGGCGGTGGCTTCGAGGAGTTTTTCGGCGGAGGCGGCGGTGGACGGCGCAGTTCGGGCAAACAAAAGGGCAGCGATCTCCGCTACGATTTGGAAATCTCGCTTGAAGAGGCGGCTTCCGGTGTCGAGAAGGAATTGGAAATTGAGCGCAACGTTCCTTGCGATTCTTGCGGTTCCGCCGGAACCAAGGGCTCTGGTGGAGTCAAAACCTGCTCGACCTGTGCGGGCCGTGGCGTCGTGGCTCGCCAAGCGGGGATCTTTATCCAGCAAACAACCTGCCCCGAATGCCGCGGTGTCGGGGAAACGATTTCAGATCCATGCACCAGCTGCAAAGGTGAAGGCCGCAACCAGCGCGAGAGCCGCATCAAGCTCCGCATCCCCGCCGGGGTCGATACCGGCACTCGCTTGCGGTCCTCTGGCAATGGCGATGCAGGCGTGCGGGGCGGTCCCGCCGGCGACCTTTACGTTTTCCTCCACGTCCGCGATCACGACGTCTTTGAGCGCGAGGATTCGGATTTGTTCTGCTCGGTGCCGCTGCCGTTCTCGGTTGCAGCGCTCGGGGGCGAACTCAAGGTGCCTACGCTCGATGGTCAGTCCTCGATCAAAATCCCCGTCGGCACCCAAGGCGGAACGGTCTTCAGGTTGCGCGAAAAAGGGATTCCATCGCTCTCGAATGCCCGCCGTGGCGCCCTCAACGTCACCGTGCAAGTGGAAGTCCCCACGAAGCTTAGTCACGACCAACAGGAAAAGCTGCGGGCATTCTCCGAATCCATCGGCGAACACAACTCTCCGATGCAGGAAGGCTTCTTTAAAAAGGCAAAACGGTTCTTTGACCTCTAGCAGATTGGTTTTTTGATCAGCCGTGCGCCGCTCGGACTCGGAACCCTTGATCGATCGATCCACCTCAGACTTGCATGGCTCGTTTCTATCTATCGCCCGAATCTTGGCAGGCCGATCCAGCGCTCAGCGGTGACGAGGCACGCCATCTTTCCCAAGTGCTCAGGGCGAAGCCGGGAGACGGCATCGTGGTGTTCGATGGTCGAGGTCAGCGTGCTTCAGCGGAGATTCTCGTGGTGTCCCGCGACCGTGTCACCCTGCGAATCGGGGAAATTTTGCCATCTCGCGCTCCAGCACCGGTGATCACCCTTGCGCAAGCGATCCCAAAGGGAAAAAACATGGACTTGATCGTCCAAAAATCGGTGGAGCTCGGCATTGCGACCATCCAACCGCTGATCACGCGCTACACCGTGGTTCAGCCGGGTGAAGGCAAGGCCAGTAAATGGCGGCGCAATGCCTTGGAAGCCTGCAAACAATGCGGCCAGGACGTCCTGCCTGAGATTGCCGAACCGCTCACATTCGACCGCTGGATCGCCCAGTCGCAGGACGCCGCCGGCTTGAAGTTGATCGCTTCTCTCGCACCCGGCGCGCGGCCCATGCGCGACGTGTTGCGAGAACACGCCGACACGACCCACGCGACGTTGCTCGTTGGCCCGGAAGGCGACTTTGCACCAGAGGAAACCCACGCGGCACTCGAGGCCGGCTTTGTTCCAGTTTCCTTAGGCTCCATCGTGTTGCGCGTTGAGACGGCAACGCTGTTTTGCCTATCTGCCTTGCGCTATGAGTTCGATGGCGTCGGCGCGGAACAATCCTCTAATCCGCGGTAAAGCGTCATGGCGAGGAGCGCAAGTGCTCATCTTTTCCGCCTTCTCGCCACCCAGCCGCTGTGAACGTCTCGGCGGGGTCGTGGAAAGATTCCTGCGAAAAAGCCCGCCATCGCAGCAAATTGCTCCGCCATCGCAGCAATTTGCTCCGTCATCGCAGCAACTTGCTCCGCTTTTGCTCCAATTTGCTGCGATTTCCCAGAAAACCTGTTGATTATTAGGGGATTACGGTTTTGGAACGGCCGCTGCCGCCCGACGCCCACCGCCGAAGAAGTTGCCCAGCGAGTCGAGCACACCTTTGAGCGAATGCCGGGTGCCAGCCATGGGTCACGGTCTTTCGTGCTCCAGATCAGATGAATGAGGTTGTTGGAAAGTGATTGCTGCATGAGGAATCAGTTGATGCAGTTTCCGGCTCCAACGGAGCCATGCATACCAGCCCAGGGTGAAACCCTGGGAACGGAGATGCCGCAATGGCTGCATTCTGAAGGAATGCCGCATCGTGAGGGGAACGCCATGAATCAAAAGACTCTGCTCGAAACTTCTGATGATGTTAGCATTCAGGACTGACCTCGTCCCCCGGGCAATGGCCGTGATGGCATTACCGGTAACGCCATGAATCCATGAGTCCCCCAGATCCACCGGACTCCTCGGCCATTGGTCTTTGGCCCAAATCCTGCCACCAAGCCGATTTCGTGATTCCAGAATCGTCACATTGTAGCCTAATTCATCCAGCCGGTTGGCGGCCGCGAGTCCAGAAATTCCGGCCCAGATGATGATCACCCGCTGACTGGAGCCACTGGCCAAAACCCTCGAAGGCAGCCTGAGCAGTCCGCCTGCCAGCGCAAGTCAAGCAAGACTGATTAACTCGCGTCGTCTCATGAATGTGAAAAAATACATCACCAGTCGCACCACAAGTCCCGAATCACCCCAGCAGAGGAATTTATTGACCTATAAGTAGATTCCCAGAAACAGCAGCGCCACGTAGAGCAAAGGAAAGAGCGTGAGGCTGGTTTGATCCAGCCGCCGGTGGGCCTGCTCCTTGTTCATGTAGTGCAGCGTCAGCGCAGACACCGTGCCAAACAACGAGAGCAGGATCATCCCCAGAGAGATGAAGATCATGCGGTCAGCCAAGGTGATGGCCCCAGTGTCTGGTAGCTGGCTGTTGATCGAAACGGTGACGGCGGACGCGGCAAACAGAGCACCCACCGACACGGAGACGCGCGGACTGGAATCCTTAGGACGGATGAACGCGGCGCACCAAGCGACCAGGGTGGCGACAAACAGGCCAAAGAAAAATTTGAAAAAGCGCCCACTTCCGCCGCGGGCGAGCTTGACGATGAACGAGTAGCGCGAGTAGTGCGACTTGGTGCCGGTGGCAAGACTGGTGTCGCCGTAGTTGGAGTTGTAGACGTGGTCCACGAGCTTGTGGTCATGCCCGGCGACATGCCATCCGGAGACGACGACGTCTGGATCGACGCCTTGGTTCTGGTGGTCGGCGACGAACACGGCCTTGTCGGATTCCTGCTCGGTGTCCTCGATCGAGATCGCCAGATCATGGTTATCAAAAGGAAACATCCGCAAATCCCATGGCTTGGCGATTGTGGCTGTCACTCGAGCCGATTCGTACTCAAACCCGTCATCCAATTTCTTGCGGATCACACTGCTCATGGAGGTTACGTGACCGCCGATGATTTCAAAAGTATCGAGGGGGGCCGGGCCCTCACCCTTCCAGCGGAACCAGATCCAGAAGTCGGCGTTGAACTGGTTGGCCTTGAAGTCAATGCCGCTGATTTGATTGATGTAAATGCCCGTATAGATCGGCGTGGGCTGGCTCGCCGTCTCCTCCGCCGCCGCCGGACTTGCGCATAGAGCCCACATGAGCACCGCCAACCACGCGATGACCGCTCGACCAGCTGCCTGGAATTTGGTTTCTGCTGGATGCCGTTCAAAGAACCATTGGGCCGGACCGCAGGGCGGGGAAATGAGGGTTTGGAAACTCACGGTTATTGTTATTTGGCGCGAACGTACTAACCAAAGCCGCTCTGCCAAGATTTTTTCGTGGCGGTTGTTTGACGGATGAAGGGACTTCTTTCCCGGCCTCAGATTTTACGTTGGGTCCGCGTAGGAGCACGTGCCTTACGCGCAAGGTGTTCCGGTGTCCCCTGCCCTCTCATGACTATTCCGCGTTGGTTAGTCGTCGTTGGCGCGCGGATAGGACGGGCGATCACTGGCATTGCAATCCGTTGATGATCACGCGTCGCTTCCTGCGGTCGTAGCTGAGGGTGTTTTCCCACTGACCTTGCTTGGGCTGGATTCTGAACCACTTCTCCGCCACCTCGGGTGTGGACAGCTCCCGGTAGTGCTTGAGGATGATGGAGGCCGAGTTGACTGCCTCCAGCGCCACCTGATCGGCACTCTGGACGATGGCGATCCGATAACTGATGAATGAATCCCGAAGCTAGCCGGTTTCGTTTCTGCCCTCAACGTCATCCCCTTCGTCGATCCAGCGCTCGGGGTGCTCGTGTTCGCCGCCGCCTCCCTCCTCAAGGACACGGTGAGCCGCATCGGTGACCTGATGGACGATGGGTTGCCGAACTCCAGCTTCAAGGGCTGAGCGGAAGCATCACCATCTGGCTGCTGGGATTTCTCTTTATGTTGGAAGCCGTTGTAAGAGCCATTGGACTGGAGGGCGTGGAAATAAGGGTCGTTCTTCGGCAGCCACGGCGCACGCTTCACCACGCCGCGCTTACAGCATCGCCCCGCTGCACTTGCATCCTTTCCGCTTGGGCGTTGCCGGTCACCGCGACTCGATCCGGAAAAACGCTGCGTTGTCCGGCGCGGTGAACTCAAATTCCATCTTGCCTTGTGCGTTGATCGTCGCGGCCCCAACCGGGATAGCCATCGGGGAGAAGTTCACAAGATTGGTGCTCTTCTCGACCCCGATGGTCAGCTTGAACTTGCCGGTCGCTGAATCCTTCGCGAGCAGCGGCGTTTCCACGTTCAGCGCCTGCACTTGCGAGAGGTTGTAGAGGCCGTATGTGTTCGGAGCGCTTGTCGCGTCCGCTTGACCGAGGGCCCGCCCTGCGGTTTGTCCTGCCGCTTGTCCGCTGTCATAATTGGCTGCATACTGTGCGGCGGTGTAGAGGCTGTAAGTGCTTGGCGCGTTTTTCACGTCCGCTTGCCCGAGGACCCGTCCTGCGGCTTGCCCTAGGGTTTGCCCTGCGGCATTCTGCTGACTATCCCTGCTGGTCAGTTGCGCTTCGGTTAAGTAGCGAAAGACTGTGGTGGAGGGCGAGAAGGCTTGGCTAGCTATTACCGTTGCCACAGGGACCCATATACCGTCCAGGCCTTGGCAATCCACGAAGGCCCCATACCCGATACTCGTGACGCTGGCGGGTATACCCACGGTTGTCAGACTGATGGAACCCTTGAACGCATTTTCCCCGATCGCCGTCACCGGCTTGCCGCCGATGCTGGCGGGAATGATCAACACCGCGTCCGTGCCGGTGTAGTCGGTGATCGTCACCTGGTTGTTGGCGGTCGTGTAGGTGAACAAGTCGGAGTAATCCACCACCGTCGTTAGGCCGCCAAACGTCGCCCCCCAGCCCGTCGCTTTGGACGGATACGACACCGTGGCATCATCCGCCAATCCGTAAAAGGAATAATCCTCTATGGTGGGCGGATTGCCCTTAAAGGTGATATTTGTCAGGCTGTTGCAGCCCTGGAACGTCAAACGATCAATACTAGTCACGCTGGCGGGGATCGTTACGCTCGTCAGGCCGATGCAATCAAAGAGCGCACGATGGCCAATGCTGGTCACGCTGGTGGGGATCGTGTAGCTGCCGGATCTGCCCTTTGGGAATTGAATGAGTGTCGTTTGATTTTTATCATACAAGATACCCCCCCCAAACTTGTGTAGGTTAGATTGTTTGGATCGACTTCGAAATTGGTCAGGCCGCGCAAATAGTAGAACGCATCATGTCCGATGCTCGTGACGCTGTCCGGGATTGACAGACTGGTGATCGATTGGATCCCATAAGGATTTGAAGAAAAGGCGTAATTCCCGATCGCCGTCACTGGCGTGCCGTTGATGTTAGCGGGAATGACCACCGCCCCGCCCACGCCGGTGTAGTCGGTGATGGTCACCTCTGTTGCGGTAGCGGTGTAGGTGAAGTCCAGCGTCACAGGAGTAATACCAAAATCCGCTAGGTTTTAGACTTCCAATCCTTGGGGCACTGCTTCAGTCTCCGGCATGGCTCGAAGCTTACCGACATTGGGAGAGGAATTGGTCCAACAGATTGAAGCCGCGTGGG
>Ga0164294_10004120_pt1 | contig 12781 bp, 12 predicted proteins | sample GEODES005metaG_FD_111479 | JGI IMG/M metagenome (GOLD analysis project Ga0164294, IMG submission 111479) | Oligotrophic lake water microbial communities from Sparkling Lake, Wisconsin, USA - GEODES005 metaG | ecosystem: Environmental > Aquatic > Freshwater > Lake | place: USA: Sparkling Lake... | reverse complement strand
GTTGGTTTTCGTAAAGTTACGACAATGTTTGTGGTATTTGATGTTTGATCTTTTGTTTTGCTATTATTAATCATCAAAGTGATGAACGCATATCTATGTACTACTATAATTTAGTAACTATCATAATCATCTATTGATTGATTCGGATTAATTCAAAGTCTCTTCAATTGATTTAGCCTCAGAAAGTGAATAAATGCCAGCACACAAACAAACATCAGGGTTCAGTCAACAGATGAAGGGACTAGCGGATTAAGAACACATCACGACATCATCTTCTATAAAGAAGTCGTAGGCGGATAGGGGCGGGGGATGCAGATCATACGCATGATAGCAATCGAAAACAATAACAACAATTCATACGCGGTATGCTTGTGTGAGTAGCACATAACAGATTGTATTATATTCATCATCATCATTATCATTGCAAACACTATCAAAAGGAATGGATGATAAGGAGTGAGTTCAGTTCAGATTTATACGATGCTTCGAAAACTCTTTCTCACTCGTTCCTTCACTTGGACAACAGCTTTGGAGACGAATGAAGACAACTCTACATCAGAGAAACTTTTCTTGAAGAAGGAAGATGATGACTTGCTCTTATTAGGGCTACTGCTGCTGCCGCTGCTGTTGTCACTCCGCTTATCGACCTCGATGTCGATCATTGATAGGTAGCTGTCGCCTCTATTCCGATCCTCCACAGTTGAAGCAGCAGCAGCAGCGACAACAGTCACATCGGGTGTCTTTGCAGTGACAGGTTCGAACATGCCTTGTTCGTGGGCAGTGCGATACCACTCGGCAGTGCGGCGGATGCCCTCCTCGAAAGGCACCGATGGAGAGTATCCCAGCAACTGCTTGGCCTTGCTGATGTCTGCGCAAGTGCGGTCCACGTCTCCCTGCTGGCATGGCAATACCTCGATAACTGCAGCTTTGCCCACACAAGTCTCTACAAGAGAAATGAAGTCCTTCAACATGAATGGTCGACCGTTGCCAAGATTTATCACCTGATTGTTGAATGAGCAGAGGGATTGATCGGATTAGACAATAGAACGAACTGCTTGTACTGTGAAGCACTGCGATAGCACTGAAGTAAGCTTACCTCGCATCCCAAGGGCCTGTCGATCGAGGCGATGACTCCACTGACGATGTCGTCAACGTATGTGTAGTCCCTGCTTGTCGTACCGTCGCCGAACTGTTGGATGGTCTCTCCATTGAATACCCGACTGATGAACTTATAGGGTGCCATGTCTGGTCTGCCACGAGGTCCGTAGACAGTGAAGAATCGCAGTCCGGTGCAGTTGATCCCGTACAGGTGATGATAAGTGTAGGCCAGCAACTCACTTCAAGTACATACAAGATATTGACGAAGAGATTAGAGAGAGAATGCAACACAGGATGAGAGAGGACTACTCACCATGCTTTCTTTGTGGCGGCATAAGGAGACACTGGCTTCTCCACGCTATCTGTTTCGGACAACACTTCGTTTGCACTGCATCCGTAGACACTGGACGACGACGCGTACACGAAGTTGCTGCAGCTGTATTGCCTCGCGTAGTCCAGCAACCGAGTTGTCCCTTCGATGTTGCTATGGACATAGATAAAAGGATCCGCGATCGATGGTCTCACGCCAGCTCTAGCAGCTAGATGGCATATATGAGTAGGTCTCTCGCTCTCGAAGACTTCCCCCATGAGGTCTGTGTCACAGATGTCGCCTCGAAATACTCTCAGGTTCTCATACGTGCGCTCCAGATGGTCCAAGTTGGACTGCTTTATTCTGACATCATAGTAGTCATTTATTTCGTCCACTATGATCACTCTATCTCCTCTTAACAACAGAAATTCTGCGACATGAGACCCAATGAATCCTGCTCCACCTGTGACAAGGACGACCTTAGGCATGACTGATAATGATGGCTTGAGTAATGATGACATCAACGAATTTTATTTTAAGATGCTAAATTGTCAACAATTCAGATGAATTTGTGATGAGTCAACGAATTTGAGATGATGATGCGTCATTAGAAGTACGTCATTCATTCCAACTGAGTCATCGAATCAAGCCGTTACAGCTATTTATGCGTCTGTCTACGATATTTGACCAGAATCGATAACATTTGAATATTCGAAAGTACGGAAATGACACTGAGTACTGTACTAGTACAATCGTCGTAACTTTACTCTGATCTGCATTGCATTAAAGTTACACTGTAAGTCAAACATAGTCATTATGATGATGTCCAACTCCGATGGGAAGAGAGATGAGTTGAATGAGCGGTTACCACAGGATGTCTTGATATTCCACTTACTACCATTCCTATGCGATTGGAGATTGAATGACTTCATCGCGCTGTCTCAAGTATCGAAATCATTCAGAGCGTTGATGCTGTCCAAGCCAACTAGTAGCATGTGGGATATACGACCTTTCAACTTCTGCATTGATGGACACTGCTGCCATAATTGTAAATTCATCAAGGGAACCCGAGATAGTGCACTGAAAGTGCTGTCGACGTACCCGATGAGACGTATCGTCATACACTGTTTCACAGACGACGTGCCTATCATTCTATCTATTCTGTCCTCAACAGGAAATGTGACAATGCTATCAATGTCATTGACTAGTAAACGTAGTAGTCCTTCGTTGGTTGACTTGCTCACTTCCACGCGATATACTGAAGGTGGATTTAATCATCTGACCGAGCTAATAGTTGATTCGTCTCATCTTATGACCGCTGCCAAAGAAGGGAGGTCTAAGCTACTCAGTATTGTAGGTAGCAGATTGACTAAGCTCAGTTTCTGTAGCCTGGCATCCCCCCAGATATTCCCAGTCATTCAAACATATTGTCCTAACATCGTATCATTGCGGGTCGATCGCATACAAGACAACTCTGAGTTGCTACAGTACAATAATCCCCAATTGACAGAGTTGGAACTGAGGCGCTGCCACTACACTTTCTCAGCTCAGTTGCCCTTTCCATTGCTGAGTAGATTGCGGCTGTCGTACCAATTCATTGTGGAAGAGAAGCGGCTCTGGAACGTCATCAGATACACTCCATGCAACCTGGTCGACCTCACGATCGAGATCCCCAGCTCACTATTCGATGGCCTGATCGCAGCTATCACCCGACGATTGACTTCTCTGCAGCGACTCACCATTGAAGGGGCGCACGATACCGGCATCATGTCGATTGCTGCTATAGAGGCATTGGGTTCGAACTGCAGGCAGTTACAGTACCTCAATCTCGACTCTCCTCGGTCCATCGGCAGATTAGACTTTGAGGATTATATCCAGTCCTTTACACTCTTCTCCTCTCACTTCCCCACACTGAGTGAGCTGCGATTGTGCTACAGCGAGTCACATGCTCAGGGTATTACTGTTATGCTGCTCAGCTCGCCTTCATTGCGTCGACTCGTGTTGTGGGAGAGGTTCCGCTGGTTGGATGAACAGAAGCAGAGCACTATGCAGTCTCTGGCGTCGAACTGGCGTCACCTGTGCCGGGTGGAGATCGTTTTGGAGGACGTCAGTAGTGCGTGCATTAGATAGTCATCTACAGTATGGGTGCATCGTATCTAACAATCGGATGTCATCATCATCGAGTACACATCAGTTCCGTAGTAAATGCTTTCATCATGTAATTTTGAAGGCCTAAGCAATTTATCTGTTTCCCAAACTTTATTAAAATATATTGTGTCCTTACCATATACAGTAGGTAGGCTAATTGAACATGCTTCGAAATAGAAACAATCACTGTCATGACATTATACAGCATGTCAAATAACAGTGCTACATAAGATTGATGCATTCTGGAGAGAGAACAAGGAAACTAGCGCTGGTAGATCTTAGCTAGATGTGGATGGTACTGCTGCCCATAGCCATAGCTTTCCGAGCAGCTGTACCTGTTGTCGTAAGCACCCACAGCTGTTGTTGCCTGTCCATAGATGTCTCTCTTCGCCAGCAGCACCGCCGACCTCTTCCTCTCGACGGCTTCCCGCTCTAACCGCTCCTTCCTGATTGCATCCCAAACATGGTCCCTGTTGTTGTTGTTGTTGTTGTCCACTGCAGAGTCAGCATTGTCGTCCCTTCTCTTACTCTTACGGCTTTTATGCTCCTTTCTATGCTTACGATGCCTATGATGCCTACTCTCGTGATCACGCCCCTCCTTTTTCTCGGAGGTGTCATCATGAGTGTCGCTCCGCTCATAATTCTTTTCGTCCGGATCAATTACACCATCTATACATTCCTTCTTAATAGCAACGGTCAGTTTGTCTGGCTCCTCTTTGACCTTCCCTTGCATGAAGATGAAGTCTATCTTGGGATTAAGGAACGAATGCATAGGGTCCGTCCTGTCTTTGCGCTTCATCTCCCGGGCTGTAGCGAGGTTCGTCTGCGACTTATCCTCGGCACGTCGACTACCACCTGCATCTATGTTCTGATCGGAGGAGGAGTGCTCCTTCTTCACTACCTCATACCAAGGCTTATTCTTCTTGATCTCATGTGAGCCATCGCCCAGCAACCACGGCTCCACACCTTCTCTCTTCCTCTTGAGCTGTTCGCTTTTCATTTTCTCCGCGACATACTCAGCATTCTCACTGGACTTCTTAGCGAGTAGTGCCTGCTGCTCTATATCTCCAAACAGTCGAAAGGGCTCGTTGCTGCTTTCTTCTACTCCTACACCATCTTCGGTGCAGTCCCCCTCCTCAACGGGTCGACTCACGCTGCTCAATACCTCGTAGGTCTTCTCTTGGATCAAACGGTTCTCTACATCCACCTTCCGCTTCACCTCCTCTTCATGCAGCCTCTCATCCTTCAACACCTTCTCTCGATTGTCTTGGTTCCACACATGCCATGACTTGTGACGAAGTATGACTAATCTACCAGACATAACTTTGATCAATTTTGATGTCGAAAATACCGATAACTTACGAGCATTACGTTAACTTACGTTACTTTATGTTGACTTAACTTAAGTCTTCATTGTGAAGTAACTTAAGCTTAAAGTAATTGTGACGTGAAATATATTTATCAACAATAAAAGTTCGTTAGTACATACGCATGTATGACCATATTATAGTAGCTAGACTAGCTATTCGAAGCTAACCAGTCTTCTTAACACACCGGATCTTTCCTCCCAATCAGGCTACTTCTTCTTATCTTGTGCTGCTCTGAAAATTTTGAATATGCTTACACCATATATGGACAAGCTGCTCAAGAACTGGTTGCCTGCATCATAGATGGCTAGGTATAGGCCTCTCTTCTTCCCAGATGATGTTGTCAAGATACCTGAGCTGTCAACGTTGCCGCCTCCACCATTACTGCGGTAGATTATGTTGGAAAATCCACCTCCACCTGGCAATGCATTGTCGCTCAAAGTTAAGCTAACGAATAGACCAATCGGTACCGACCACACACACACAACGAAGAACCCAATCACTTGAAGGGGTTCGTGGAAATTATCATAGAAGAAATGTAGCCACACTGCGTTGCATATAAGAAAGCCAAGGAAAGATCCTACAGACTTGATGGAGAAGATCTCGATGAAGGGAAATGAGCTTAGCAGTGTGGAGTAGAAGGTATGCACTAGTACACCGGTCGTTGCTTCAAGAAACGGGAGACCGTCGATATACAAGACGACATGCAGCACTACTATTAACACCAGCATATACTGTATGATCTTCCTCGCCATCGAGGGGAACTCTTCCGCTAGCTCAGCCAAGAGGAACAGTCCAGAGGACATGGACAGAGCTGCCAGGACCAGTATCAGGAATCCTGATGCGTAACCCAGCGCCCAGAACACAACACCCATAGCCGATTCACTTCCTGTGAGACAGAGATCTGATGCGAATGATTGATTTCGATCACTAGCTAAGCTGACAGCACAATCTTGTCATTTTCGGAATGCATCCCACACAAAGTGACCGCAGCTTTCGATGATTAGCTTGATGGGTGAAGTTACGAGCATCATTTTTCGCCACACCCCTGACCGGGAACTTTATTTTTCTTTGAAGTTAATCTCTGCGCCTCGTCATTAAGTATAAGTAACTTAAGACTATGAGGATATTGTCGTGTAGCCATAATGTGTTGCTGATCGGGTTGGGTATTCTTTGCCGTGGGTACTTCCTTCCTAGCATCTATCATCTACAACACACGTATAACGGTATCAGTTACCTCAGACCTACCAGCGCTTTCGAAGTGTTGTACCACTGGTTGCAGTCGAGATCATACAGGGACAGCTATCGTGGGCTAGGTCTAAATGCAGTCTCCATGCATAGGCATATAGATGCTTCAGATCACCTGGAGGCTGCTTATACAAGCAAGAAACGAAGTAGTCCTAAGAAGTTTATCAACCATAAGGATAAATTAGACAAGGTCCTTATCGCTATCCGAGGACTTAATGATGCGGATTCTCTCTCAACTACCCCAACCCTGACGGATCTTAATCACGCTATCACAACTGCTGGCAGGCTTGGTCGCATCGAGGACGCTATGGAGATATTCAATTCCATCAAGAAGGTGGGCTATTCGCCCGATCTGATGTCATACAACAACGTAATCTGGTGTGCTGGCAACGCTAAGAGGACCGAGATATCGCGCAAGATCTTCAATCAATTGAGTGACTCGGCACATCTGAAGGCTAATGTGTACACCTATGGCGCACTCATGCATGGTTTCGCGAAGACTAAGAACTATAAGCAAGCTCTCGCACTGATCGATGAGATGACACGGAAGGGTATCAAAGCCAATCAGATAGTCATCTCCTCTGCTATGGAGGCATGTGCAGAGTCTGGTCAATACAAGGAGGCTCTGGAACTGTTGGACCGAATCGTCGCCTTAGGACTGAAGCCCGATGTGACGATGATCAATACCGCCATCAAAGCTTGCAGTATAGCAGGAGCTATGGACGAAGCGGAATCATTGGCGGAGACTCTGAGGCAGTTCGGGTCCATGGACCTATTCACCTACCACACTCTGATGATGGGCAACACTAAGCTGGGCAGGTATCAGAGGGTGCTGAACCTGTATACCGAAGCGCAGGACTCTAGTGCGAAGTTAGATGGGGGCATATACTCATTGGCAATGCTTGCAGCTTTGAATGCTAAGCTGCATTTCCAGGTGCCGCAGATCGCCGACAAGGCTCGGAGCCTAGGCATCCGGTTAACAGAGGCATCATACACCACATTGATTCAAGTAAGCATAGTGTTGCGTTTATATTTGATGGGGAGTGTTGTTGTTGAAGGAGAAACTGATTGTTGTTTACTCTTGCTTTCTTTGTAGGCTTATGCAGAATTGGGAGTAGTGGATCAGTCACTGAATTGCTTGGACATAATGCGACAAGAGGGACTGAGGCCCAATGTCATCACATATGCTGCCGTCATGACTGCTTGCAAAGACCGGCCCTCAGTAGTACTTGAGCTACTCGACCAAATGAACTCACAAGGAATCGCCACCAATACAGTGCTTCTCACCTCGGCTATCAACTCGCTCGCTCGAGGAGGAAACAACTACACGGGTATGATGCTATAGCTATGTTGATTAACATGATGCTATAGCCATGTTGATTAACATGATGATAAGTACAATTACTACAATTTTTCCTCTTACCTTCAATTCCTTATGCTCTACATCAGATATCGCTTACGAATTGATGCTTGATATGGAGAAGAACGGACCTGAACCCAACATTTACACATACAATACCGTTACGCGCGCATTTGCTGAATCTGGTAGATTACAGGTACGTTGATATTAGATGCTCTGCTATGCATACTAGCAAGTGTTGCTAAGCATACTGATGTATCTTATGAATGGTATGTCCCATTAGGAAGCGATGTCATTGCTCACTGCAATCGAGCGACGTCGCCTGCAACCCGACCGTTACACCTTCACCTCACTGCTCATGGCATGCGGTAGGACGAACAACTCCGAGCAGGTCGACTTCATCATGGGCGCGATGAAGATGGCAGGAGTACAGCCTGATGAGATTGCATACGGAGCCGCCATCGATGCCCATCGGCGAGCCGGTATGCTGCATGATCACATACATGATCTAAAGCCAACTCTATCGACATGACTTCACTCATAATCCTACACCTCCTTTTTTGTTATGTTGAAGGTAACTCCCTCAAGGCCGTAGCCTGCTTGAATGATATGCGCAAGAGCAATCTAGAGCCGTCCGCTTCTCATTACAACCTTGTGATCCGTACGCTACGAGCCGAGGTATGGAGTGAAGATAGATAAGAAGCTCTCACTCATGCGAATACTTAGTTCTTCTCATCTATTCCATCTGTAGGGGTACCTTGATAAGATGTTCAAGATGGTGATGACGATGAGCCTCAAAGAGGGGGCGAAGATCAATAGCAATACCTTCGATCTGGTCATCGAGGCTCTACTGGAGAGCAATAAGTGGAAGGAGTCGCTGCTATTAGTGAGAGCGATGGACAAGCTTGGTTTCCAACCCTCGCTCAACGTATGTGTGACTCTGGTGGAGGTCCTGGAGAGAGCCAAACAGTACCGTGCAGTGTTGGCGGTATACCGTTACATGGAGAGCAAAGGCTACGACTTCTATGAGAACTCTATCCTCAACGGCATCTTTAAGAGACTAGTACAGGTCGCCTCTGTCAGTGCTAAAGCGGACTTGGTCGTCACTGCTCCGTTGGATGCCTTCTTAGCTGCTTCGGAGAGGTAGGTAGTCTTGGGGTGTAGTTATGAAGTCAGTGATTATAGTGGATGATGATGGTATGTATTTTCAGACATAAATATATTGAGGTCCAAGGAATGTTTTATCACGCATCGGCTGTTTTAGTTACATATATACTATACACATACATATAGAGTGAGTCGATCTACATAGAACAAGTTGAGATTAAGATGTATTAATATGATGATACTCCCTTTCTTTATGACGCAATGGAAAACTAATCACCATCACAGTGCATGAGTGTCCAGTGGTCTATAATTATCATGAGAATCTGACTTTGATGATAAGCAAATCGCTGCACAAGTCGCTATAGATAGCGATATCTACCTCCTCACGATGCAATGCGAGAACAAGTTGTTCACACACTGTTGTTCGGCTGAGAGGAAGCAATGGATGTAGTCATAGATCAGCTGCGGCACCACCATAGTTGGAGGTCCATCACACAATGCGGTCACGAACTGTAGGCCGATGAGCACACTGGGAGTCAGCAACGCAACGATCTCAGACAGCACCATCAAGTAACTGGCAGACCTCAAGTACTCCTCAGGGTATTGCCTCGCGTATCTGAGGAACACGCTGTCTAGCGCTCTATCGACTAGAGCGGATTCCTTTAGATCGATGCATTTGGATGATGTGGCATGAAGTAGAGCAGAGCAGTTGCTGTCCTCATCAACGTCGACATCGATATCATAATCAAACCCATCATCTTGACTACTCCTTCGTTGTGCTCTGTTGATCATCTCGTTCTCAGACATGTTATCGCTTTCACTAGCCCTTAAGAAGCCGTTACGGTCTGGCTTGTCGATGTAGTCGCGGGACAACGACCGTCTGCGAACTCTTCCTCCCATCCCCCGACCAGAGGATGATGACGAGGAGGAGGAGGATGTCCTGGTGTCGACATGACCTCCTCCCACAGTGGTGGTGGAAAGGCTCTGCTTTAACCCAGTAGGAGGTGGTAGTGACACTCTCTGAGAACTTTTCTTTTTCTTGTAAGCTAGAATAGACTATGTCATGCATGTAGCGAGGCAAATTATCGTGCTGAGTCGATTGTATGGTATAGAGCAATTCTTACCCTCTTCAATTTAAGCATGAAATGAGGCTCCCTTAGAAAAGGGTTCCACACCATGAGGAAGCCTCGGAATATCTTCAGCACGGACATGTAGTTGCCGGTGAAGTAACCCATTAACGAGAAGAAGATGAAAGAGAAAGCTGTCACGCATGCTCCGAGCACCTCACGCTTCTCATTCATCACCACTGCGATGGGTACTGCCACCACATAGCCTATGGCCCCGAGAACGTGGAACGAGAGCCAGGTCTGATTGTAGGAGAAGATCTCGAAGTACTTCAGGCTCTCCCTTGCGTGTAGGTACCGATCCTCCTCATACAAGTAGTAGATCTCCGGGGAACTACGCAGGAAGTCCTTGAAATCCTCGGATACACCGTTGATGCTGAACAACAGCTCGCCTTCCAGCTTCAGCTTCTCGATCAACCAACCTGTCACCATTATTTTGTCATCTAGGAATCGAGCAGGCTCCACATCCAACTCAATCGCTGCCACGAAGAACAAACAAACATATCCGAATACGGCGATGATGGCTTGGATTCCAGTGGCATCACCTACGAAGTACCATCGTGATGATCCGAGAGCACCTGTGATCGCAACGATCGCGGTGATAAAAGTGAAATATTTGGAGCTGGAAGCCCCCCTAGGAGCTACGAACATGCTGATGGACTTCACCACGAAGTCCTTTTTGCAGATGGTCTTAGAGTTCACACACACAAAGGCGGTATGCCGGCGCTCCACATCGACACTATGTGGGTGAAAGGCCTCTCCTTTGTTGTAGAACCACATGCCTGTCGATATCGATATCGATAAGTTACATTAACTGTTACCATCAAATGCATTGGTTTGTTAAATGAAAGCAGTCATAAGCTAATGCAAGTGTGGAGAAGAAACCTAGGAAGACGACGAGCATCATCGTTGTGGAGGTCCATAGGACTATCAGTGCGATCAACAGTTCGCTGTCCATCGTGGCAATAACTTTGAGATTACGTAAGTTTACACTTCAGGTCAATTAATCGTGTCGTAACTTAACTCTAGATGATCGGAAGTTAACCTTCAACATATGGAAGTTACCTCACATTCGACGCATATATTACCATATTTAATATGGAAAGTTTCACAATAATGATCGTCGTCGCGTCAAAGATTTAATCAGCAAAATTGACCCAACTTCTAAACAAACTGTTAAGTTAATCAAACTAAATTAACTTAGGAATGGCGGACAGAAAAGGTAAATAAGGTTATTGAGTCTATTGAATCTATGTATGTTCTGTGATGTGCAATGATCACTCTACTATACTCTAGATGAAGACATGCTGGAAGGAAGAAAACTTTTTATTGGAAACATCACTTACCATGTACTGCGTTCCGTCCTTGTCCTTGTGTTCTTGCTGTGCTCCCTCCCTCCGCATTCCCCGCCTTTATGCTTGTTCCCGTCGTGACCTCCCTCTGCTCTGTCCCAATCCTCCACTGCTTGCTACTCCTACACTGAGCTAGTGCCGCGCTCCTTATTGCTCTCCCTGCTCTGTCCCACTGCTCTGTCCCAACCTTGATGCCCTCCCACCGCTTACCTCTCCCTCCATCTAGACTCGTGAGAGAGAGCTGGAAGATTTATTCTCAAAGTTCGGTCCACTGAAGGATGTCCGCGTCGCAAGTAAGATTAATGACGGAGTCACACTGCTATGGTGCCTGCATTTATTTGTACTCACTACCTCTCTGTCCACCCTCATCTCTTATAATAACGATTAAAATAACGACCTTACGTGGTGTCTAATAGTCGACAGCTCGACTGGACGATCTCGTGGGTACGCATTTGTGACCATGTCCACGGCCAGCGCTGCGTTGGCTGCAGTCAAGGCGGTAGGAGGTAGAGAGATCGATGGCCGCGCACTTCGAGTCGAAATATCCCATGGTGAGCGTGTAAGTGGAGGGAGAGAACGCGAGAGGTTCGACAGTGGTCGTGATCGGGATGATCGTGATCGTGGGGGTCGTGATTTCGGTCGTGACAAAGATGATCGCGATAGAGGCGGTCGTGATTTTGGTCGTGATCGGGATGATCGCGATCGTGTGGGTCGTGATTTCGGTCGTGACAGGGATGATCGTGGGGGTCGTGATAGAGACTATGGTCGTGATCGGGATGATCGCGATCGAGTAGGTCGCGAGAGGGATTACGGACGAGATAGGAAGGAGTACAGGTGGTTGATAACTTCTTTGATAATGGTACAGTAGTCACCAATCAATCCTAGTATCGCTTATAGTTGATGCTTTATCTCCTTCCAAATCACGCAGTAGTAGAGATCAAGATCGCAGTCGCGACAGGGATCTGGACAGAAGACTGCGCGATGATGGCCCCCCGAAAGACAGGGATGGCGGGAGAAGAGACAGATCCAGGGATCGCTAAGCCCCGGCCCAGTCCCGCCTAGTGCATCCACTTCATTTTATATTCTTAGTGAGGGAAGGGTATCATGTGCTATCTATCATCCATCATTCACGAACTAAAAACTTTACTATGCCTTCTCTTCAATGGTATCTGATGAAACCCTTACAGCTGTTAAATGTAATCGAATGCTCCAGTGCATCCCCATAGATTGCTCTGCGAGAAGTCGTACAAATGGATCCAAGCATTGGCTGCGTACTTCTTGCCTTTCAGAACAGCATTGGCTGCATGATATGTCCTAGCATCCTGCACCTCTGGATTGTCATTCAATGTGCTCGGCCATAGCAATGCTCTTCCTCTCTTAGGCTTGACCGTTAAGCCAAGATTGGGGAAAGCAGTCTCCCCTCCCTCCTCCACATCGGAGAGGTAGAGAAAGAAGGTCAAGATTCGAGGGCCACAGGATAGTCGCACTTGACCTCTAAACATTAAAAAGAAGAATCAATCCAACTGGTGAATACATGTACTGTAGGCAATCACTTACGGATCCATGTCGTGATGCGTCCTGTAGTATTGGCCGACATCATATTGCAGTATCTGGTAAGATTCGTAGTGATTACTCGGAATCCTGGTTATTTCCTGGATCTTGGAGGT
>Ga0164294_10004119_pt1 | contig 12782 bp, 12 predicted proteins | sample GEODES005metaG_FD_111479 | JGI IMG/M metagenome (GOLD analysis project Ga0164294, IMG submission 111479) | Oligotrophic lake water microbial communities from Sparkling Lake, Wisconsin, USA - GEODES005 metaG | ecosystem: Environmental > Aquatic > Freshwater > Lake | place: USA: Sparkling Lake... | reverse complement strand
GTTGGGCTGGAGCATCGATCAACGGCACCTGGAGGTGTCCCGGTGCCGGTCCATTCTTGTCAACAAACACAATATGCGGCAGCTAGCGCAAGCCAATTAGAAAGACTGTGTGTGACCTCTCGACCATTGAATTTGCTTCAGCGCGAGAGCGGAAGCCCTTTGTGGATCCAGCTCAGGGACATTCTGAGGCAGCAAATCGTCAGTGGTGAGTTGGGAGTCAACGCAAAGCTGCCTTCTGAGGCAGAGCTTGGCGAGATCTACGGCATCTCTCGCATTGTGGTGCGCGAAACGCTGTCAGACCTGGTGCGCAGCGGCCTAATCTACAAGATCAAGGGCAAGGGCGCCTTCATCTCCACTCCCAAGCGCGACGAAGACTTCATCTCCATGGTGCTGGGCTTTTCGGACGAGATGGCGCTCAAAGGCCGAGTCGTCAAAACCCAGATCCTGCACCAGAGTCAACGCGCGCCCGACGAAAAAGAAGCCGTTGCACTAGGCCTGCAAAGCAACACCGAAGTGACATCGCTGCGGCGCCTGCGCAGTGTGGACGGCAACATCCGATTGCTGGTCAGCACCGCCATCCCTACCGATGTGGCGCCAGAACTGCACAAGATCCGGCTCGAGGACAAGTCTCTGTACGAAGTGCTGCGGCGACAGTACGGGCTGCATGTGGCCAGGGCGGAGCGCTGGATAGACGCTGCGCTACCCGATGCCGAAACCATGGAGCTCTTGCAGCTGGAGGTGCCAGAGCCCTTGCTGCGCATTGAGTCCGTGGCCTTTACCAAAGACGGGCGGGCCGTGGAGCACTACGTGGCGCTGCACCGCTGCCAGAACACGCGGTTGCACGTTCGCACCCAGGCCTAACGGCCCGCCGCCTTGGGCGGCTGAGCCCTGCGGTCAAGCACCAGCCGCCCCTCTAGCCCCCAATCTTCATCCGCCACTTCCTGAATCAGGATGTGGGTTCGCTCGGGCTTGGCACCGGTTACCCGGGCTAAGATGTGCGTGATCTCGGCTACCAGCGTGCGCTTCTGGTCAAGACTCAGTCCTGCGATGAGCTGCAGGTTAACGATGGGCATAGGGTCCTCCTTGAAAGTTATTCGCCAGCACGTATCCACGTGGCGGCTTTCTCCGCAATCATTAGTGTTGGGCTGTTGGTATTGCCGCTGACGATGGAGGGCATGACACTTGCATCGGCGATCCGCAGCCCGCGGATGCCATGGACACGCAGTCGACTGTCCGTAACCGCCATAGCATCTTCTGCCAAACCCATCTTGGCCGTGCCCACCGGATGGAAGATAGTGGTGGCGATATCACCTGCCAACTGGGTTAACTCCTCATCGGTTTGGTACTGCACACCGGGCTTGAACTCAGTGGGCTTGTAGGGCTGCAGGGCGGGCTGCGTCATGATGTTGCGCGCCACCCGCAGCGAGTCAGCCGCGACCTTTTGGTCTTCGGGGGTGCTGAGGTAGTTTGGCGCAATGGCCGGTGCCACGCTGAAGTCATTCGACTTGATGGCCACACCGCCCCGGCTAGTGGGATTCAAGTTGCATACGCTGGCAGTCAAAGCGGGAAAGCGGTGTAGGGGCTGTCCAAAAGCATCCAAGCTGAGCGGCTGCACATGAAACTGAATGTTGGGATGCGCCCGTCCTACGTCACTGCGTGTGAATACACCTAGTTGTGATGGCGACATGCTCATGGGCCCGCTGCGCGAGAACACATACTCCATGCCAATTTTGAGTTGCCCCCACCAGGAGTTGGCTAAGGTGTTTAGCGTCAGCGCGTTCTGGATGGTGTACACCGCCCGGATCTGCAGGTGGTCTTGCAGGTTCTGGCCCACGCCCTCCATGGATTTCACCACTGGGATGCCAAACTTAGACAGCAACGCCGATGGTCCCAGCCCCGAGAGCTGCATCAGGTGCGGCGTACCAACGGCACCTGCGCACAGCACGACCTCCTTGTGGGCGGTGAGCGACACCCGTTGCCCTTTTCGTACTACCTCTAGACCGCGGCAAGCCGTTACGCCATGCGCGTCGCTCACCAGCAGTAGCTTGCAGGCCTGTGTCTGAGTCCAGATGGCGAGGTTTTTCCGGCGCCGGACGTCGGCATTGAGGAATGCCTTGGAGGTGTTCCATCGCCATCCCGATTTTTGGTTGACTTCAAAGTAGCCCACGCCCTCGTTATTGCCCGCGTTGAAATCATCACTCTGGGGAACACCCGCCTGCTGCGCCGCCTGGGCAAACGCATCGAGCAAATCCCATCGCAGGCGCTGCCGCTCCACACGCCACTCGCCATGCCCGCCATGGAAATCAGCAGTACGAAAACTCTGGTTCTGGTTCTTCGCATCCAGCCGGTGGTGCCACTCGTGTTGCTTGAAGTAGGGCAGGCATGACGCCCAACTCCACTGCGGATCACGGAGCTGGTCGGCCCATGCGTCGTAGTCGCGAGACTGGCCGCGCATGTAGATCATCCCGTTAATGCTAGAGCAGCCACCTAGCGTCTTGCCGCGCGGGTAGATCAACGACCGGCCATTCAGACCGGGATCGGGTTCAGTGCGGAAGCACCAGTCGGTTTTGGGGTTGTTGATGCAGTAAAGATAGCCAACGGGTATGTGAATCCAATGGTAGTTGTCTCGGCCACCGGCTTCCACTAGTAGCACCGAATTTTTGGAGTCTGCGCTGAGCCTGTTTGCAAGCAGGGCGCCAGCCGTCCCACCACCCACCACGATGTAGTCATAGCTAATTGCCGTCATGCCAAACCTGCCCAGTTTGCGTCTATGAAGTGCCCATTAGTCGTCATTTTTAAAATCCTTTGCTACCCCAAACATGTAATGACATCTTATCTGCGTTTATTACGTTTTTTTAAGGGTTTATCCTGATATTCCCGTAATTTTTTGTGCTTTAAAGTCTATCATGTCATGACAACATACCTGTTTCATGTCATAAGGCTGAACAGACAGCCATTTCTTTCAACAACAATCGAGGAGTCAAAAATGAGGCGTGATTTTCTAAAGACAGCTGTTGCTGCAGGCGCCGGAATGGCGTCACTGAATGCGTTTGCACAAACCGCGAACGCCGTTGGCCTGCGTGGTAATCCAAACGACACTTACGTCATGAACGTAATGGTCAGCGGGGTGGAGTATTGGTTTCCCGTGTACGAGATGTTCAAACAATTGGGCAAGTCACTGGGTGTGAAAACCCGTTACACGGGTACGCCGGAATACGATGTCAATAAGCAACTGGCAACTTTTGAGCAACAGCTCGCGAGAAAGCCCGCTGGAATTTTTCTGCACCCCATGAATCCGGATCCTTTTATTGAACCAATCGCAAGAGCCGCGTCCATGGGCATTCCGGTTGTAACCTTTGCCGCAGACTCCCCTAACTCGAAACGCGTTTCATTTGTCACGTCCGACAACCACCGTGAGGGCACCGCAGCCGCAGATGCCATTGCTGCCGCGATGGGTGGGAAAGGCGAATATGGCGTTCTGGAAAATCCTGGGCAGGACAACCATGAGCGAAGGATCACCGCATTTATTGATCGAATGAAGTCGAATCACCCCAACATGAAGTTGGTCGGCCGCGCTGCTTCAAATACGGACGCCAATAAAGCTTATCAGGCTGTCCTGAGCATGCTGCAAGCAAATCCCAATCTTGGCGCCCTATTTATGCCAGAGGCGACTACTGCGTTGGGTGCCGCACAGGCAAAGGTGGAGTCTAAGAAAGACATCAAAGTGATGTGCTGTGACGTCAATGCCAAGATACTGGACATGATCAAGTCTGGTGATGTTTTTGCATCCATTAATCCTAATCAAGGCATGCAGGGCTTCGCGGGCATGATGCTCTTGTTTATGGCAAAAAATACACAATTGATTGATCCAATGAATGATGCCAAAAGAGCAGGACGGAATCCGATGTCTATTCCGTTCCTTGACAATGGACTGTCGGTGGTGACGAAGACGAATGCTGATGACTTTTACTGGGACAAGTACTTGACCCGTCGCGGAACCAAAGGAATTAACGAATAAAGGCCAAGGATGCTGCTTGAGTTACGTGGAGTCAAGAAGTCATTTGGAGCAACAAATGCCCTGATTGGTGTTGATTTTTCTCTCGAAGCCGGACAGATTCATGCAGTCTGTGGCGAGAACGGCGCGGGGAAATCAACCTTGATGAAGGTGATCGACGGCATCCTTCAACCTGATGTAGGACAGATTTTTATCGAGGGGAAGCAAGTCCAGATAAAGGATCCAGGACACGCAGCCCGCCTGGGGATTTCGCTGGTACATCAGGAAATATCGCTTTGCGGGTCGGCGTCTGTAGCTGAAAACATATTCATGTACGAAATCAATCAGTCAAAGAGGCTGTTGATGGATTACCAAGAATTGCAAGTGCGCGCTAAAAAGATCATCAACACCTTGGACAAGGAAATCGATACATCGATAAACGTTGAAAATTTGACCCTGTCCAATCAACAGCTTGTCGAAATAGCAAAAGCTCTCGCGCTCGATTGCAAAATTTTGATTCTGGATGAGCCAACCACGTCGTTAACAGAGGTCGAGTCAAAGTCCCTTTTTAAAGTTTTACGCAGCTTGGCCAAAGGCGGAATTGGAGTCGTCTACATCAGTCACCGGATGGCTGAAATTTTTGATAACTGCTCTCACATAACCGTGCTGAGGGATGGTGCAAGTGTCTTTAATGGATTGGTGAAAGACACAACACCAGATGAAATCATTAGCAAAATGGTAGGCCGTGAGCTAGGGAAATACTACCCTGAAAAGTCGAAAAAAATTGGCACGAGACCGCTTTTTGAGGTTGTCAATGTCAGCGACGCTAGCCGTGTTAATTCGGTTTCATTTCAGATATTGCCTGGCGAAATTTTAGGAATCGCTGGGTTGGTGGGTGCTGGCAGGTCTGAAATAGCGAAAGCCATTTGCGGTCTTACCCCTAAGACCAGTGGCGCGGTCAAGATTAATGGCGAGGCTGTTGATGCAAGCTCGTACCCGGCTGCGCTGGCTGAAGGAATAGCTTACCTAAGCGAAGACAGAAAATTGGAAGGCGTGTTCTTGGATCTCAGTATTCAATCCAATATTTCATCTATGGCGCTAAGCACCGTTCAGACAACTGTGATGACCGTGGATGCTGACAAAGAAAAAGTCCAAGCAGAGGAACTTGGGAAACGGCTAAAGCTTAAAGCAAGCAGTGTCACTGCAAATACTTCAAGCCTATCGGGAGGCAATCAACAAAAAGTCGCAATAGCCAAATTGCTGGCTACCAGGCCAAAAATCATTTTCATGGATGAACCAACCCGGGGTGTCGACGTCGGCGCGAAAGCGGAAATCCATCAGGTACTCAGGCAACTCTGCCACGAGGGTGTGGGAATTGCAGTCATTTCGTCTGAACTTCCTGAAATCATTGGCTTATGTGATCGGACCATCGTCATTCGTAACGGCACTGTAGCTGGACAGCTAAGCGCGCACGAAACCACTGAAGAGTCAATTTTGCGCATGGCGTCTGGAATGGCCAAGGAATGAAAAAATGAAATTGAAAACAAATAATCTCCGTGAAGCCGGACTCATAGTCATCATCGCGGCTCTTTGTTTGGTGATGTCTTTTGCTTCTGAGTTCTTCCTGACTTGGGAGAATATGCGGGCGATGTTGCTCTCCTTTGCAATTGAAGGGATCGTCGTTGTAGGCATGACAGTGCTTCTTATTGTGGGCGGAATCGACCTGGCAGTCGGCTCCGTCGTGTGCCTGTCCATGGTGATCGTAGGTGCTTTGTTTCTCCACGGATTTGACCCTTGGACAGCAAGCGTCATAGCCGTTGTAGCCAGCGCGGGCATAGGACTATGTATGGGTCTTTGTGTCACCAAAATTGGGTTGAGTCATTTCATTGCGTCCCTCGCATTTATGGTGATTGCCAGAGGTCTGAGTTTGGCCATTACGCAGGGTACCCCGCAGTCACTTTTTTCACTACCAGCAGAGTTCAAATTAATCGGCCAAGGGACGATTTATGGACTCCCAGTCGTAATCATAATTTTCGGATTAATTGTTGTAGTCAGCGACTACATATTGCGCAACTCAGTGCTATTCCGTAAAGTTTTTTACACGGGAAGCAATGAGCGAGCAGCAATGTACGCTGGTATCGATGTGAATAGCGTCAAGCTATGGGTTACCGTACTTTGCGGAACCATGTCGGGAATTGCTGGCGTCGTCTATACCGCGCGGTTTGGTGCAGCTACGCCGACCTTTGGTGTGGGTATGGAGTTAAATGTTATCGCGGCCGCGGTCATTGGTGGAGCAAGCTTGAAGGGTGGCTCAGGAACAATTTACGGTGCTGTGCTGGGCTTGGCACTGCTGTCGGTAGTGACAAGTTCGTTAATCTTGTTGGATGTCTCGGTTTATTTTCAGGATGTTATCAAGGGGGGAATTCTGCTGGTTGCGGTCTCACTGGATCATTGGATCAACTCAAGAAAACAATCAAATTAGGTGGACGGCAATTCGCACCACCAAATAAACCGGAGCAGTCGCGCGTCAAGGGTCGATCATGAAGTGTCGGGTTGACCCGACACTTGCGAATCAGGGGGTGACTTTTTGTACGCCTAAAACCATCGTGGGCGCGATTGCTGGTGGTCACACCAAAAAAATCCGTCATTCAGCAATCCCAGGAAGGACCTGCTTGAACTCGGCAACCCCAAAGGCCACCACCCAGGCACATGGGGATTAACAGGTAACTCAGTACTGGCCAGGACGCCTTGATCCGGCAATTACTATAAGCGTGTGACTCTGCCAAAGTCACACACCTTGTTCGTAGCGAAGACTAAATACATGTGAATTCCAGTGCTCTTGTCACTGGAATATAGGAGAAATTCACATGATCAAGATCCAAGCTAAGCCCCAAGTCCTGGCTGCCCTCAGCCAGGCATTTCCACCCCCAACATATAACGCCACCAGGGCACTGGATAAATACATTGCCGTGTTGGAGCGGCTGCTATTTGCATCCCTGCAATTGCCGCGCAATCCCATGCAGTCCAAGCTGAACCTCTACGCCATACCCCTTCAAAGGCTGGCGAACTCCGGCGGGCAGATCGGACCCAAGAAGGTGAGGGTACACAAATGGCTGAGTGACAACCACTTGGAATTGATCCAGGCAGTGACCACAGGGTCCAACCAAAACAAGCAGCTAAGTCAGGTCCGGTTAACCCATCGAGCTTCCATGACCGACGGCCTAAACCCAATAGAGCAAATGCGCATGAACAACCCCACGCTAAATGATCGAGAAATCGCTGCCCACCTCACCGGTGACGATGCCGCCAACCAGGGTCTGTTCGATCTTTTGTATCCGGACTACCGCCCAGACTGGAGCGATGAATACATTCACAGCCAGTTTGATCCCATCAAGGTGGACATCCAATCCCTGGAGAACTACATCGTTTGGCTAAGCCAGGACGCGCGGCTGCTCAGCAAGCACAAAAAGGCCACGGCCCTGCGACAGGCCCGCATCGTTTTGGGCTGCGCATTGGCGTTCAGCGGCTGGTACTTACAGCGCAAGAAGCCCAGTGCATTCGGTCGCATGTACTACGAGGGCGTCAGCGTCCAGAACGTCAACAAGGAGCTGCGCCGCGCCATGCTGGGCAACTGCTGGGAGTACGACATACGCAGCAGCGTCATTGCCTGGAAGATGGGATTTGCCACCAGCTACCTGGCCCAAGCGCCCAGTGCGAACGGAAACATCCGCTCGTCATTCCCGGCCACTTTGAACTACCTCGAGGACAAGGGCGACTTTATGCGCACTGTCAGGCTGTATGTTTTTCGAGACCATGGCCGGGACACCGCAGACTTTCAGACCAAGTTGCTCAAGCAGGCATTCACCGCCATAAGCTTTGGCGCAAGGTTGTCCACCCACGGCTGGCAGGACAGTGCGGGCCATTGGAACAATCCCGCTTTGGTAGACATCCTCAAGAACCAGGAAGAGCGCAATCGCTTTTTCAATGACGTGACGGTACGGGCTTTCATCCGGGAGCAGAACACCTTGGACAACTACCTGTTCGCCCAATTCAAGCGCTACCGTGCGGACTTGTTGAAGTTGCCCTGCCTGCAAACCCCTAGCGGCAGAGTCAGCAAAGCCAAGGTGCTGGCCTATTTGTACCAGCATGGCGAAACCCAGGTCATGGACATTGTTCGCACCACCGCAGCAGCATACAGCAGAGTGTCCATTGCCAATGTTCACGACGCGATTATTTTCAAACAACGACTGGGCCCAGAACTCAAAGCTGCGATTGAGTGGCAGATGCGCGCCCAAACCGGCAACGCCTACTGGTACTTGACCCCCAAGGAATTGCAGCGCTACGAATCTCGTCATCTAGACCAACAGGCCGAAGAAGCCGCACACCGACAGCGGATTGCCGATCAACAGGCCTTGGCGCAGAACTACGTGCCAAAACCTAATCCGAGCTTGTCGATTTCGGTTGGTTGAAATCACGTGTCAACCAAAGTCCTTCCAAATGATCTGGACACCAAGCCGACCCGGTTGCTCTAGTGCGCTGACCGACAACAAACTTGTCTGCGTCATCAACACACAAGGAGTAAACGATGTCAACACTCAGCAGCCTCAAACTCACAGCGGCCAAGCGCAGCACGGGAATTAGCCCGCAGATGAACCGCAGATTCAAGTTGGTCAAAAAGATCGACGACCAAATCGCCTTGGCAAAGGCCCTGGCTAATGGCGGCACCTACACCACCAGCCGCTTTCGCACCATCAGGGATGAGGACGGCGGCTCACGTAGCGTAGAAGTACAGAAGAGGGTGCGCCCTTGGTGGTTTCCCACAGACACGGGCAAGATCGCAGTCAGCATCCGCTATGGCGCTCGGGTGGTTGAGCTGGCCAAGGGCAAGTCAGCGATTGAAGTTGCCACAGGTGACGACTTGCTAAACGCTCTGGCCACTGTGCGTAAGGCTGTAGAAGCGGGCGATCTTGATGCGCAAATCGAAACTTCCAGCATCAAGCTTCGGGAAGGCTTTAAGAAGTAAAGAGCCTGCTCAAGCGTCAATATTTTTGACGCTTGGACGCACAGCTAAATACTGGCATGAACAAGTATTTGGCTACTGTACGGGTGCGTGGGCAGCACATCAAAACCATGGTCTACGCAGACAGCGCCGTCCACGCCCGCCTGCTCTTGCAGTACCAGTTTGGTATGAACTGCATAGTTATGGGCCCCCAGGCCACCACTGAAGACGCTGTCGGCTACCGGCTGCTAGACAGCTTGATCAAGCCCAAGCCACCCATGACACCCGCCCAAGCCCGCATCAACGGATTGAAGCAAGGCGTGGCACGCAGCCAGGAACAGCTCAAGGGCGAGCAGGAACGTCAGCGTCGGCAACGGGAAGCAGAACGAAGACGCAAAGCATTGGCTGGCCCGCCCCCGTAATCCACGTTAAATGGCGGCGTTCGCCCTAAAACCAGCAAGAATCGACGGGTATGGGGGCGAATTAGTAGCGTTTTGGCAGGGATTGGCCAGACGGATGAGAGGTATAGCGCAAATGGTCTCCGCCCTGATCAGTACTCGCTGGGCAGCATGATGACCCAGTGCTCCCCATCCCAGCAGGCGTAGAGCGTGATCTCAGCTAGGGGTAAGTCCGTGTAGGGGATGTCCTGGCGGGCATGTTCCAGCCCATTGCCATCTTCGTAGACCATCGTGGCCCGCGTGTCCTTCGTCTGTACGCGCACCAGCACAAACCAGTCCGCAGTACCGATCTCACTAAGGTGACTGGCGATCGCGTCCATCATCCAATAGCACTGCGCATGGTCTGCGAGGTACTTGGCGCCATCTGTTAACAGGTGTCTGCGGCCTATGCGGTAGTAGCCAAGGGTCCCGGTGAATTGCGCCAAGTGGGATGTGTCAAGCATGTACATGATCTGCGTCTCAAAGTAGCTTTTAAGCACGCAGTTTGTTGTCGGCATAGGGTTTGGGCAACCTGAAGTCCGCCACTTTGTCGGGTCATTGGCGGGCCGATTGACGTAGCGCCGCGATGCACGCCAATCGCCAATAATTTCAGTCAAAAGGAGCTGAAAGATGCAGTGGTCGACGATTACCCGCGAAGAACTCTACGAACTAGTTTGGTCTATGCCAATGACCCGCGCGTCAAAGCAGCTAGGCGTATCCGATGTCATGCTGGGCAGAGTGTGCCGAGAGCGACGCGTTCCGCGTCCACCTCAGGGGTACTGGGCTCCACTTTTAAGCGAGAAAAAACGCAGTCAATTTATAAAGCCACCGTTGCCAGTTCATCCGATATCCGGGCATACATTCCACGACTTTCTGCTGGAGCAACAAGCCAGGCAGCATGCAGATCGACCTGAGGACTTTGACTCTCAAAATCTTTCAGAGCCGATCCCCCCGCCACCTGAAGAGTTCGCGACCTCGATCAAGGAATACCGGCAGTTGATTGAGCGGGCGCTGCCAGAGCTGTTAGAGCCAAGTCAAATTACCACTCTCCATCCAACCGTTCAAAAAGTCTATGAATACGACCTAGGAGTAGCAGCATCAAAAAAGCGGTCTTGGAATGACACGCCGCAGTACCAGGGCGGAAGTGGCAAGCTCAAGCTCCAATTGCTCAACACCTTCGCTCAGCTATTTGATCAATTGGGATTTAAGGTCGAAGTTTCCGGTCGCAAGCACTTTCATTTCAGTGTCAAGATTTGCGGAAGCTATCACCAGTTCCATGTATTTCTGCAGGATCACAATCCACGGCCCATTCGGAACAAACGGTCTACTGATAAGCCACGCATAAGCCATTGCTTTTCATGGTCACGCGAGCCAGAACTTAGAAGGTACAGCGAGCCTTACTACCAGTTCGACGGACTCACAGCAGATTGCGTCAAGCAGGTAGTTGTTGATCTTGCAGTAAAGGATGAGGAAAGATATCGAGAAAACGTTTTCTTAAGCTATGAAAGTAGAGTTGAATCGCGCCAATACGCCATCAAGCGTCAAGCCATGCTGGAGGCTCAAGCAGCAGAGAGGAGGCGCAAGGCTTTGGAACAACTGTTGAGCATGCGCGTAGACCTTATGGGTAGTGCTGTGCGCGATATGAACCATGCGGACCAAGTCCGCAGTTTGATCGCCATCCTGCAAGACAAGTCAGCCAATGCGCGTCGCCCAGTTGAGGGCTTGGATGGTTGGGTGAGTTGGGCCACACATCATGCCAACATGATCGACCCAAGGCACATGAGTGTTAAGGGCATCGAGGCTTGGATCAAACAGTTCCGCCTCAAAGATTGATCCATCGTTAGCCCGAACGGGGCTAGAGCAGAGCCTCAAATCAGCCCTACAGCGCGTGATCACCCAATGCCGCTTACATGGGTAGCTGGCGGGTGCTTCCCCGCTTGAAAATGGCGCTTAACATGGCGAGCGCCCGTGCCAGTGTTCTGATCTGGCGTCAATTTGAATGACGCTTGGTGTTCGCCAAAAAGGGTGGAAATCCGCTTATCAACTGGTTTTGAAAAGGATAATTTTTGGTAAGACCGTAAAATCACTCTGATAGAAACCCCAGCACTATGACTAATCTGCGCGCCTTGAAATCGAAACTCGATCCACAGACCGAGCAGGCTGTTCGCCGCTTTTTGGAAGTGGCGCAGGAGCAATTCCATCCTAAAGGAGCGATTGTGTTTGGCAGCCGTGCAAGGGGTACCCACAGGGTCGATAGTGATGCTGATGTCGCCGTATTGCTGGACGGCGAGCACGGTGGACTGGTGTCGACAAAGATGGCTATGGCGAATCTAGCGTTCGATGTGCTGATGGAGACGGGCATCAATATTTCTCCATTGCCGGTGTGGATGGATCAATGGGAACATCCTGAGCGTTTTTCAAACCCATCCTTGTTGGAGAACATTGCGCGCGAAGGTATTCGACTGTGACGGACACCCGTGCAGCAGACGCTTTGATGATCAAGGCCCATCAGGCACTTCGATCGGCGCAGGGGTTGATTGCATTGGACGATGCTGATGGAGCTTGCAATCGGGCTTACTACGCGATGTTTGATGCAGCTCGAGCTGCGCTTCTGGTTAAGCTGGGTCGTACGGAAGCGGATTTTGCCAAGACCCATCGCGGCTTGATCAATGCATTTAGCGAACACTTGGTCAAAGACGGAACGCTGTCCAGAGATTTGGGGCGGTCGCTCAAAAGGGCCGAAGAAATGCGCCTCTTGGCAGATTACGATGGTGATTCAGTAGGGATGGCAGATGCAGTGACCATGGTCTCTGATGCGAAGCTTTTCATCTCTGCCATCGAAAAATTGACCATTTAATTTTTGGCGAAAATTACCCCCTGAAGTGCAAGTGTCGGATCAAGTCGACACTTGGCAGTGATGCCCTGGCTCGCAACTGTCGGGTATTTTCCTCGCGGGCTTGGTACTTGAAACGCCCAACACCGCCAAAGTCACCCGTCCACTCAAGTGCCAAGCGGCTCTCCACGACACCATCCACTAGCAGCGTCTGAGCTGGCCAGTACCGCTGATAGCACAGTGGCTCTACAGAAAAATGGGGGAGGGCGGATCCAGTGCCCTGCCAATCGAATTCCAGTTAAATTCCGAGGTCTTAGGCCTGTGGGTTTTGGGTGGCTTTTCTACGTTGCGAAGGACACTTTTTTGACCCTTGCGTAACCTCGCGCTGCTGCTTGTTTTTCAAGGGTAAATAAATTTTTTGAGTCCGCTGCGTCTACCAATTCCACCACCCGGGCTGGATTGCGCGTGGCGGAAATTATGGCATAGGGGTAGAGCATGGGGCGGGCCGCTGTTTGGCCT
>Ga0164294_10004118_pt1 | contig 12782 bp, 11 predicted proteins | sample GEODES005metaG_FD_111479 | JGI IMG/M metagenome (GOLD analysis project Ga0164294, IMG submission 111479) | Oligotrophic lake water microbial communities from Sparkling Lake, Wisconsin, USA - GEODES005 metaG | ecosystem: Environmental > Aquatic > Freshwater > Lake | place: USA: Sparkling Lake... | reverse complement strand
TGCCGGTGTTTCCCACAGGTAGCTACGTCCCACTGACCGAGGATCCCGCACAGTGGCTCTACCACCTGATCCTGCCGTGGATCACACTCGCGGTCCTTTATGTGGGGTTCTACAGCCGAGTATTGCGTTCCAACATGCTCGACGTGATGAACGAGGACTATGTGCGCACCGCGCGAGCCAAGGGAATAAGTGAGCGCCAGGTCAGGCTGAGGCACGTGTTGCGCAACTCACTGATTCCGATCGTCACGCTGTTCGGCCTGGACTTCGGGGCGGTCGTCGGTGGGGGCACCATCCTCACCGAGACGGTGTTCAACCTCAACGGCGTCGGCCTGTACGCCGGTCAAGCGATCGGCAAGCTTGATCTGCCTCCGCTGATGGCGGTGACGATGTTCGGGGCGTTCTTCATCGTCTTGTTCAACACGGTTGTCGACATCCTGTACGCATTTCTCGATCCGAGGATCCGACTAGGTGAGGTTGCTCCCGTATGAGCCCGATCCTGAGCGTCACCGACCTGCGGGTCTCCTTCGCGACCGACGAAGGTGTGGTGCACGCCGTCGACGGAGTGTCCTTCGATGTGAACCCGGGGGAAGTCGTTGCGATCGTGGGTGAATCGGGCTGCGGTAAGAGCGTGACAGCACAGACAATCATCGGTCTCACCCGATCACCCAACGCGACGATCAGTGGTACCGCAACTTTCGGCGGCAGGGACCTCATCGGTATGCCCGACGACGAGTTACGCACTGTGCGTGGCGAGCACATCGCTATGGTCTTCCAGGATCCGATGACATCTCTGAATCCGGTATATCGGGTCGGTGATCAGATTGCAGAGATGATCCGAGCCCACCGACAGGTCTCGAAGAAGGAGGCCCTCGCCCGCGCCGGGGAATTACTCCACTCGGTCGGAATCCCCAATCCCGAACGCAGGGTGCGCGACTATCCGCATGAGTTCTCCGGCGGCATGCGCCAGCGGGTGATGATCGCCATGGCATTGGCGCTGGAACCCGAGCTGCTGATCGCCGATGAACCCACCACTGCACTTGATGTGACGATCCAGGCTCAGATTCTCAACCTCCTTCGCACCCTCAACGAGGAGAAGAACACCGCGGTGGTGCTGATCACCCACGACCTTGGTGTGGTGGCCGAACTCGCCGACAAGGTCGTGGTCATGTACGCCGGCCAAATAGTCGAACAGGCGTCACTGGACGAGCTGTTCTATCAACCCCAACATCCCTACACCTGGGGCCTGCTCGGCTCGATCCCCCGCCCCGATGAGATCCGGCCCGATCGGCTGCCGCAGATTCCCGGCCAACCGCCCTCGCTGCGGAACCCTCCCACCGGTTGCCGGTTCGCCGCCCGCTGCGATTACACCTTTTCTGATTGCGCCACACTGCCAGGCCTGGAGTCCCGTTTGGGTACTCAACATCTGGATCGCTGTTGGCTGTCCGCGGATGCCAAGGCGGGCACGCGATGAGCGAGCGGCCACTGCTGGAAGTCACCGACCTTGTCAAGCACTTCCCTATCAAAGCGGGCGTAGTGATCGACCGTGAGGTCGGCCGTGTTCGCGCCGTCGACGGCGTCAGCCTGACCCTGCACGAAGGCGAAACCCTTGGCCTGGTCGGGGAATCCGGGTGTGGCAAGTCGACCCTGGCCCGGACGATTCTGCAACTGATAGCGCCGACGTCGGGTTCGGTGCGATTCGACGGCCACGAGTTGGTGGGGCGCTCACAACGCGAACTGCGTCCGCTGCGTCGCCAGATGCAGATGATCTTCCAGGATCCGTTCGCCTCGCTGAATCCGCGTAAACGGATCGGTCAGATCATCGGCGACCCGATGCAACTCCACGGCATAGCCGACGGCACCCAGCTGAAGTTGCGGATACAGGAACTGCTCGATCGGGTCGGCCTGCAGGCCGAGCATTACAACCGTTACCCGCACGAGTTCTCCGGCGGGCAGCGCCAGCGCATCGGAATCGCCCGAGCGCTGGCTCTGGAACCGAGGCTGATTATTGCCGACGAACCAGTGTCGGCACTGGATGTCTCGGTCCAGGCCCAAATCATCAACCTGCTTGGGGACCTGCAGCGCGAATTCGGAATGGCCTATCTCTTCGTCGCGCACGACCTCGGCGTGGTCCGCCACGTCTCCAACCGGGTCGCGGTGATGTACCTGGGCAAGATCGTGGAACAGGCCGACTCCGACACTCTGTACGCCCAGCCTCGACACCCCTATACGAATGCCCTGCTATCGGCAGTTCCGATTCCTGATCCACGCAAGAATAAAGCGCGGGAGCGGATCACCCTGGATGGTGACGTCCCAAGCCCGATCGATCCCCCACCGGGATGCCACTTCCATACCCGGTGCTCATCAGCAACAGAGCGGTGCAGGACCGCCGAGCCTCCGCTGGTTACCGATGGCGTCGGACACACGGTCGCCTGCCACCACCCGCTCTGATTACTCGGACTGCGTGGACTCCGCATCCCCGGCGTCCAGGGCGGCGTCGAGCACGCTGATGTCGATGCCGTAGGGCAGAAAACGCACGTTGCGATTCGGATCGGTATTGAGCTTGTTGGCCCGTAGCGCGTCGAGTTCGGTCTTGTAGACCTGCTCGACGTGCGCCTTGCCGTCATCGTCAGACATGTAGATCGCCCAAACCCCGTCGCCGGCCTCGCCCGCGGTCTCGGGCTGCGGGCGGGAGCGGGGCGCGGGCCGAACAAACTGGTCGAACAGTGCGCCGAGACCCGCATTCTGCGTGGAGCTGGCGAAGAGCTGACCGAAGGCGTCCCGAAGACCCTCGCCCGCCTCGCGCGCGACCCGGTCGAAATCGTCGGGGTCGAAGCCGAACGGCCCGTTGTTTTCCATACCGTCAGTGTGCGCCGGGTTTGCTGCCGCTGTCGACGTGTTCGGGGTACGCCACCAGCGAAATCGGGCGGCAGCCTCCCTAGACGACCGTGAGCGGCAGCGAGCGGCGCGGCTCGAATTCGAAGGTGGCACCCAGGCTGAACTTGGTGACTTCGACTTCGGGCGAGACCTTCATCGCAGTGCTGGTCTGCTCGAACTCAGCAGTCCAGTCGGTGTCGGTGCCCTCCAGTCGCACGGCGATGTGGGGGTCCACGGCGGTAGCGATGGCCTGCAGTGGGCCGGTCGAGGCCGGCGTGCACAACGAGATCCACGCACCGTCGTCATGGGCCGGCGAGGGATGAACTCCCAGCCGCCCCTCGGCGATCTCGGCCACCACATACCCGGCCGGATTGAGTAGCGGATGCAGCCGAAGCACCTCGTTGAGACCCGCGATATCAGCGGGCAGTTTCAGTGCGCGTCGGATACGTTCGGCGGCTACTCCGGCGATACCGGTGAGCTGTTTAGTGCAGATGGACGTGACCAGATCGGTGTTATCTGCGGCCCGCGCACGCACTGCGATACCGAACGACAGGTTCAGCAGATGCATCTGAAGGCAGACCTCGTCGGCGATACGAACCAGGGCCGAGTGGGAGTACGCGGCAAAATCGAAGTCGGACAACAACGGTCCGGAGTAGTCGGCCCGTCCCTCGTCGGCGGTGTCGATCGCGGCAAGTTGCCAGCGCGCCGCCCGGGTCTGGGCGACGATGTCGAGCGCCGGGATGCTCTGGGCTTCCGGATGGGACTCATCGATGATGACCGTCCATGCGCAGTGCGGCTGCCGATCGGCGGGCAAGCGGGGGGGCCGATGGATCGGACGCACCTGGGCCTTGGCATTGGTGGCCACCGCGGTGGCATCGAAGGTGGGGTCCTCGATGTCGTGGCACATGCCCTGCACATAGTCAGCGCCCATCGGCTCCACATCGAGCAGAGCACCGCAGTGGTCAAGATGGAACTCGCCGTGCCAGCGGTCATGAACGGTATAGCGGAAGTCCATGAACTGCGGCGGGGCGCCGATATCGAGTTGCAGGCCCTTGAAGATGGTGATGACATCATCACCGGAATAGCCCAGTGCCCTCTGCATACGCCTGGTGTAGATCGGGCTGGCGCCGGCCCATTCCTCGATCGCGATCTGAAGCATCGCAGGGCGGCCGAAAGACTGGATGCACCAAGCCATTCCGGATCGGTCGATCAGCTGCCCGATCAGCAGGAGTTCCGGCACCAGGGTGGCCAGCTCAGCGCGGGACAGTGCGGAATAGCGGCTCTGCGGTTGGCTCACCCGTCAAAACCTAGTCCAGACAGCGACGGTGTGTTGCAATGTCGGGCATGGCTGATTCGGATGCGATCGAGGCAATCAAACGGGTGAAGTACCGCTACCTGCGGGCTCTGGACACCAAACACTGGGACGACTTCGCCGACACCCTGACCGAGGACATCGTCGGTGACTACGGTTCGTCGCTGGGTAAGGAGCACCACTTCACCAATCGCAGGGAACTGGTGGAATACATGCGCACCTCGATGCCAGCCGGCGTGATCACCGAACACCGGGTGACACACCCCGAGATCACCGTCGACGGCGAGGTTGCTGAGGCCACCTGGTACCTGCAGGACCGGGTGATCGTGCCGGAGTACAACTTCATGCTGTTCGGTGCGGGGTTTTATCACGACCGATACCGCAATACTCCCGACGGCTGGAAGATCTGTGCGACCGGATACGACCGCACCTATGACGTGTCGCAATCCGTGGAGGGGTTGAACTTCAAGGTGCGGCCGGGCGCCGCAATGGCCTGAGTGCCGGCCCCGTTACTGTGCGATCGCGATCACGGCACCGGGCTGGAGCCAGCGGATGATCTTGACCAGGGTGTCATCGTCAAGAGCCACGCAGCCCGCGGTCGGCCCACCGTCGGTGGTGTGAACGAAGAAGGCCGCACCGTTTCCGGGTATGCGCTCCTTGTTGACGCCCATGACGATCGCGTGCGCATATTGCGGGATGTAGAGGTTCTCGGTGCCACTGGCCGGTGAGGTGTCAAAGGTGCAGTCGGCCTTCTTGCAGACCTGCATGGTGTTGTAGGTCGGTCCCTGGCTCGACCACCAGTAATCCGGCGTCGTCTGCACGTAGGTGAGACCGCCGCCGGGGTTCGGTTTGGTGCCGAACGCGAAGTCGAGGCTGTAGACGCCCATCGGCGTCGCCATATTGCCGTCGTGGGCTTGCGGAGCCATTCCGTTGGCGCCGACGTGCACACCGATTCCGGTGCCCACCGGCTCCCAACCGGCGGGACTGCGCTGCCAAACGTCCATCTTGGCGGTGGAGCCGCCGGTACTGACGACCGAGAGCACCTGCGTCGCGTTACCGACGGTGGCCTCGAACCACGGCGGCTGGGCCATGCCCGACGGTGCTGACGCCACGGCTAGAAGCACCGCACCGACGACGGCACCCACGGATACCCGGAGTCGGCGCATGCCCTCATCGTTGCGGGAGGCCTCGACGGGGGTCAAGTAAAGGTTCGGCCACAGTCGGCGTCGGCGCTGGCAGGTGGGCATCTGAGAGGGGGATCAGTGGTGAATACCGCGTCAGCACCCACGCCGATACGATCCGCGCCATGCCGGATCTTCCGAGCGGCGATTGGTCGCAGCTACTCGTCGGCCATCAGTGGCCGGGTTCGGCGACACTGTCCACCCTTGGTGCCGCCGCAACGGCCCGCGCCGCAGTGGGGTCCGCCTATGACGGCTACGCCGATCTCCTGCGGTCGATTCACACCGGAAGCCTGGCCGCCCAGGAAGGTCTGGCTGCCGAGAGCGCTCGGCAGTCTTTCCGGCTCGGGGAAACCCGGGCACGGGACATTGCTGCGCGCAACCTCGCCAAACAGATGTCGTACGCATCCGCCCAGCAGTGGGTGCTCGATCTGCGGTCCGATCTGTCGGCGATCGCCGCGGCCGGAGATGCCGCGATCCGCCAAATACTGGACTCCAGCGACCCCACACCGCAGAAGATCATCGCCATCACCCAGACCATCACTGAGGCCCAGCAGCACGCCAATATCAGGGCCGCAGCCTGTTGCGCCAACGTCTGCGACGCCATCCAGACGGTGTTGACCGCGGCCGGTATGCGCACCTCGGCGCGGGCACTCGCACGATCGCACGGGGTGGATCTGGATCGGGCATTCCTGTCGCCGAATGCGGAGTTCGTACACGCCGAAGTCAGTGCCATGGTGACCGCGCCCTCGGGCGGGGCGGCCGCCGTCGGTACCGCTGCCGGGCCGCAGTCACTGTCTCCGGAATCTCTGGGTGAGAGCTTCGCCGCCGGGGCCTCCGCGGGTGCCCTCACCACCGGCGCGGTCAACGCGCTGCGCAACACCCCGGACCGCGCCGCGGCGGCGACGGTTGATGCGACCGGACCCATCCAGGTCTCACCGATGCCCGCAGAACCCGCGCCCGGCATCACCTCGCTGACACCGCTTCCGCGCATACCGGCATCGACCGTGCTCGGCGCTCCCCCGGCCCCCGCCCGGTCCCTTCCCCGCTATGGCGCCGATATCCGGGCGTCCGCGCAACCTGGCCGGGCGTCACCGGTTGTGGGGACCGCCGCGGCACCGGTGTCGGCACCCGCCGGGGCCGCCACGGCGACTGCGCTCGCTCACTCATCGATGGTGCGACACCAGGCCTCCGCGGCACCGACACCCCCGGCGGTTGCCGCGTACGAGGGCGCGGCCGGATCGGTCAGCGAGACGCGGTTGCGGCGAATCCTGAATTCGGTGGCACGTCAAGAGCCCACGCTGGGGTGGGCGGCAGGTGATCGCCGGGATACGAGCACCGTGTTGGTGACCGATCTGGCCAGCGGATGGATTCCGCCGCACGTCGATATCCCGGCCGGTGTGACGCTGCTGGAACCGGGCCGCAGAGCCGGGGGCCTGATGGAACTGCTCGACGGCGCGGTGCTGACTGCGACCTATCGTCCCGGAAGTGACCCCGGAGGTGATCAAGCGTTCGCCGCCGAGAACGACCCGATAGCGGTGTCGAGTCATGCGCGACGCACGGCAGCGGTCGACGATCTCGGCTGGGAACTGTCCCAAGCGACCCGCGGGCGGGACGGCTTGCCGCGTCTGGCTCACACACTGGCAAGGGCCAGCGTCGCCGGCACGGGTTTTCTGGACTCCGAAATCGCCCTGCTCCGCCAACAACTCCGCGCCGTGGCGCGCGGCGTGCTGGACAACTACCCGGCCACCACTGGCGGCGCCGAGGTGGGCAACTGGCAACTGATGGCATGCGTCGAGGCCCTCATCGACGGCGACCGCGCGCTCGCCAACTATCACTTCTCCTGGTTTCAGGCCCATGCCCGCCCGTGCGGAATGGACCTTCCCCAATGAGTGGCGACCAGCTGAACGCCGACACCGATCTCTACGGGCGGGCAGCCGGGGAAAACGTCGCGCCGCCGACCATCACCTCCGATCACCTGGTGGCAGGTCTCACCCCGGTCGAACAACTTCTGCGGGTACTCGGTCTGGCGGCAAACGCCGACGACTCCGGCGACACCGCCGACAGCGTTGCGACACAGGCCGAGCGCGATATCCAGATGATCGCGGACGCGGAGGCGTTCGCTGCCGAGGATCATCAAGCCTCCGCCGCCATGACCGGTATCGCGGGACCGGACCAAGTAACCCAGATGGCCCAGCAGATCCCCCAGCTGATTTCCGGTATCGCCGGCGCGATCACTGGAGCGCTGGGCGGAGCCCTGCAGCCGTTGGTCCAAATCCCCCAGCAGATCGCCCAGGTGGCGAACCAGACCGGGACGGGCGTGTCCCCCGACATGGACGGGGCCGATACCCCACTGATGGATGACTTCGGTGCCGATCTCGGTGCCGACTTCGGTACCGATCCCGGTGCCGATCTCGGTGGCGGCGGCGGTGGTTTCGGCGGCGGTGGTTTCGGCGGCACAGCGCCGACCGCACTTCTCGGGCCACCTCCGATTCCGTCGGCGAGCACAGCGCCGGCGGCAGCACCGGCCATACCGATGCCGGCGCCGAGCACGCCGGGTACCGCCCCCTCCGCCGCCGGCGGCATGGCGGGTATGCCGATAGTTCCGCCCGGTGCCATGCAGGGTGGCGCTACCGGAGATAGGGACACCAAGTCCGACACCAAACGCGTCTCGGTTCCGCCGGTCCCCAACGGGTCGCCGGTTCAGGGCCGCCTCACCGCACCCCAGATCATCCCGGCGGTCGCCACGACGATTGATGGCAAACCTGTTGCCACCAAAAGGATTATCGGACTTGATGCGTCCAAGACCGATACGGCCGGTTAGAGCTCAGGCCTGGCCATGAATCATCAGACGAGCGGCCGTCCGGTGCGGATGCGCCAGTTCACATCATGCAGAAGCACATTGAACGGAAATGCCCGTACGAAACGCGGTGCGAGATTGTTGGCTATCCGGATCCCATTCATGAGGCGATCGAACTCGCGCTGCTTGACCGGGTTCCACGGCAGCTTCATCTCATCGCGAAAACGCTGAGGTAGAAATCCCGTCGTGATCAACAGGGCGAGGTTTTCGTTGAACTGTTGGATCGGAGCGGGCAGGCGGACGCCCTTCATTCGTGACACCGCAATGGGATACAGGTATTCGCGCACGGTGTCATCGATGTGGACCTTGTCCAGCGATTCCTGCCAGTACCGGTCGAAGGCCAGCCGGTCGGCCGGCCACATCTGAGCCGGAACCTGAAGCATGGTGGCCAGCGCCCTACCCTCGCGGTAGTGCTGATCGGCTGTCTCATCGTCCATTTCGCCGATAAAGGTTCGGTAGACGTCGACGCCGCCCTTGTAGAGGCAGGCACCCACCCACAACTGGAGGTCGGTGTCGAAGGCGTTGTACTTCACCGGACTCTCGTCGGTCGAAAAGACCTGCGCATGAGCACGATTCACCGCGCGTCGATAAGCCTGCTGCTGCAGCTCGGTGCCACGGCTGGCGACCGCGAGATAGGTGAATGTGGTTCGCGCCCGTTTGATCGGGTGCTTGTCGACGCGTCCGCTTTCCACCCGGCTCTCCAACACCCCGTAACCGACACCGGGGCGGGCCAGTTGCATGATCACGTTCGCCGCACCGGCCAGTAGGGCGATTCCCATCATGCCGTCATCGGCACCTGCCGGCCACGGCCACCACCGGGCGCGGCGGGGCGCGACACTCGCGCCGGCGGACTCACTGACTGGGCGCTCGACCGGGTTAGTGCGCAACGGGGTGCCGTGGTGTGTGGTCGGCCACGGCCTTGGGCGGGGCGGGGGTATCGGCGGCGCCGAACTGCTTGGTCCAACGGGCAGGTTCGAGGTCAATGCCGTCGGGCAGGTCGACCTTTTTGAGCGCGCCCAGTTCGAACTCTGGATTGGGGTTGTGCGGCCTGATCATGTCGGGCACCTCCTCGTCTGGGGTGAATTGTAGGCGGGGATAGGGGCGCCGAATATGGTCTATGGGCATGCCGTCACCCCGCATTGGGTGTGTGTCGCATCGACGTCGTCAACGGGAGGCAGCATGTTCGTCTCGGCCAGTGAGGGAACGCTGGAGGCTCGTGCGCTGCGCCGAGTGACCATCCGACTGGTGCCGCTGCTGATGGCGCTGTACTTCGTCAACTATCTGGATCGCACGAACCTCGGCATCGCCAAGACCGAAATCAGTGCCGACCTCCAACTTTCGGCGACCATGTTCGGCCTGGCGTCGGGAATCTTCTTCATTGGATACGTATTGGTTGAGGTCCCATCGAATCTGGCGCTCGTGCGGTTCGGCGCACGACGTTGGCTGGCGCGGATCGCAGTGTCCTGGGGGATCGTCGCGGTCGCCATCGCCTTCGCTCCCAACGCCGGGTCTTTGCTGGCCTTGAGGTTTCTTCTCGGCGTCGCCGAGGCCGGGCTGTTCCCGGGCGTCATCTTCTACCTCTGCCACTGGTTTCCGGCGGCCTACCGGGCCCGGATCGTCGGGGTGTTCATGCTTGCGATCCCTATCGCCTCAGCTATCGGAACACCGTTGGCGGCGTGGTTGATTCAGGCCGGGCATGGCGTTTTCGGTCTGGCCGGATGGCGGTTCATGATGATCTGCGTCGGACTGCCCGCGGTGTTCCTTGGCGTAATCTGCTGGTTCTATCTGACCGACCGCCCGGCCGATGCGCACTGGCTACCGGCCGACGAGCGGCAGTGGTTGATCGAGGTCCTGGCGGCCGAGCAACGCCAGGTGGCCGAGGCCCATGACTTTCCGTTACGCCGGGCACTGACCAGCCCGCGGGTGTGGGCGCTGGCGGTGGTCTACTTCGGCATTGCCTACGGCCTGTACGCGCTGGCGTTCTTCCTACCATCCATCATCACCGGGTTCCGCAAGACGTTCGACCTCCAGTTGTCGATCATTCAGGTGGGACTCATCACCGCGGTTCCCTACCTCTTCGCCGCGGTGGCGATGTTCGTGTGGTCACGGCATGCCGACCGCACCCGCGAGCATGTGTGGCATGTCGCCATCCCGCTCGTGCTGGGCGGCTTGGCGATTCCGGTGGCGCTGTATCTGCACCATCCGATCGCGGTGATGATCCCGGTGATCATCGCGGCGATGGGGGTCTTCAGCGCCCTGCCCATTTTCTGGGCACTGCCGCCGAGGTTCCTCACCGGCGCTGCCGCGGCGGGGGGAATCGCACTGATCAACTCATTGGGCAATCTCGGCGGCTTCGCCGCGCCGTATGCCACCGGGGCGCTGTCGGATCTCACCGGAAGCAACCGGGCCGGTATGTGGGCGGTGGGCGTCATCATGGTTCTCTGCGCGGTCCTGGTGGTCGCACTGGGAGCTGCCCCGGGGACCTCCCCGACGCCTGATCAGCCCGCGGCGAACGGGTAGTACCCTCGGTCGAGCCCACCGGTTGATTCAGAAGGCGGTCACATATGCCCATCGCGATCGAGTCCGAGCACGTCGAACTGGCGAAGTCAGTTCGAGCCCTTCTCGAGAAGGTGGCGGCGCCGGAGGTCCTCCACGCAGCACTCGAGGCGCCGGTGCAGAATCCGCCGGTGTACTGGGGGGGCGCAATCGAGCAGGGCCTGCAGGCCCTGCATCTGGCCGAGTCGGTGGACGGCCAGGGTGCGGGCCTACTGGAATTGGCGATCGTGATCGCGGAGTTCGGGTACGCAGCCGCGCCGGGGCCGTTCGTCCCGTCGGCGATCGCCAGTGCGCTGATCTCGGCCCACGATCCGGGCGCGACGGTGCTGCGCAAGCTGGCCGCCGGAGAGATAATCGCCGCCTACGCACTGGACTCCGACCTGACCGCCGAACGGCATGGGGACACCTGCGTGATCCGGGGCGAGGCACGGTCGGTTCCCGGCGCTGCGCAGGCCGAGATCCTCGTGCTCCCGGTCGCGATCGACGGCGGTGTCACGTGGGCGGTGCTCGACGCTTCCGCGCTGCAGATCACCGCGCTGCGTTCGGTGGATCCGCTGCATCCGGTCGCCCACGTCCGGGCGGACGGGATCGAAATCGGCTCCGGAGCATTGCTGTCGAACCTGTCGCAGGAGCCCGGACGGGCGATCATCACCACGCTGCTGTCCGCCGAGGCCGTCGGCATCGCCCGGTGGGCCACCGACACCGCCTCGGAGTACGCCAAGATCCGTGAGCAGTTCGGCCGACCGATCGGTCAGTTCCAGGCCATCAAGCACAAGTGCGCAGCAATGATCGCCACCACCGAGCGGGCGACGGCGGCGGTGTGGGACGCCGCCCGGGCCCTCGACGAGGCTGCCGACAAGGGCTGGAATACCGACGAAACCGCCTATGGGTTCGCCGCCGCTGTGGCCGCCACACTCGCCCCGGTCGCCGCGCAGCACTGCGCCCAGGACTGCATCCAGGTGCACGGTGGCATCGGATTCACCTGGGAGCACGACACCAACATCTACTACCGCCGTGCGCTCGCACTGGTGGCGGCGTTCGGCCGCGCCGCCGAATATCCCCAGCGGGTATTCGACACCGCGACAACCACCGGCATGCGGGAAGTCAAGATCGACCTTGACCCGGCGACCGAGAAACTCCGCGCCGAACTGCGCGCGGAAGTTGATGCGCTCAAGGCCATCCCGCGCGAGCAACGCGCCGCCGCCATCGCCGAGGGCGGCTGGGTGCAGCCGCACCTGCCGCTGCCCTGGGGACGTGCCGCCGCCCCGATTGAGCAGATCATCATTTCCCAGGAGTTCGCCGCCGGCCGGGTTAAACGACCGAACATGGGTATCGCCGCGTGGCTGATTCCGTCCATCGTCACCTACGGAACCGATGATCAGAAGCAGCGCTTTCTTCCGCCGACGTTCCGCGGCGAATTGATCTGGTGCCAGCTGTTCTCCGAACCCGGGGCGGGATCAGACCTCGCGAGCCTGACCACCAAGGCCACCAAGGTCGACGGCGGATGGCGAATCACCGGGCAGAAGATCTGGACCACCGCCGCACAGTTCTCCCAATGGGGAGCCCTGCTGGCACGGACGGACCCCAGCGCTCCTAAACACAACGGCATCACTTATTTCCTGCTCGATATGAAGAGCGAAGGCGTAGAGGTCAAGCCGCTGCGTGAGCTGACCGGTAACGCATTGTTCAACACTGTGTTTATTGACGATGTGTTCGTACCCGATGACCGGGTGCTGGGCGAGGTCAACCGAGGCTGGGAGGTCAGTCGCAATACCCTGACGGCAGAACGGGTTTCGATCGGCAGCGACGAGCCGGGATTCTTGCCGAATCTGAACCGCTTTGTCGAGTTCGTGACCGAGGGCGAATTCGACCAGATCGGCCACCACCGCGCCGGAGAGCTGATCGCCGAAGGGCATGCGGCAAAACTGTTGAACATGCGCTCGACGCTGCTCACCCTGGCCGGCGGAGACGCGATGCCGTCGGCGGCGATCTCCAAGCTGCT
>Ga0164294_10004117_pt1 | contig 12782 bp, 13 predicted proteins | sample GEODES005metaG_FD_111479 | JGI IMG/M metagenome (GOLD analysis project Ga0164294, IMG submission 111479) | Oligotrophic lake water microbial communities from Sparkling Lake, Wisconsin, USA - GEODES005 metaG | ecosystem: Environmental > Aquatic > Freshwater > Lake | place: USA: Sparkling Lake... | reverse complement strand
TTGGGCAGGTATTTTGCGCGCTGCTCGCTTGTGCCGTTGCGCTTGATCTGGTTCACGCACAGGTTGGAGTGCGCGCCGTAGGAGAGACCCACGCTGGCAGAGGCGCGCGAGATCTCCTCCACCGCGATCATGTGAGCCAAGTAGCCCATGTTGGCACCGCCGTATTCTTCCTCCACAGTAATGCCCAATACGCCCAGTTCGCCCATCTTGCGCCACAGGTCCATCGGGAATTGGTCGCTCCGGTCGATCTCGGCTGCACGGGGGGCGATTTCGGCTTGCGCAAAGTCGCGCACTGCGTCGCGCAAGGCGTCTATCTCTTCACCGAGTTGAAAATTCAGGCCAGGCAGATTGTTCATGCGTTTCTCCATTCAGTGTGTTTTTGTATCAATACGTTTGGGGCACGGCGACCAGGGTTTGTTGCATCACAGCGCAAACCGATTCTTTGCCGTCAGCATCCACATGCACCACCTGCGCCGATGTGACGATGATGCGCTGACCCGCTTTCACGACCCTGCCAGTGGCCCGCAGCTCACCGTTTTGAAAGCTGCGAAGAAAATTGATTTTGTACTCTACAGTCGTGACTTCCATGCCTTCGGGCGCCACGGTCAATCCCGCATAACCGCCTGCAATATCCGCCAATGTACCCATGGCGCCGCCATGAAATCCCCCTTGCTGCTGGCTCACTTTGTCAGCGTAGGCAAGCGCCACCTCGACACAACCGGGCTCGACCCGCAGCAAACGCGCCTCTAAATGCCGCATCATTCCTTGGCGTGCAAAGCTTTGCGAGACACGTTCATACAGGACACAAGGGGCAACAGAAGAAGACATATGGACAATTCAAATAAAGATGGCAAGCAGCGCCAACTTTAATTGACGTTTACGTAAACGTCCATTTTTTTATGGCAAATTCAATTCTTGTATTCATTTTTTAGGGGTCATTTTTTCCGCTTTAGACAGCAAAACACGGGCTTCTTTTTCATGTGTTTTCACCTCGTCCATCGTGACCTGTAAGTCGGCCAGTTGCGTCTCCAATTGCTGACGATGCTGCGCTAAAACAAGCAGGAATTTTTTCAACTGCGGCCCCGTGTCACGAGGACTGTCATACATATCGATCAGGTCTTTGGCTTGTGTGAGCGACAAACCCAAGCGCTTGGAACGCAAGGTGAGTTTCAATCGCGTGCGATCCCTTGTCGAATAAATGCGATTACGCCCACCGGGGCCGCTGCGCTCAGGCTGGAGCAAACCCATGTCCTCGTAAAAGCGAATGGCACGCGTGGTCAGGTCAAACTCTTTGGAAAGATCGCTGATCGAATAGGTTTTGGCCATATGTTGATGAGTAGTTGCCGGTACATCGCACGCTGGCGACAGCCTCTTCGGGGTAAGCACGCCTAGAATACAAGATTGTTGACGTTTACGTTAACGTCAACTCTGAGCGAATGCTAACCGATTAATGTCCGTTTCCCAAGGCCCCCATGAGTTCTGCCTCACTTGAATCCGCATTGACCTTTCCCTTGTCCGAGCAACTCCCTAGCTCAGGCCACACTTTGGAGGTTGCACCGGGGATCCTCTGGGTTCGGATGGGTCTGCCCTTTGCCCTTGACCACATCAATCTTTGGCTGGTTCGCGATGCCTTGGAGGGGCCAGAGGGTCTACGCCAAGGCTGGACCGCAATCGATTGCGGCATTCACAATGACGCTACGCACCGCGATTGGGAGCAGGTATTTGCCAGTGCACTGCAAGGTTTGCCTGTTTTGCGCGTCCTGGTCACCCATATGCACCCCGATCACATGGGTTCGGCAGACTGGATGTGCACAAAATGGAAAGCCCCTTTGTGGATGAGCAGCACCGAATACCAATCGGCCCAATTGGCCACACAGGGCTTGTCCAATTTTGGTGGCGATTTGACCTACAGTTTTTTTGCGCAACATGGCTGGTCCGACCCGGATGCAATGCGTGATGTCAAAGCACGGCTGAGTTACTATTCAGGCATGGTGCCCCAAGTTCCGAACCGCTATCACCGATTGATGGGAGGGCACACTTTTAAGATGGGCGGTGCTGCGTGGCGCTGTATTGCGGGTTACGGTCACTCACCAGAACACATGGCGTTGTACTGCGCAGATCAACACATTCTGATCAGCGGTGACATGGTGCTGCCCAAAATATCTACCAATGTGAGCGTCTACGCGCAAGAACCTGAGGGAAACGCTTTGCAGCAATTTTTGGACTCACTGGATGCGTTTCAAGACTTGCCTGAAGAGACCCTGGTCTTGCCCTCGCATGGGCGGCCTTTCAAGGGTTTGCACACCCGAATTGGCCAACTGCAGGACCATCACAAAGAAAGGCTCGCTGATGTGATTGACGCTTGCAAAGAAAAGCCCCAAAACGCCCACGACACGCTGCCGATTTTGTTCAAGCGCGTATTGAATTTTCACCAAACCACATTTGCGATGGGTGAGGCTGTAGCCCATTTGCATTTACTTTGGCACAAAGGTCAGCTCAAACGCACTTTAGACCCCGACGGGGTCTACCGATTCGCAGCCGTGTGATCACCACGCTGCCAAGGATTCGGTTTTGAGGCGTCGCCTGCGTTGCGCGTAATCAGGCATGACCGAACGGACCGTTTCCCAGAACTGCGCGCTGTGGTTCATCACCCGCAAGTGCGAGAGTTCGTGTACCACGACGTAATCAATTTCGCTCGGGCTTAAATGAATCAGCCGCCAGTTCAATCGAATGGCACCGTCGACACGGGCGCTTCCCCAGCGTGTGCCGGCATTGGAGAGACTGAGTTTTTTCCATTCCACGCCCAGCAAGGGCGCAAAATGGTTCAGGCGCACCTCAAACAATTCTCGTGCCTGCCGCATCAACCACACTTGAACGCAGTCCTTGATTTGTGCGTGACTGGCTTGAGCTGAGACGCCCATACGCAACACAGTGATGTCTCCGATGATGAGTTGGGGACTGCCTTGTGCAGGATCGATGCACAACTGCACAGGTTTGCCAAGGTAGGCGAACTGGGCTCCATCGTGCCACGCCACCCGGGTGTTTTCACGCTGTTGGTATCGCTCTTGCGATTCAGACAGTTTGCGCAAAACCCAACTGCGTTTTTCCTGCAGCGCGGCTTCCACCTCTTGAAGTGACACCCATCTAGGGGCTTTGACGACCAACCCATCGGGCCCGATGCTGAAGCCAATGGTTTTGCGTTTCGCACGCGCAAAAGCATAAGCGATGTGCACCCCCTCGAACACCACAGTTCGGTTGGCCTGAGGGTGCGCAAAATGAACCGGGCTCAGGACCTTGGTAGGCTGTGGTGCTGGCGCGCGCGACTCAGAGCTTGCAGCTTCAGAATCGAAAAAATCCAAAACAAACTGAAACGGTGAGCGCATGGCGCGAGCGCTTTCAGGGGTAGGCTTCGGGATCGAGACGCCGCATTTCAGACTCTATCCAAGCCTGAACTTCTTGCATCAATTCATCGGGTTCACGGCCTTCGCTGGCGATGGCTTTGCCAATCGAAATGTCCACCACGCCCGGCTTTTTGATGAAAGCTTTGGTCGGCCAACATTTGGCCGAGGTCACCGCAATCGGAATGACGGGCACACCCGCTTCAATCGCCAAACGGGTTCCCCCCGTTTTATAGGTTCCCACCTGACCACGGGGTATGCGCGTGCCTTCAGGGAACATGATGACCCAGACGCCCTCACCCATCAGCCGCTTGCCTTGAGTGACCACCTTGGCAAAAGCTTTCGATTGCTGACCCCGGTCAATGTGAATCATGTCCATGCGCGCCATCGCCCAGCCAAAAAAAGGCACACTCAACAGCTCTTTTTTAAACACATAGGCCAGAGGATGAGGCATCAAGGCCGGCATGACAAACGTCTCCCACGTGGATTGGTGTTTAACCAGCAAGACGGCAGGATCTTTAGCGCCTGTAGGCAAATTTTCCATGCCCGTCACGCGGTTTTGAATACCCAAAATAAAGGTGCCACTGTCCACCGCCAACTTCAACCATCTCGCGCAGATCCAGTAAACCCGGGTGCTGCTGACAAAGTAAGAAGCGAGGACAACGAACAATGCCCAAGGGATCACAGTCAGGATCAACCACATGACGTGGAGAACAGATCGAATCAGGTTCATGCGCTTAGCCAATAAGTCTCAAAGGATGGAGGTTTTCGCTCGGCTGAGCCAATGCGTTGCAAAAGCATCCAAGTCTTGGTGTATTTGGGTTTGAACGGGAAAGTCGGCGGGTAAATTGTGTCCGCGCAAAGACTCAGATTGACCGGTCAAGACCAGATGCGGCATGCAGCCCCCCGCCAAAGCCGCCTGCATGTCTTGTAAGCTGTCACCAACATAGGCCACTCCGGCCAAGGACATGCCAAACCGTTCGGCAATTTGCACCAACAAGCCAGGCAGGGGTTTGCGGCAAGCACAGGCTTCGTCAGGCGTGTGAGGGCAATAAAAGATCGCATCAATGCGACCGCCCACCACAGTCAATTGTTTGTTCATGCGTGCATGAATCGCATTCAGTGACACGACATCAAACAAGCCCCGCCCCAGCCCCGACTGATTGCTTGCCAACACAACGTGATATCCCGCATGGTTCAAGCGCGCAATCGCTTCAAGCGCCCCAGGAATCGGGTGCCATTCTTCAGGCGATTTGATGTACTCGTCGCTGTCGATGTTGATCGTGCCGTCGCGGTCGAGAATGACAAGTTTGATGCTCATGGCAAAAATTCAGTTATCAAGATGCAAGGCGCGACAAATCAGCCACGCGGTTCATGGCCAGGTGAAGCGATTTGAGTAAGCCCTGGCGGTTCAATCGCAGGTCCAGTTCTTCGGCATTGACCATCACCTCGTCAAAGAAGGCGTCGACCGGCGAACGCAGAGCGGCCAGGGTCTGCAGGCTGGCAGTGTAGTCACCCGCCTTGAACTGCGCCTCGGATTCGGGCAGCAGTTTTTGCATGAAAGCATAAAGGCTCTTCTCGGCGTCTACCTGAAGGAGTGCCGGGTTGACATGCGCGTCCACCTCGCCGGCTTTCTTGAGGATGTTGCCGATGCGCTTGTTGGCCGCGGCCAGCGCCGGGCTTTCGGGCAGTGCGGTAAAGACGCGCACGGCCGACATGAACTGGCTGACCTGGCTCAGCCGCGCTGGACGCAAGGCCATGACGGCGTCGACTTCCTGCGCGCTGAAACCTTGCTCGCGCAGGCTGCCGGCCAAACGCTCGTAGATGAAATCGGTCAGGGCATCCGAGTCGCCTGTGATCTTGTCGCCGAATACCGCCGCAGAAAGGGCCAGCAACTCAGGCAGGCCCAAGGCCACGTCTTTTTCGATCAGCATGCGGATCACGCCCAAGGCATGGCGGCGCAGCGCAAACGGGTCTTTGTCACCCGTGGGCACGTTGCCGATGCCGAACATGCCGACCAGTGTTTCGAGCTTGTCGGCCAACGCCACTACCAGGCCGACGGGGTTGCGCGGCAACTCGTCGCCGGCAAAGCGAGGTTTGTAATGGTCTTCAATGGCTTCAGCCACATCCTGGCTCAGGCCATCGTGGCGGGCGTAATAGCCGCCCATGATGCCTTGCAACTCAGGAAACTCACCGACCATGTCGGTCAGCAAGTCGGTCTTGGCCAGACGCGCAGCCTGCGCGGCTTGCGCGGACAGGTTGTCACCATTGCCCTGGCCCTGGATTTTCTGGCCAATCGCTTTGGCAATGGCACACACCCGCGCCATGCGTTCGCCTTGCGTGCCCAGCTTGTTGTGGTACACCACTTTGGACAGGCCTTCGACGCGCGACTCGAGCGTTTTCTTGCGGTCTTGGTCAAAGAAGAATTTCGCGTCGGCCAGGCGCGGGCGCACCACGCGCTCGTTGCCACCGATCACGGCCGATGCATCGTCTGGTGTGATGTTGCTGACCACCAAAAACTGGTGCGTCAACTTGCCTGCAGCGTCCAGCAGCGGGAAGTATTTTTGGTTCGCCTTCATGGTCAAAATCAGGCACTCTTGCGGGACGCCCAAGAACTGCTTTTCAAATTCGCAGATCAACACATTGGGGCGCTCGACCAAGGCGGTGACTTCGTCCAGCAAGGCTTCGTCGTCGATCGGCTGGAGCGCACCGTACAGTTTGCCATTCTCGTCACCACCGGCTCTGGCCGCGGCGGCATGGAGCTGGCGCTCGATCTCGGCACGGCGCTCCGCAAAGCTGGCTATGACCGAACCATCGCGCTTGAGCACTTCGTCGTACTGGTCCGCATGCGGCACCACCACGGTGGACAGTGTGGACTCAAAGCGGTGGCCTTTCGTGCTGTTGCCTGCAGTCAAGCCCAGCGTTTTGACTGGCACCACGGCACTTCCATGCAGCGCAATCAGGCTGTGCGCGGGTCGCACAAAGTTGACGCTGCTCCAGCCGGGCAACTCGCAGTCGGTCTCCAGTTGGTACTGCATGACTTTCGGAATCGGCAGTTTGGCGAGCGCTTCATCGAGCGCCTTTTGCAAACCCGCAGCCAAGGTCACGCCCTGGACCACGCTGTCGTAAAACAGGGCCTCGGCACCCACCTTCCCAGACCCGTCAGGTTGACGCTTGAGCGCGGCCACGGAAGCGGCCAGGTCGCTCACATCGGCACCCAGTGCTTGCAGTTTTTTGAGTAAGGCAGGCGTGGCGTTGCCATTGGCGTCCAGTCCCACACTGACAGGCATGAGCTTTTGTTGCACGGCCTTGTCAGACGCTCGCCCGGCCACTGCCGTCACATGCGCGGCCAAGCGGCGAGGCGATGCAAAAGCGGTCACCACCGCATCGACTGCGGCCAGACCTTGGGCCTGGAGTTGCTCGGCCAAAACACCCGAGAAAGCGGCACCCAGCTTATGAAGTGCCTTTGGCGGCAGTTCTTCGACGAACAATTCAACCAGCAAATTTTGTACAGACATTCCGTTCTCCCTCACGCGGCTTTCTTGGGCATTTGTGCGACCCATTCACGCGGGGCCATCGGGAAGTCCAGGCGTTCGCGGCTCTCGTAATAACTCTGCGCCACGCTGCGGGCGAGATTGCGAATGCGACCGATGTAGGCGGCTCGCTCGGTCACGCTGATCGCGCCTCGTGCGTCCAGCAGGTTGAAGGTGTGCGCACCCTTGAGCACTTGCTCATAAGCCGGCAAGGCCAACTGCTGAATGATCAAATTCTGGGCTTGTTTTTCGTGCGCGGTAAAGGCAGTGAACAAAAAGTCCACGTCCGAGTGCTCGAAGTTGTAGGCCGATTGTTCCTGTTCATTTTGCAGGTAAACATCACCGTAGCTCATGGTGTCTGTCCACTTGAGGTTGTAGACGTTGTCAACTTCCTGCAAGTACATGGCCAAGCGCTCTAAACCGTAAGTGATCTCACCGGTGATCGGCTTGCAGTCGATGCCGCCCACTTGCTGAAAGTAGGTGAACTGCGTGACTTCCATGCCGTTCAACCACACCTCCCAGCCCAGGCCCCAGGCACCCAGCGTAGGGTTTTCCCAGTCATCTTCTACGAAGCGGATGTCGTTTTTCTTGAGGTCAAAACCCAGCGCTTCCAGCGAGCCCAAATACAACTCTAAGATGTTACTGGGCGCGGGCTTCAAGACCACCTGGTATTGGTAGTAGTGCTGCAGGCGGTTGGGGTTTTCGCCGTAACGACCGTCCTTGGGTCGGCGGCTGGGCTGCACATAGGCTGCCTTCCAAGGCTCTGGGCCGATGGCGCGCAAAAACGTGGCGGTATGGCTGGTGCCCGCACCGACTTCCATGTCATAGGGCTGAAGCAAGGCGCAACCCTGGGCGTCCCAGTACTGCTGTAATTTGAGAATGATTTGCTGAAAAGTCAACATGAACGGGGGCTTTGGGATTCGAGGGCTCGCGGCCTGAAAGTATGAGGAGCAATCTGAAGTCTTGTCAAAGTGGCTTACAAACACACAGGGATTAATCAGGCCATTTTAAGGTGCAACAGGGTGCGTGAAGTGGCCTTTCTGTTTTATGGCGGTTGTGTCGATCCGTTGGCTGTCTTGGAATGGCACCGCGGCGGCTTCAGGGTCGTTGATGTGCACGCCCTCGCATTGTCCAAAGACAGACCCACAGGCAGGTCAACCACAAAGGCATTAAGCCCCACCGCCCTGCCCACCCAGCGAATGGCGTCAGACCGGATCGCCCTTCGAACGTCCCATTCAACTCACCTCGCGTATAGCGAGGTAACTGGGCTTGAACCCGTCCATGGTGATCGATGATGGCCGTTGCGCCGGTGTTAGTGGCCCTCAGCATCGGTCGCTGTAATTCAAGCGCACGCATCCTTGAAATATTCAAATGCTGGTCAATGGCAACGGTGTTTCCAAACCATCCAATATTGCTGACATTCACCAAGACGGTTGGCGTGACCTCCAGCCCGTCCAATAGCCTGCCTGGCGGCGGTACAAGCTGGGCCGCCAGTTCTTCACCAAAAAGATCTTCATAACAAATATTGGGGGCCAAGCGCTGACCTTGCCAATTCAAAGTGGGCTGGTGTAAGGAGCCTCGGTCGAAATTACCCAAGGGGATATTCATGAACCTCAAAAACCATTGAAACAGGGGCGGAATGAATTCACCAAAGGGAACCAAATGATGCTTGTCATACCGGTAAGTGGCCATGTCCTTTGGCCCCAGACTGACCACTGCATTGCTGTACCCCAGTTGCACACTCCCCAGGGGCACGCCCACCAAGGCCAGTTGCTGAGGCGCTTGCCTATAGCGCTCCTCCAATGTTTGCCAGTAGCCCTGTGGCAATAGACTCGGCAGCAAGGGGATGGCCGTCTCGGGTGCGATCACCAAAGGGGCCACATTGTCTTGCAAGCGTTGTGCGTACCAAGTCAGTGCATCTTCGACCCCGCGGCCTGGAATGAATTTTTCATCCTGGGCGATGTTGCCTTGCAATAAGCGCACCTGTGCATGTCCGGCGCTGCTTGTCCAGTCGCCATGAAAGTGTGTCCAAGCCCAAGGCGATAGCAGCAGAAGACACCCTGCGGCTATCGATTGAAGCGTCGCATAGATGCGCGGCTTGCCGGAATAACCCCAAACGCCCATGCTGGTGGCCATGGCCAAGCCCGCAACCAATGCCCCGATGCCATACACACCGACCCAGGGCGCATAGCCACTCAACCAACCGTCGACGTGCGCGTAGCCGACAGCCCCCCAAGGAAAACCTGTAAACCACTGCCCGCGCATGAGTTCAGACAGAGTCCAGAGCGCGGCAAAGCTCAGTGCGCCTTTCAAATGCGATTGACGGCCTTGAACTCCCTGCATCCATCCCACCCAAAGGCCACAGGCGATGGCGTAGTAAATCGCCAAGGCGCCCGCCAAGGCCGCTACGGCGCAAACAGCAAGCCAGCTTGGCATTCCACCGAAGTCGTGCATGGCAATATACAACCACCAAAATGTGGCGGATAACCAAGCCCACGCAAAGCACCAACCCAAGAGTGCGCCGGACCTGAAGGCGGACCACGGCGCTTTACTGGCGCCAGACACTTTGCCCTCTTTCAATAGCAAACTGCACAAGACCGCCATGCAAAGGGCTTGAAGCCCACCCTGTGCATGGCCTGCTCCATCCGCCAAGGCCATTGCCTGTCCTGCGCCGGCCAGCACGGCCGTTATCAGCCTTACGGTGCGCCATGAACGCCAGGCAGGGTGAGGCTTGCCCATCAAGAGGTCCGGTTAACTGCGGCCGGAGATACTTTGAACCACCGCACTGCGCCGCCTTTGGTGTGCAGGACCACAAAATCAAGTCCCCCCAAGGTATGCCGCTCGCCGCGTTTGGGCACGTGCCCCATTTCATGTGCAATCAGCCCGCCAATTGTGTCGAAGTCATAACTGGATTCGTCTTCTTTGTGGGGTGTCAGGTTGACGCCAAAGGCTTCGGCGACACGTGCTACGGCAGTATCACCACTGACCCGAAAAGTCTTGTCCGGCAGCCCAAAAATATCACCCTCGTCATCGACAATGTCGAATTCATCTTCGATTTCACCTACGATTTGTTCCAACACATCTTCGATGGTAATGAGACCAGCAGTTCTGCCAAACTCGTCTATGACAATGGCCAAATGATTGCGGTTATCGCGAAATTGGCGCAACAAATCATTCAGGCCCTTGCTCTCAGGGACAAACACGGCCGGGCGCAACAGGGCTCGTATGTTGAATTCGGGTGCGCGCTGAAGTTTGAGTACATCCTTGGCCATCAAGATGCCAATGATGTTTTCTCGGTCACCTTCGTACACCGGAAAACGCGAATGTGCTGTTTCAATAATTTGATGCAAAAACGCATCAAAGGGGTCATCTATCGATAACAAGTCCATGCGCGGCGCGGCCACCATCACGTCACCCGCCGTCATGTCTGCCATTCGGATCACGCCTTCAAGCATGAGCCGACTTTCTGTGTTGATGATCCGGTTGTCTTCAGCTTCTGCAAGCGTTTTGATCAACTCGTCGGTTGAGTCGGGGCCGGGATGAAGAAATTCGGCGAGTTTTTGCAGGAACGTGCGCTTGTCTTTACGTTCGGATTTTCGCTCGCGGTGCGGGTCTGACACAGTCAAAATTGCAGGACATGCCGTTGTGGTTAGCCCTGTAGGATACCGGATCGCGATGAAGCCTTGATTTAAGACCGCTTGACCGCACACCATGTCGTCAAGGCTGGCTTTGATGACGTGCTTCGCGTACGCCTTGTCTTATCTCTTGCAGGACGGCCAAAATATCCCGAAACTGTTTGGCTTTGGCTTTAAGCTGGTAGTCCATTCCTGACATGTGCTCGTTAAGGATTTGCGTCACTTGGCTGTCCAAATTCGCTCTTGGCAGTTCCAAATAGGCTTCGCTTTCACTGCCATCACGCTCCACCCTTGCACCCGCACTTTTGGCAATCCGCAGCATGGCTGAGTTTTCACTTAAGGCATGGATAAACAACATGTGCACGCCTTCGTTACGGGCATGTACAACGGCATGGTCAAACAATTGAGCCCCCAACCCTTTACCCCGGCATTGGGACAAAACGGAAACACCAAACTCCGCACACGTTGACCACTGGGGGTCGATAGAAAATGCCAAATGGGCCATTGCCACCAACTCCAAGCGCCGGTTGAATACACCATAGATGTCGTCCCGCACGAAATTCAGTCCGTCCACATAAAGACCAATTTGCTCATCTGTTGCTGCGTACCCAAAGCGCAAATAACGGTCATGCGCATTCAGTACGTATAAATGCCGAACAATTTTCAAGCGATGACGCGGGGACAATTGGAGAATGGGAATCCATTGGTAGGGCAGCCCATCCTCCCCGACCAAGCGAAGTATCACTTTACGCCACCAATTTGGTGCATTGTTGGGTTCAATGAGGGCGTCAGAGTCAACATTCATATTCAAACTCAAATTCGCAATCAAGGGTTTCCCCTTATTCTCTCACTTTTGTAAACACGGCTTTCGATTTAACGGTTTCCTCATGTTTTTTGACTTCCGCACGGTGATGTCCATGCTTTGTAAAAGTTTCAAACAAGGTGATGTTGAATTGACTTCACGCATCCATACCCATCGGGGGCAAACAGCACCGCTAAAAAACCGTTAAAAATCTCGAATCCTCTCAGACAATAGGTGTCGCTTAACGCAAACTGACCATCTGGGTTGCGCTTGCGTTGTCAAATGGCCCAGGATGTTTCACAAACCTCGTTCACTGCCTTTTTTAGTAACCAGTTCGGTGAAAGCCTAGGTCAGTCGGTGGTGATTGCAAACAAACTCGGCGAAGACGCCCTGATTGGCTCTGAACAAATAGCCAAATCTGCTCCCGACGGTCACCTGCTGCTGGCCGACAGTTTCAGCATCCCATGTGTTAGCCTTTGGATTAATCGGGGCTTGCCGCATGACCTCATGAATATTCACGTCAAGCAGTCTATTGGTGGATTCACTCTAAGTCCTACTGACCACTTCCAAAGTACCTTGCAGATGCGATCCAGAATTCAGGGTGTTGCCCGTAGCCAATTCAGTTAAAAAATTTATATCGAATCATTGGGCAATGGCGTTGCAAAGCACCTGACTGGCAACTTGTTTGCTGATGACCAAAACATAACTTCAGCACAGTCCGTATGGCTTCAGCATTCTGGCAACCACCGCCGTTGTGGCCGACATGATGGAAAGTATTTTTGCAGGCATGCGGAACGCCTTGCGACAAGGCCCTGCTGGTCGGCTGAGCGCGTTGCCGGTGAGGCGCGCCAAAAGCATGCCCCAACTTGTCAATTTTTTTCTTGAAAGAGGCGTATCTGCCTGCTTTTGTCGCCAACAGTTTGAATTGACTTGTCTTGTCTTGTCTTGCCAGCCCCATACCGGCTCACCGACATAACAACATACTGACATACCGCACATAGTGTGAACAAGTTGAAGGTTGCGATGGCCAACATCATGCACAGCGCCAAATCCAAAAAACCCTTTTTTTAACGCGTTTGCTGATGTTTGTTTGTCAACTCCAGATACGCGGAACCCATTGATGTTTTCAGGTTTATGCAGATGGGCCAAAGCGTTCAAAATGGCTGGTATTGAGGAGGAAGACGCTGATACAATTTTTATATTTAGGCAAAGCTCTCAAATCGGACTGAATGGTGAGTAAGTCTGGCCATAATTCACAGCGTCGTATTTTTAAGTCTAATTCGTTTCCCGTTTTACTTCTAACCCCATCAAGCTTGGGTTTTGTCGCCTGAGGGACCTTTTCTGAACGACTACTGCGAACAACCCGATTACGCTCGTTCTGACTAAACAACACAATCAATCCTGAATGGAGATT
>Ga0164294_10004115_pt1 | contig 12788 bp, 9 predicted proteins | sample GEODES005metaG_FD_111479 | JGI IMG/M metagenome (GOLD analysis project Ga0164294, IMG submission 111479) | Oligotrophic lake water microbial communities from Sparkling Lake, Wisconsin, USA - GEODES005 metaG | ecosystem: Environmental > Aquatic > Freshwater > Lake | place: USA: Sparkling Lake... | reverse complement strand
TCAAGGCCAGCACCATCTGCCCGTCACGCGCAAACACTGGTGCGCTGATCGCATTGATTTCACTGCCATACCATTCGGAAAAAGTGGCGGAACCAAGCAGGCGCGAAAAGCCGGTATGGCGGATCTCGGTGATGTGGTGGCCGAGTTGATCGAGCGTCGCTTCGGCTGCGCTTTGCGGCAGTTGCTCGTTAGAAAATTCGTTTTCAAGCGCATCGATGACCAGGCCACGGGGCAGGTGCGCAGCAAAGGCCAGCCCGGTCGATGATTTCAGCACGGGCAGCACAAGACCGGTGCGCAGGTTTTCGCTCAAGGGCTGCCTGGATTCTTCCCAGCGCACAATGGTCGGGCCTTTGTTACCCCAGACGCCCAGGCCCACCGTTTCGTCAAGTTCGTCGGACAGGTCGACGATGGCCTGGGTCGCCATGCGAACCGCCTGGAGTTCAGCAATGCTGCGTGCCTGCGACAGCTTGAGGTCGAGATCATGCGGGTGGGCAATCACGTATTTCCCGCCGCTAAAGGCAAGCGGCCGGCGCTGGGTGCGATTGATGCGTTCGACACGGCCCAAAAACACCACATGATCGCCGCCCGGATAGCTGGTGACCTTGGTGCATTCAAGTGTTGCGGCACAGTCTTCGATCAGTGGAATACCGTTTAAACCCGGGCGCGTGCGCACGTCGGCAAACTTGTCCTGGCTGGCTTTGGCAAAGCCATTGGATATCTCGACCTGGTCTTCGGCCAGGATCGACACGGCGAAATGCGCGGCATCGCGAAACACCGGAAAACTCGCTGCATTGAGCGACTGGCTCCAAAGGATCAAGGGTGGGTCGAGCGACACCGAACTGAAGGAATTGGCGGTGAGCCCGTAGGCCTTGCCGTTGTCATCGACCGTGGTGATCACGGTGACGCCCGTGACGAAGACGCTCAGGACGTTGCGCAGTTCGCGGGCATCGAAAGCGGGCTCGCTCATGTCAATTGCCTGCCGTGTGGGAGGGCTAAGGGCTTGGCCAGGCTGGTAGAGCGGGCTTGTAGACGTGCCTTCATGCCGCACAGGAAGCTGCTGACCAAAGCGATGATGGTGGCATTGACATCCTTTGGCATGGTGGTCGCGTAGACCCATTTGCGCATGCCGATATAGAAAATGCTGGCATGCAGACCCCATACCAGCTCAAGTTCGAGATCGACGCCTTCATGCGCGATAAAGGCTTCCGGGTCGCTGCAATATTCAACGATGCATTCACGCACGACGGGCTCGAAGATTCGTTCTTTGAGCAGTTTGAACAAGCGGTTGTTGATGCCTGACTTCTCGAAGCCGGCAAAGATCAGGATGCGCACCCATTCATGGCGCAGCACCAGCTTTGCATAGTCAAGGTAATACGCTTCGAGCCTGGCCTCTAGCGGCTTGCTGCGGTCTTTGATGGTGTCCTCCCAGAACGGGTTCCAGCGTGACAGCGTCACCTCGTCGTAGGCGGCTTCGATCAAGGCCTGCTTGTTCGGGAAATAGCGGTACAGCAAGGACTGGGTGATGCCTAAAGCGGTTGCGAGGTCCCGGGTACTGGCAGTAAAGCCGTTGGCCGCAAAGTAGTCGATCGCCTGGCGCAAAATCATCTCGCGCCGATCGCTCGAACGCAATTTCGGCGCGCGAACGCGTGCTGGCTTCTCGGTCGTCGTGGCAGCGGACAAGCCCATGGCCTTATTCTTTGACCATCGCGAAGGCGTTCAGCGTATAGGCCACCAGGGTGTAATAACCGATGATGCCAACGATTTCCACCATCGTCGTTTCGCCAAACAAGGCCTGACCGCGCAGGTACATCGCGTCGTCGAGCCGGTGGGTGCGCAGCAGTTGACCGCCGAGTTCTAGTAGCAAGCGCAAGCGCTCGCCTTCGAGTTGCGGCACCAGGCGGGCCCGTATGGCTTCGACTGCGGCTAAATGCAAGCCCGAGTCCAGCGCGATGGGTTCGTGGATTTGTTGCTCGGCCGTGCAGTCGTAATGCGCCGCCACCAGCAGGATCAGCAGTTCTGACTCGACTGTATCAAGGCTGCTGCCAAAGCGGCAAACGGCGCCGAGATTTTGTGCCGCATCGGCCAGCTTGGGGCTGTGCAACCAAGCCAGGAAAGGCCCGTCGATACTGCCGCGCGTGCGGATGATGGCGTCGAAGATGCCGCGTTGCTCAGCATTGAACGCTTCGATTGCAGGCAGGGTCAGGCGCGACTTCACTCTGCGCCCTCAGACAATTTAAGGTGGGACAAAGACGACTCCTTGGGTTTGACGATGACGCCGGTTTCGGCTGATTGCGCAATGGCTTCGAGCGCGGCGGTCGTGTCGAGCATGTCCTGCAGCGCAATCGGATAGTCGGCTTGCTGCGCGGCCACCGCTGCGGCAAAGGCCTCGACATTGTCCAGGACGGGCGTGGCGACCGGAAAGTCCTGAACGACACTGCCATCGTTGGGGGTTGAGCGGGTCACGATCCAGCCGGACGGATTTTCGACATGGGACTTGTCGCGTACCTCGATCCAGCCCTTGCTACCGAAGATCGCGAAGCGGGCATAAAACGGCGTCGATAACATTGCATTGATGCTGGCCGAAACGCCGTTTGCGAACAGCAGTTGCGCTGAAACGCTGTCGCCTGATTCAAATCCGGTCGCTAGTTTGCTGTTGAGCGCCATCACCTGGATGGCCGGCCCGGCGAGGCTCGTTGCCAGATTAAGCAAGTGGATGCCGGTGGCCGTCATCGGACCGCAGCCGGCCTGGGCACGTGACAGGCGCCAGTTGTCCGGTGCCAAGGCTAGGAACTTGTCTTGGCTGAAATTGCCCTCGATCTGCAGCAAGCGGCCCAGCGCGCCTTCAGCCAGCAGTTGTTTCATCAGCAGCATGGGCGGTTCGAAACGCCGTTCATGCCCGATCCCCAGGCGTACGCCATGGTCAAGGCAGGCCTGCACCGAGCGCTGCGCCGACGCGAGCGTCAATGCCAGCGGTTTTTCGCAGAACACATGCTTGCCCGCCCGGGCTGCCGCGATGATCTGCGCTTCATGCAGGTTATTTGGTGTGGTGAGGATGACTGCGTCGACATCCGCCGCCTCAATGCATTGGGCATAGCTGGCCAAGTGCCGGATCCCATGTTCGGTGCAAAAGGACTGGCCCAGCGCCAGTTCGGGCTCGACCGCTGCCACGACGCGCACCCGGCTGCTCGTCGCCAGCGTCCTGACCATGATCTTGCCCCACCAGCCCAGGCCCACCACGCAAACTCGCAACATCTTTCCTCCTTGAAACTAGGGTTGCCCAAAGCGACCTGTTTGAAAATAATTATATAGATCGAATGATCACGAAACAGGCAGATTTACTAGAATTTGCTAGGGGATTGCACTAGTCAAGTGAGTAAAAAAGGGTTTTTACCCGCAAACATACGTCCTTTTTTAACGTCAAGCAGGGTTGCCGTTGATCGGCTGTTGCCGGTACTGTCCGTGGCCGACTTGGGATTCAGAGAAGCATGTCGCCTGGGTCCGCCGCCATCAAGCCTTGGTGGAAGAACCTCCACACATGCGGGCCAGCACGTCGAATACGGCAGCGGTGTCGTGCTCGGCATGGCCGGCACTGACGGCGGCGTTGTAGATCGGCTGTGTCGCGGCAAACAAGGGTGCCGGTGTGCCGGTTAACGACAGCGCGGCGTTGATCAACTGCATGTCTTTTTGCCAAACGCCGACCTTCATCGTCGCGTTCCCCCAGCTGCGATCAGCCATTACCGGGCCGCGCACGTCGAGCATTCTTGAGCCGCCCGCGCCGTCTGAGAGCACTTTGACCGCCAGTTCAGCCGCGATTCCCATGCGTTCGCCGAACAGCAAAGTTTCGGCCGTAGAGACGTTGTGAATGGCGACCAGCAGGTTGGCCATTAGTTTCATCTTCATGCCGTTGCCGAACTCGCCGAGGTAGTAATTCGCCTTGGCGAACCCATCAAAGACCGGCGCCAACCGTGCCACGACCTCAGGCGGGCCGCTGGAGTAAATCGACAGATCCTTTAAAACTGCCTGAGCGCCGGTACCCGACAGCGGGCAGTCCAGCAAGACCACCCCGCTGGCGGCCAGCAGATCACGTGCGGCTATCTTGTCTTGGATGTCTAGCGTACTGGCCTCGATAACGACCAGCGAATTCGGCCCCGCAGCGGCAATGGCTGTGGCCGCAACCATCAAGGCCGCAGCATTGGGCAATGAACAGATGATCACATCAGCCTGCGCTGCCACCTCAGCAGCGCTTGCCAGCGGCTGCCCGCCCGACTGTGCCAGCCTAAGCCGCCCGCTTTCGCGAGGATCAAAGCCCAGCACCTCGAACCCGGCCTTGACGAGGTTGGCGGACATCGCCGACCCCATGATGCCCAGCCCTAGGAAACCAATGATCTGCTTGCCTTGTACAGCCGAAAGAGCGCTTTTTCTTGGGGGAGTGAATGGGTCGTGCTGGGTCATTGGATTTCCGTATTGGGTGTGAATCGGCGCAGTCTAGCCGAGCCAGCAGTCTGATCCGATGCCACCGTTTGGCGCAGCCAGGCACCGCCCCGGTACAGGGGAAAGCCCTGATACAAGTATTTCGCAGATCGCATTACAGTGATTGACCGATCACTAAAAAATCGAGCCGTCCCGATCGAACCTTTGGCGCGCAAGCCCGGGTTGGTCTGTTTTTACACCGAGCGTATTGCTCGCAACCCAAAATTCAGCGGTCAAGCGACATCGCAGAAGCCGTTGGTCGAGAGTTTTAAATGAAATACAGCATGTTCATGATGCCGGTGCACCCACCCGGCCGCAACGTTACCGAAACCTTGCAGGAGGACCGCGAGGCGATCATCCTTGCCGATCGACTCGGGTACTCGGAGGCCTTTGTCGGGGAGCACGTCACCGATGCCGCCGAAAGCATCACATCATCGATGATTTTTTTGGCCAGCCTGATTTCGGAAACCCGGCATATCAAGCTTGGTACCGGCACCCTTAATCTGCCCAATTCGCACCCTGCGGCCATCGCCGGACACATCGCGATGCTTGACCATCTGGCCAAGGGCCGGTTGATCATGGGCATCAGCCCCGGCGGCCTGATGTCCGACGCCGAAATGTTCGGCGCCCTGGGCAAGGATCGCAATGCGATGTTCGTTGAGAGCATCAACATGATCCTCAAGATCTGGGAATCTGAGCCGCCATACAACATCAACGGACAGTTCTGGAACGTATCGGTCGAGAAGACGATGATTCCCGAGATCGGCCAAGGTTTCATGATGAAACCATTTCAGTATCCGCATCCGCAGATCGTGGGCACCGCAGTCGCACCTTTTTCGCAAGGCGTGGCCGAGATGGCGAAGAGGGGTTGGCAGCCGATTTCGGCCAACTTCCTGATGCCCGAATGGGTCAAAACCCATTGGCCGAAATATGTCGAAGGCCGCGAGGCGGTCGGCGCGATTGCTTCGCCAACGGAATGGCGGGTTGCCAAGAGCATCTTTGTGGCCGACGATGCCGCAACTGCCCAGCGCTACGGACTACAGGCCGGTGGCCCGTATAACTTCTATTTCAGTCAATTGATCCGGAAATTGGTTGGCGGCGGTGGCCGCAGCAACCTGTTCAAGACGGACCCGTTGATGCCCGACAGCGACCTCACGCCGGACTTTGTGACCAAGCGCCTGGTGCTGGCCGGCACCGTCGATTCGGTCGTCGAGCAGATCCTGGCATTGCGCCATCAAATCGGTGATTTCGGTCATTTGGTTTACGCCTGCCACGACTGGATCGATCCGGCCTTAGGCAAACGCTCAATGGAACTCTTCGCCACCGAAGTGATGCCACGCGTCAATGCAGCGCTGGGCCAATGAGTGCGCTGATAACAAGGCCGAAACACCGATTGACAAGGGCGACAGCTACTACAACGCCCCGCGCAAATGAATACCAGTCTATCCACGGCTGAATTTACGGCTGAATTGACTCGCCGCCGCTCAACCCGGGAAACCAAGTACTCCCAGGACTTGGTAACGCTGTGTTTGACGCATGAATTTAACCACTAACTACTGCCTCAACCCATTGGATATATGGTTTCCGCTGAACTGTAGGAAGTGCCTTTGATAATGACGCCAGCATATGAAATTTAGCCAAAGCGTTGCTGGAAGTCCGGACGGTACATGATTAGCTTGCATCACCCTGCGACCCAAAGAAACAATCGGCGCGTGTCGAACCCCTTTTACCCTTCGAAAACATACTGACCCTTACGCTCAGCATACAAGCCGATAAGGGATCATGAAGATACTAAAAAGTACAAGGATTGTAATCAATTAGATGGCTTTTTTGGTTCGTTCAAGAGTGGTTATACTCGCCGCTACAAATTTCTGGCAACACATTACTTTTGGTGGAAATCATGAATGAAAGCATGTTGGTTCACGGCGAAAATCTTGTCGAGTCACTCTTGCAAAGAAGCGGAGTGCAGATCAATGGCGCCAGGCCATTTGATATTCAAATTCACAATTCTAATTTTTACAGAAAGGTTCTCAGCAAGTGGTCCCTAGGGCTAGGTGAATCCTATATGGATGGTGACTGGGACTGTAATCAACTTGATGAATGTACCAGTCTATTACTGCGAAAAGATTTAAACGACTCAGTTAAAGGCTTAGCGCGGCTTCGAATGGTTGGTGAAGTTCTAAGAGCCAAGTTGTTCAACCTGCAATCACAAACAAGAGCGTTTCAGGTGGGGGAGGTTCATTATGATGCCGGTAATGACCTGTTCGAGAGAATGCTAGACCCCCACATGATATATTCATGTGCTTACTGGGAAAAAGCCTTAGATTTAAATACTGCACAAGAACACAAATTGAAAATGATTTGTGAAAAATTAGAATTAAAACCTGGAGAAAAGTTATTAGAGATTGGTTGCGGTTGGGGTGGATTGGCGGCATATGCTGCCAAAAACTATAATGTAGAAGTATTAGGTATAACCATCTCTAAAGAGCAGCAAAAGTTGGCTCAGATTCGTTGTAAAGGTTTTCCGGTTGAAATCCAACTGATTGACTACCGAGAATTACAAGGAAGTTTTGATAAAATTGTATCTGTTGGAATGTTTGAACACGTTGGCGAGAAAAATTATCGCACTTACTTTGATAATGCGTATCGCTTGTTAAAGGATGATGGATTGTTTCTGCTACATACTATCGGTAGTGATGTCACCATTAGCCGAACGGATCCCTGGATTGACAGATACATCTTTCCGAACGGAAAGATTCCGTCTCCGATAGAAATTTCTAAAAATATTGACCGCCTTTTTTTAATTGAAGATTGGCATAACTTTGGTCCAGATTACGATAAAACCTTAATGGCTTGGTTTGCCAATTTTGATGCGCACTGGTTAGAGATATCTTCAGGCTACAACCAGCGCTTTTACCGCATGTGGAAATATTATTTATTAAGTTGCGCTGGGTATTTTCGGTCAAAACAAGGCCAACTATGGCAAATGGTTCTATCCAAAAGAGCAAGAAACGGCACCTACCGCAGCAAAAGAATGTCGCCGATTCCGTTGGCCACACCATGATGGGATGCCCATTGGCGGTGGCAACAGCATCCCCGGACGTCTGCATCTTAGCGCCAGGAGCACGGAGAGAAGGGGGTGTATCCAAACGGCGCGCTTCGGCCGATGGGTCTAGGCTGCTTCGTTTTTCAGTGCAATCCGCGTAATTTGTAACTCTTCTGTGAAATTCGTGATTGTCGTTTTCTTTGGATAAACTCCATCGGGTAAACATTTGCCCCACCTTAAGGAATCCATGCCCCAGCCGAGCTTGCTTCTATTTGGCGGTTTTGTTGCGCGTGCTCGCCTCGGGCTGGCATTGGGGGTGCTGTCCGCTTTCATCGCCTGTGGGACCCAGGCCCAGACGACCAAGAAGCCAGCCGCACCTTCTGCGTCCAATAATCCCTACGTCAACACCTGTTCGATTGCGGAGTTTCGGACGCTGGCGCTTACTACGCACGACCCGCAGCAGCGCGCCGAGGTGTTGACCCAATGGCTCAAAACCAATGCCGCAACCTGCTCTCTTTCCCAAATTTTGCTGCTCAGCAGTAACCGTCCACAGTGGATTGGCACAGCTGATAGCGCTAAACTTGCAGGCTTGTTTGACCAGATTATTGAGAGCAAACTTAAAAACGACCCACAAGCCTTGAGATACATGTACGGCTCAGAAGGCGCGGCGCAAACGGGCGGCAGCAAAAAGGGCGGGGACGAACCCAGCTCTGGCGCTGCAGCTATGGCGGCTCCCGTGGCCCTAGCGCCGGCACAAGCGCCCGCTACATTGGCCGCTGGCGCTGGCACGGCGGTTGCCCCAATTGTCGGCGCGACGCCGGCGGCGGCGGCTGCAAATATCAATATCTCTTTAGGCGCAGGCGCTGCACCAGTCGAAGACCTAAGCCGTAAACTGCCCCTGGACACCGAGGCCAAACCGGTGTTCCCGGCGGACCGGAGTAAGCAAATGAAGAACTATTTCGGCAAGTTGCGCGCCGAGATGATCCTTAACTACTTCATGGAAAACAGCGCGCCTGGCAAATGCCCGGAGGGCTTGAGCTTTAGCAAAACGGCTGGCTGCGAAAACAAGTTTCCAGTGGCCTGGAAGTTCGGCGAAGCCCTGCCAGCCAATGCCAAAACCTTCCCCATACCCGAGCCGCTGCTATCAAAGCTGAGTTTTTATCCGGGATACCAGTTTGTGCGTGTGGGCGCAGATATCCTGGCCCTGGAAAAAGATTCGGGCAAAGTCGCAGACGCGGTGCTTAACTTTGGTAAGTCCAGCTAAGGCCGGGGCGCGGCAAAACTGCTAGCAGCTGGGCATCAAGCGCAATAGCCCTCCCTTCCTCTCACACACGCACTTTGCCAAGCAAATCAAGGCAATTCCAGATACGAGCACTTATTTGTTCAGGCGCGCGCAGTAGAATTTGCGCAGCCTTTTTGGCCGTGGAAATTCGCCACCTTTTCAAAGATTAGCAAATAACTGGAGTTGACCAACATGAAATTGACTACCCTTGCCGTTGCAGTACTGACGCTGTCAAGCGGTTTTGCCATGGCCCAAAATGCCGTGGTGACTATCGCTCACGTGGGCCCCACCAGTGGTGCCATTGCCCATCTGGGCAAAGACAATGAAAACGGCGCCATCATGGCCGTGGAAGAGCTCAACGCCGCAGGCGTCACCATCGGTGGCAAAAAAGTCACCCTCAAGCTGATGACCGAAGACGACGCTGCTGACCCCAAGCAAGGCACCGCAGTGGCCCAAAAGCTTGCTGACGCAAAGGTTTCTGGCGTGATCGGTCACCTGAACTCAGGCACGTCCATTCCCGCATCCAAGATTTACAGCGATGCTGGTATTCCACAGATTTCGCCCTCTGCGACCAACCCCAAGTACACACGCCAAGGTTTCAAAACCACCTTCCGCGTGGTTGCTGATGACACCCAATTGGGTGGCACGCTGGGCAAGTACGCAGTGGCCACGCTCAAAGGCAAATCTATTGCCGTGATCGATGACCGTACCGCTTATGGCCAAGGCGTCGCTGAAGAGTTCAGTAAAGCCGTTGTGGCTGCTGGCGGCACAGTGGTGGCCAAAGAGTTCACCACCGACAAAGCCACCGACTTCAACGCTATCCTGACCACCATCAAGGGCAAAAAGCCTGACGTCGTGTTCTTTGGTGGTATGGACGCTGTTGCGGGCCCCATGCTGCGCCAGATGAAATCTTTGGGCATCAACGCCAAGTTCATGGGCGGCGACGGCATCTGCTCCACTGAGCTGGTCAAGCTCGCTGGTGATGCGGTAACAGACAACCAAGTGTTCTGCGCTGAAGCCGGTGGTGTTGAAGGCAAGGCCAAAGTGGGCATGGAAGACTTCAAGGCGAAATTCAAGGCAAAGTTCGGTGCTGACGTCCAGGTCTATGCACCTTATGTGTACGACAGCGTGAAGATCATGGTGGCTGCCATGGTCAAGGCCGGTTCTTCTGACCCAGCCAAGTACCTGCCCGTTTTGGCTGCCACCAAGGACTTTGCTGGCGTCACCGGCCCCGTCTCATTTGACGAAAAAGGCGACATCAAGGGCGGCGCTCTGACTCTGAAGACCATCAAGGGCGGCAAGCTCGAAGAGCTGGCTGTGATCCGTTAATCTGGCTTCAACCGCCGGAACTAAAGGCGCATGGGCGATCCATGCGCCTTTTTTTATGTTTACTTGAGCACGTCCCCGATGCACAGGTACTTCATTTCCAGGTAGTCGTCGATGCCCCAATGCGATCCTTCGCGGCCCAGGCCGGATTGCTTTACGCCGCCAAAGGGCACGTGTTCGGTGGCCAGAATACCCACGTTAATGCCAACCATGCCGTATTCCAGCGCCTCAGCCACGCGGTAAATGCGGCCGATGTCGCGGCTGTAGAAATAGCTGGCCAGGCCAAACTCCGTGTTGTTGGCCGCGTCAATGGCTTCTTGCTCTTTTTCAAACTTAAAGATGGGCGCAAACGGGCCAAAGGTTTCCTCCCGCGCGCAGGCCATGTCAGGGGTGGCGCCCGAGATCACGGTGGGCTCAAAAAACTGGCCGTGCAAGGCTTTGCCGCCGGTTTCCACCTTGCCACCTTTGGCAATGGCGTCTGCCACATGGCGCGTGACCTTGGCAACCGCCGCATCTTCGATGAGCGGGCCCTGGGCCACACCCTCGTCAAAGCCGTTGCCCACTTTCAGCAGTTTCACCCGGGCCGTGAACTGGGCAACAAACTGGTCGTACACCCCGGCTTGCACATAAAAGCGGTTGGCGCAGACGCAGGTTTGGCCGGCATTGCGGTATTTGCTGGCCAACGCGCCTTCGACGGCCGAGGCAATGTCTGCGTCGTCAAAAACGATGAAGGGCGCGTTGCCACCCAATTCGAGCGACATTTTCTTGATGGTCGGTGCGCTTTGCGCCATCAAAATGCGGCCCACTTCGGTCGATCCGGTAAAGCTCAGGTGACGCACCACGCTGCTTGCGCAAATCACCTTGCCCACGGCGATCGAGTTGTCGGCGTCGGCAGTGATCATGTTGAGCACGCCAGCGGGTATGCCCGCCCTGATTGCAAGCTCAGCCGCAGCCAGTGCGGTAAGCGGCGTAAGTTCAGCTGGTTTGATGACCACCGGGCAACCTGCGGCAAGCGCCGGTGACACTTTGCGGGTGATCATGGCCAGTGGAAAGTTCCAAGGCGTAATGGCGGCGCACACGCCGATCGGTGCTTTGAGCACCATCAGGCGCCGGTTGTTGTCAAACTGGGGCAGGGTCTCGCCGTTGACGCGCTTGGCCTCTTCGGCAAACCACTCTACAAAACTCGCGCCGTAGGCAATTTCGCCCTTGGCCTCAGGGAAGGGCTTGCCCTGCTCGGCGGTCATGATGCGCGCCAGGTCGTCTTGGTTGGCCATCAGCAGGTCAAACCACTTGCGCAGAACAGCGCTGCGTTCTTTGGCCGTCTTGGCCTTCCAGGCGGGCCAGGCAGCGTTGGCTGCTGCAATGGCGGCCTCGGTTTCGGCCGGGCCCAGGTTGGCCACGTCGGCCAGTTTGTGGCCGGTGGCTGGGTCAAGCACGTCAAAACGGGTTTGGCCTGCGATCCATTGGCCGTTAATCAGCGCATCGGTTTTGAGCAGGCTAGGGTCTTTGAGCAGGGACAGGGGAGAGGCGTGGGACATGGATCGGGTTCCTGAAGTTGGGTGGCATCAACCCTCGCTGCGTCTTCCAGGGGTCCGGGCGCACCGAAGGGGCAGGGTAAAGTGCCGGCATCTTAACGGTTCACTACGGACGGCCCACCCATGGCACTTATCAACTACATCACCCAAATCAACCTCGACTTCGGCGCCATTTCTACCCTGCGTGCCGAGTGCGAACGTGTGGGAATGCACAAGCCCCTCATCGTCACCGACGCCGGCGTACGAGCCGCCGGTGTGCTGGACCGGGCGCTGGCCGCGCTGGGTGATCACCCGCACGCAGTGTTTGACGAAACGCCTTCCAACCCGACCGAAGCCGCTGTGCGCGCCGCCGTGGCCTTGCTGAAAAAAGAAGGCTGCGACGGCCTGATTGGCGTGGGCGGGGGCTCCAGCTTGGACCTGGCCAAGGGCGTGTGCATTGCCGCCACCCACGAAGGGCCGCTCAAAACCTACGCCACCATCGAGGGCGGCAGCCCCAAAATCACCGATCGCGTGCTGCCCCTGATTGCGGTGCCCACCACCGCAGGCACCGGCAGCGAGGTGGCGCGCGGCGCGATTGTGATCGTGGACGACGGGCGAAAACTGGGCTTTCACAGCTGGTTTCTGGTGCCCAAAATCGCTATTTGCGACCCCGAACTCACCCTGGGCCTGCCGCCCATGCTGACCGCAGCCACCGGCATGGACGCGATTGCCCACTGCATGGAAACCTTTATGGCCCCGGCGGTCAATCCACCGGCCGACGGCATTGGCCTGGACGGCCTGGCCCGCGGATGGGGCCACATCGAGCGCGCTACCACCAACGGGCAAGACCGCGAGGCGCGCTGGAACATGATGAGCGCCAGCATGCAAGGCGCCATGGCCTTTCAAAAAGGCCTGGGTTGCGTGCACAGCCTGAGCCACTCTTTAGGCGGTGTCAACCCGCGCCTGCACCACGGTACTCTGAACGCCTTGTTTCTGCCCGCAGTGGTGCGTTTTAACGCCGCAGCCGAGTCCATCCAAAAACAGCAGCGCCTGCAGCGCATGGCCCACGCCATGGGCCTGGGCGGCTGCGACGCGCAGGGTGACGCAGTTGCCGATGCCATTCGCGACATGAACGCACGCCTGGGTTTAC
>Ga0164294_10004114_pt1 | contig 12788 bp, 11 predicted proteins | sample GEODES005metaG_FD_111479 | JGI IMG/M metagenome (GOLD analysis project Ga0164294, IMG submission 111479) | Oligotrophic lake water microbial communities from Sparkling Lake, Wisconsin, USA - GEODES005 metaG | ecosystem: Environmental > Aquatic > Freshwater > Lake | place: USA: Sparkling Lake... | reverse complement strand
GGTTCCGCATTTTGCGGAGCTTGTGTCTGTATAAGTGGCGCCGTCGCCATTCTCTCTGTTTGTAGGGCGAATTTAAATCGTTTACCACCACGAACGCCAACGCTTTCTAGCGGCAGCAGCAGCTGCAGGAGCGTTGTTCTTCTTTGTAGTATTTGCGGGCTTATTGTTCGCCTTGGCGTTGTTCTTTTTTGTAGTATTGTTCGCCTTGGCGTTGTTCGCCTTGGCATTGTTCGCCTTGGCGTTGTTCTTCTTTGTAGTATTATTAGCAGGCTTCTTATTCTCGTTGGCGTTGTTTGCTGCGGCAGCATTGCCAGATAGATTCTTGCGCGCATTTACAAAGACATTGACCTTATTTACGTAATTTACGGTGGACTTTGAATTTTTATGGTTCTTAATAATCTTATTGTGCTCCTCTAAAAATGTGGCGGTTGCCTTCCAGACGGACTTATCCGGGTCATTGTTTTTCAAACTATTCAATCCCTTTTTGATTGCAGGAACTACCTTATTTAATTGCTTAGCAGCCTTATTGAGGCTTGCGTTGTTTGCCTTATTTACTGGCACATTGGTATTCTTCTTATTGGCGTTTGCCGTATTGTTCTTCTTATTTCCATTTGCAGGCTTATTATTCTTCGTATTATTCTTCTTATTGCCATTCGCAGGCTTATTATTCTTCGTGTTATTCTTCTTATTGCCATTCGCCGGCTTGTTGGCATTCGCAGGCTTGTTGGCATTCGCCGGCTTGTTGGCATTCGCAGGCTTGTTGGCATTCGCAGGCTTGTTGCCATTCGCAGGCTTGTTCTTCTTCGTATTATTCGGCTTGGCGTTATTGGGCATCTTACTAATAACGCAGAAAATTACTTGGTCTCCCACTCCAGTGCCGTGGTTATCTTTGCTCGTAGACCACCCATCGTGACCCGTTGGTGAAGGTCCGTCATCACGGCACGCTTCTGTACATTGGATTCACGAATACGGGACATAGCTACTTCAAACGTGAACCAACCAATATCACCGATTTCACGTTTCATAATATGATTATTTGGCTGAATACTTGCTATTATGTTAGACTTACAGCACGCTACAAAATAAGTTTGTTTATAAGGAATATTGTTTGTGCCAGTGTATTCTTCGACAAGGGGAGGCTCATCGAGAATATGAATGAATTTGGGAAGAATGCCGGTTTCCTCTTTAAATTCACGCGATGCACACTCCTTTTCCCTTTCGCCAACAGCACGTCGCCCTTTCGGAAATCCCCATTCGGCATCCGTGAAGGTGCCGGTCGCTGTGGAAATATATTGAGCCATTGTCTTTCCGTTACGGTCACCGGTGGCTTTGAGATTTTCAAAGTTACGACGAGCATTTTCAAATTCTGTTCGGAATTGTCGGGTGTTCTGTCCATTCCAAAGATCGGACCATAGTTTTTCAAACGGTTTCATTAATAGTCTTCCACGCTCTTCTACAGTCATCCCATTAATCAGTAGATGAATATAGTCGATCTTATCCATTTTATATTTTCCTCGCAAGAATTCCACATAACATAATGAATCCCGTCGGCGAACAAGAAGATAGTGAGGCACTTCCTCTAAGAACTTAATAGCACAAATACCGAACGACATTACCGGCTCATTACAATCCCGGAATGTATGACCTAATTTACCACAATTTACGCACTCCATTAGTTAGGTTCTCCAACTTTTTTCGGATAATCAAACCCGTTAAAATATTAGAGTACAGGAGAATGTCCCTTGAATTACCTGAGAATATGAAAGGGTCACCGCCACCTCAGGAGGATAATTTTCCACCTATTGGAATGGGTCCGGCGGTATGGGGTCCTATTTTCTGGACAACGATGCATATTGTAACAATAGGATATTCGCCGTTTCCGACTGAGGAGGAACAAAAGGCGGTCGTCAACTTCTTTGAGTCGCTACAATTTATGATACCGTGCCCAATATGTAAGGAGCATTATAAGGAGAATCTCAAGAACTCTCCATTAACCAATGAGATTGTAGGAGATAAGCAGAAACTTATACGATGGCTATTTGATATGCATAATATGATTAATAAACAACTTGGAAAGCCTGAAATTTCTTGGCGCGAGTTTGTGTTTTCTATTGCATTTTTAGCGACGATGCCAAAATTTTCTTTCAAGGAGGCTGCTGCAGCGCAACAGGGTTCATATTTCAATACACAATCATTGCTATATTTAGTAGCAGGGATTGGGCTAGGAGTTGGTGGCTATTTAGCGTACAAGCACTACGGTGGTAAGTAGTACTTACGCGCGGCATCCGTCTAAAAATTCCATTTCGTCATCCGGTTCAAATGTGAACCAGCTGAGGAGAGTTGCAAGTAGATTGTTTTCAATGGGTGAGCCGATAAGGGGGATAAGGGCGTAGAAGCGTGGGCGTTTCTTCTGATACAACCAACGCCACAACAGTACGTACGGTATTACAACAAAGAAGAAGACAAAGCCGTATATGGCGTATAATAGTCGGTAAGGCCATCCACGGTATACGTTGAGATTTGTTGCTAGGGACGCGCCAAAGACACCAAGGGCAATAAACAAAAATATGTGTAAAATATTCATTGTTACACCGAAGGCACGTCTAAACATCCGTTTTACGCTGAATGTTTTACGCTCTTCGGCATCTGCAAGAGCCTTACAGGATATAGCGGGGATGAATTGAGGATTTTGCGATGCAATCAGTTTTGCAGTTGTACCATTTGTAACTGTATTAACTAATTTTGTATCACCTGTATAAATTGTAAATAAGGGCTTTCCGCTACCACTACCGTCTTTTCCAACTAAAATTCCTTTACAATCGCGGATTGTCTGACATTTTGCTTTTGCTAACTCAAGTGTATCAAATGAATATACATCCTTTGGTCCACCAGCTATAGTTTGAATCATTTTTAACCATTTATCAAACGCCTCGCTCTTGAAGAAGTTTGTCGGACCGAGTTGAATTGTGGTAGTAAAACACATAGTCGGTTTGGGAGGACCAGCGGCGGCAGCAGCAGCAAGAGCAGCACATGCAGGTGCAGGGATAAACACAGGATTCATTGCTGCGAATCTGGCAGCATTCGTATTCGGTTTGACTGTACTTAATAATTTAGGGTCCTCATCGTATACTAAATATCGTGTTACTTGTCTAGTTTTACGCTTGCTTAGAAGTCCACGCCGTGCCGTACGCGGATCTTCGAGCGGGTGCGTAAAACGTTCCCTTTTGGATACGTAACCTTTTTTTCCTGTAATAACATTTGCATGGAACTCCTCCGTTTTAGTATAAATTAAGATTCCAGTACACTTTGTCGGAAAAAGTGCAGATGATTTTTGGCATTTGGCTTTCGCTTCATCGAGAGATACAAAAATATAATTGAGATCATCAGCTTTCTGAGAATCCGCTATAACTCTGTTATAATACTTATTGAATAAATCGGATGAAAAGAAATTTTTAGTATTAAGTTGAATAGGATCACCGAAGCAAAGGCTACCTTCCAAATCCTCAGGTTTTACTTCAGCAGCTACAGCCTCACCATTTCGTTTTTTCTTCTCTTTTTGGACTTCTTTGCGTGCCCTTTGTTTATCTTTTAGTTCCTGATTACGTTCCCTTTTTTCCGCCTTACGTTCGTCGCTTAATTCACGCATCATGTCTTTATCATCCGTAATTTTAGCAACGGCACGTTGGAAAAAGTACTTCGCAAGACTAAAACTCATGGTCTTCCTAGTTATATAGGTGATGTTTATTCTACATTAATTCCCGCAATCACGGTGTAAGTAATCCAGAGCTTAACGGCGTCATTTTCCGTCCATCGTGCGGGGAAACAACGCCAGCAGGCATTGCATTTCCGTTGTTTAATTCGCAGTCTTGCTGGGAGTTAAATACACGGGTACGGTCGCACGACTCCGCCGAGGGGACTTTCACGCAATAACGACCGGTGAGGTCTTCGCCGACAAAACACCAGGCGACTGGCGGAGGCGAAGGGGACGCTATTTGTTCCACGGGGCTGGGGATAACAGGAACTGGTGCAGAGAGTTGAAGTCCGCTGGGAACTTCTCTCAAACTACCATATTGCCCAAAGGACGGAGAGCTTCTGAAAGCTGAAAGCCAGTCCCAAAAGACATTGTTCGCTTTAGCCCGATCAGACCACCATGGACTTTCATGTAGTTTATAAGAATTGAATGCGACCGCTGCCCCGACACAAAGCAATACTACAACAATAACCCCAACTAGAATGCTAACAGCTGAAACAGATGGAGTAAATCCTATATTATTGCTGGCAATGAGATTCGTAGAAACATTCACCGACATAATCCTCTAAGTAAGTGTGCGTCTTTTAGTGCTTAGGAATAATCCCTACCCGATTAGATATGCCGGGCGGCTTACTGTCATTAGTTTGTTACGGCAATGAGAATATTATTATTAATGGAAATCCACAGACAACTTATTTTTATAAGTCCTTTGAACGCTATACGCACTTTTCCCAGGAGCCGATTCAGATTACACTAGATGGTCCGAATCTTCTACTGCCTGATGCGCCGATTCTACTTAAGGCAAAAATACCTCGTCAAGGCGACCTTCTGAGCGATTTAGTACTACGAATTAACTTACCCGATATTTTCAGCAAGGCGTACTTAAGACCCGCAGTGGATCAATACGGAAATCCAATTCTAGATGCCAATGGAAATCAGGAGGTCACTGTAGATCGCGCCTACGAGTTTGCATGGGTCCGTCAAATCGGTGTTCGTATGATTGAAACGGTTACATTTACTATTGGTGGTCAGATAATACAGCAGTTTAATAGTGATTGGATCAGTGCTCGTGCTTTGCTTGACCAAGATAATGGTACTTACTCAAAATGGCGTGCGATGGTCGGTGATGTTACAGAATGTTTTGACCCTACAAATGGTATTTATGCAGATCCGACCGTTCCAGCGGGGCAGGGGTATCCGAACGTTATCAGCTGGCGTGGCAAAACGACAAATCCGTTTCCAACGCAAAATAATTCAGCGTCTATTCCTGGTCGTATTCTACGTATTCCTCTTGGTCTATGGTTTAGCGATTTTTCTGAGAACGCTCTGCCCCTGGTAGCACTGCAGTTCCACGATTCTGAAGTGACGATTCAGTTACGCCCTATTCGCGACTTATATACCATTCTCGATTTGTCAGGAGCACGGGTACGCCCTGGAGTTCAGACGCTTGCACCGAACTATTTGCCCGACGGTACATCAACTGACTTATATACCCAGATTTGGAATCAGCAACTCTACGGAAATATCCCATTGAATATGACCAATTTATACGGCGGTAATGTGTCGGATATTAGCGGCGCAATGAAGTATTTCCTGACGGATATTTCGGGTGCCGTTCCGCTATTGGACGGTTGGCCTCTAGATGCTACACTAGAGGGGACCTATACGTTTCTACAAGACGATGTGCGACTGATGTTTACAAGTAAGACTCTACGCTATAATGTCCGACAGGTACAGAACTTTACCTTTTACGGTATAACAACCCGAAACACGTATAGACTGGATGTACATAATATAGCAACACGTCTTGTATATTTTGCCCGCCGCAGTGATGCACTTACATATCGCAATCAGAGTACAAATCTCACAAACTGGATGTATACGATGGGAACAGAGCGTCCATTTGTGACGCCGAGCCCGTATTGGACGTACCCCAATTCGGTATGTACAAATGCTGCATCATTGGGTATTATACCGTATTTTTCTCCGACACCTTACCCAGGTGCAATCAACGCGCCGATTGGTCGTACGGGTATCAATCTTGCGGGCATTCAGCGGGATATATTGCTCAATACGTATATCCTAGCCAACGGTAATGCTTTGTTCGATAGTCAGGACAACAATTATTTCAAGCAGTATGTGCCTTACCGTTATATGAAAGGTTATGGAGTAGTAAATGGTGCATTAGGAGAGGCTACACAGTATGAGATGTGGCCACTGAATGTATACAGTTTCTCTTTGAACGGTTCATCGGTTGAGCAGCCTAGCGGCACGCTAAATACAAGTCGTATTGACCGTTTAGAGTTGGATGTAGATGTTGAGCCGATTCCGTACCTTGCTAACTATACGTACAATCTCTATACGTTTGTGGAGACGCTCAATTTCTTGGAGATTAGCAGCGGCTTGGGCGGACTCAAGTTTGCCCGCTAAGCACGCTATGCCCGCCCCCCACCCAATTTTTATACGAGTTCATCGATGAATTCATATAAAAACAGCCGATAAGCCGGCAGATTGCTTAGTACTTATTGACCCACCAGTCATCCCAGAAGTAGGGAGGCTGGTTTGCATTGGGGTCGGTCGCCGCCGCCACAACCGTTGAGATATTGGCACGCTCGCGGTAGAGTGCGTCAATGTGCGAGTAGTTGAGCGCATAGGCGAAATACTTGAGGCGCGAGACCATTCCCTTCATCGGACCTACAACCGTGTAATCCGCAAATATGGCTGGGTCGTAACCCTTTTGGTCAGGGAAGTACATGTTCTTCATTACATATAATCCACCAGCGTTGAGCTTCGGCACCTTAGTGAGCTTCATACGGACAGCAATATTGCCATTGACATATACGTCTAGATTGGTGCCCTTGAGCAGGATAACAAGGTGGAACCATTTGCCGACCGGTACATTCGATACGGTTACATAGTTGTCCCAGGCATTAATCGTATTCATATAGACGCGTAGGTTATTGGCGTTGCTCTCCACAAATACAGCGGGTGCAAGATTCGGGAAACCGGTATCGCTGCCCTTGTGGAAAATATGCTTGAGCTTCACGGGGGCGGTTCCTGTGGACGCACCGGGCGCTGATACATTTCCGCATTGGTCGGCACTGGGACCGAGGTTCTCAAAGGTATCGGGGTGAATAAATATGAACATTGAGTACGAGAATGCAGAGCCCTGCTGCTCGTCACGACTGTTATATAAGATAGGGAAGCCGGTGTCGGGTCCCTGGGGAATACTTACAGAAGTAGCAGTGCTGTTATCAAAAAGAACCACTGCCTGACGGTCCAACTTTTTTAGAAAATCATTGATCGTCTCAACCATTCCCATTACAACCTGTAATCCAATCATCGTAAGAATGACAATGGCAAGTTGAGGCACTAAGCCATTGCCTGACAAAAATCCGGACACAGATTCCATTTCCTCTATTTATAATTGGTTTTATAAATGGAGAATCCATAAATGTTAGATTTAGACTGCCAGTTTTATAAAACCGGCACGTCATCCTGATGAATTGTATCAAGGTTTACAGGTAATTCGCCCAGTTGCCACCACCGTTGTAATTGAGTTTGATGCCTATCATATTGAAGAGAGCACGTACTATGCTGGTAGTTCCCTGCGGACCCGACTGGTACAGACCATAGATGCGGTCCGGGGTGAGCGCTGAGGCAGAGAAGAACACGCCATTGAGGAAGCCGTTGAAGCCACCCGCAATAGATGTACATACATACTGGTTGCCGCTTCCAGAAGGAGAGCCGACAACCGTGCCCGGAAGAACGCAAGAACGGTTGAGCTTGCCGTCGTAGTATACGTCGAGCACACGTCCGCTCACGACACAAGTGAAGTTAATCCAGCGCTGCATATCAACATCGTTAATATCGCATACAGGGGTTACGCTCATATTGCTGAACGTCTGCTGCGCTGTTGCAGCACTTGTCGCATTTGAGGCAAGGTTAGTGAGCCAGGTGAGTTCGCTTGCAGCAACACCACGGGTGTGTAGACGGACACCGAGCATATTGGTATTGGGGTAGAGGAACGCAACCATTACGTAGGCGGCGTTCTGTCCCGCAATGGGGTCAGAGACAACGGGGTCTGTTACCGCAATAATCGGCTTAACAACGCCTGACTGGTTCGCGTCCCACGTGCTGATGTACATCCACCAGCTGATTGTGAAATCAGAGCCCTCTACGATGCGGACAAGGGGATTGGGTATAAAGTTCGGGTCGGGCTTCTGGCTATCATCGTAGTTAATACAGAACTTAGTGGTTGTAGCCGCAGTTGAGCCCTGCGGAACAAGAGCACTTGAGGTGTTGCCTGGAAGTCCGTATACTCCACTTGTCATGTTTATCTGGATAACATAGCGCTCTAACTCGGAGCCCGCCGTCAGGTAAGTGTAGATTAGGTAGCAGACAACGACAAGCGCTAGCAAATAGATAGCATTCTGTACAAGTTGCGAGTTTTGCGAATAGAACTGTCTAGCTGCGTTCATACTTCTTCTAAACTATATTGTTAAAAATCTTTAGGCGTATTCGTAATCTACATATTCTAGTCCATTGGTCCTAAGCCTTCCCTGGGAGCCTTTTCCACTGTTCGGACAGAAGCCAGCTTTACACATAAGTTTGTACAGTTCTTGCCAGATGCTTTTGAATGTTGGTTTTGCGTCCGGGATATTTGGCTTCCCTCGTAGGTCGGTGACACGTTTGTAATTTTCTACTATCTCACTCTCTGTAAGCCGGCGAGGCCAGGCTTGTATCATACCGGCTTGTCCCCAGAAATCCGGAGACGTTTCAAGAAGCATACCTGTAGGATTGGTCCATGTGAGATTTTCAAGTATAAGTGATGTAGCGTGCTTTGAATTCAAGTATATATCAATAGAACGTCCTTCAAGAGTAATAGTAATCTGATTCCATCGGGAATTCATGACATTGGTAATCTCAGCGTACGGAGGCGTTTTAAACTTTCCGTTCATTACAGATGGTACAAGAGGCGTGAGTCGTAAAAGTGCTCTTTGATGTACGGGATTGAGTACAAATTCGCCGACACCGATGAGTTTTACAAGGGGTTTGAACCTATATTCACCCTCGGGACCTGCAAATGGAATACGCTCCATATTCAACTTATCCATATAGATAAAGAAACTAACTGTAAAATTACTTTTAAGTGATGTAGATAACTGTCTTGCGGTTAATACAGATTCGAGTTTAGAGCCAGAACTATCCGCCTCGGACGGTATACCGTTTAGGACAAAGGGACCAAGTACCGTGGTTTCATCCGATTTCGGCATAAAATATAGTATATAGACTATAGCTCCTGCAATAATCAGAAGAACTACTATAAGAAATATAAATCGGGGATTCATTCCTCTTATAGTGTAAGTATGTTTTTAGTGATTTAGGGTTACTTTCCACCATTAATGCCACCGGTGATGGAATCCATAGCTGATTTGAGAGAAGGATCCGTTGGTATATTACAAGTATCTGCAGGTGGGTTAAACGGCGGGAATGGCATAGGACAGAAATCGACAAGTATTCCGTTATCAAGCGCGTAAGGCCATACAAAGAGATTCTGTAAAGATGCCTGGGCGGCAGCATTGCCACAAAGACCGTAGAGAACATTTTCAACCGTCTTAGGCTCACCTGCCAGTACCTTTGTCAACTCCAGCTTACAATTGAGGTTAATTTCAAGCACCTTATCGTGTACGCTTACGGAGAGACGCAAAGGCTTATCAAGGGGAATATCAGAAATGCGACCCGATTCGCGGTAAACATCACCACTCTTTGATTTTGTATCTACAAATATGATAATATCGTTGGTGTTAGGGTCCAAAAATATACCGGGATTGAGGCGCTTTGGTAAGCCGTAGGGCGGTAACTGTGGTGTAGCACCGCCACGAGCAACAATACTCTCATCCTTGTATAATTCGGAACTACCACGATGGAAAATATGACGATACGGTCCCTCTATATTTGAAATGTTGCGTGTATTTGCTAATAAAATATCAAAATGGTAAGTATATCTACTATTCAAATCATGGGGAAGCCCTTCATCTTCGGTAATACGAAGATTGGTTACGCCGCTCATACCAGTCTTCCAATAGACTTGCGCATTATCGAGTGCTTTGTATTTCTTTGGACGGATATCAAATGATTTCAAAGAAAACTTATAACCCGTAAGCAGCAAATAGATGAGAACAATAACAAGAATAAGCAATACGTAAAGGATTACATTGCCTATACCCCCACCAGGTGTTAATTTGTTTACGCTATTCACGGCGCCAGTCGCCGCATTGCGTACGTTGTTCATACCGGGCATTTTGTCGAACAACGAAGCCATTCCTACTTCCTCCTTAGAAATAAGACTAGAGTTTTAGCCCGTTATAAAAATCACGTATAGTCTTATTGCGAACAAATGTATTGAGTTTTAGCGACGTTATGCGTATGAATTGATTTCCAGGAGTGCGTAGTTTTCCCTTATTAAATGTATTCCCATCGTGTGCAATTACCAGCATTACCTTACGTGGCTCAAGCTGGACCAGAGGAACCGAGTATTTTCGCGTAAACTCGATTTCCTCGGCAAAAGCGCGCGATTCGTCACAACGATTCGCGAGCACATACGCCTTCGTAAACGCCATTGTGCCAAATGTACCGTGTTGTGCACCGTAAGGACCGGTCTCCCAAATGGTACCGTCGTCAGGAAAGAAGACGTGATTGCGCGTGGAGCCCGCCAAATCCGCCTTGCGCGACACTAGCGTCATCACGGCGTGATTGACGCGCTCCGGCGGGTAGTAGTCGTCGTCATCCATACAGACCAATATCTCCCCACGTGCTGCGTCGTGAAGCCGATTGCGTTTCGCACCAATGCTCAACTTCGTCTCGGACTTAATATACTGAATATTCATTGTTAGAAACTCAGGGCGCAGCAAATCCTCAATCGGATCCGAGCCATCGTCAAAGACCACCCATTCCATACGCTCCTTAGGATACGTTTGATCCTTGATACACGCAATCAGATACGGAATGAATTTACGCCGGTTGTACGTCGGCGTTAGGATAGAGACAAACGGCTTAGTTGCCGATTTGACTAGTTTGCCAGGCCATTCAGCAGCAGAAGCAGAAGCAGTAGACATCTTGTTTATATCTAAACACGCCAATATTTAGACCCATCGCAACATTTCGCCCTATAGGATTTAAACCCCGCTAGCAAAAAAGCGGTAGATAACATGTCCATTATTTCGCGCCGAAAACTATGGTCGTTTTTCGAAGCCCTCTACAGCCAAGAATTAAATGAGGAGTCAGCAAAATCCGTGACGCCTCAGTGGCTCAAAACGCCCCTGCTGCTACATCAGCAGTCGGCGTTAGCCGCCGCCCTTCGATTAGAAACCGCTAAGACACACGGACTTGATGTAGATGCTATTGCAGGCGAGTCGGTCGGTGGAAAACTATATAGTTCTTACGGGATTCTAGGCGACCGCGTAGGGTCAGGCAAGTCTCTCACTGCCTTGTCCCTAGTAAAGATGCCACCGCCGCCGCCACTCTACAACGAGTATATTATACGAGGAAATTCGATTCTAGGAGATGGACGTGACGTAGGGCTCCTTCGCACCCGTACCCAGGCAATGAGTGGTACAGGAATGAAACTCAAAGAAGTAAGCACGTCCCTTTTTATCATTCCCCACGCCCTAATGGGACAGTGGGAAACGTATGTGTCTAACGATACGACGCTGAAGTGCTGTTTCGTTAAAAAGCGGAAGGAAGCCGAACTACCTAATTTGTTAGAAACCATAGAACAATATGACGCACTTTTTGTATCGTCTACGATGTGGAATTCGTTTCGTGCTATTCATCATCCACGAAATATTCTTTGGAGACGGGTATTTATTGATGAGGCGGATAGTATTGCTATTACGACCGACTGGGACGATATTAATGGACTTTTTTATTGGTTTATTTCGGCAAGTTGGCTGAATTTAGTATTTGCAGGCGGAGCGTACTTCAATGTACTGAGCGCCTATACTCCTCTAGATGAGACTCCGCCCTACGTTATTGAACGCGTGAAGAAACTACAGAATAATCACTATTTACAAATTCCTGGGTGCCGACATGTAAATATTGTACGGCGCATGTGCGGCATTTCGGCAAATCATTCAACTGTAGCAATTAATGCTGCGGTCAGCCAGAGTGCACGACTCATTGTTCATTCATCAGAGGATTATATTAAGACGAGTTTTACGATGCCGACAACGACAACACGGAAGATTATTTGTGCAACACCGACAAATATTCGTGTGCTGGATAGTTTCATTTCTAGGGAAATGATGGAGCGGCTGAATGCAGGTGATGTTGCAGGTGCTTTGGAAAGCCTGGGAATGAATTCCTATACGGAAACGGAGATTACGGATGCAGTGACATTATCTATACAGAAGGAACTCCATAATGCAAAGGTGACCTACGAATATAAGAAGACGTTAGAGTATTCTACGGAAGCACTTAAGAATAAGGCGATTGAGGCACAGGAGCAGAAGATTGCGTCGATTGAGAGTCGTATTTCCGCGATTCAGGAACGGCTCAAGCGTGCGAAAGAACAGACGTGCCCGATTTGTTATTGTGATTTAACAAATACAGCGGTGACACCGTGTTGCCAGCAACTATTCTGTTTTGCGTGTCTGTGCGAGTCGCTCAAGCGGGTGGCAAGTTGCCCGCTGTGCCGTGCGCGTATTGACAATATTAAGGATATTAAGGTGTTGGGAGAGTCAGCCGCCCAGCCACAGCCACAGGAGGTTCCCAAGACAAATAGTCTCTTAAACAAAAACGATAGTTTTGTGAAGTTTATGAAGGAAAATCCGAACGCCCGTGTTTTAATGTTTAGCTCGTATGATGCAAGTTTTACGAAGCTAGAGGATTCATTGGACGCTGCAGATATTAAGTATTCTATGCTCAATGGGTCGCAACTCCGTATTGCGAAGCTCCTGAGGGAGTTCAAGGCGGGCAAGTACAATGTGCTGTTCTTGAATGCACGCAATATGGGCGCGGGTCTCAATATTGAGTC
>Ga0164294_10004113_pt1 | contig 12788 bp, 10 predicted proteins | sample GEODES005metaG_FD_111479 | JGI IMG/M metagenome (GOLD analysis project Ga0164294, IMG submission 111479) | Oligotrophic lake water microbial communities from Sparkling Lake, Wisconsin, USA - GEODES005 metaG | ecosystem: Environmental > Aquatic > Freshwater > Lake | place: USA: Sparkling Lake... | reverse complement strand
TTCAGGATCACCATGCCGTGCCGGCTGCGATAGACGATGCGCGGCACCGGCAGCACCAGCGGGCCGAACTTCACCCGCAGCCAGACGCGTTTCGATTCCAGCGGCAGCCATTTGCCGTCGAAGCGATACTGGGTGCCGTCGTCATTCAGCACCAATTTGTAGACATCGATCAGATCGGGCCGGTTCACCGTGTTGGCCCAGCCCAGATCCTTGTTGTGTCCCAGCAGCGGGAATGGCGCGCCGGGGAAATTGGCGCCGGCGAAATCCCAGCCTTCATCCGAATGCACCACCAGTTCCCACCAGGTCACGCCGCCTGCCCACGGCTGGTGGCTGTTGACGATCAGGCGGGTGGTGGCGTCGCCTGACCGCGCCGCCGTTACCGCAAACGCGTTGCTGCCACGTTCATCAATCGGGCCGGAATCGCGTGGCGGCAGTTCGCCCTTCACCAGCGGTTCCAGCACGCGCTCCATGCCGAAAAAGAAGGGCGAACGCAGCACGAAGCCGGCAACGATATCGCGCCCCGTCACCGGGAACAGGCCCTGCAACCGCTGCTCTTGGGCATGGCTGCGGGCATAATCGTTGAGCCCCTGCGCATAGGCTTCCACCAGCGCGCGCGTCGCCGGAGACAGGCTCATGTAGCCCCGGTCCGCCACGCCGCGCGCATCGAACGCATGGCCGGCAAAATCGATGCCGGCGCCGTCTTCGCCCAATATCGCCCCGGCGCGGCCGCGCACGGCGGCGAGCACTTCTTCGAGGTTGCGGAAATCATCTTCGGCGTGGGCCAGCGCGATGCCATAGGCAACATCGGCATCGGTCTTGCCATGGATGTGCGGCACACCCCACTTGTCGCGCTCGATCTTCACCTGCCGCGGCCGCACCGGATCGGCATCAGGCGGGCTGGCGCTGAACGCGTCCCACGTCGAAAGCCCCACCACCACGGCGGCGATGGCAATGCTGCTCCAGAACAGCGCGGTGAACCAGCGCGGCATCAGCGGGCGTCTTTCACGACCACGCCGCCCTTCACCACCATCTTCACATCACGCAGCAGCGTCACATCGCGGGTGGGATCACCAGCAACCGCGATGATGTCGGCATAGCGGCCGGGTGCGATCTGGCCTACGTCTGCCTCGCGGCCCAGCGCCTCGGCGGCTTTCACCGTGGCGGCGCGGATAGCGTCGATCGGCGTCATCCCCCATTCCACCATCTTGCCGAACTGGCGGGCATTGTCGCCATGCGGATAGACGCCGGCATCGCTGCCGAACGCCATCTTCACGCCGGCCTTCCACGCCGCCTGGAAGGTCTGGCGCTGGCGCAGGCCGACCTCGCGTTCCTTGGCCAAGCTGGATTCCGGCACGCCGTTCTTTGCGCCTTCGGCCAGGATATAATCATCGTTGTAGATATCCATGGAAAACCAGGTGCCAGCCTTCTTGGCCAGCTCGAACGCCTCGGCATCGGCGAAGCTGACATGTTCCACCGTATCGACCCCGGCGCGGATCGCCGCCTTGATGCCGTTGGTGCCATGGGCATGGGCAGCCACCTTCAGGCCCAGCATGTGCGCCTCATCCACCAGCGCGTTCATTTCGGCCTGGGTATATTGCTGGGCGCCAACGCTAGTGCCGATCGAGAACACGCCGCCGGTGGCGCAATATTTGATCACTTCAGCGCCGCGCCGGTGCAGTTCGCGCACCTTCTGGCGCACGCCATCGGGGCCGTCGGCGATGCCGGGGCGATCAAAGACATAATTGGCCGGCAGTTCGTTGCTGTCACAATGCCCGCCGGTCGCGCCGATGGCATAGGTGGCTGGCACGATGCGTGGGCCGGGGATGGCGCCGCGCTCGATCGCCATTTTCAGGGCAAGATCGGCGTAATCGCTGGCACCGACGTTGCGCACGGTGGTGAAGCCGGCATCGATGGTGCGCTTGGCCATGGCGGTACCCAGCACGGTCCAGAACGAGGACGGATAGCTGAGCGCCTGCAGGCCCGACAGCGTGGGATCGCTGGTCAGGTGCACGTGCATGTCAATCAGGCCGGGCAGGATGGTGAGATCGCCCAGATCGATGCGCCTTGCATCGGTAATGATATGCCGATCCGATGTGGTGACCAGCGTGATGCGGCCATTTTCCGTGACGATCTGCGGATTCTGGACGATGTTGCCGCTGACGACATCGAGCATCCTCGCGGCGGTGATCACCACGGTTTCGGCGCTGGCCGACACCGATGACATCAAGGCCACAACGGCCAAGGCAATGCGCTTCATCGAAAATCTCCCCTGTCTGCCCTTTCGATAGGGGCAGCCGGGAAGGACGGCAAGCTGATCAGGCGACCATTTGCAGACCGGGTGCCGGCAGCCAAGGCACCGGCTGGCCATCGCCGGTGACCAGTGCCGCCAGAAACTGATCGACACAGCCATCCCAGGCATAGCGGCGGCCGTGCGCCACGCAATCGGCGCGCCGTGCAGACAGCGCAGCGCGCATCGCCTCACCCAAATCATGCGCCACAGCGCCAATGCGACCCGGCGCACGCCCATCGGGGCCGAAGCCGCCCTGCCCCACCACATCCAGAGGGCCGGGCACCGGATAGCCGGCGACGGGCGTGCCGCTGGCCAGCGCCTCGATCATCACCAGGCCGAAGGTGTCGGTGCGACTGGGGAAGGCCAGCACATCGGCACCGGCATAGGCCGATGCCAGCGCGGGGCCGTGCAGGGCGCCGAGGAAATGCGCGCTCGGATATTTGCGCTGCAGGGCATCCAGCGCCGGGCCATCGCCCACCACCAGTTTGTCGCCAGCCCAGGGTGCGGCGAGAAAGGCTTCGATGTTCTTTTCCACCGCCACCCGGCCAACATGCAGCGCCACCGGGCGCTTGAGGCCGGCATAGACCGGGTGCGGCGGTGCTTCGGGGCGGAACTGATCAAGATCAACGCCGCGCGACCAGAGCCGCGTCTGGGTGATGCCGTGGCTGGCCAGTTCATTGGCCAGGCGCGGGGTGGCGACCATCACCGCACTGGCCGCGCCGTGGAAGCGGCGCAGCACACGCCACACGCGTTCGGGGTTGATGCCAATGCGCGCCGACACATAATCGGGGAAGCGGGTGTGGAAGCTGGTGGTGAAGGCCATGCCCTGTTTCAGTGCCCAGCCGCGGGCGTGCCAGCCCAGCGGGCCTTCGGTGGCAATGTGCAGCGCATCGGGGGCAAAGGCGCGGATCTGCTTGCCGATGCGGCGCTGCGTGGTCATCGCCAGCCGGATTTCGGGATAGCTGGGCATCGGCACCGACCAGAACTGATCCGGCGAGATCACCTGCACCCGCACACCGCGCTCGGCGAGCAGGCGGATCGTGGTGGACAGCGTGCGGACAACGCCATTGACCTGGGGTTCCCAGGCATCGGTGACGAGTGTGAGCTTGAGCATGACTGTTCCTTCAGGCTGCCATCAGGGCCGGCATGGCGCGCTGATCTGCGGCCTGGCGTGTGTGTTCGGCCCAATCGATGATCTCGATGCGGCCATCTGCGTGCTCGGCCAGCGCCGTGCAGCTTTCGACCCAATCGCCATCGTTCATGTAGGTGATGCCGCCGAACTCGCGGATTTCGGCGGAATGGATGTGGCCGCACACCACGCCATCAAGGCCGCGCAGGCGGGCGGCTTCGGCCACGGCTTCTTCAAACCGGCCGATGAAGGCGACGGCGTTCTTCACCTTCTTCTTGATGTGGGCGGAGATCGACCAATAAGGCAGGCCAAGCTGTTGCCGGGCGCGGTTGTAGTGGCGATTGAGTTTCAGCAGCAGTTCGTAGCCAATGTCCCCCGCCCAGGCGAGCCAGCGGTGATAAAGCACGACGCCATCGAATTCATCGCCGTGGCAGACCAGCAGTCGGCGGCCATCTGCGGTGGTGTGAATGGCTTCCAGCGCGATCTCCACCCCACCAAAGCCTAGGCCGGCATAGGGGCGCAGGAATTCATCGTGATTGCCGGGGATGAAGATCACCCTTGTGCCCTTGGCCGCCATCTTCAGCACGCGGCGCACCACATCATTGTGGCGCTGCGGCCAGAACCAGCCGCGCTTCAGCTTCCAGCCATCGATGATGTCGCCGACCAGATAGAGGGTTTCGGGCTGGATCGACTTCAGGAAATCCAGCAACATATCGGCGTTGCAACCCGGCGTGCCGAGGTGGACATCGGAAATCCATACGGTGCGCAGCTTGAGCTTGCCACTGGCGGTGCGCTCATCATCTTCGGACAAAAAGGCCGGGCAAGCCAATGGCAGATTGAAAGGCGGGGATGACGATGGAGCCGGCTCACGCCAGAGCAAATGATCAGCAAAAGCCAGCGGCAAAGACGCCATCAGTATCCCCTGTCGGTCTATCCTTGCCCGGACGCATTAGCGATAGGCAGTGACAGGGGTGTGGCGATGGCGTTGCAACGATGTGGCGTTATCGTTGCAGTGATGTGTCAGCGATTGGCGAGCCGATGCTGTTCCCAGGCCAGCGCATGGCCCACCATGGTTTCCAGATCGGCGAAACGCGGCTTCCAGCCCAGCAGCTCGCGCGCCTGGCTTTTCGCCACCAGCACCGCTGGATCGCCGGCGCGGCGCGGGCCGTCGTGGCGCGGGATGGCGGTGCCGGAAACGGCTTCGAGCGCATCCAGCACTTCGATCACGCTGGCACCCTGGCCGTAACCCAGGTTGACGGCATGATACTGGCCGGGATCGGCTAAGCAGGCCCGCAACAGCAGGATATGGGCCTCGGCCAGATCGGTGACATGGACATAATCGCGCACGCCGGTGCCATCAGGCGTGGGATAATCGCGGCCGAAGATGGTGAAGCGCTCCCGCTGGCCGGTGAGCACGTGGCAGGCGAGCTCGATCAAATGATGCGGATGCTGGCTGGCCTGGCCCGAACGCATCTGCGGATCAGCGCCGCACACGTTGAAATAGCGCGGGCAGGCGACCGAGAAACTGCGGTTGGCGGCCACCATGTCGGCCAGCGCGCGTTCGGCAAAGGCCTTGGACCAGCCATAGGGATTGATCGGCGCGATGGGCGCGGTCACTTCCAGCGGCTGGCCGTCACCATTCCCGTAAACGGCGGCGGTTGAGGAGAGCACGAACGCGCCAATCCCGCAAGCCAGCGCGGTTTCTGCCAGGCTGAGCGTCTCGCCGAAATTCTCGCGGTAATAGAGCGCCGGCTGTTCCACCGATTCCGCCACTGAGATGCGGGCGGCGAAATGCAGCACGGCGCCGATGCCATGCTCACGGATCACGCGCTCCACCAGCGCATGGTCTCCGGCGCGGCCAGCCACGAAGATCGCGCCGTCCGGCACCAGGCCACGGTTGCCGGTGGACAGATCGTCCAGCACTACCGTCTTCACGCCGCGATCGATCAGCGCCAGCGCGGCATTGCTGCCGATATAGCCCGCCCCGCCGGTGACCAGCACGGGCGGCAGTTCGGATTCGGGGATCAGCGGCAGCAAGGGACTCATTTCCCTTGCCTAGCCCGGCATGGGCGTCAGCTCAATCGGGAATGCCCTGTTAGCGGAGCGGGCGTGACTTGGCGTGTCGCGGCGTTATGCTGGCCGCATGAGCCGTGATTTTGCCACCTACCCCAGTCTTGCCGGCCGCCGCGTGTTCATCACCGGCGGCGCGACGGGCATCGGCGCGGCGCTGGTAACGGCCTTTGCCGCGCAAGGGGCCGTGGTGGGCCATGTCGATCTGGCGGCCGACGCGGCAGCAGCCCTGGCTGATGGGCTGGCCGCAGCCCTGTGGTTCCGGGCGCTGGACGTGACCGACACGCCAGCGCTGAAGGCGGCCATCGCCGATTTTGCCGCAGCGGCCGGAGGGCTGGAAGTGCTGATCAACAATGTCGCCAACGACAGCCGCCACGATCCGCTCGCCGTTGATGAAGCGCGCTGGCGCGGCCTGATGGCGGTCAATCTGGATTGCGGTTTCTTTGCCACGCAGGCCGCGATCCGACTGATGCCGGCGGGCGGCTGCATCATCAATTTCTCGTCGATCAACGCACTGCTTGGCCCGGCGGGGATGCCGGCCTATGTCGCGGCGAAATCGGCCGTCGTGGGGCTGACCAAGGCGCTGGCGCGGCAATATGGGCCAGACGGCATCCGGGTGAACGCCGTCTTGCCCGGCTGGGTGGTGACGCAGCGCCAGCTTGATCTGTGGTTGACGCCCGAGGCCGAGGCCGAATGGATGAGCCAAGTGGCGCTGAAGCAGCGCATCCTGCCGGAGGATGTCGCCAATCTGGCGCTGTTCCTCGCCGCCGACGACAGCCGGATGATTACTGGCCAGGCACTGGTGATCGACGGCGGCCGGGTTTAGGTCAGCGCGTCCCACGCCGCCACGATGCCCTGCGCATCGGCGGCAATATCGGCCAACGGCTTGCCCGGCGTGAATAGGCTGCCGCCCAGCCCGAAACCGGTTGCCCCGGCCGCGCGGTAAGCCGCCATATTGGCCGCACTGATCCCCCCAACCATGAACAACGGCAGGCCCGGCGGCAGCACAGCGCGCACTGCCTTCACGGCCGCAGGCGGCACCAGTTCGGCCGGGAACAGCTTCAGGCCATGGGCACCAGCCGCGATGGCAGCGAACATTTCGGTGGGGGTCAGCACACCGGGCAGCGCGACCATGCCGCTGGCCACCGCCGCTTCGATCACCGGCAAATTGCAGTTGGGCGCCACCACCAACCGGGCGCCGATGCCCGCCAGGCTGCGCACAGCGCCCGTATCAAGCACGGTGCCAGCACCAACCAGCGCGGCATCACCAACCGCCGCGATGATGGCTTCGATGCTGCTGAGCGGATCGGGCGAGTTCAGCGGCACTTCGATCAGGCTGATGCCGGCGTCGACCAGCGCGTGGGCCACGGCGGCGGCACGTTCCGGTTCCAGCCCGCGCAGGATGGCGATCAGGGGGCGGTGCCCATCAAGAAAATCTCGGCTCATTCACCGTTCTTGCGCCGGCAGCAGCGCCGGTGCAATCCTGCCCGCCATGCTCGCCTTGCCCACCCAACCCGCCTTCATCATCCCATCGCAATGCGTGCTGGCCGAAGGGCCGCTGTGGGATGATCGGGCAGCCTGCCTGTGGTTCACCGATATTCAGGAGAGCGAACTGCTGTACTGGCATCATGCGACAGGCCAACTCGAACGCATTGCCTTGCCCGAACGGTTGGGATCGCTGGCGCTGACCGACGATCCGGATCGGCTTCTGCTGGCGCTGGCCAACGGCTTTGCGCTTTTCACGCCATCCAGTGGGCACATCGAATGGCTGCACCGGCTGGATCTGGAGGCCCAAGGCATGCGCCTGAATGATGGCCGGGTGGACCGGCAGGGGCGATTCTGGACCGGCTCAATGGTGGAGGACGCTGCCCACGCGCCGCCCGAACGGGGCTCGCTCTACCGGTTTGATCCGCCGGGGACGGCGCCGCCGGTGGCATTGCGCGACGGCATCGGGATCAGCAATTCGATCTGCTTCTCGCCCGATGGCGTCCACGCCTATTTCGCCGACTCAACCAAAGGCCGCATCATAAGCTACCCTGCCAACGGCCCGCTGGGCGATGGCACGCTGTTCGCCCGCACCGAACCGGGCAGCGCGCCCGATGGTTCCGACGTGGACGCCGCAGGCCGGCTGTGGAATGCCGAATGGGGCGGCAGCCGCGTCACGGCGTACAACCCCGATGGCACGGTCGCCGGCCGCCTTGCCTTGCCGGTGAGCCAGGTGACCTGCGTGGCTTTTGGCGGAGCGGGCCTTGACCTGCTGTTCGTCACCAGTGCCAGCGAGGGCCTGAACCTTTCAGCGGAGCCGCACGCTGGCGATGTGCTGGTGTATGCAGGACCGTTCCAGGGGCTGCCCGCCGGCCGCTTCCGCATCGCCTGAAACAAAAAAGGGCCGGCATTACTGCCGGCCCTTGTTGATCCGTTCGCCGGAACAAAGGATTGAACCTTCATTCCCATTCCCCTGCAATTCAGAGGACGAAGGTTCGCCGGGACCGAACCTCAACAACAAATGGTCGGGGCGAGAGGATTCGAACCTCCGGCCTCTGCCTCCCGAAGACAGCGCTCTACCAGGCTGAGCTACGCCCCGATCCTTGCTGAAGCGGCGCTATAGCCGCCGCCTTACGCGCGCGCAACCGCTCAAAGCGTGATTTGCAGCATTTTCGTCACGTCCACCAGTTTTTCGCGCGGGGCGCCGGCGCGGGCGGCGGCAACTTCGGCGGCTTCGATCTTCTGCCAGCCGGCAAAATCGCTGACCTTCACACCACGCGTGGCCAGCAGCGCATCGAGGCCCATAGGGCCAGCCTTGCCCGATGCAGTGACGCCATCTTCGACCATCGCCGCTACGACGCTGAAGCCGTCGGGCCGGTTGGTGCCGATGGTGCCTGAAGGCCCACGCCGCGCCCAGCCGCTGGCATAAAGCGCCGGCGCGATCCGGCCAGCATCATCGGTGGGGAAGCGGCCGAGCTTGTCCGACCAGTTCACGCCGGGAATTTCGGCGGTGCGATAGCCGATGCAGGCGATGACCAGCCCGCACGGAATCGCATGAAGTTCGCCGGTGCCCACGGCCTGGCCGTTCTCCAGTCGCGTCGTCTCTACGATCAGGCGTTCGGCCTTGCCATGGCCTTCCACTGCGACCGGGCGGCGGAAGAATTCGAAATTGATCGTCACCGGCTTGTCGCCCCTGGGCAGGCCGGCAAAACCACGCAGATGGGTGACCATCTTGCGCTGGCCAGGATCCAATGCGGCATCTTCGGCTTCCGGCGGGAAATCGCCCGGCCGCACGATAGGATGCGCGCGCACCAGATGGCCGAGTTCGCCGGCTTCCTTGGTGGTGAAGCTGGCCTGATGCGGGCCGCGTCGGCCAATGATATGCACATCACGCACGCTACTTGCCGACAGCGTTTTCAGCGCGTGATCGGCGATGTCGGTGGTGGAAAGTTCATCCACCGTCTTGGCCAGCACGCGGGCGCAATCAATGGCGACATTGCCGTTGCCGATGATGGCCGCGCCGTGGTGGGACAGATCGACGTTCAGGCCGGCATGATCAGGATGGCCATTGTACCAGCCCACGAATGCTGCCGATCCGATGACGCCCGGCAGATCATCACCCGGAATGCCGATGGGCTTGTCGTGCGGCGCCCCCACCGACAGCACCACCGCATCATACAGCCCAAGCAATTCCTCCACCGACACATCGCGGCCCAGCATCACATTGCCCACCAGCCGCGTGCCCGGTGCCAGGTTGGTCCCTTCGTATCGCTTGGTGACCGCCTTGATCGACTGGTGATCCGGCGCCACGCCGGCGCGGATCAGGCCATAGGGCGTGGGCAGGCGATCGATGATGTCGATGCGCACATCATTGCCCCACTGCTTCTGTGCGGCTTCGGCGGTGTAATATCCGGCCGGGCCGGCACCCACGATGGCAATCGTAATCGTCACATTGTGTCTCCGAACATGTATGACGCCCCGCTATGGCGGCGGGGGCGCAGGGTCAAGCCGGCAGGCGCTTCTGTCGCTTTCATGCAAGGCCGGCCATCGAATCGTGGTAATATGCTGTAGGGATTCATGTAAAAGCTGCCGGGTCGCTGCATCCACCTTTGGGAAGGGGACGCAGATCATGGCACAAGCATTGTTCATGGCCAGCTTCATCAGGGCTGGCGGCGCCGAATGGACGGCGAACCACGGATTGACCGGCGCGCAATATCAGGCGCGCTTCAACGAACTGACCGGCAGGGGTTTCCGCCCCATCTTCATCAGCGGCTATGGCACCGGCAACGGTGAGCGTTTTGCCGACATCTTCGACAAGAGCGCCTCCGCCGGCTGGACGGCGCGCCATGGGCTGACCGCGGCACAATATCAGGCCGAAGTCACCGGCTGGTCCAATCAGGGCTTCCGGCCATTGAGCCTGTCGGCCTGGCGCACCACCAATGGCCCACGCTTTGCCTGTGTGTATGCCAAGGACGGCAGCGGCAACTGGGCGGCCCGACACGGGCTGGACGCCGCCGCCTATCAACAGGCGTTCAACCAGTTCGTGAGCCAGGGCATGCGCCTGCGCGGCGTGCAGCCTTATGTGGAAGGCAGCACGGTGCGCTATATCGCCTGGTGGGAAAAAAGCGCCGGCCCGCCCTGGGTCGCCCGCCACAATCTCACCGAAGCGCAGTTCCGCGCCACCCACAACAGCCTGGCCGCACAAGGCTATGATCTGGTGTCGGGTGGCAGTGCGATGCTGAGCTTCATCTTCATCAAGCACGATGTCTATGCCGGCCTGTGGGAAAAGCGCAGCGCCGACAGTATCGGACATCACGGCATGACCGGCGGCGCCTACCAGGCCAATTTCGATGCCGCCGTTTCGGGCGGCTTCCGGCCGCTGTTCGTGTCGGGCGCGCTCGGTGCCCTGCCGGTGGATGTCAATCTGCGCTTCCGCATCCAGCGCCAGCAGCAGAGCCAATGGTGCTGGGCCGCGGTATCGTCCAGCATCCGCCGCTATTATCAGCCGGCCTCCACCCTAAGCCAAGTCGATCTGGTCAACCAGCGACGCGGCCGCACCGATTGCGGCCAGCCCGGGCCGGGAGCCGATGGCGCCCGCTGCAACATCCCCGACAACACGTCGGCCGTGATCGACGGGCTGGGGCACCTCGCGCAGATGCAGAACAACAGCGTGCCTTATGCCAATCTGCGCAGCGAGCTGGCCGCTGGCCGGCCGATCTTCATCCGCATCGAATGGGATGGCGGCGGTCGCCACGCCACAGTGGCAGCCGGGGTAGAGGACGGCGAGTTCGTCATCATCTGCGATCCCGGATCGTCCAGCGCGGCAGATGCCTCGCAGGGCACCACCGCCGTTGTCGCCTACGATGATCTGCTCAGCGATTATCGGGGCAGCGGCAACTGGATCGGCACCGGCTATACCAAAGCCTGAAGCACAGGGAAGGAATTCACCATGCCCATCAACTTCGCCAAGCCACCGGCCGCCATGGCCGCCAATCTTGCCGCCGCACTGCCGCGCCTTGCCGGAAGCGCCAATCTGGAGGCGCGGGCCCCTGCCCTCACCCGCGCTGCCGCCCGCCTTGCCACCGGTGATGCCATGCGCATCGCAACCACACTGGCCGATGTGGCGGGGTCCGATGCCGTCACCACGCCGGTCTATCTGCTGGGACTGGAGGATCTGGCCGCCGGCCGCATCGTCCAGGGTGCCAAGCTGAAATTGTGGGCACAGATCCTGCCCACCGAAGCCGGCGCCGTTTCGGCCGAGGCGCGGGCCAGCGATGCCCGCTTCTCGCAAATGTCGAACGGCATCAGCGTTGGCCGCTTCAGGAACGCGCTCACCCGCATGGCCGCGGCGCCGCCCGCCGATGATGGCGAAGTGGCGCAGCTGCGCATCCCGGCGCTTGAAATCACCCTGCTGTGGCTGAAGGGCGGGCGCAGCGGTGACCGTTTCGAAGTGGTGGACGCGCCGCCGGGCGTGCTCACCAACGGCCAGAGCTTCAGCGCCGCCGAACTTGCCGCCGCGCTGAAACCCCATGCCGCCAGCCGCCTGGCCAATCGCAATGCCGATGGCTGAAGCGATCGGATACTGGAACGCTGACGGGTGAGGGCCTGTCCGGGGTTGGCGGTTGCCCCCACCAACCCCGGACAGTGTCTTCTTGGTCCAACTGTCGCGTTGCTTCCACGGGCAGCCCTGCTAAAGCCCTCGCATGACCGTCGACCAAGACCGTATCCGCAATTTCTCGATCATCGCCCACATCGATCACGGGAAGTCCACGCTGGCCGATCGCTTGATCCAGACGACCGGCGGCCTCGCCGCGCGCGAGATGTCGGAGCAGGTGCTCGACAACATGGATATCGAGAAGGAACGCGGTATCACCATCAAGGCGCAAACCGTGCGCCTGGATTACCGCGCGTCCGACGGGAAGGATTATATCCTCAACCTGATGGACACGCCCGGCCACGTCGATTTCGCCTATGAAGTGTCGCGCTCCCTCGCCGCCTGCGAAGGCGCGCTGCTGGTGGTGGACGCGGCGCAAGGCGTCGAAGCCCAGACGCTGGCCAACGTCTATCAGAGTATCGAGCATGACCATGAAATCGTGCCGGTGATCAACAAGATCGATCTGCCCTCTGCCGATCCTGAAAAGGTGAAGAAGGAGATCGAGGACATCATCGGCCTCGACGCATCGGGCGCCGTGCTGGCGAGCGCCAAATCCGGCATCGGCATCGTCGAAGTGCTGGAAGCCATCGTCCAACGCATCCCGCCGCCCAAGGGCGATCCCACCAAGCCGCTGAAGGCGATGCTGGTCGATAGCTGGTACGATCCCTATCTCGGCGTCGTCGTGCTGGTGCGCATCATCGATGGCGTCATCAAGAAGGGCCAGCAGATCAAGTTCATGGCGGCCGACAGCATCCACCTGGTGGACCGCGTCGGCGCCTTCCGCCCCAAGATCGAGCAGTTCACCGAACTCGGCCCCGGCGAAATCGGCTTCATCACCGCGCAGATCAAGGAAGTGGCCCAGGCCCGCGTGGGGGATACGATCACCGATGCCAAGCGCCCGGCCAACGAAGCCCTGCCCGGCTTCAAGGAAGTGCAGCCGGTCGTGTTCTGCGGCCTGTTCCCCACCGATGCCGCCGATTTCGAAAAACTGCGTGAATCCATCTCGCGCCTGCGCCTGAACGATGCCAGCTTCAGCTTCGAAATGGAGACTTCTGCCGCACTCGGCTTCGGCTTCCGCTGCGGCTTCCTCGGCCTGCTGCACCTGGAAATCATTCAGGAACGCCTGAGCCGCGAATATGATCTCGATCTGATCACCACGG
>Ga0164294_10004111_pt1 | contig 12789 bp, 12 predicted proteins | sample GEODES005metaG_FD_111479 | JGI IMG/M metagenome (GOLD analysis project Ga0164294, IMG submission 111479) | Oligotrophic lake water microbial communities from Sparkling Lake, Wisconsin, USA - GEODES005 metaG | ecosystem: Environmental > Aquatic > Freshwater > Lake | place: USA: Sparkling Lake... | reverse complement strand
TTTCAGAGTTTAGAATAATAACATTATTATTAATATTATTTTTAATTTTATTAATGATTTCTAATATTTTGTCAGAACAGTTTTTAATTATTGAGATATTTTTATTATCATCAAATAAGGAACCATTGAGATAATAATTTATAATATTTTCCGGATTTTTAATTGTATCTTCTTCAAAAAAGGATTTTGAGATTTTTTCTTCTTCTATAAATTTAGATACAATTTGTTGATTTAAGTCATTAATTAAATCTTGATTTTCACCACACAAAAGAATTATTTTTTCTTTAAAAAAATCTTTATTTTTTAGAACTATCTCTTGTGATTTTAAGAGCATTTAAACTATTTTAATGAGACTCTAGATTTAAATAAGATATTTTGAATTATAGAATCTAATAATATTTTTTTTTCATTATTTTTTACTAGAATATTATTTGATAAATTGTCAGTGACAGAGACTCTTTTGTCTTTCGTTATGGCGTCTTGGTATATAATAACACCATTTTTATCTTGAAATTGATAGCTTACCGTTAATTTAACAATTTCTTCTGAAGATATTCCTCTTGAATCTACAATAGAGCTTTCTGATGTATCATAAATTTGAGCTTTAAATATATAGGCATTCAAATTTTTTTCGTCCTTTGTAAAATTTAATTTTTGCTCTAAGTTAAAAGCTAGATCTTTATCACCCACTATTTCCGATTTAGAAATAATTACTTGTTTAGAATTTCCAGTATATATAGGAGAGAAACCACAATGAGCCAAAGTAACTGAGACCATAATAGTTAGAAAAAATTTATTTATCATTAGTAACAATATTAAGCAGTTTATTTTTTATAAATATTTTTTTAATTATAGTTTTTTGTTCCAATATAACTTTAATATTTTTAATTGCTAAGGATTTGCTAAAAACATTTTCCTCACTTTCGTTGTTAATAGCGTTGATAATTGCCCTCTTTTTACCATCTATTTGAACCACAACATCAAAATGATCTTTTTTTATAACAGTATCCTCAATTTTGGGCCACTCTTGTGAAATTAGATTATTTTTCTTTGTAATTCTTTCCCAGCATTCATTAGCAATATAAGGAACAAAAGCAGATATAATAATTAAATATTTTTTAAAAACATTTTCTAATTTATTTTTATCAATTTTTAACTTTTCAATTTCATCGTTGATTAGATTCAAAAAAGTATACAATTTGGCTACAGCTACATTCATTTGAAATTTTTCAATACATTCTGAAATTTCTTTTATCAAAATATCAATTTTAATTAAAAAATTTTGATCAAAATTTTCATTTATTTTTTGATAATTTAAAATCTTTTCAGAGATTTTCCAAATTTTTTGAATATATTTATAAGCACCTTGAATACCACTATCACTCCATTGAATATCACGATCTGGAGGACTATCAGATAATATGAACCATCTTACAGCATCAGAGCCATAAATTTTGATAATATCATCGGGGTCTACGATATTTTTTTTTGATTTTGACATGGCTTGGCTGTCACCTTTTAAAACTTTTAAGTTATTATCTAAATAATATTTTCCATCTTCAAATTTTACGTCTTTTGGAAAGATCCATTCTCCTTTTTCAGTTTTAAAGGTTGGATGACAAACCATGCCTTGGGTAAAGAGATTTTGAAATGGCTCTGTAAATTTAAATTTAAATTCATCTTTTAAAGCAAGGGTAAAAAATCTTGAATATAAAAGATGTAATATGGCATGCTCAACTCCGCCAATATATTGATCAACTGGCATCCAATAATTTACATCTTCTTCATTAAAGGGGTAGTTTTGCTCAAGGGGTGAACAAAATCTTAAAAAATACCACGACGAGTCTACAAAAGTATCAAGAGTGTCCGTTTCACGCACAGCTTTCATTCCTGTTTCCGGACATTTTGTATATTTCCAAGAAGGATGATTTTCTAAAGGATTTCCAGGTTTACTAAAATCAATATCTTTTGGCAAAGTTATAGGTAAATCTTTTTCAGGAACAGGAATAATTTTACCATCCTCTCTATAAAGAATTGGAATGGGACAACCCCAATATCTTTGTCTAGATATTCCCCAGTCTTTTAATCTGTAAATTGTTTTCGAATTTCCTATTTTTTTTTCTTCAATAATTTCAATTATTTTTTTTTGCGCCTCTTTTACACTAAGACCACTTAAAAAATCAGAGTTGATAACAAAACCATCATCACTATAAGCTTCATTTTTAATATTTATATTTTGAGATCTATTCGGAGATACTACGGGTATTATTTCTAATTTATATTTTATTGCAAATTCAAGATCTCTCTGGTCATGAGCAGGGCAGCCATAAATTGCACCTGTTCCATAGTCCATAAGTATAAAATTACTGACATAAATTGGTAATTTTTTATCCTTAATAAATGGGTGATAAACAAAGTAAGGAGTTTTAAAGCCTAGCTTTTCATTTTTTGATAATGAGGCCTCAATTGCGATATTTCTAAGAGCTTCGGATTTAAATTTTAAAAAATTTTTATCATTACCAAAAAATTGAGTAAAAGGATGGTCAGGAGCAATTGCAATAAAAGACGCCCCATAAATTGTATCAGGCCGCGTTGTGAAAATTTTTATCTTTTTTTCGTTATCGGTCAAAAAATCAATTTCACATCCTGTGGATTTTCCAATCCAGTTTTTTTGCATTAATTTTACTTTGTCAGGCCATCCTTTTAAGTTTTCAAGAGACTCTAGAAGTTGATCTGAATATTTTGTAATATTTAAAAACCATTGGCTTAATTTTTTTTTTTCAATAATTGCACCTGACCGCCAGCCTTTGCCGTCAATTACTTGTTCATTTGCAAGCACAGTTTGATCAATAGGATCCCAGTTCACGTAACTTTCTTTTTTATAAACGAGGTTCTTTTTGAAAAAATAAATAAATAAAATTTGCTGCTGCTTGTAATAATTACTATCTGATGTTGAAATTTCTTTATCCCAATCAATTGAAAGACCCAAACGTTGAAGCTGTTTTTTCATTGAAGATATATTTTTCTTTGTCCAATCTTCAGGATGAAGTTTATTTTGAAAAGCGGCATTTTCAGCAGGCAATCCAAACGCATCCCAGCCCATAGGATGTAAGACATTATAATTATTTAATCTTTTGTAGTTTGCTATAACATCTCCTAAAGTATAGTTTCTTACATGGCCCATATGAATATTTCCTGACGGATAAGGAAACATCTCAAGACAATAAAATTTTTTATTATTATTTTTATATTTTGATTGCGTTGAAAATAATTTATTTTTATTAAAAAAATTTAACCAACGTTCTTCAGTTGCTAAGGTGTTATAGTTATCCATTAGGTGAATCAACTATTTTTTTTTCTCTTCTGCAATCCTTAATTTTCTAGCTTCTGCTAAGATATTTTCTTTTATACTTTTATTAAAATCAACATCTGTCTTTTTGGTAAAACACTTTTGATTTTGATCACAAATTTTTTTATGAGAGGAAATTTCGACAGACTCTGTTCTTAGTTCGTTGCTTAAAAACTTTACAGTAATTTTAATTTGCTCATTTGAATTAGAACTCTCAGAGTACCAATCATAAATAATAATTCCTCCAGAATAATCAGCATTGATTAAAGGTAAAAAATCTAAACTTTTTAACGTTGCCCTCCATAAAACATTCGAATTTCCAAAATTTACATTTCCCTGTCCTTGCTGCTTTTGAACGTCTTTGCCAAAAGTTCCAAGTATCCCTCCGCCCTTTTCAGCAGATTCCCTCGCTTTTTTAAAGCCATCTTGCTCTATAAGAATTTTCTCTCCAGTGACAGGATCTATTTTTGCACAAGAAAAAAGCAGAAAAGATAATAACAAAATTTTTTTATACATTGATGCTGAAAATAATAAACTATTTAGTCGATTTATATAGGGTTTTAATGTTGTAATTATGCAACATTTAATATAATTTACTAACCAAGAGCCAGATTTACAAACGAATAATCCAAGTTTTTTAGTATAAACTCACCTAGTAAAAATAACAATAAGGAAATACAAATGAAAAAACTACTAACAACTACTGCAATTGCTGGTTCAGCGCTTTTAATGGCTGCTACTGTGCAAGCGCAAACAACTGTTAAAGGTCAAGTACACTTGGTCTATAAAGCAGTTTCAAATGATTCTCCAACTGGTGGAGCTGCAGGTTCATATCGAGGTTTTGGTAAAGAAACTCAGTTAGATGTTCAAACTAAAGGAAAACTTAATAATGGCCTAGATTACGGCGCAGGTTTTTCAATTGAGCATGATGGTTTTGAAGCAGGCGCGGTTGGTGAAACTCCTGGAATGTTCAATGAAAACGTTTACATTGACATCACTGCTGGAAAAACAACATTTACAGTTGGTGCGGATCACATACAAAACCCAGATTTTACAATTACTAACTTAGCAGGTTTCAGAGCAGATCCTGAAGATTTGTTAGGTGGATCTGGAAACTCTAACGCTTCTGCTCAAGCGGGACTTTACCCTGGAGCAGCAACAACAAAATACGGTTCTTTTGGTTTTGGAGTAATTCAGGATTTAGGTCTTGCTAAAGCTTCTTACTATTACACACCAGGTGGAACAGCTCAAGCTGACACAGGTGGAACAACTTATGCCGGTTTATCTGATACAGCTGAATCTGGACATGAAGTTATGTTAAGAGGAGATTTTGGCGTTAAAGGTTTAGATGCTACATTATTCTACTCTTTGCAAGAGGGACAAGGTACAACTGGACCAAATAAAGATGCTGTAGGAAGAATGCTTGCTGCTAAGTATAACTTTGGACAAATCACTTTAGCTGGTGAAATCAAAAGAAATACAGCTTCTACTGCAATTACTACTGAAGGAAAAAGTATAGCTGTTGGTTACGCAGTTGACAAAGACGTAACAGTTGCAATCGGAACAGCAAGAGCTGAACTTAAGCAACCAGGTGCAATTGAAGAAAAAAATAACTTTGTGCAAATTGGTTACAATCTAGGACCAGTTCTTGCAGGTGTTATGATTTCTGATGCTACAGATATCGGTGGTGTGCCAAATAACGATGCTAAAGTGTTATACTTACAATTATCGACTGCATTTTAATTATTTAAATTAAATAATTATAAAGCTTAAAAACCCGCTTACTTAAATGTGAGCGGGTTTTTTTTTATTAGATTAATTTATAAATGATTTAACGCCAGCGCCTGTCGCTTTGGTCATCATTATTTTTTTATAATTTGATGAATTAATCCCTCCTAAAGCAATCAATTTTAGGTTCCATTTTAAGGAAATCAAATTAAATCGGGGTATACCTAATATTTTGTTTGTACCATGTTTAAATGTAAAGAATATTGGTGATAAAAATATAATCTCACATCCCTGCATCTTTTTTTGGTAAAATTCTAACTGGTTATGTGCTTTTCCTAAAATCTCAATATTTCTTTTCTTCAACTCAACACTTTGTAGTCTAGAAATTAGCTTGTTGTTACTTGAAATCACAAATCCACTTATTTTATATTTTATAACAGTTTTAAACTCATCAAGAACATAAAGTTTAATTTTATTTCTTTTACAAAATTTTAAGATCTTAAAAAAATTTTCATTTGGGATATTTGTATTTTCATATATTATTCCTATGTTTTTAATTTGTTTAATTTTTTTTTCAATTAAGGAATTAAAATTATCAAGAAATACGTAAGCTTTTAAGAAATGATTATTAATCTTCATTATGGATATTGTAAGTAACTTTCAAAAAATTTCTAATGACATTAATTTAGTTAATAAAAATATTACTATTATAGCTGTTAGCAAAACTTTTAAAATAGACCAAATAATGCCTTTAATTAATTTTGGCCACAAGCATTTTGGTGAAAACAAGGTTCAAGAAAGCTTAGAAAAATGGATGCCTGAACTTCTTAATGAAAAAAAAATTCAGCTTCATATGTTGGGTAAATTACAAAGTAATAAAGTCGATGAAGCTGTAAGAATATTTTCTTATATTCATTCTTTGGACAATGAAAAGTTAGCTTTAAAATTGTCAGCTGCTGAAAAAAAAATAAATAAAAATTTAATATATTTTATTCAAGTTAATATTGCTTCAGAGCCCCAAAAGTCTGGCATTGAGATAAATTGTGCAGATGATTTTATCAAATTTTGCGTTAATGATTTAAAATTAAATGTTGGAGGATTGATGTGTTTACCGCCCATAAATGCTGATCCCGTCCCTTATTTTAAAAAGCTTAATTTAATTGGAAAAAAAAATAATTTAAAAGATTTAAGTATGGGAATGAGCCAAGATTACCTACAAGCAATTAATTTTGGAGCAACGTATCTCAGAATAGGTTCTAATATTTTTGGTGATCGCAGTTAATTTGCTGTAATTTTTATTTTGATATTTTTGGAAATTCTTTCTGTTATGTAAAGTAAATTTTTTTTACTAAGCCCGATGCATCCTTTTGTAGGTGTAAATTTTTTTCTAGCCACGTGTATAAAAATAGCACTACCTTTATATTGAATAGTTGGTTTCATATTATAATTAAGAACTAGAATGACATCATAAATATCATCTCTTCTATGTAATTTTTCATGACTTAATTTGCTAGGTAATCGAATAAGCTTGTTATAATATTTTGTATTTGACTGATCACACCAACCTAAATTTTTTTTTATTTTAAATAGTTTGGTTTTAGATTTTATTTTTTTTACTTTGTCATCTCTATAATAAACTCTTGTAACCCCGTAGATTCCTTGGGGGGTTATATTATCACCTTCAACTTTTTTTTCTCCAATCCCAGATTTTCCCAATGAACATCTAAATTTAAGATTTCTAAATTTTAAATAACCAGATTTATTTATAATAATCATAGAATATATATTATATATATTTTATGAATAATATTGAAGTATCTGTTTTAGGATCGAACTCTTTTTCTAATATATTGAGCGAATCTGATTTTAACAATATTATAAATTCTAAATATCATCAAAATAAAAATAATAAAAATATTTCTGTAAAAATATTATTTGCGGAAAATTTAAATATAAACGTTGTAAAAAATACTCTTTTAGAAAATGAATTGGTTATTTTACTTTTAAAACAAAAAGATTATATAAAAAAAAATCACTTAAACTTATTTAATTTTCAAATTTATTTAGAGTTGCCAATTGAGTTATTATCTTTTAAAGAAATATTAAATATTTTAGTGACTAAATATAATTTTTCTAAAAAATCAAAAATTATCGTCAAACATTATGAAATCGACAGTAATGAAAGATCAATTTCTAAAAACGATACTAAAATAAAACTTACCGAGAAAGAATTAGAGTTAATTTTGGCTCTTAAAAATAATAATGGGTTAAATAAATCTTATTTACTTAAAACTATTTGGAAACATAGTTTAGATCTAGATTCTCACGCTTTTGAAACTCATTTACATAGGCTTAGAAAAAAAATTTATAAAACTTTTGACGATGATAATTTTATTATTGAGAAAAATTCTTTATATTATTTAATTAATTAATTAAGCCTTGCACCAAACTTTTCTATAACTTTTGCAGCTAACATTGAACCTGTTTCAAGACATTTTTTTATATCTGAGTTATCGACATATTCTTTAAAAAAGCCAGAAGCAAACAGATCGCCAGCTCCTGTTAAGTCTAAAATTTGATTAGGCTTAAAACTATCACAACTCACCACTTGATTATTATGGATAGCTATACTCCCCTTTTCGCTTCTTGTGATAATAATTAGTTTATTAAATTCTTTAAGTTGATTAACACTATCTATTAAATTTTTTTGACTTGCTAATTCGTTAATTTCATTTTCATTGCCTATTAAAATATTAAGATCTTTTATTAGAAGTTTTAAAAAATCTTTTTTATGCCTTTTCACACAAAAAATATCGGATAAACTCATTGCAATTTTAATGTTATTTTTTTTTGCTAAATATATGACAGATTTAAACATCTCTTCACTCATACCTTTATCCCAAAGATAGCCCTCTAAAAAAATAATTTTATAATCCTTTATATTATTTTCATTAATATCATTCTTTGAAAGCTGTGAAGAAATCCCAAGATAGGTACACATAGTTCGTTCAGAGTCTGGGGTAACAAAGATAATAGATGTACCAGTTGGTAACTCTTCATTTTTTGCAATGTATGCAAAGTTTACAAAAATTTTTTCAAGACTCTTTTTATAAATTTTACCAAATTCATCAGAGTTAATTTTTCCAATAAAGGACGAATCCCCTTTAAGATAGGCAATTCCTGCCATGGTATTTGCAACAGAACCTCCTGCCTCAATTTTTTCAATTTTAATTATTTTAATTAGATTTTCATATTCTGCTTTTTCAATTAGTTTCATTGATCCCTTGATTAGTTTATTTTTTGATAAAAAATCATCATTAACTTTTACGAAAATATCAACTATAGCGTTACCAATTCCAAGAATTTTTTTAGACATTTTTCTCCTTATATAAACAGATATTTTTTATTATACATTCTGGACAAAGAGGATTTCGAGATTTACATGTATACCTGCCATGCAAAAGAATTAAATGGTGGGCTTTATTTAAAAATTTTTTTGGTATAATTTTTAAAAGCTGATCTTCTACCTGGTTTGGACTTTTACCATTTGTTAAACCAGTTCTATTTGCTACCCTAAAAACATGTGTGTCAACAGCAATAGTTGGTTCATTGAAAGCTTCGTTAAGGACTACATTAGCGGTTTTTCTACCAACTCCTGGAAGATTGATTAAATCGTTAAAGTTATTAGGTACTTTACTTTGATATTTTTCAACTAAAATTTTTGAAAGATTATAAATATTTTTAGCTTTCATATTAAAAAGCCCAATACTTTTAATTAAATTTCTTATTTTTTTAATACCAAGATTAACAAAATGTTGTGGTGTAAAGTATTTTTTATAAATTGTTTTGGTCACATTATTTACGTTTATATCTGTGCATTGCGCAGAAAGAACTACAGAAGTGAGCAGTGTAAAATGATTTCTATATTTAAGGGAAGTTTTTGGGTTTTTAATTGAAAGATTTAAAAGTTGAATAAGATTTAAAGCTTGGAATTTATTTAATGGCATTAAAATATTTATAATGAGGCTACTTGAGACCGAACATGTTCTGCATATTAAATAACCCTTTATTCTTTTTAAATATCCATACCGCAGCTTTAAATGCTCCGTCAGCAAATAGCTCTCTTGAAAATGCAACGTGTTTTAATTCAATATTTTCTATTTTATTTTTATAAATAACAGAGTGCTCACCGATAGTTTTGCCTTCTCTTTTAACAAAAAAATTAATTTTATTATTTTGTAATTTGCCTTTTTTGTTCAAAAATATCTTTCCTTTAATACTATCAAAATTTTTATTTTTGCCTTTTGATATTGCATTAGCTAACATTAGCGCAGTTCCAGAGGGATAATCAACTTTTGCTTTATGATGATTATCAATGACGCCAACCTGATAGTCGGTTAAAATTTTTTTTGATAGAATTTTTGTAATATACTCAAGTAAATTAATACCTAAACTCATATTACCAGATTTAAATATTGCTATTTTTTTTGAAAATTTTCTTATTAAAAATTCTTGTTTTTTACTAAAACCTGTTGTTCCAATAATTACTTTTTTTTTAGTTTTGTTGCTAAATTTAAAATTTCAAGAGAAGATTTTGGCGTTGAAAAATCAATAATGACATCAGTTTTTTTAAAAGCTTCTAAGCAATTGCTCTGAATTTTTATTCCTCGAATCTTTTGTCCAATTTTTAAATCAGTTAAAGAATATAATTTAAAAATTTTATTTTTTAATGCACATTTTATAAGAATTTGCCCCATTCGACCAAGTGCACCGGTAATAGTAATATTAATTTTTTTTGCCATAATAATTAAACGTATAAATTTTCATTAGGTAAGTTTTTTTGTTTTTTCATATAAACTTGTTCAAAAGCTGTTTCTAAATTTTTAGTATATATTTCATTAGTACTTATTCCTTCAATTTTTAAATTATTTTTTAACTGATTTTTTAGTTCATTATATTTATCAACGTTCTTTCCTAGTTCTACAGATAATTTTATATAATCTTCTATATTAGAAGTAATTAATTGATTTAATTTTAAATTATTAATTATACTGGCAGATACCCTGCTCTGAAAATTTGAACCTTGTAAAGTTACTAGGAGTAAATTAGATTTTAGAGCTTCACTACTTGTTGTGTGTCCATTATAAGGATACGTATCCAAAAATAAGTTGACGTGCTTGTATCGCGCAATATGTTTTTCATAATTTGTTCTTTTTGAAAAAATTAATCTGTTTTTGCCAATATTATATTTTTTTGCCTCCTCTATTAAATTTATTTTAGATGTTTCATCGTTCTCTAATAAAACTAAAATAGAATTGCTAACATTATTTAATATTTTCATCCAAGCTTTGAAAATTAATGGTGTTATTTTAAAACTATTACAGAAGTTAGAGTAAATAAAATTTTTTTTTGATAAATCAAATTTTTCGTCAAAATCTATCTTTGTGGTATCAGCTAATTCATATTGTGGTTGATAGCAATTTGGTAAATATATTATTTTTTCTAAATAATATTTACGATAATTATCTGGTATTAGAATTTTATCTGCAACAATATAGTCCATAAATTTTTTTCCGATAGTTCCCGGATAGCCTAAATAATTTATTTGTATTGGAGCAATTCTTTCTTGAAAAATAGACATTCGGTGATGTTCTGTGTAACCCATAAGATCGATACCAATATCTAGATTTCGTCCTCTAACTAATGAGACTATTTCAGCAGTTGAATAATTTTTAAGATCTAAAAAATTGTCTGAATACTTTTCTATTAATTTTGTTTCTTCATCATATTTATAAGGGTGCAAATAAAAGCAACTGACATCAAATTTATCTTTATCATGAAATTTTAAAACATCTTTTATTAATCTTGTAACTGCATGGTTATTAAAGTCAGCACTAAAATATCCTAATTTAATTTTTTTATTTTTTAAAAAGTTTATTTTAAAATCGCTTTTTTTTGTCTCAATTAAATAGTTTGCACAACAAGCATTTTGAATATTATTATCATCTAAAAAGTTAAGTAAATAAAAGGGCTGAATTTTTGTCTTATTTCTAATTTTATTTATAATTTCATCTGTAAGTATTTTATAATCCTCCCAATCATTTATTATGCTTTTGCAAAAAAAATACGTACCATCATCATTTTTTTCATTAATCTGTTTTATTTTTTTATAATCATTGATTGCAAAAATAAATTTTTTAGATCTTAGGTATACAAGAGCTCTATTTCTATAACTAGAGATGTGTTCTGGGTTTATCTCAATACTTTTGTTGAATGACTTGATAGCTTCCTCATTTTTATTTATTTTATTAAATAAACATCCTAGATTATAAAACGGCAAAAATTTATTACTCTGCGTTGCAATATTTAAATTATTAAATGCTTCATCGAATTTTCCAATTTTTGTGAATATATTTCCAATATTATTATATGCTAAATATGCCTTGGGATTAATTTCAATTGCCCTTTTATAATCCTTAATAGCTTCATCAAAATTCTCTAGGTCCTCAAAAACTGATCCTCTATTTACGTAACTGACATGAAGATCACTTTTAAGTTTTATTGAAATATTAAAATTATTTATTGCTTCATCGTAATTTTTCATTTTATGATAAATCTGACCAAGATAGTTAAATGATAAAAAATCGTTGTGCAGTTTCATTGCCTCCAAGATTAATTTAAGAGCTTCAGGAAGCTTTTCTAATTTTAGGAAAATAAGGGCAAGTATCTCCTTAGCTTTATAATTATTAGGATATTTTAAAATAATTTTTTCAGTTATCAACTTTGAATCATTTAATAATCCCTTATTAAAAAGATTTTGACTTTCTATAATTAACTGATCGATTTTATTGTTCATATAACATTATAATAATATTATATTATAATTTATAATTTTAATTAAAATTTTCCCAAAATTTTTTAGCTTTGCTAATAAAGCTCTTAATTTCTAAATTGTTATTTGAGTCTTCTAAAGTTTTGAATTTTAAAAGTAAGTCTTTTTGTTCTTTTGATAAGGTTTCAGGAATTATTATATTTGTTTCTAGATATAAATCTCCGTAATTATCACTTCTTATAATAGGCATGCCTTTGCCTTTAAGCCTAAACTGTTTTCCAGATTGCGTTCCAGATGGAATTTTAACTTTTGATTTTCCACCATCAATAGTTGGAACATCTATTTCAGCACCAAGAGCGGCATCAGTCATCGATATAGGCAATTTATAGTATAAATTTTCTTCAGATCGTTGAAAAATCTTATGTTTTTCAATTGTTATAAATACATAAAGATCACCATTGGATCCGCCTCTGTAACCTGCATCGCCTTTACCAGACAATCTCATTTGAGTTCCATCATCTACACCTTTTGGAATTTGAATTGAGAGATTTTTTTTTGTTTTAGTAGCACCAGATCCTTTACAATCTTTACAGGGATTAGAAAGCATTTCACCATCTCCTCCACAATCAGGACATGTTTGTTGAAGAGTAAAAAAACCTTGCTGCGTTCTTACTTTTCCATATCCATCACAAGTAGAGCATTTTTTTGGTTTTGAACCAGGTTCTGCTCCACCTCCAGAACATTTTTCGCATTTTTCATTCGAAGATAAATTGATAGTTTGTTTTTTCCCAAGATAAGCTTCTTCTAAAGTTATTTCCAAATTAATTTTTAAATCAGACCCGCGATTAGATCTTGATTTTTTAGAGCTCCTCCCACCTCT
>Ga0164294_10004109_pt1 | contig 12791 bp, 10 predicted proteins | sample GEODES005metaG_FD_111479 | JGI IMG/M metagenome (GOLD analysis project Ga0164294, IMG submission 111479) | Oligotrophic lake water microbial communities from Sparkling Lake, Wisconsin, USA - GEODES005 metaG | ecosystem: Environmental > Aquatic > Freshwater > Lake | place: USA: Sparkling Lake... | reverse complement strand
CCCACGCGGCTTCAATCTGTTGGACCAATTCCTCTCCCAATGTCGGTAAGCTTCGAGCCATGCCGAAGACTGAAGCAGTTCCCCAAGGATTGGAAGTCTAAAACCTAGCGGATTTTGGTATTAGCCACTTGTAGTCATTGCTATAGACTCGCAGGCATGGATCGGGCGACAGCGCTTCCCAGACGGTGCCAAGCAAGCTGTATTCGGCAGCGAATCTGTCGCGAGTGGCGTTGTCTGGAAGGCATTGCTGCGCGGCCATGAGGCCTTCGTAGCCGCCGACGCTGCGATCCACATCAGGAAAAAATGCGAGGCATTTTTGTGTCTGCACAGGCAGTGCTTTACGCAGTTCGTCGATGTTGCTCACCAACTGCTGCACGGCTTTTTCGTCGAAATCCAGCGCCTTGGCAACATCATCGAAGATGCCGATGTAATCCACGATCAAGCCATGCGTCTTCGACTGGCCATAGGTGCGGTTCACGCGGCAAATGGCTTGAAGAAGGTTATGATCCTTCATCGGCTTATCAAGATACATCGCTTGCAGGATCGGCGCGTCGAAGCCGGTAAGCAGCTTGTTGGTGACAATGACAAATTTCAGAGGATCCGTGGGCGAGCGAAAACGGTCGAGCAGTTTTTCCTCCGTGTCTTTGTCGCGCAGATGGGCTTTCCACTCCGGTGGATCTTTTTGACCGGAACTCATCACGATGATGCTGGAATCAGGCCCGATGATCTCGTCCATCACCGTCTTGTAGAGCACGCAGCATTCCCGGTCGAAGCACACCACTTGTGCTTTGAAGCCGTTCGGCTCCACCTTGGTCTGGTAGTGCTGCACGATGTGCTCCACCACGGCCCGCACGCGCTCCGGGTTCTTCACCAGCACGGCCATCTTGGCGGCGCGTTTGGCGAGATCGTCGCGATCCTGCTCGCTCATGTCGTCGGTGATCTGCTTGAAGGCTTCGTCGATGGCCGCCTTGTCGATCTTAAGCTTCACCGTCGGCGCTTCGAAGTGCAGCGGCAGCGTCGCTTTGTCGCGGATGGAATCCTGGAAGGAATAACGGCTCATGTAGCCCGCGCTATCCTCGTCTGCGCCGAAGGCCCAGAAGGTGTTGCGGTCCGCCCGGTTGATCGGCGTGCCGGTCAGGCCAAAGAGGAACGCATTCGGCAAAGCCTCGCGCATCTTGCGGCCTAGGTCGCCCTCCTGCGTGCGGTGTGCCTCGTCCACCATCACGATGATGTTCTTGCGGGCGTTCCACTCGCCCGTGGCCTCGCCGAACTTGTGAATGGTCGTGATCAGCACCTTGCGCACGTCCTGATTGATCAGCCGTTGCAGTTCCTGCCGGTCGCCCACGCCCACCATGTTGGGCACATCCGCTGCGTTGAACGTGGCGCTGATCTGCGTGTCCAGGTCGATGCGGTCCACCACGATCATCACCGTGGGATTTCCCAGCCTCGGGTGCATCCGCAGCTTCTGCGCGGCGAAGACCATGAGCAGGCTCTTGCCGCTGCCTTGGAAATGCCAGATCAGGCCCTTCTTCGGATACCCGGCCACCACGCGGGCGATCATCTTGTTCGTCGTCTCGTATTGCTGGTAGCGGCAGATCACCTTGATGCGCCGGTGCTTCTTGTCCGTGGCGAAGAGGGTGAAGTTTAATGCGATGTCGGGCACCACGCCGGGCCGCATCAGGCTCTCCACTGTCGTGCGCACATGGCCCAAATTGCCCTCCTCCTGATGCTCCTCATCCCGCCACGGCCCCCAGAGGTCGATGGGCATGCGGATGCTGCCGTAGCGCAGCACGCGCCCTTCCGTGGCAAAGGAGAACACGTTCGGCACAAACATGGCCGGGATCTCCTTCTCGTAGATCTCGTTCACCTGATACGCCCCGTCGAACCACGTTACCGCGCTGCGCGTCGGCGTCTTGGCTTCGCCGATCACCACCGGCAAGCCGTTCACCAGAAAGACCACATCAAAGCGTTTGGCAACGCTTTGACCCTCACCCCGGCTTTCAGCCACCCCTCTCCCAGTGGGAGAGGGGCTGGGGGTGAGGGCACCGGTCCGGCTGTAAGTCCATTGATTGGTTACGGTGAACCGATTTCGGGAAGGATGGTTGAAGTCCACCAATCGGACCGGTGTGTGCTCGCCGTTCGGGCCAAAGGGCATCGTCTTCTCCCCGCGCAGCCAGGCCATGAAGTTCTCGTTCGCCCGCACCAGCCCGTCGCCCTGCACGGAGAGCAGGATGGCCCGCAGCGCATAGATCACCTCGTCCGCCCGGTCCGTTTGCTCGGCGATCTCGGGATTCAGTGAAATGAGCGCCTCGCGCACCCACGGCTCGACCATCACCTCGCCCGGCTGACGCGGTAGCGCCGTCGCCGCCACGTAAGTCCAGCGCGACGGCTTAAACTCCTCACCCAACGAACCACCCCAGCCCGCAGGCGGGTCCTCCCGCAGCACGGAACTGCCCGCGCCGCTGCCGAGGCTGGTCGCGGCGTCGAGGATCATCTGTTCGACGGTGTTGGATTCGGTGAAGCTCATGGATTATTCGAGTTCGATGGAGCCTCGTTTTGCGTCCCGTTCAGCGTCGTGACGGTAGGATGTCGCCAATCGCCTGAGTTCCTGCGCTACCAGTGCGAAGCCCTTGTTCTCGGCACGATCAGCTTTCTTTTCCCATTCTTCAGCCGCCGCAGTTTCCCACTTGCCGCCATCAGGGGTGTAGACACCGCGTCCGTTACGGATCTCCATGGTGATTCCGCTTCGCATTCTGTCGTGGCCGTCCCGATCCAAAATGCCGCAGACAGAATCCAACCACAGACCTTCTTCATCAACAGGTGCGTAGCACAGCACTTGCCCAATCTGGTTCTCCGCCACCTCCCAATGGCCTGATTCGATACATTTTGCTTTTACCGCATTGACCCACTGAGTTAGAGCCTCAGCAGAAAATGTCCCATCAGACAGGCTGCCGGGAGGAAGCTTCCACTCGTCAAGCAGATGATAGGCCGTCCGCGCTTTTGACTTAGCCTCTTCTGACGGCTCAAGGCGATCTTCTTCGGCTTTCTTCGAGCGGTAGAGTGTCTGCATGACTTCACAGAAGAAGTCCGGATCTTCTGCTAGCCAACGCGAAAGAAAAACGGGCTGTCCATTGTTGAAGCGTCCAAGGAATGGCATGAATTTCCACTCGATGCCACGAATCTCCTTCTCCTTCTCTGGAGCGTTCTTCTGCAAATAGGACAATACAGTGCCAATCGCATAGGCGTCCAAACGGTGATTTGCGTTAAGCGCCAACAACGCTTTCACGGCGACATCACTCGGTAGCGTTTTCGTTTTGTGAAGCATCATCTGCATGCAACGAATTGCCACATCGGGGCGATCATAGCCCACTAGCTTCTCCAAAGCGCTCACAAGCCCACCTGTAGCCTCATAGGGGTTGGCGGATGCTTTCTGCCAGTAAGCGGATTCATCTGCGGCCATACTGGATGCAACACGCTTCCACGTTTCCTCGCAGAAAGGCAGGAAAGTGAAGAACTGCCCAAGCTCAGCGTTGCTCCAATCAGAAAGCGGCAATGAGTCCACCCATTGCCAGCCGGCAGCCCGATATCGTCCCCACACATATCCACCCGCGAACTGCACGAGAGAGTTTTCGTCAGCCTTGAGTAGTGCGGGCAATATCCACTGGTCATATTCCGGTTGTCCAAGAGAACCCAAAGCTGACCCCACCCGCCAAGGCTCACCAACTTCTTTGGTGAATGCGATCAGGAGTTCCTTCCCGCCCGCCGAGTAAATCTCCCCAACAGCTTCTTGGCGACGAACCGCCAATTTCGCTTCCTGCTCCTCGAAATTGTCGGTTTCTTCATACAAGTCGAAGTCATTTCCAGCGAACAGCCGCTTGTGTCTCACTTCAGGCGCAGTCGGGCGCAACAGATCAGAGATCACGTCCAGCTCTTCTAGGGAGCCCTCTGGGACCTTCCAGTTTTCGCTATCCGCAAACCTGCGGTGATTCGTTGTGAGATGATTCAAAGCCTGCCAGAGACGGAACCGCAGGTCTTCGCTAAGCGCTTGAACTCCCTCTGAACTCATTCTCTCCCTTAGCTTCTGGCGGGCTTCTATTGGAAGATTGAAATAACCGTCAACCAGCAGAGACAGCCGCTCGACGTCGTTACCGGCCATTTCCAACGCGAAATTTGAATAGAACAAAACATCCTCCCAATGTTGAGAACGCAACACACCTTGAGTCCAGTCTTCTGGGATGAAAGGTCTCCAGATGGGCTTGTGAGCTCCCGACGATGAAGAATGATTCTCGGGAAGAAGTGAGATCAGCAGCTTCCATCCAACATCTGGCTGGCGCTTGGCTACGAGCCTGACTGCAGCATGTCGTTTTTCAGTGGTCGCGCATGTTTGAGGAAGCCACGGCAAGAGTATCGTCGTCATTGAATTGGAAGGGCGATTAGCCCAATTCCCGCCCGGATCGATCGCAGCTAAATCTGCCAGAACTCGACAGGCTTGGACAAGATAAGCTGGCTCCCAAGCAAGCGTCTCAAGTCCCCAAAGCACTCCGGTGATGTAGGTCCGACCCATAGCCCCCGGATCTTCTTGAGCAAAGACACCATTGAATGCTCCACTGTCCGAATGGATTGCCGAATCCACTGCATCCAGAAAGGCGTCTGGTGCCGCTTCAGCGAGTAAAGGCAAGACGTCATTCAAGCTAGCCCACAGTGCCCAGTTGCAATCGGCTAGAATTTCTTTGACAGCGCTTCGAGATATTGAATCTCTTGTGCCATCAACGCAGGAAGATAACGCATTCGGGAATGTCCCCATCAATGCCAGGGTTTCGGCGAGGCCTTTTCGCAAGCGACTGGAATGGAGACGCTCCTTGCCATAAACGCTCGCGGCAAAGCGTTGGTCGGGCTCAAGATCCAAAGCAGGATCAGGCTCACGAAGAACCGAAACCGCGAATTCCTTGAATCGCCACACTGTATCATCGAAAAGCAGCCTACCGAGAAGCTGCCACGACTCAAACCGGGACGTCATGTGCCATATTCCGTTTCTGAGCTGCAGGGGAGTGGATGTGGAGCTCGTGATGTTACGAACTACTGAGATCCACTCCCCATACTGTTTTCCCACGATGCCCTCCACCGCAGCACAATCGCCAGGGATACTCTCGACCCATCCTCCAAGTAGCATCGCAATTGCAATTTCGGATGCGTCCGACATCTGAGCCCACTCTGGCATGGCTGACAAGCCTTGCAGACATCGTAGCAACGAATTTAAATCGGAGCGGCAGGCATTAGCCAGTCTGCGAGCGCGCTCCTTTGGATATCCTGCTTTTTCGAGTGCATCCCTAATCTGGTATTCATCGGGCATTGGAAGTGATGCCCTATTCGCGTGCGGGACACCGCCTGGCATCCCAGGAAAGACTACGGCATGCCGCCGATTAAGCGCAGCTTGGATAAGCTTCATTCCTCGCTCCGATTCGATGTCAAAATCAGCGATTAGAACGTGGGATTCATTCAAGCTGCACACCCCAGACCAAGCATTTTCTTGGGTTACGATCAGGCATCGTCCAAGCGCCTCTACTCTCTGCTCATCGGCAAGCGAGTTTGCGTATGCGCTCACGAAATCTGCCGCCTGTTCAGGATGGCGCGTGTCCAGTTTCAGCTGGGTTCCATCACGCTCAATCACAAGTTTATAAATCTTCTGCGCGGCAAAGTCTCGATTTGCTGTGAACAGCTCAGGCGAAAGTGGAGGTGGGCTGCCTATCATCCGCAGCGTTTCCCAACGCGCATCCAACGTCTCAATGAAGCCAATTTGCAATCCCATCACTCCAGCGAGCCAACGCTCAACAGCAGGAAACCGATACAGCCAGTCAACTATGCTAGCCCCGTTCAGAACACGGACAGCTGCCCAATCTTTCCGATTTCTGCGCTCTTCAACCCATGTGGCGATTCCGTCTTCCTTCCACGTATTCTCCCAGTCCCGCCTCCCCGAGAGCGGAGTAACAAATACAAAGGTAGAAGCTTCTCTGACATTCTGCGGAACCACTGCTGTGAGGTCATTATAGTCAGAGTTCGCCTTAGCTCGGGAGTCCAATCCCGCGCCAATCTCCCAAAAGCTCCGGCCATCCGGCACGGAAGGAGCTAAGCCGACAAGAGTGTCTAGTTCTCCATCTGGGCCATGTTGTCCGATGCTATCGGATAGCGGAAATCTCCGGTGATTAGGCGACGGACACGCCGCCGCGACCAGGCGCCAAACTAGCTCTACAGTGGTGCCCTGAGCGATCCGCGAGTTTTGGCGAATCCATTCGTCGAGCATGTTTTCAGTAATAATCCGCGGATGACTCATGTGGTATTCAGGGTTCCATACGGTGGGTGGTTTCGAGGATCATCTGCTCGACGGTGTTGGATTCGGTGAAGCTCATAAAATTAGAAGGTTGAGTTGCAAAGGGCAGCCAGAAGTTGGTCGCTTTTTGCCAACTGGTCTTGAATCGCTGTTAAAGCATCATCAGCCATCACAATGCGACGTTGAGCCTCTTCCACATCTTCCGGCCAATAGATCTCGATGTTGCCAACGATAGTGGAGTTGATGTTCGGCATCGTCGTGCCAACGGCGTTGCGCTCAAGCCAAGCACTAACTGAAGGACGTGACAGAGCGTAGAAAAGCAATCGACGACGATCCGCTACGTCATAGCGGATGCGAATGGTCCCTGTGCCACAAATCCGCCACCTTGCCCTTGATGAACGAAGCCAAGCTTCTTGAGATTGCCTCGTCGCGGAAGCAGAACGTCACCTTCTTCGAGCTTATGGACGCCCAACTCATCAGCCTTTTCCGAAGTAATCCGTTTAACTTCATCCTGCACGATTTGATCCGTGTCGAGATTGGCAGGCATCACGACTGGTATGCCATCATCCACGTATTCGTGCGCGTGTAGCTGGCTTCCAAATGGGCCAATCCTGATCCCCTTGTTTCCACATAGGTCACCAAGACGAATCTTCACGGATCTTTCCGCCGAAAAACACCATTCAAGCAGAGTTCCCTTATAGCTTTGGGCGTCAGTAAACATCGAATTGTGCCCGACTCGCACCTCATCCACCGCCCAGAGTATTTCCGCGATGCGGCGCTGCTGGTCGAGCGGCGGGAGGTCGAACTCGAAGCTGGCGAGGCTGCTCCAGTTGGTGCGCGGCGAGAGCGAACCGGCACTCGTCCCGACCGCGTGCTGAAAGAACCGCTCCGACAGGCAGAGGAACGGCAGCAATTCCGGCAGCAGGCGCTGGGTGTCCTTCGGCGCGAGCACATAGATGTCGCCCGACACCACCGCCTCGAACTCGGCCACCGCCACCTTCCGCTGATAGGCCCGCCGTTTCCCGAACAACACCTGCCCCGGCCGGCAGCGCCGCGTGAACGTCGTCCCATCCGCCACATTCCCCCAGCTCCGCACATGCAGCGACCCCGGCTCCAAATGCTCCATCGCCACAAACCGCTCCAACCCCGCCTCCCCCGGATCGCAGGTATCTGCGCAGTTCTCCACCACGTCCCCAAAGCAAACGCGCTTCCAGCCGGTGCGGTCGAACAACGGGAGTTCCGACCAAAGAGGGTTGGGCCGGAGATCGGGGAGCGTAGATGCCGCGGCCAAAGCAAAACTCATTCTTGGATTGGTTCGATGCTCATGAGGTGGTGCGTGACAGCGCCTTCCAACTGGCTGTCCTCGGCTGTCATGGTGGTCTCCTCAATTGTTGCACGAACACGGTCGCCGAAATGAATAGAGCGCATCTGATCCTTTGCTTGAGCAGAGATGCCCCCGCGATAGGTGTCGTCATCCACTTGGAACTCGAACTTGTTGTTGGCAACGCTGCCACCAGTCAACAGGCCTTCGAGAACCAGAGTTTCAGTCGCAGCACTGAACGAACTCATCCATGTTGCGCGGTCTCGTGCCTGCGCTGCCGTGATGCGAACTCCACGCCTGATGCGAGGAGTCCGCGCCAAGAGCTTGGCACCTCCTTTGCCCACCGCTTCAATCAAACCTAAATAGTGTGTTTTTACTCGCGGCGAGGAAACGATCTGGAGGAGTTCTGTCTGCTCCAAATCAGGGTCAATCAGTTTGCAGAACTGGTCGAGAACCACTTCCGAGTGATTCACGCGAAGCCGGTTGAGCTCCTTCTCGGTTGGCAGTCGGAGTTTTAGACCAAACGACGATTGGAACACGCCATCGACCATCAGCTTATAGTCGGCGATGATGTTGTTGGGGACATTTCCTCGCTCAGTGGGACGCTGCTCAACTGCTTGGGCGAGGGCATTGATTAGACTTTGGGCTTTGGCAAGGATAGTGCCCAAGAAGCCAGCATGGACAGCGTGACCACTGACTGGATCACCGTCGATGGCCAAGAGAACATCAGAACCCTCAAGCTCTTGATCAATGGATGAATCGAGCTCCTTGTCCAAGTCCTTGAGGTAGTTTTGCCAAGCATCCCATTGCAATTGCGCAGCAAAATCCCCTACCGGAGGACCAGTGATCCCTTCGGGAAGCGAAGCTTTGAAATCAGCGACCTGGCGTTCAATTTCTGATGAGGGACGGTAATAGGTTGGCATATCAAAGGTTAGTGTTGATGGTTGGAGCCAGCGCTGAATTGCCTACGACCATTGATAAAAGACCTTTTCGCCCTCGATGTGGAGCTGGAGTTTTGACCGGGGGCTTGGAATAGTCTTGGGGCATAGCCCACCAATGACGCCACTCGCGCCGATGCTGTTCGCAAATCGGTGCAAACGGGTGCCCTGGCGGAAAAGCAATCTCAAGAAAAGTGTGGCAGGAATAAGTTCCCTTCGTAGCGTCACGGCCATCCAACAGCTCTTTAGCTCTTGGCTGGTCAGCGACAGGAATCGCGTTTACTTCAGCCGCACTTACGAAGTTCACTAAGTCAATGTCTTCAGGATCAACTCGGGTTTCATCGGTAAATGAACCGTCCACCCATTGTGTGATGTTCAAACCCAAGCCGCCAAGGTCATTTCGGTATCGGCAGAATCCATCGAAAACAGGCTGGCGAGTCCTGCTTGTCGGGAACGGATCGACGCAACGCTCTTTGAGTTCATCTTCTGTGGCAGGATGAACTCCATCGGGGAGAAGCCCGTCGGCAGTAAATGTGGGTAGAGGCATAGCAGGTGCAGGTGGAGAGTTTAAGTGGTTTGAAGCAGTTTGGCGAGTGAGGATCGGACTTCGGCTGAACTTTTCAGCCAAGCTCCAAGAGCATCCGGCAGCGCCGTGGTGGCCGACTCGGTAGCCGCATCAGTTTGCGCCTGCGTTTCCCCGCCGACGTAGAGCGGGATGCTCAGATTCCCCTCCTTCGCCCGGATTTCCTCAATCGGCACGACGCGGGTGAAGCCGGGCTCGTCCTTGAAATCCCGATAGGCGCGGACGACGCGCTGGAGGTGCTCGTCGGTGAGGAAGCTTTGGGCGCGCTCTCGGGTGACTTCATTCACCGCGTTGATGAAGAGGATTTTTCCGCGCCGGGCCTTGGGCTTCTGCGTGCGGCAGACGACAACGCAGGCTTCCATGGGCGAGTTGTAGAAGAGGTTCGGGCCGAGGCCGAGGACGCACTCGATGAGGTCGGCTTCGATGAGTTTGCGGCGCATGTCCGCCTCCTCCTGCCGGAAGAGGACGCCGTGGGGCCAGAGGACAGCGCAGCGGCCGGTCTTGGCCTTGAGGCTTTGCAGGATGTGCTGCTGGAAGGCGTAGTCGGCGCGGCCTTGCGGCGGGACGCCGAAGACATTGCGCCCCCAGGGGTCGGCGGCGAAGGCTTCGCGGTTCCACTGCTTGATGGAGTAGGGCGGATTGGCCAGCACGACATCGAAGCACTGGAGGCGGTCGCCTTCGACGAGCTTCGGCTCGGCCAGGGTGTCGCCGCGCTCAATGCGGAAGTCCTCGATGCCGTGGAGGAAGCAGTTCATCCGGGCGATGGAGGAGGTCATCAGATTTCGCTCCTGGCCGTAGAGCTTCACATTCCGCCATTCCTTCTTCTGATTCCGTAGTTGGGCGATGCAGGAGAGCAACATGCCGCCGGAGCCGCAAGTGGGGTCATAGACGGACTCGCCGGGCTGCACGTCGAGCATCTCGGTCATGAGGTGGACGACGGTGCGGTTCGTGTAGAACTCGGCAGCGGTGTGGCCGGAGTCGTCGGCGAACTTCTTGATGAGATACTCGTAGCCCTGGCCCAGCTCGTCCTCAGGCAGGTTGGCGACGGTGAGTTCCAGCGTGGAAAAGTGCTCGATGAGGTCGCGCAGCATGGCATCGGACAGCCGGTCCTTGTTCGTCCACTGCGCATCGCCAAAGATGCCGAAGAGCTTGTCGGGGTTGGCGGTCTCGATGGCTCGTATGGCCTGCTGCAAGCCCCGGCCCACATCCCGGCTGACCTTCCGAATCTCCCGCCAATGCGCGTCCGCCGGAATCTGGAAGCGGTGGTTCTCCGGGAACATGGCGAAGTCCTCATCCCCGCCCGACTCCCGCAGCGCGGTGACCGTCTCCTCATCGAAGACATCGCACAGCCGCTTGAAGAACAGCAGTGGGAAGATGAACTGCTTGTAGTCCCCCGCATCAATCGTCCCCCGCAGGAGCACAGCGGCACCCCAGAGGTAGGATTCGAGGTTTTGTTGGGTGATGCGGGTCATGGCCGTGGTTTGATTCGCCGGATTTGGCGTCCATAAACTGGTTCACCATTCGTGGCCGCATACTCGGCGACCGCCTTGGATGCATTGAGAATTGCCTCAACAGCCCTGCCGGCGTATGCTTTGCCAGTAGTTCCCTGTGCGCCATGCACAAGTTTATGTCTTAAATCGTAGGCCTTGGTGGCGAAGAAGTTCCAATCGGGAACAATAGTCGCAAGATCGCTTCCGAGTCTCGGTTTTACCTCGTCTTTCCAGTAACCTTGCAGAGCCTTCAAGCCGCCCTTTTTCTCGGCGCGCAAACAGGCGTTAATACTCTTTGTCGGACTTTTGCCGAGGGCCAGAATTGCTCGCCGAGTCGTCCATTCAAAATCCGCTGCTGCAAGCAGAACTGCAATCACAGGCTCGGTTGACATGAACGAGCGGATCTTTTGCTGACGCTGACCCATCGTGTCCGATGTTAAGAACATAAAAGACCCTCCAGTTTGAGTATTCCCACCAGCCGCTCCTCTGCCGCAAACGCCGCCTCTGCGCTTTCACGCAGACGCTTCATCGCTTCCTCCACAGTGAGCACTTCGGTGGTGACCTTCGGCTCGACGTAACGGGGGATGTTGAGGTTGTGGTCGTTGGTGGCGATCTCATCAAGAGTGACGAGGCGGGCGATGCCTTCGACATCGGTGTAGTCGCGGACCCAGCCGTGGATGCGCTCGACGTGCTCAGGCAGTAGTTCGTTCTGGGCGCGGCCGGTTTTGAACTCCTTCGAGGCATCGACGATGAGCACCTTGTTCTTCCGCTCCTTCGCTTTCTTCTGCCGGAAGACGAGGATGCAAGCAGCGAGGCCGGTGCCGTAGAAGAGGTTCGGCCCAAGGCCGATGACGGCCTCCAGCAGGTCCATGCCAAGGAGCTTCTTCCGAATCTCGCCCTCCTTGCCCATGCGGAATAGGGCACCGTGAGGGAGGACGACGGCCATGCGCCCGGTCTTGGGGGCCATGGATTTGATCATGTGCTGCACAAACGCAAAGTCTCCACTCTTGCTGGGCGGCATCCCGGCGAAGTTTCGACCATAGGGATCGCTGGACCAGACTTCGTCGCCCCATTTCTCCAGCGAGAAGGGCGGATTGGCGATGACGCAGTCGAAGGTGGCGAGGTTGTCGCCCGAAAAGAAGGCGGGGCTGCGCAGGGTGTCGCCGCGCACGATCTGGAAGTCTGCCGCGCCGTGCAGGAAGAGGTTCATGCGGGCGATGGCGGAGGTGGTCAGATTCTTCTCCTGACCGAAGAGCTTGCCCCAGAGCGTGCGGACATCGCCTCGCGTCTCCTGAACGTGATGGATGGCCTCCAGCAACATGCCGCCGGTGCCGCAGGTGGGATCATAAATGGACTCGCCCTCGCGAGGATCGAGGATGTTCACCATGAGCCGCACGACCGAGCGCGGGGTATAAAACTCGCCCGCTTTCTTGTTGGTAACGTCGGCGAACTTCTTGATCAGGTATTCATACGACTGCCCCAGCACATCCGCCTTGGCCACCGTGTTTCCCAACGAGAGCCGGGAGAAGTGCTCGATCAAGTCTCGCAGTAACGCATCTGATAGCCGATCTTTGTTCGTCCACTGGGCGTCACCAAATATGCCATAAAGTGTATGCGGATTGGCTTGTTCAATGCCGCGCAGTGCCGCTTGGAGTGCTTGTCCGACATTCGTTGCCGCCGTCCGCACATCCCGCCAATGACAGTCCTCGGGAATCTGGAAACGGTAATTTTCAGCGAATAGCGCAGCCTCCTCATCACCATGGTACTCTTTCAGTGCGGCTTCATGTTCCTCATCATGCACGTCCGAGATGCGTTTGAAGAACAGCAGTGGGAACACATAGCTTTTGAAGTCCGCTGCATCCACCGGGCCACGAAGAATGTTTGCGGCTTCCCAGAGGTGAGATTCGAGCTGGGAGATGGTGATGCTCATCGGATTGGTCATGGCGTCATGGCAATTATTTTGGAGTTGCGCACTTAGCGAGAGAAGCCTGGGGGCTGAAATTCACGAATTTTTATACCAAAATCCGCTAGGTTTTAGACTTCCAATCCTTGGGGCACTGCTTCAGTCTCCGGCATGGCTCGAAGCTTACCGACATTGGGAGAGGAATTGGTCCAACAGATTGAAGCCGCGTGG
>Ga0164294_10004108_pt1 | contig 12791 bp, 12 predicted proteins | sample GEODES005metaG_FD_111479 | JGI IMG/M metagenome (GOLD analysis project Ga0164294, IMG submission 111479) | Oligotrophic lake water microbial communities from Sparkling Lake, Wisconsin, USA - GEODES005 metaG | ecosystem: Environmental > Aquatic > Freshwater > Lake | place: USA: Sparkling Lake... | reverse complement strand
CGCCTCGCCGCGGAGGCCCGCGCGTCGGAGGAGGCCGCGGCCCGCCTCGCCGCGGAGGCCCGCGCGTCGGAGGAGGCCGCGGCCCGCCTCGCCGCGGAGTCACGCGCGTCAGAGGAGGCCGCGGCCCGCCTCGCCGCGGAGTCCCGTGCGTTAGAAGCGGCGGCGGCCCGCCTCGCCGCGGAGTCCCGTGCGTCGGAGGAGGCCGCGGCCCGGCAGGCCTTGGAGGCGAGGCTGGCTGCGCTGGAGGCCCGGCTCCGCTCCGAAGCCTGAGCTGCCACCGACCGCGTCGGCCCCAAGCGAGCCGCCCCGCGCAGGGGCGGGGCGGCAGGGGGCTCAGTTGTCGCGGGGCGTCTCGTCTTCGCCGACGTCCTCTTCGCCGTCTTCGTCTTCGTCCTCATCCTCGAAGTCTTCGTCTTCGAGCTCCTCTTCGTCGTCCCAGCCATCGTCCTCGTCGTGCTCGGCGCCGCCGATGCCGTGGGGATGGCCGTGGGCCTGCTCTTCTTCGGTGGCCTCGCGCACCTCGGTGATCTTCACCTTGAAGTGCAGGGTGACGCCGGCGAGCGGGTGGTTGGCGTCGAGCTTGACGGTCTCGTCATCGACCTCGACCACCCAGAGGGCGACGTGGTCGCCGTCGGGGGTCTCGCCGAAGACGGGCATGCCGGGCTCCAGCTCCATGTCGTCGGGGAAGGCGTCGCGGGGGACCTCCTGGGGCTCCTCGCCGTCATGCTCGCCATAGCCCTCTTCGGGAGAGACGATGGCGACGAACTCATCGCCGACGTGGCGGCCCAGAAGCGCGGTCTCGAGCCCGGGGACGATGTTGCCCGCGCCGTGCAGGTAGGCGAGCGGGGTCTCCGCCTCGGACTGGTCGAGCACCTCGCCTTCGGGGTTGGTCAGGGTGTAGTGGAAATAGACCACCTTGCCGTTGGCGACAGTGGTGAGAATGGCGGTCACGCAGTGCTCCCGGGTTGTGGAGACCGGCAGCGTAAAGCGGGACCGCGGCCCGGGCAATCGGAGCGGGGCGCCCTATTCCACGCGGAAGGTGCTAGCGGCGTCGTGACCGGCCATGTCGGCGAACTGGATGGAGAGCTTGTAGTCGCCGGTGCTGAGGTAGCCCACGCCAAAGGCCTCCAGGATGTAGGTGCCCGCGGGCACCGACCAGGTGGCGGCGGGCGCGCCGGTGCTGCCCACGCCCATGCCCATGCCCTCGCCGGTGCTGGTGTTGAGCATCTCCACGCTGCTGACGAGGTAGTCGCTGGTGGTGGTCAACTCCATGTCGGCGTCGCAGGGGTTGGCGACGAGGCCGACGATGAACAGCTCCACGCCTTCGTCGCAGGCGGTGCAGGCGCCGCCCTCGGCGGTCCAGATCTCCGCGCGGTAGACGAGCTCGTCTTCGCAGGGCAGGTCGCTGATGTCGCCCATCGTGCTGTCGAAGACCGAGCTGCCGCCGCCATCGGTGCCGCCGCCGCCGTCGGGGGGTGGCTCGTCGGTGTCGCCGCCGGTGCCGCTGCCGGTGGTGCCCCCGCCGTCGGCGCTGCCGTCGGTGCCGTCGCCGGTGCCGCCGGTGCCGCCGTCGTCGGCGCCGCCGCTGTCTTCGGGGGTGGCGCTGTCTTCGGTGCCGCCCTCGTCGCCGCCGCCGTCGATGACGCCGTCGTCGGGGGTGTTGTCTTTGGAGGAGCGGCCGCAGGCGGCGAGGGAGAGGAGGAGCAGGAGGCGCATGGGCTACTCGGTGAGGAAGGGGGTGGTGGCAGTGTGGCTGTCGCTGTCGGTGAAGACGGCGGTGAGGTCCCACTCGCCGGGGTCGTAGGCGCCGATGTCGTGGCTCTCGGTGAGGCGCTCGCCGGGGGGCATCGACAGCTCCATCACGATCTCGGTGCAGGCCCAGGGCTCTACGACGGGCGCCGGGCCGCTGCCCGCCACGGTGACCCCGCGCAGGATGCAGCCCGACCAGAAGGTGACGGTGTGGTTGACGGCGCAGGGGTTCTCGACCGCGGCGAGCACGGAGAGGGGCTCGCCGGCGGGGCAGTCGACGCAGATCGCGCCGTCGGGATCCACCACCGAGGCGGTGAAGGTGGGCCTGCAGTCGGGATCGGGGTCGCCGTCGGCGTCGGCGTCCGAATCGGCGTCCGAATCGGCGTCACTGTCGGCGTCGCTGTCGGCGTCCGCATCGGCGTCCGCATCGGCGTCGCTGTCGGTGTCTGAATCGGCGTCGCTGTCGGCGTCACCCTCGGTGGCGGCGGTGTCGTCGCCGGTGAAGCCGTCGGCGTCCTCCTTTTCAGAGGAGCAGGCGAAGAAGGCAGCGAGGAGGAGCATCATGGCGGTGTCCGGCGAAATTGCGCTCTGCACGGTGTAGAGGATGGCGAGGCCACCCGCAAGCGCTCTGGTGGTCGGGCTGCGCCAGATCCGCTAATCGGGGCCGATGTCCTGGCGCCTCGATCGCAACCTTCGTTGGGCCCTGGGGGTCGGCCTCCTCCTCCGCCTGTTGCCTCTGGCCTTCTGGCCCACCGATCAGTGCATCCGCGATGAGTGCACCTACATCAAGATCGCCGAGCGCTTCGTCGATGGGCAGGGCATCACCGCCAGCGCGGGCTGGCTGTGGGCGCCGGGCTACCCCTTTCTGCTGGGGCTGCTCAAGGCCACGGTGGGCTGGGCGGCGGGCATCGTGCCCTTCCAGATCGTCTCGGCGGGGGTCTCGGCGGTCTTCCTCTACCACCTCGTGGGGCGGCTCTTCCCCGGCAACCTGCGCGCCCAGCGCCTCGCGGCCTGGCTCTACCTGCTGTCGCCGCACCTCATCTTCTTCAGCATCCGCCTCTTCAGCGAGGTGATCTACGGCACCATCCTGCTGGGGCTGCTGCTGCTGTTGCTGCGGGCGCGCGAGCAGGGCGATGGCCGCGAAGAAGGGGGGCGCGGCGGGCTCGTGACGGCGGCCCAGGTGGGCGTGCTGGCGGGCATCTGCGTGCTCTTTCGCGGGGTGGCCACCTATATGGTGCCGATCTTCATGCTCGGCATGGTCTGGGGGCGCTGGAAGGCCCGGGTGGCCTGGGCCCAGGGGGCGCTGATCGCGGCGGCGGCGGTGTGTACGGTGGCGCCCTACAGCCTGTACGCCAGCGACAAGTTCGGCGCCAAGGTGGTCTCCGACCGCACCCTCGGCCAGATGATGTACCTGGGCAACAACGACTTCGAGCCGATCAGCTTTGACTATGGCAACGGCCATCTGTCCAAGCGGGCCTTTGATCGGGTCAAGGCCGAAGGTCGCGAGCCCTGCGCGGCCCGGCGCGACGCGATGGAGCGCGACACCTGCCAGACCCAGGCGGGCATCGCCTGGATCAAAGGCAACCCCGGCGAATTCGTGGCGCGGATGCCGCTGCGCGTGGCCCAGATGATGACGCCCCACTCGCTGCTCACGCGGCACCTGCGCTGGGATCGCTGGCCGGGCATGCCCTGGATCCTCGATGAGGCGATCATCCTGTGGAACGCGGGCTGGAACCTCGCGGTGATGGCGCTGGGGGCGGCGGCGGTGACCCTGCGGGCCCGCAGCGGCGGCGGGGTGCTGGTGGCCCTGGTGCTGCTCTACCACATGGCGGCGATCTCGGCGCTGGCGGGGCTCTCGCGCTACCGGGTGCCGCTGGAGCCGCTGCTGATGGTCTACATCGCCGCCCTGGTCACCGATCGGGCCGGCACGGCGGCGCTGCTGCGCGAACAGCGCTGGCGCCTGGGCCTGCTGGCCCTGGTGATGGCGGCGGTGCTGCCGCTGTCGTTGTGGTTCCTTCCTGCGGGGTGGCCAGAATGGCGTCACTGGTAAGCGTGCTCCTCCTGTTGCTGGGCTGCGGCGGCGACAAAAAGCTCCCGGCAGGCGACCCTGCGCGGCCCGACATTGTGCTGATCAGCGTCGACACGCTGCGGGCCGACCACCTGCGCAGCTATGGCCACCCGCGCGAGACCAGCCCCTTCTTCGACGCGCTGGCGGCCGACGGGGTGCGCTACAGCCAGGCCCGCAGCGCCAGCCCCTGGACCCTGCCGGCCCACACCACGATGCTGACGGGCCAGTTGCCGACCACCCACGGCATCATCGAAGACAAGCTGAGCCTGCCGGCCGAGGCGCCCTTTCTGCCCGAGCTGCTGCAAGGGGCGGGCTACGCGACGGGGGGCTTTGCGGGCACCCTCTATGTGTCGCGGATGTTCAAATTCGATCGGGGCTTCGACGCGTTCAACGACTTTGGCATCCACACCGAGAAGGCCAACCTGCGCGGTGAGACCGTGGCCTCCGACGTCGTCGACGAGGCCCTGCGCTGGTGGGGCAGCCTGCCGCCCGAGAAGCCGGTCTTTCTGTTTTTGCATGTCTACGATGTGCACTACACCTACGACCCGCCGGCCCCCTACGACACCAGGTTCGATCGGGCGCCCGACGGCAAAGACCCGAAGTACAAGAACTACAAGCACTACCACAAGCACCCGCTCAAAGACGAGGCGATGGAGCACCAGCGGGCCCAGTACGACGAGGCCATCGCCTATGTGAACGATCAGTTCGCCCGGGTGAAGGCGGCGGCCGACGCGGCCGGGCGCAGCGTGCGCTTCATCATCACCTCCGACCACGGCGAGGAGTTTGGCGAGCGCGGCTCCTGGGGCCACGCCCACACGCTCTACGCCGAGCAGCTCCACATCCCGCTGATCCTCTCGGGGCCGGGGGTGGGCAAGGGGGTGGTCTCCGACGAAGACGTGGGCAGCCAGGACATCGCGCCCACCATCGCCGCCTGGACGGGCATCGAGGGCCTCAACCCCGATGGCCGCGACCTCTCCCCCACCTGGAGCGGCGGCGCCCTCGGCCCGCGGCCCTTCCTGGGCGAGACCAGCCGCTTCACCACCAACCGGCTGTCGATCTACGATCAAGGCCTGCGGGTGGAGTGGGACCTGAAGAGCGGTGCCACCGAGCTCTTCGACGTAAAGGCCGATCCGGCCGAGCGCAGCGCCCTGGGGCCCGAGCGGGCGGCCGACCGCGACCGCTTGCTCTCCTTGGGCGAGACCTTGCTGGGGGCGCCCTGGGAGGCGACGGCGGCGGGCCGGGTGACCAGCAGCGGGGTGCTCGTCAAGAACGGGCGCCAGACCGCGCTCGATGTGGTGCCGGGCGACCGCTTCGCCGTGCTGCCCCTCGATGCCACGGTCACCTTTACGGCGGGGGGCGCCGAACAGGGGCCCTTTCAGGCGATGGGCGGCACCCTGCCCGGCGAAGGCGCAGGGCTCGCCTTTCGCGGCAAGGCCGGCGGCGACGCGGTCACCCACGACGAGGCCACGAAGAAGCTGCTCGAAGACATCGGCTACATTCAGCGCGAAGACGAAGACGAGGAGTAGGGCAGCGCGGCCTGGCGCAGGCTGCCTTCCAGCTCCAGCAGGGCGCGCTTGCGGTCGAGGCCGCCGGCATAGCCGGTGAGCGCGCCATCGGCGCCGATCACGCGGTGGCAGGGGATCAGCAGGGCGATCGGGTTGCTGCCATTGGCCCGGCCCACCGCGCGCAGGGCGCCGGGGTCGCCGAGTTGGACGGCGAGCTCGCGGTAGGTGCGGGTCTGTCCATAGGGGATGGCGCCCAGCGCCTCCCAGACGGTGCGCTGAAAGGGCGTGCCTTGGGGGGCCAGGGGCAGGTCGAAGCTGCGCCGCTGGCCGGCGAAGTAGGCGAGGAGCTGGCTGGCGGCGGCGTCGAGCAGCGGATTGTCGCCGAGCGCGGGGCCGTCGACAAAGGCGAGGCCGACGACGGCGCCAGCCTCGACGCGCAGGTGCAGGGGGCCCAAGGGCGAGGGCAGGGTGCGGCTCGGCATGGGGGCCTCAGGAGGACCGGCGGGCGACGACGATCCAGGCGCGGTTGAGGCCGCCCAGGACGGGGTGGGCGCGCAGGCGGGCCTCCATCGCCAGGGTCTCCTCGAAGGACAGCTCGCCGGCGGCAGTCTCGAAGGGCCCCGAAAAGGTGTAGTGGCTGGGCCGCAGCACCTCGATGGTGAAGGCGGGCTCGAGCAGGGCGCGGAGTTGGGCCTCGTCGAAGGTGCGCACCCAGCGGTCGCCGGTGACGTGAACGAGGCCGTCTTCGCGAAAGAGCTCGGGCAGCGAGCCCGGGGCGGCGTCGGCGGCCATCGCCCAGCCCCAGCGGGCCTCCACCGAGCAGAGCAGCAGGCCGCCGGGGCGAACGACGCGGGCGAGGTTGGCGACGACGCGGGGGGCGTCTTCGCAGTAGCAGAGCACCTCGGCGGCGACGGCGAGGTCGACCGGATCGAGGTCGGGCAGCGACTCGCCGGTGGTCCAGTGCAGGTCGAGGGCGCCCTGGCCGACGGCGCGGGCCATGGCGTAGGCGGCCTGCAGGCTGCGCAGGTCGGGGTCGACGAGCTCGACGGTGAGCCCCTCTTCGAGGAGCCACTGGCTCATCCGGCCCACGCCGCAGCCGAGATCAAGGGCCCGGCGGGGGGCCTCGGCCTGCAGGTAGGGGGCCCAGAGGTCGAGGTAGAGCGCCCGCTCGACCATCTTCACCTGGTGGGTGGGGCTCTCGGGGTCGAGGAAGTCCATCCAGTCGCGGTGCTCGTGCCACCAGCGCGTGGCGCCGACGAGGTTGTCGTGGCTGGGGTGCTGGGCGGGCTGGCCGTCGAAGAGGGCCTGCAGGCGCGGATCGCCGGGGGGAAGGGTGAAGCTGCCCCGGGGGAGCGCGGCGGCGGCGTAGGGTGGGCCGTCGGGCAGGGCGAGGGGGGCGCCGCCGGGGCGGCGGGCGTCGGCGAGGGCCATGGCGGGGCGGTCCGGGCAAAAAGAAAAGGCCACCCCGTCGCCGGGATGGCCCGCAAACGCTCCAGTTGCGCGCCTAGGCGGGCTTCTTGGGGCTGGGCTTGGGGCGGGGAGAAGGACGCCAGGAAGAGGAAACGCGCATGAGAGCCTCCGCGGGGGTACAGGGGCAGTCTGCCCCAGGGGAATTGGCCTGTCAAGCGCGGTGGGCTCGACGATCTGCGCCGTGTCGGCGCCTCGTTTCACGGCCGGTGTTTCATCGCGCTCGTCGCTGAAACATCCGGTGCAGGGCGCTCAGCCGCCGAAGAGGCCGATGGGCAGCTTGAGGTAGGCCCGGCCGTTGGACTCGGCGGGGGGCAGGGCGCCGGCCCGGATGTTGACCTGCAAGGACTGGAAGATCAGGTTCGGCGGGCGGAGCGAGCGATCGCGGGTGGTGCGAAAGCTCACAAAGGCGGCCCGCGGGGTGTCGGCGCGGAGCTGCAGGTTGTGGGCCTTGGACTCGCCGATGGTGGTCTCGGCCCGGGGCTCGCGGCCGCCGGGCTGGTAGTCGTGGCCCACGAAGACGCGGGTCTCGTCGGGGAGCTGGTAGAGCGCCTGCACGGAGTCGTAGAGGTCTTCGGCGCTGCCGCGGGGGAAGTCGCAGCGGCCGGTGCCGTAGTCGGGCATAAAGAGCGCGTCGCCGGTGAAGAGGGCGTCGCCGATCTGGTAGCTCATGCAGGCGGGCGTATGGCCGGGCGTGGGGTGGGCGTGGATGGTCAGCGAGCCCACGGTCCAGTCCTCGTGATCGGCGAGGAGCTTGTCGAAGTAGCCGGCGCCGCCGTTCTCCAAGGGGGTGTGGAAGACGCCGGCGAAGAGGGCCTGCACCTCGGCGATGCGGGCGCCGATGGCGATGGGCGCGCCGAGGCGCTCGCGCAGGCGGTGGCCGCCGGAGAGGTGATCGGCGTGGGCGTGGGTCTCCAGGATTCCGACCACGCGCAGGCCCAGCGCGTCGACGCGGGCGGTGACCTTGCCAAGACTCTCCTCGAAGATGCGCACCGAGAGCGGGTCGTAGTCGAGGACCGGGTCGATGATGACGGCGTCGCGGGTGGCGGCGTCCCAGACGAGGAAGGTCAGCGTCCAGGTGCGGGCGTCGAAGAAGTGTTCAACCTGCGGCTTCATGGGTCACTCCGTGTGGGTGTGCCCCATCCCCTGCAAGAGCCGGGCCAGCGCTAAAGGGGAGCGCCAGCTCAAGCGGCTGGGCGGACCGACACAAACCCGTGTGCCGGCTGCCCCAGGCTAAAAGCGGGCCCCCAGGCCAAAACGCACATGCAGGCCGCGGGCCTCCAGGTCGCCCACCAAAAGGCCCTCGTCCTCGGCGTCCACCCCCTCGGGGTCGCGAAAGCGCAGGCGGGCGGCGTGGGCGTAGCCGAGCTCCAGGTGGGCGCCGAGGGTGGCCGGGCCGGCGTGGAAGGGCAGCAGCTCCACCCCGCCGGCGAGGATGCCGCCCGGCGCCAGACCGCGCAGGCGCATCTCCACGGCGCTGTCGGCCTCGTCGATGTCGGAGTCGAGCTTGAGGATGCCGTAGAGCGCTTCGGCCTGCAGGGTGCCGTAGACCGACAGGCGCCGGGCGGGCTCCACATGCACCTTGGGACCGATGGCCAGTTGGGTGAGGTAGAGGGCCACGCCGCCCGTGTCGCTGGTCGACCAGTCCTCGGTGGCGCCGATGTAAGTAGAGCTGCCCACGCTGCCGTGGTGCAGGCTGCCCATCAGCGAGACGCGCTCGCTCAGCTCGTAGGCGCCGCGCACGCCGCGGGTGGCGAAGGCGGTGTCGTCGTCGTTGAGGGACTCGAAGGCATCATCGGCGCCGGTGATGCGGCCGACCTCAACCGACAGCTCATTGCCAAGAGAGCGCTCCATGCGGGGGGCGGCCTGGGCGCTGCTCAACAAAACAGAGAGGAGGAGAAACATGGGGGCTCCAATCAATCGTCAGCGCGACGGGGCAGGAGGGTCTCTTCGGGGAGGAGGCCGGCGACGGCAAAGCCGCTGATCTCGCTGAGCTTGCCGGTGGCGGGGTCGAGCAGGCTGATGAGCCCGAAGGCTTCGTCATGGGTGATGAAGAAGCGACCGTCTTCGAGGGCGCCGATGGCGATCGGCGGAGCGGAGAGGTCGAGGACCGTGGCCTCGCTGGGCTGGCTGAGGTCGACCGTGAGCAGGGTGTTGGTCTCGGCCATCAGCACCAGGGCGAAGTCAACGCCGTCGCGGGTGACCAGCTCCAGCCCGACCGGCTCGCTCTCCAGCACGAGGCTGACGGCGTCGTCGTCGAGGAGCTCGACCACGCCGAGGCCCCAGAGGGTGTCTTGCACGCCCTCCACGCCGGCCTGGCCCTCGCTGTTGGGGCGAAGCACGCCGACCCCGTAGGTGCCGCTGGGCGAGATGTCCATGTGATCGATCGGGTTCTCCATCACATACTCGGTGACCTCGCGGGTATCGAGGCTGAGCCGATAGACGTCGGTGTGAACAGAGGAGGTGTTGTAGAGCAGGGCAAAGCCCTCGCCCATCACCGCCTCGGTCACCGGCTCGTCCAAGGGGATGGCCTCGACGAGGTCGTAGGTGGCGTGGTCGAGCACGTCCACGCTGTTGGAGCCGCTGTAGAGGATCAGCGTCTCGTCAATGCCGAGAGACTCGTCTACGGCCAGGGCGAGGTCGCTCGGCACCTGGGGGAGGTCCTCGATGTCGATGAAGTATTGACTGAGGTTGAGCTCGTACAGCTCGGCCGAGTCGCGCACGCTGAGCAGCAGCCACTCGCCGTCGGGGGTGATGACGGCGTCTTCGGGGTAGACCTCGGCGTCGGCGTCGAGCGCGAGGGGGTACTCGACGATGATCTCGTTGGCTTCGAGGTCGGCGACCACCACCGTGGAGCGGGAGAGCACGATGGCGCGCTCATTGCCGGGCGTGAACAGGATCTGGTTGGGGGTGCTGCCGATCGAGATCGACTGGGTGTCGCCGCTGCTGAGGTTGATGAAGACCACCTCGGTGAGGTCGGCGATGCCCTCGATCTCCACGGCGCTGCCCTGGTAGTCGAGCCAGGCGACGGCGCTGGTGCCATCGGGGGTAAAGGAGACGGTGTTGAGGTGCGGGGCGATCGGCAGGGCGCGCTCGAGCTTGCCGTCTTTGACGATCTCCAGCTCGCGCACCCAGCTCAGATCGTCGAGGTTCTCCGCTTCACAGTCCTCCACCGTCTCGATCTTGCTGTCGGTGTTCTCGCAGCGGGGCCACTCGGCGAAGACCAGCACCTGCTCGCCATCGGGGGTGACGGTGAGGCTGGTGGGCTTTGCGCCGTCGAGGTCGACGGTGCGGTGCTCGCCCTTGGGGTTGATGTAGAGCAGCGCGCCGGCGCCGGGCATCATCAGGTAGAGACTGCCGTCGGCGGTGGCGACGACGTTGTTGGGGTCCCAGGGGTCGGTGGGCAGATCGACGTAGCCGCCGTCGGGCCAGCGATCAAAGGGGTTGCAAGCGGCGAGGAGCAGCAGGAGGGGCAAGGGGCGCATGGGGCTCTCCAATTTCCAAGTCGGGGCTAGTACTCAATCGCGGCGTTGAGCTCGAAGCCGGTCACCGTGGTGAGCTGCTCCAGGTCGAGGTCGTAGAAGCTGATGCGGCCGAGCTCGTGCTCCTGGCTCACATAGACGGTGTGCGACTCGGGCAGCACGCCGGTGTGCACGGGGGCGCTCTTCAGCTCGATGGCATCGTGCATCAGGCTGGCGTAGTGCAGCACGAGCAGCTCGGGCTGGCCCTCCATGATGAGGAAGCCGGCCTCACCGTCTTCGGTGTTGTCCCAGGCCTTGGGCTCACCGGCCAGCTTGAGCGTATTGGGGAAGAAGTCGGCGAGGCTGATCAGGGTGAGGGCGTACTGGTTGTAGAAGGGGGAGTCGCTGGCGACGTCGACGCCGTTGGCGCGGTCGTGGAAGATGAGCGCGGTGGCGCCGTCGGGGCTGACGCCGATGCTGGTGACCGGCTTTTCGAGGTTGCGCACCGAGATGGAGTCGGCGAAGTCGGCGACGGTGCGGTCCCAGACGGCGTAGCGGGACAGGCCGCTCTGGGTGCTGTAGAGCAGGCCCTTGCTGCCGTCGGGGCTCATCGTGACCGAGCCCAGGATCTCCTCGGCGGGCAGGCCGATCACCTTGGGGGCGAGGAAGGGGTCGGCCAGATCGTAGACCCACAGCTCGCTCGACCCGCGGGCGACGGCGACGGCCTCATCGCCCTCGGGGGTGACGTCGAGGTCGGTGGCGTTGTCGCCGACGGCCACGCGGCCCACCTCGAAGGTCTTCAGATCGACCACCACCAGCTCGGCGGTGCCGTACTGACGAATCATCGCGTACTGGCCATTGGGATCGATCAGCACCTCCTCGGCGGAGGGGGGATTGACGGTGTCCTCGGAGATGGCGACCGGCGTGCGGATGGGCTCCTCGCCGGTGAGATCGACCAGCACGACGTAGGCGTCGGAGACCACCACCGCGGTGCCGCCGTCGGGGGTGAACTGGATGCCCCGGGGGTTGAAGCCAACGACGGTGGGGAAGTGCTGCTTGTCGCCGAGGCGCACGAAGCTGACCTCATTGTAGGACTGGGTGCCGGCGGAGTCGGCGCTGCTGGCGTCGTCTTCTTTGGCGGCGTCGTGGAAGCAGGCGACCCACTTGCCGTCGGGCGACATCACCATGTTGTTGAAGTTCTCACGCACCTCGACATTGTCCACCGAGAGCGTGTCGGCGTCGATCACGCTGACTTCGTCGCTGCCCTGGTTGAAGACGGCCGCGGTGTTGTAGTCGGCGGTGGTGAGGGCCACCGCGGGGTTCACACCGACGCTGGCGGTGATGACGGCGAGGGAGGGCACCGAGATGCGCGTGACCGTGTTGAGGTCGGGGTTGGCCACGAAGACATAGGCGGTGGTGACGGCGGGCTCCAGCCCGAGGAAGCCGGCCTCGTCTTCCGAGCCGTAGCCATCGTCCACATCGGCGGTGTCGCTGGGGGCACCGGCGCCGCCATCGTCGCCGAAGTCCCCTTCCGCCATGGCGTAGTCGGCGCCGCCGCTGTCGGCGAGGCCGTACTCCGCTCCGCATCCCCCGAGGGCCAAGGTCCATCCAGCCGCGAAGGGCAACAACAGCGAGATCCGATTCATGATGCCTCCATGCCTGAACCATTAGCACAGGGCGTGCCAGACGCCGATGATACCCATCACCACGAGCGAATCGCCTGCACAGGGCCAGAACGAAGCCCCCGACCGGCGTTGAAGGGCGACATCGGTGTCGCTCGGCGCTCAGGTGCCCGCGAGGAGCAGGCCTACGAGCGTCTTTCCGTCGGTGATCCGGCCGTCGCGGGCCATGGCCAGGGCCTCGGCGAGGGGCAGGCGCACGGCGTGGAGCGCCTCGTCGGCCTCGGGGTGGCCATCGGTGGGGCGCAGATCGGTGGCGACGAAGATGTGGATGCGCTCGTCGGTGAAGCCGGGCGTGGTGTAGATCGTGGTGAGCAGGCGCAGCTCACCGGCGAGTTGGGCCTCTTCGGACAGCTCGCGGGCGGCGGCGGTGACGGGGGCCTCGCCCGGCTCAAGCACGCCGGCGGGCAGCTCATAGTGCCATCCGCCGCCGGCGTGGCGGTACTGGTAGACGAGGGTGACGCTGCCATCGTCGTGCAGAGGCACAACGGCGGCGGCGCCGGGGTGGCGGAGGATCTCCAGCTCGACCGTGTGCCCATTGGGCAGGGTCACGGTCTCCACGCCCAGGTTGACGATGCGGCCCTGGAAGACGGGCCGCCGGCTCACGGCATCATCTCGGGGAAGGTGACGTAGCCCTCAACCGTCAGCTCCGAGCCGTAGTACCACTCGGTGGCGTACTCATAGGTGACGGTGAAGCCGTCCCAGCCGGCGTTGTCATCCCACACCACCGCGTCGACCTCGCGGCCGGAGACCGAGAAGAACACGTAGGAGACGGCGTCACCGTCGAAGATGAGGCCGCGGTAGGAGGGGTCGCTCAGGCTCACCCACTCGCCGCAGGCGTTGCGGGCGTCGGGGCTGACCT
>Ga0164294_10004107_pt1 | contig 12792 bp, 10 predicted proteins | sample GEODES005metaG_FD_111479 | JGI IMG/M metagenome (GOLD analysis project Ga0164294, IMG submission 111479) | Oligotrophic lake water microbial communities from Sparkling Lake, Wisconsin, USA - GEODES005 metaG | ecosystem: Environmental > Aquatic > Freshwater > Lake | place: USA: Sparkling Lake... | reverse complement strand
CACCCTCAATGTCGTAAGTACCTCTTTTAAAATTCTCGTTGGCATCATCCCAACAAAATTCTCCCATTTCATCAGCAACAAAAATAATGGCTTTTGCACCTCGTCTCACCAATATATTTCCATATTTAACCATAATGTATCTGCTATACCTCCATGTGGGAAGCGATACATCCATATTAATACCTTTTGGTGACGCCATTAAGGCAACTACCTTATTTTTTACTGATATTGTATTTGTATCTAAAAGTGCTGGATTTCCAAGATATAGCACTGAATCATTAAAAGTTGCATTGGCCATTTGAGAGATGGCAATATCTTTCCATAAAGTAAGCTGCTGACCAGCTAATGTTACTGTAGTTTTTTCGTCTATTACATTACGTTCCATTGTAAAAAACTGAAAATAAGTGCCATCATCACCCATTGGAATAAGTCCTAATTTCCTGTATTTTTCTCCAATCCACATGGAAGCCTTTAACTCGTCCAAGGTTCCTGCAGATCGTCCACGAAAATGAGGATCTGCTAACGCGTATAAATCAGATTTTAGTTCGGCTTCTTTAATGGTAGATAATCCGGGTGCTAATATTTGACTTTGGGTTTGTGCATCAAGGGTTGAAATTGAGCATACAAGTAATAGAATTCCAATTAATTTATTTACCATAAAGAAGTATTGAAATAGCAATTTAATGAATAAATGATTAAAAGTCATACTATTAAAGTGCGTTAAATTTTTACGTTTATTGAGGTGTTTATAAAACACTAAAACCCATCATTTAAATGGGTTTTGTGCTGATATTTTAAAAATTTAAAACAAAAAATAATGGTAACCTATTGCTTTTCAGGATCCCAATCATCCGTGCGGAAACTGGATACCGGTAATCCTAACGTACTGAACAATTCGCCTACAACAAAGTCTTTGAAAGCATAGCGAACGGCCACAGGTGCAGCAACAGCAGGACTAACCAACGATACCTCATTTCTATTGATGACTGCTTTTGCAGGATAGAATTTTTTATTGGCGCCAGCCACTTCAAAATTGACCAATTCTTTACCAAAACTGGTTAAGCCGAGCGGAGCAAAATCGAAACTAATTTTTACCACGCTGCCGGTAATTTTCATTTCCTTCATTACAGGGCTTTGTGCCGGAATACCTTTTACATTGTAGGTATTTGCCAAAGCCAAATAAGCCAATCGATTTCCACCGGCTTCTTTATTTGCCGGGTGAATATTATCTTTTTCCCCAATATCCATAATACAAGCCATTCCGGTATTTTTTATGGCGGTAGATGCTTTCAATTGGGCTTCGCGCAAATAAGCAGAACTCAAGCCTGTTGCACCATAATCAAAAGGAGCGATTTGTACAAAATAGAAAGGGAAATCTCCGTTATTCCAAAGAGAACGCCAGTTTTCTATCAATCCCGGCATCAGCTTTTGGTAATATTTAGCCTCATTTCTGTTAGATTCACCTTGGTACCAAATGGCACCGCGCATGCCATAACCCACAATGGGGTTAATCATCGCGTTGAATAAAACAGTTGGTATTTGTGGAGATAAATTCTCTACTGGTTTTTTCTCAGGCATTTTTACCCAATCAAAGTTTTTAAACCCGGCTTCGCTGATCCATGGTTCAATGCGGGTTCCGCCCCAGCTGGTGTTGATTAATCCAATAGGCACGTTTAATGTCTTGTTTAGCATCAACCCAAAATAATAGGCTGTAGCACTAAACTCACCAACCGTTGCCGGTTCAGAAACTTCCCATTTCCCCGTAAAATCGTTTAATGGTTCAATACTGGTTTTTTTGACAACTGTAAACATACGGATGTTAGGGTTGTTACCATTGGCTATGGTATTTAACGCACCTAAAATAGGCTGACTTGCAAAGCCTTTCACTGGCATTTCCATATTTGATTGTCCGGAGCATACCCACACTTCACCAATCAATACGTTTTCTATGGTGATGGGCGTTCCGTCACTGATAACCACTTCATAAGGTCCGCCGGCAATGGGTGTAACCACTTTTAGTTTCCAACTGCCACCACTAGTTGATTTGGTTGAATAACTTTTACCGTTCCAGGAGGTTTTCACCTTCACCGTTGCATTGGCATTTGCCTTACCCCAAATCATGGCGTCAGTTTGCTGTTGCATCACCATATTGTTGCAAAAAATGGAAGGCAATTTGATTTCGGCAAATAAAGATGTGGTTGTAGCAAGTACAGCCAGTATAAATAATGAAAGTTTAGATGATAATTGTTGCATATACATTAGATTTTATAGTATTGTTCCCAACCCTTTCTTGGAGCCGATCCAACCAACAATTCATTGGCCAGTTTGTTATTGGTAATGGTTTTGGTTGTACGATCAAATTCCAATTTGCCATTGAGCTTTTGAGCCATAACACCCAAGGTAAATATTTGACTCAATGGTCCGGCAATATGGAAAGGTGAGCGTGTTTTTTCTTCGCCTTTACAAGCTTTTAAGAAGTTGGCATAGTGATTAGACGGGCTAACCGGCACTTCAGGAAGTTTGGAAGCCATATCTTTTGCTTTTTCTTCAGGAATGATAGATAGCGTACTACCGTGAGAACCTCCTTTAAATATAAGGTCTTTGCTGTAAATGATTTTTCCAGGATTCAATTTCATGGATTGAATTTTACCGTTACTAGCTGCCGGAATATTGGGATCCAAAGATGAAGAATTGCCATAACCTGCAGGTAATGGTGGAAGATTATTTACGCCATCATACCAAGTGATATCAACAGGTGGCATTGATCCACGAGCTGGGAAACGGAACAATATGGTAGAGGATTGAGGATAGAAGAATCCATTATGTCCTTCTGCTTTTTGCATACTCACCTCATAAGGCAATCCAAGATCTAGAAATTCATGGGCAGTATCAATGATGTGTGCACCCCAATCGCCTAGGGCACCTAAACCATAATCAAACCAAGAACGCCATTGACCATTAACAAAATCAACATTGTAATCATGTGGCTGTGTTGCCGCTTGCCAAATATCCCAATCCAATGTACCAGGAATAGGTTGTGCGGCAGGGAATTTTTTAATAGAGGTATCCCAACCGTGCCATCTACGAGCGGAGTTCATGTGGGCGGTGATTGCGGTAACATCTTTAATGATTCCGGCTTCTTTCCATGCCTTAAACTGAAAATAATTGGCTTCTGAGTGGCCTTGATTACCCATTTGTGTTACCAAATTGGGGTGTTTCTTGGCGGCTTTCATCATCAATGCCACTTCGTTAAAGGTGCGTGCCATTGGTTTTTCTACAAATACGTGTTTGCCCAATCCTAGCGCCATCATCGTAATAGGAAAGTGAGAAAAATCTGGTACACCAACAGAAACGGCTTCTATTTGGTTGCCCATTTTATCAAACATCTGTCTGAAATCTTGAAAACGAGGGATATTGGGAAATTTTTCTATTACTTTCAATGTTTGCGGCGCCCCCATATCTACATCGCACAATGCAACGATATTTGCCAAGCCGGTATTGTATAATGACATTACATCAGAACCACCCTGGTTACCAATTCCGATACAGGCAAGATTAACCTTTTCCCCTGCACGAAGCGTTTTACCTAGTGGGGAAGATTGTGCTGAAGAGGAGGTCCAAATAGCTGGAAAAGCAGTAGAAGCTGATAAAAGTACCGTGTTTTTTAAAAAAGAACGGCGAGAATTGTTGTTGGAATTCATCCTTTAGACAAGTTAAATCGTTATTAAAAATATAGTTGTAGCCAACGGAGCCTTTTTGCAAGTCTAATATAGTAAAATTTTTTAATAACTTATGTCGGAAAAACAATAGAATTACACATCGTTCAAACATTATATAGTAATTGATCGTTTCAATAGGACTACAGACTATAATTATATACTTTTACCACATGGCATTAAGCAATTTTGAAAGAATGATAGCATTGGCAGATGAAGTGTTTTCATCTAGAACCGATGATAGCCAACTGGCTATTGATGAAGAAGTGATGCAGCGCTTACAAAATATCCATCCTGCCACCATCAATGAATACGACGACGGAAATGGTCCGGTAGTTTGGATTTTATTGATTCCGACAACCTTACAATTGATGGATCAATTTTTAGACAAGAAGATTTCGGAGAAAGAATTGTTTGAACAAACGCCGCTTAATGTTCCATATGAAGCTATCTATTTATGCTCTGCCATGGTTTTGGAAGAATACAGAAAACAAGGTCTTGCCATGCAAGTAGGATTAGAGGCCATCGAAGCCATTCGAATTGATAATGATATCAAAGCCTTATTTGTATGGCCGTTTACAGATGCGGGCAATGCATTGGCAGAAAAAATTTCATCTATTACGCTGATGCCATTGTTTGTAAGGTAAATGATGAAAGCGAAAGATAAAATTATATCGAATGCTTACATTCAAATTACGCATTAGAGATATTGAAAGTTGTTCTTTAATAGCCCCAAGCTTTAGCTGGGGGTTTAAGATTATTTTTGAAATGGCTTTAGCCACATCATTTACTTTTTTACTTTTGGCGTAATCTAGGTTAAATTCAATGGGTTGATATCGAGACTTACTTTTCAATCGACTCACCAAAAGTGAGGAGATTATTGTCTGGATCCAACAAAGAGAATTCCTTTATGCCCCAGGGTTTTTTCTGCAAATGCCCGGCAGGATGAATAGCAATATTTTTATCTAAGAATGATTGGTATAATGCATCAATATCGTTTGTACGAATGTACACTTGACCATAATTTTCTAATGGATCAATCGTTTTAAATTCAAAAAAATGTAGTTCAATATTGTCTTTTTGCAACATCAGATAGGCGTCAAAGTTGGCACTTCCAATTGCTTGAAAACCCAATTTGTTGATATAATACTGCTGCGTGATTGCCTTGTTTCGCATGGGTAATTTAGGATGGATGTTTGTAAGCATTGTATTTTTGATTTACTTCTTTGTTGATTAAGGTAGATTGAAGATGGTTATTGAAGAATAAATTCTATAGAAGGTGCATTTTGTGTTGTGGAATAAACATCTGCCGGCATTCGATAAAATTGTAAACAGTTGAATTTATCGTAGGTTTTTGTGAGAGCCATCGCAGCTGGGCATTTTTTTTGATAGTCCGCAGGTACAGTCGTGCAAGCCCTTTCCATTAATAATTTGTTGTATGTAATTTTCAACCCTGGATGTTCTCGTTTTGGATTGTTTGGGGGCAGAAAAATAAAGGTTATAGGCACGTTGTCTTCCGGGCGTTAATGCCTCGAAAGCTTTTTTAAATGAGGGCATTTCATCCAATTTAATCTGTAATTCTTCTGTAAAGTTGATATCCCCCAACTTAATCGATTGCACTTTCAAACCGGCTTTTTCCACTTCAATAGCCTCATAGATATAGGCTTTTAGTATGGGTAGTAGCGCAATTATTTCCGTTACATCCGTAAATCGAATCTGACGGCTAGATTGTACATTTTCCGTTTGTTGAATTAATAGATCATTGGCATCTTGTAACAAAGCACCTTTGAAAAACATTAATCCACAGTATTCTTTAAAGCCATGAATGATTACAATATTGGATTGTTGAAATGTGTAACAAGGATTTTTCCATTTTATTTCTTCTGTAAGTCCACAATCAAGGACAATTGTTCTCAATAGCGCCATTTCCTTCTGCCACTTTTGTGCTTTATTATAATAGATATCAACTAATGGATTCATTACTGTTCATTTAAAGTTCTTTCGGAGTATTTTGGAGTAGTTGAGTTAGATTATTTATAAATTACCCTTCCGTTTAATAGGATGCAATATTTGTATTGCACACATAAAAGTAATCATCTCGTTCAATTTAATTCAATTTTATTGGGATAAAATGCATCTCAACTAAAATACATAGGGAAACAATTATTGAACCCCGCTTATGCAAAAGCACTAAAAATCTACAAAAGCTTAATCCTGTTTAATGAAGCATTTCATTCTAACCTTTAATTTGATTGAATTCATTGTGGATTGAGGATGTATATATGAACAAAGCGTGGTTGGGAGCAATGCATAGAAAATATAATGGAAATGCCGCCTCAACATACCGAATTTGTTTCCCCCGCCTACTTGCCGTACATTGAAGAAAATTTACTTGTAATGCGTATTGTATGTGTACTAGGTTTTTGTATAATTTCTTTGGTATCATCTGCCCAAACGTATCTTCCACCTGTTTTTACCGATGAGCCAAGGCTTGAATTGCTTCAAAAGGCTTTTCCTTATTTGGATAGTACCTTAATTCCACTTATCCAAAGTAAAAATATACCGGGAATGGCTTTTGGCATCATCGCCAATGGCAAATTGATTTACACCAAATATTATGGAAAGTCAAATATAGAAAAGAATATCCCCGTAGGAAAAAACACCGCATTTAGAATTGCGTCTATGACGAAAAGTGCTACAGCAATGGCCATTCTTCAATTGCGTGATGCTGGTAAAATTAATCTAGACGCCCCTGTTGCCAAATATATCCCAGAAATGAAATTGCTGAAACCAATAACAACGGATGCCCCTCCAATTACAGTGAGGGATTTGCTTACTCACCGTGCAGGTTTCCCAGAAGATAATCCTTACGGCGATCGACAGCTGGGTGATTCGGAAAAAGAATTGTCGCAACAACTTTCAGCACAAATCAGTTTGTCTAATGCCCCGGGTATTGCTTATGAATATAGCAATTTGGGTTTTGCCATGTTGGGTAGAATCATCTCAAATATTACCAAACAACCTTACCAACGATACATATCCGAACATATCTTTAAACCATTGGGTATGGCACATACCTATTGGGATTATACAAAAGTAGCTGAGGCGGATCTTGCGTATGGCTATCGTTGGATCAACAACAGTTGGGAGAAACAGCCATTAGAAAATGATGGTTCTTGGGGTGCAATGGGTGGATTAATTACTACTTTGGAAGATTATACGCTATATGTAAACGCACATTTACAAGCTTGGCCAGTGCGCAACGGTACTGAATTATTACCATTGAAACGCAGTTCAATTAGGGAAATGCACCAGCCTTGGAATTTCGGATCCCTCAATACGCAATATCAATTTCCATCTGGAAAAAAAACGACACTTTTTGGTGCTTATGGATATGGACTTAGGGTAGAACGCGACGGATTTAACCGACTCTATGTTGGCCATTCTGGCGGATTACCCGGATTTGGTAGCAATTGGCGCATCCTTCCTGAATATGGGATTGGAATTATCATTTTCGCAAACAGTACCTATGCCCCGGTGAGTAGTTTAACAATTCCTATTTTGGATTCTGTGTTAATGCTTTCAGGAATAAAACCTCGACAATTACCAGCATCGGCAATTTTACAACAACGGCAAAAGGAATTGATGACCTTTCTACCCAATTGGAAAAAGGGTTTAACTTCCCCCATTTTTGCAGAAAATTTCTTTGATGACAATCCACTTGATCTTTTACAAGCAAATACCAACAACCGATTTGATAAAATAGGTAAGATTGTTGCAGTGAGCGATGTCGTTCCAGAAAATCAATTACGCGGAAGTTTCTATATTTCCGGCGAAAAAAACCGTGTCAAAGTGTATTTCACCTTAACTCCAGAAAAAAATCCATTGATTCAACAGTTAACGATTGAGTAATGAGGGAAAGTCGAAAGTCGGAAGTCGGAAGTCAAGAGTCGGATGTGGAAATTACAAGCCCCCCAATTCCTGATTCCTAATTCCTAATTCTAAATTATTATTCACCATTTCAACAACTGCTGCATACAATCTGCTAATCTTGATTTTGCAAGAAACTGTTGTTCAAGCTCAATGCTGAAGGGTATGGGCGTATCCAAGGAGGCGCAACGCATTACGGGTGCGTCTAATAATGTAAAGCAATGTTCGCCAATCCAAGCGGCAATTTCCCCGCCGATGCCGCCAATTAAAGTGTCTTCGTGTAAAATCAATACCTTGCCGGTGCGTTGAACGGAACTGCGTATGGCCTCATAATCTAAAGGCAATAGGGTTCTTAAATCGAGAATATCAATGGAAATGGCTGGATGTTCTTTAGCAAAATGTTCGGCCCATATTACGCCACTGCCGTAGGTGATGATGCTGACATCTTTGCCAATTGTTACTTGACGGGCTTTACCGATTTCTACCGCATAATATTCTGTGGGAACCAATCCTGAAAGGCTTCTGTATAATGCCTTATGTTCAAAAAACAACACGGGATTGGGATCATTGAAGGCGGCAATCAACAAGCCTTTGGCATCAAATGGAGTGGATGGATACACCACTTTTAAACCGGGTGTATGCACAAACCAAGCCTCGTTGCTTTGCGAATGGAAGGGCCCAGCCCCTACGCCGGCACCCGTAGGCATACGGATAACTACATCCGCATTGGCACCCCAACGATAATGAATCTTTGCAAGATTATTGATGATTTGATTGAAACCCACCGTAACAAAATCGGCAAACTGCATTTCCATCATGCTTTTAAATCCTTCAAGACTTAACCCCAACGCAGCACCAATAATCGCACTTTCACATAAAGGCGTATTTCGGACCCGTTTTTTGCCATATTTTGCCAATAAACCTTCGGTAACTTTAAAGGCGCCACCATATTCTGCAATATCTTGCCCCATTAATACCAAATTGGGCAAATGCTCCATAGATTGGTTTAATCCTTCCGAAATGGCATCTACAAACCGCATTTCTTTTGCTTCGGTATGAGGAGGAATAGTATGTTGATCTAAAAACGGTAATGTAGGGGGTAAAATAACCGGTGCGTAAACGTCGGCAATTTCTTCATTGATATTGGGAACCAAGGGGGGAACATCAAATCCTATCGCCAATTCATGTTCAATATATTGTTTGATGTCTTCTTTGATTTGGATAACAGCAGATTTAGATAAGATATCTTTCCGAAGAAGATAGTCTTCATAATTGGCCAACGGATCTTTTTCTGCCCACTCTTCAAAGAGCGACTTAGGCACATATTTGGTGCCGCTGGATTCTTCGTGGCCACGCATCCGGAAGGTCATACACTCAATAAGGTAGGGTTTTGAATGTTTAAGACAATATTCTCTAACCCCTTTCACAGTATCATAAACGGTGAGCAAATTGTTGCCGTCAATTTGGATAGATTCCATTCCATACCCTATGGCTTTATCTGCCAAATGTTTTGCTTTATATTGTTCGTTGGTGGGGGTGCTTAACCCATAACCATTGTTTTCAATGATAAATATTACCGGAAGATTCCACACTGCCGCCACATTTAAGGCTTCATGAAAATCACCTTCGGAAGTGCCCCCATCGCCTGAAAAAGCCAATGCCACTTTGTTTTCTTGTTTCAATTGTGCCGCTAAAGCCAATCCATCTGCTATAGACAACTGCGGACCAAGGTGCGAAATCATACCACAAATATGATGCGCCTCCGACCCAAAATGAAAACTCCGCTCTCTACCTTTACTGTAGCCCTCTTTTCTACCTTGCCACTGCAAAAACATGGTAGACAATGGCATATTCCGCGTGGTGAATACTCCAAGATTTCTATGTAAGGGCAAAATCCATTCATCGCTTTCTAACGCCAATGTGGCACCCACCGAAATAGCTTCCTGACCAATACCACTGAACCATTTTGCAATCTTTCCCTGTCGAAGCAACAAAAGCATTTTTTCTTCTATTAGCCTTGGCAATAAAAGCGACTTGTAAAACTCTATCAGTTGCTGGTTGGTCAGCTGCCTTCGGTTAAATTGCATGGTACATTGTACGTTTAGTGATGAAAATACATTCCTAGAAACGATAGATCAAAAAACACATTGTTATACCCTCCACATTAAATTACAACCAATTCATAAAAGTCATCGGGGTTGAGGTATTTCTCTGCCATTTCTTGGATATCGGTTGCTGTGATGTCTTTTATTGTTTGAATAGATGCATCAAAATAAGAACCAGTTAAATCGTTGAGGATGATATTTTTCCATCTGCCTATGATTTGGAATGGTCCATCTAGATCGCCCAAAACAGATCCAATGAGGTAATTTTTCACCAATAGCAGTTCATCGGCATCCACGGGTTCTTCCCTTAACACTTGCATTTCGTGGTACACTTCTTTAATGGTAGCTTCAGCCACGTCTATACCGGCTTCAGTAGAAACAATCCAAGCAGATGCGGAAAGGTGATTTTGGAAAAAACTATGGATTCCGTATGTATAACCCTTATCTTCTCTGATGTTTGACATCAACCTAGAGCCAAAAAATCCACCATAGATGGTATTTAAGACTTGTGCTTTAGTAAAATCGGGGTGTAGGCGATTGATAGAAGGACGTGCAATTCTGATAGCAGCTTGCACACCGCTAGGATCGTTTACAATATGGTATTTTTTTTGTGTAGCCTGAAGCACCGGGTGTTCAATGGCAACGGAAGTACGAGGGTGAATAGGCAATTTGCCGAAGTTATCGTTCAGTTGTTGAAAAATATCAGTGGGTAATTTGCCTGCTACAAACATGATGCATCTTCCTTGTGCATAATATTGGTGGTGAAATTGCTTGATAGCATTGATGTCGAGGGCATTATATGTTTCGGCGGTAGCATACTTTCCGTAAGGATGCTTTATGCCATAGAGGTATTCGTCAATCAATCTGTTGGCAACAAAATCACATTTCAAGAGGTTTACCTCAAGCCTTTGCTTCATGTTTTGTTGATAGATTTCTAACTCTTGTGTAGGGAAAGACGCATCCATGATGATTTCGGCAACAACCGGCAACAGTTCGGACAAGTGCTTGTTGAGGGTATGTAAACTGATGGTTGCCGTTTCATTGTAACAGCTGCGGTTTAAGTAAGCACCGTAATAATCAAAATGATCGTTGATTTCAAAAGCCGATTTGGTGGAAGTACCGTTTTTTAAGAGATGATTGGTAGCGGCGGCAATACCATTTTGCTCTTCGTACCAGTTTCCCGAAAAGAATACCCATTCCAATTGCAATAAATCTTCCGGACCGGCATCGATGGTATATACTTCTACACCATTGTCCAATACCATTTTTTGGTAGGGTTTTAGGTGTAAATCAAATTCAATGGCATCTTTTATATGGGGTGCTTTGGTTCTATCTAGTGTATTGACTGTATTAATTATGTTCATGTTGTTGTTGGGTTGCCAAATAATAAAGGGTTGTGCTGTTGTGTTCTTCAAACAAGTTTTTACATTCTTGAAGCACTTCATCTACAGTAACCTCCTGGTATTTTTGGAGTTCCGAGTTCATCATTGTTGGGTCGCCAATAAGGGCATAAAACGCCAAGCTGTTGGCACGATTCATTATACCCATATCTTCAAAAGCCATTAAGCTTTCGGTTTTATTTTTGACTTTCTGCAATTCTTTTTCTTCCACTTTTGTATTGCGTAAGCCGTCCAACACCTTTTCTACAGCAGCTTCTGCGGCTTCTGGGGTGATGCCTTTTACCAATTTCCCTTCGATAGTTAATAAGCCACGGTCGAGACTTCCGTAATGGTAACAGTCGATGTTGCTGAAAAGCTGTTGTTCCTTTACCAAGGTTTGATACAAACGAGACGATGCACCTCCGCCCAAAATATCCACGATTAAGTCGATAGCATAATAGGCTTTATCAATTCTGGCGGGCATGTGCCAGCATTTGTAAAAAGCGTCGAGCGGTACTTCTGCCTTTACCGTTTTGCGTCTAGCTTCGGTTTGTGCGGGTTCTTGGGGAACGTTCCGCATGTATTTCTCCCCTGCGGGGATAGGTCCGAACCATTTTTCGGTGAGTTCCTTTATGTAATCCGTTTCCACATTGCCCGCTACCACCATAATGGCGTTGCTAGGGTTATAATGTTTAGCAAAGAAGTTTTTAACATCCTGCAATTGGGCATTTTCTATATGGGCAAGGTTTTTGCCAATCGTCATCCAACGGTAAGGGTGTGTGGTGTAAGCCAATTCGCGAAGGATATGCCATACATCACCGTAAGGTTTATTGAGGTAATGTTCTTTAAACTCTTCAGTTACTACTTTGCGTTGTACATCAAGGCTTTTTTCGCTGAAAGCGAGGCTCAACATACGGTCACTTTCCAACCAGAAAGCGGTTTCAAGGTTTTCGGTAGGTAGTTGGCAATAATAATTAGTAAGGTCGTTGGTAGTATAAGCGTTGTTTTCGCCACCGGCAAGTTGAAGGGGTTCGTCGTAATCAGGAATATTAACCGAACCGCCGAACATGAGGTGTTCAAAAAGATGTGCAAACCCTGTTTGGTTAGGGTCTTCATCTCTAGCACCTACATCGTACATAATATTGAGCACTGCCATCGGTGTACTGGTATCTTTGTGCACTAAAACCCTCAAGCCGTTGGCCAATTGAAAGCGATCAAAGTGAATCATTCGGCAAAGATACCACGTTAAACTGAAATCCAAAATGAGGAAAGTAATCGTTTGGAATTATTTATTTGATTATAGGGTAATTAGTAAATGTTACTCTTTTATTCTAATAGTGAACATCCGTTGGGATGTATAGAACTAAAGGGAAATGCATTTATCTAATGGAAATAAATAATCCCAAATTTCAATTTATGGCGATGTCTAAAGAATTTGATTTGCTAACTTGAACATTCACGAGCAAAAAGAAACGCCTAAAAACAATGGAATGAAAATAATTGATAATCAAGGTGTTATAATTTAGTTAGATGGAATTACAATTTATGACGCTGCCTGCAGCATTTGTTTTGCTAACTTGAGCATTCACGAGCAAAAATGAATAGCCTAGTAATAATGGGTTGAAAATAATTGATAGTAAAGGTGTTATGATTTAGTTAGAT
>Ga0164294_10004105_pt1 | contig 12795 bp, 15 predicted proteins | sample GEODES005metaG_FD_111479 | JGI IMG/M metagenome (GOLD analysis project Ga0164294, IMG submission 111479) | Oligotrophic lake water microbial communities from Sparkling Lake, Wisconsin, USA - GEODES005 metaG | ecosystem: Environmental > Aquatic > Freshwater > Lake | place: USA: Sparkling Lake... | reverse complement strand
GAGTCTGTTGGCGACCGTTCTTTGGGGCGGTGTTGCAGCCATTCCTTTCTACATTGTGTTGGTGTTTGTTCTGCAGTTTTTTCGCGATCCCCCGCGTCCTGTGCCAGAGCTTGCTAACGCAGTGCTATCGCCAGCTGATGGCCGTATTGTCAAGATTGAAAAAGTACGTGACCCCTATGCTGACCGAGACGCTTTGCTTATCAGCGTGTTCATGAATGTTTTCAATGTCCACAGCAACCGGGCCAGTGTTGATGGTGTGGTTCGTGCTGTTCAATATTTCCCTGGTCTGTTTGTCAACGCTGATCTCGACAAAGCATCATTGGAGAATGAGCGCAATGCGGTTGTGATTGACGCCACCGTCAATGGGCAACAGCATGTCGTTACCTTGGTTCAGGTTGCCGGATTGATTGCCAGACGCATTCTTTGCTATGTGCATCCCGCAGATGTACTGGCCAAAGGTGAACGCTATGGCTTCATTCGCTTTGGCTCTCGTGTAGATGTGTATTTGCCTCTGAGCGCCATTCCCAAGGTGGCGCCTGGTGACAAAGTCAGTGCCACCACCACCGTGCTAGCAACTCTTTAATCGCATTGCCATGGACGACACCGAAGAGCAACTCGAACAACCTCGCAGTCGCTTGCGAAAGGGCATTTATGTATTGCCCAATCTCTTCACGTTGGCTGCTTTATTTGGTGGGTTCTATGCCATCGTGATGGCCATGAACAACCACTTTGAGGCGTCTGCTATTGCTATTTTTTGTTCAATCGTGTTGGACAGCCTAGACGGTCGGGTTGCGCGTATGACCAATACCCAAACTGAATTTGGTGCGCAAATGGACTCCTTGGCAGATATGGTGTCCTTTGGCGCTGCGCCTGCCCTCATCACCTATGAGTGGGCTTTGAAAGACTTGGGCCGTTGGGGTTGGTTTGCTGCTTTTGTCTACTGTGCCTGTGCTGCGTTGCGCTTGGCTCGCTTCAATGTGAACACCACGGCGGTGGATAAGCGGTTCTTCCAAGGCTTGCCTTCTCCAGCGGCTGCGGCCTTGGTGCTTGGTTTTATTTGGCTCATGACAGATCTGGGTTTTGCACCTTTAGATAACCGTTGGCTTATGTTTGCAGTGTGTCTTTATGCTGGTTTAACCATGGTCAGCAATGTTCCGTTTTACAGTTTCAAAGATTTCCAGATGCGCAAAAGCGTGCCTTTTGCAGTCATCGTTTCCATCGCGCTGGTCATCGCACTCATCAATATCCATCCCCCAACTGTGCTTTTCAGTCTGTTTCTTTTCTATGGCGTGAGCGGTTATGTCGTTTATGCATGGCGAAAGTACAAAGGCCTGCCCACCAGTGTCATCAGTACCTCGACAGACGAGGAAGATGAAAAAGGCTTGCACTGAGCAGTCAATCCCTGGCTATGTTTTTTCCCATAAGCCTGTGATACATTTCTCTTATGAATATTGCACTTCTACTACTGCTTCAAAGCTTTCACGGGCTGGATCAGTAGCGTTTGCGCAATTTTCCCCAAGGCCCGTTTGCTTACCGCATCGGGCCTTTTGCATTGGGGCTGACCGGTTTGCATCGGAAGATTGAATTTTCAGGAGCTTAAAAATGGCTGATAAATTGATTATTTTTGACACCACTTTGCGTGATGGTGAGCAGTCTCCCGGCGCATCCATGACTCGCGATGAGAAATTGCGAATCGCCAGGCAACTTGAACGCTTGCGAGTCGATGTGATCGAAGCGGGCTTTGCCGCTAGCTCTGATGGCGATTTTGAAGCTGTTAAGGCTATTGCCAACGCCATCACCGAGTCCACAGTTTGCTCATTGTCACGCGCTAACGACAGAGACATTTCACGTGCTGCCGAGGCGCTGAAAGGCGCGAAACAGTCGCGTATTCATACCTTCATTGCCACCTCTGCCTTGCATATGGAAAAGAAGCTTCGCATGACGTCAGACCAAGTGTTTGAGCAAGCCAAGCAATCTGTTCGTTTTGCCCGCAACTTGGTAGCTGATGTGGAGTTCAGTCCAGAAGACGGCTACCGAAGCGATATGGATTTTTTATGTCGCATTTTGGAAGCAGTTATTGCTGAGGGCGCAACCACCATCAATGTGCCAGATACCGTGGGCTATGCCGTACCCGAGCTGTACGGTATTTTTATCAAGACATTAAGAGAGCGCATACCGAACTCCGACAAAGCCATTTGGTCGGTTCACTGCCACAACGACTTGGGAATGGCTGTTGCCAATTCCTTAGCCGGTGTACAAATTGGCGGGGCTAGGCAGGTCGAGTGCACCATCAATGGTTTGGGGGAGCGGGCAGGCAATTGCTCTTTGGAAGAAATTGTCATGGCGGTTAAAACCCGCAAAGACTATTTTGGGCTTGAGCTTGGCATAGACACCAAACATATTTTGGCGGCCAGTCGCATGGTCAGTCAGACCACAGGTTTCGTGGTTCAACCCAACAAAGCAGTGGTGGGCGCCAATGCCTTTGCCCATGCTTCCGGCATTCACCAAGATGGTGTTTTGAAAGCGCGTGACACCTACGAAATCATGCGGGCTGAGGATGTGGGCTGGGGTTCCAACAAGATCGTATTGGGCAAACTCAGTGGTCGCAATGCTTTCAAACAACGCTTGCATGACTTGGGCGTTGAACTCGATAGCGAAGCCGAAACCAATGCCGCTTTTGGTCGTTTCAAAGAATTGGCTGATCGGAAAAGCGATATCTTTGACGAAGATATCTTGGCCTTGGTCAGCGAAGAAAGTATTTCGCATGACAACGACGTGTTTTCCTTTGTGAAGTTGTCGCAACACAGTGAAACCGGGGAGATGCCTTTTGCCTCTATCGTCATCACCGACAAAGGCAAAGAAATTGCGTGTGAAGCGCATGGCAACGGCCCAGTTGATGCCTCCTTGAAAGCCATTGAAAAGCATGTGCAAAGCGGCGCTGAGATGGTGCTCTATTCGGTCAACGCCATCAGTGGCTCTACGGAAAGCCAGGGTGAAGTCACTGTGAGGCTTCAAAACAACGGACGCATTGTCAACGGGGTAGGAGCCGACCCTGATATCGTGGTTGCCTCCGCAAAAGCATACTTAAGTGCTTTGAATAAATTACAGAGTAAATCAGAACGCGTAGCAGCGCAAGGCTAATTCAGGCAGTTGTTTTTGTCATATTGGTAGGATGTGGTCAGTCGGTTACCTGAAAAAATACACGCAAGTCTTTGATCTTGCGTGTATTTTTAAATCCCACTACACTAGTTCACAAAAGCCATTCACGGCTTTCATCGGGACACCATGTTGAAAAGTATGAACTCACGTTTTTTTGTTGCGCTTTGCGTTGCGGCCTTATTGGCTTGGGCACCTTCTTCACAAGCAGGAACTGCCAAGAAAAAAGGAAAAGCCAAATCGGTTGCAGTTGCCAAGAAAAAGGTGAAAGCCAAATCGGTTGCAGTTGCCAAGAAAAAAGTGCGTGTTTACAAGGCTATTCCTCCGCGCCCTTCATTTGGCAAACTGGCTGGCTTGCACTCCGCCAGTGACGATCAAATTATCTTGAAATCAAGCGTCGCCTATGTGATCGACCAAGATACGCAGGAAGTCTTGCTTAGCAAAAATGGCCAAGCCGTTTTGCCTATTGCCTCCATCACCAAACTGATGACGGCTTTGGTTGTGCGCGAAGCCAATCTCGATATGGACGAGTCCATCACTATTTCGGTAGATGATGTCGATACCGAAAAGGGCAGCGGTTCACGTTTGCGCCCTGGCACGACCTTGACCCGTGGTGAGTTGTTGCATTTGGCGCTGATGTCGAGCGAAAACCGCGCTGCCCATGCCTTGGGACGCACTTACCCCGCTGGCTTGGATGCCTTCATTAATCAAATGAATGCCAAGGCTGCGCAACTGGGAATGCGTGACACTCGCTATGCTGAGCCCACGGGCTTGTCAAGCCGCAATCAATCAAGCGCCAAAGACTTGGCTACCTTGGTGGCCTTTGCGGCGAATGATCCCACCCTGCGGGAGTTGTCAACCTCTAACGGTTTCCAAGTCGAAGTAGGTCATAAAACTCTGAAATACCGCTCTACCAATCGCTTGGTCTCCAATCCCAATTGGGATATTGACTTGCAAAAAACTGGCTATATTTCTGAGGCAGGTCAGTGCTTGGTGATGCAAGCCAAGGTGGCGGGTCGTAAATTAATCATGGTCTTTTTAGACTCTGCTGGCAAGTTCAGCCGTACCGCAGATGCAGAGCGCGTTCGGCGTTGGGTAGAGACCCGCCAGCCGCTTGCTTCTTAAGGCTGGGTGGGATGACCCAGTTGCAGTGAAATTTGCTGGGCGGTGTCCTGTAATTTAGGTAACCACGATTCATCCAGCCGGTCTGCAGGCGCAGAAATCGACAAACCGGCAATCAACTTGCCTTGGTCATCGTAAATACCGGCGGCCATACACCTGACGCCCAATTCAAGCTCTTCGTTATCACTGGCCACGCCTGACTGGCGAGATTTGGCAATCTCTTTTTCCAGCAAAGCCAATTGTGTGATGCTGTTGCGCGTGTGCCCAGGCAAGCCAGTTCGGTTGGCATAGGCCCGAACTCGCACGTTGTCGTCAGCGGCTAAAAACAATTTACCTACCGAGGTCAAGTGAAGGGGTGCTCTACCCCCAATGGCACGCACCACTTGCATTCCTGAGCGCTCGCTGTAGGCGCGCTCTATATAGACGATCTCGTCACCCTGACGAACACTGAGGTTCACCGGTTGTTGGGTGAGTTGATGTAAATCTTGCATGGGTTCTAGCGCCACATCTCTGACATTGAGACGCGCTTTGACACAGTTGCCTAACTCCAGCAAACGCATTCCCAGTCGGTAGTGCCCTGACTCGGGTCGGTCGACATAGCGTCCCAGCACCAAATCATTCAATATGCGATGCGTTGTGGACGGGTGCAAGCCCGTTTTTTCGCTTATTTCCTTGAGCGTTGCCGAGCCTTCCTTGAGCGCCAATACGTCTATGAGGGCGAACATGCGTTCTAAAACCTGAATGGAGGGAGAAGGGGGATGGCCTGCTGTTACTTTTCGCATGGCGATATCTTACAAGAGCGGTTTCAGAGGTCTTCCCACTCACCTTCAATCAGGACTTGGTGGGGGCCAAACTGGGCTTTGTAGTTCATCTTGGTACTTTGGCTGATCCAGTAGCCTAAATACACATAAGGCAGGCCTAACTCGCGGGCTTGTTCAATTTGCCACAGAATGCAATAGGTTCCCAAGCCTTTGGCGGCCAAGGGGTCATAAAAGGTGTAAACCGCAGAGAGTCCGTCGTTGAGGACATCCAGAATAGACACCATGCGCAAGACACCATCGGGCGACTCAGCGTCGGGGCTTCGAAACTCCACCAAGCGGGAATTGACTCTGCTTTGTAATAAAAACTGCGTGTACTGTTCTACGCTGTCTTGGTCCATGCCGCCACCTGCATGGCGGCCATTTTGGTAGGCGAGGTACAGCTGGTAATGCTCGGGGGCATAAACCAGTTTCGAAATTCGCGACTGCAAATCCTCGTGCTGCTTGAGAGCTCTGCGCTGACTGCGCGTAGGCTTGAAATCATTGACCTTGACGCGCAAAGGCACACAGGCCCGGCAACCATCGCAATAGGGTCGGTAGGTGAACATGCCGCTTCGGCGAAAGCCTTTGGCGACCAATTCAGAGTAAGTGTCGTTATGGATCAGGTGGCTGGGGGTGGCGACTTGCGATCTGGCCTGTCGATCGGGTAAGTAGCTGCAAGGGTAGGGCGCTGTTGCATAAAACTGCAACGATTGAAGCGGCAAATCCTTGAGGTGGGTCACGGCGAAGCGGTAGGAGTTGAAAGTTCAGACCAGTATAAAGGGTCGAAATGCCAATGCAATGGTGGGAGCGCTTGAGCAAGCAGGACATGGTGAAGGAACTCACTTCTGGGTACCTCGCCACCTCCCATCAAAGCCAAGTGGGGGGTGTTTTGTTGGCAGTCCACCATGCTCACGTGGTGTGCTTTGCAAAAAGCCACCAATGCAGCCAAAGCGATTTTGGAGCCATTGGGGACCAAGCTGAACATGGATTCACCAAACACAGCATGCCCTATGCTGACGCAGTAGAGACCTCCACAGAGTTGCCCATCGATCCAAGTCTCCACGCTGTGGGCAAAACCGGCGGTATGCAAGGCCTTGTAAGCGCTGACCATGTCCGCCACGATCCATGTGCCGTTTTGCCCGGGTCGAGGCGCATTCGCGCAATGCTCAATGACCGCATCAAAAGCGGTGTCGATACGGATCTCCCAATGTGTATGCGCCTTCATCCATTGCCGCAAAGAGCGGTGGAAGCGGAAATGCGCGACCTGCAAGACCATTCGAGGGTCAGGGCTCCACCACAGCACGGGTTGACCCGCGCTGAACCAAGGAAAGCAGCCTTTGCTGTAAGCTTCTCGAAGACGCTCCACAGTCAGACCACCGCCGGCAGCAAGTAAGCCCTCAACACCATGTGAGCCATCCCAGGCCGTTGAAGGGTCTGGCAGCGGATCATTGGGCCCGAGATAAATCAAGTGTGGCAGTATGGGTGGCATGGGCGCAGGGAAAAGACAGGTTTCACAGGAGAAGATACACCATGAACGATTGGGTTTTAAGAGAATCGCCCGCCGTCGGCGTGACACGTTTGGTGCTCAACCGCCCCGATAGTTTCAATGCGTTGTCAAGCGAGATGCTCAGCGCCTTGGACGACGCTCTACAAACTGTGGCGCAAGATGCATCTTGTCGGGTGGTGGTGATTGCTGCGGGAGGTCGCGCCTTCAGCGCCGGACATGATTTGCGTGAAATGCGCAACCACCCCGACCACGATTTCTATACCCAATTGTTTGCGCAGTGCAGTCGGATGATGGTGCGTATTCAAAATCTGCCTCAACCCGTGATTGCTGAAGTACAGGGCATTGCCACTGCAGCGGGGTGCCAGTTGGTCAGCATGTGTGATCTGGCTTTGGCCAGCCATGACGCTCGGTTTGCAGTGTCGGGCATCAACTATGGTTTGTTTTGTTCCACCCCTAGCGTGGGATTGAGCCGCAATATGCACCGCAAGCAGGCAATGGAAATGCTTTTAACAGGCGACTTTATCGACGCCGATACCGCTAAAGAGCGCGGTTTGATTAACCAAGTGGTACAGGTTGATAAGTTGGCTGAGGCGGTTTTGCAGTTGTGCCTCAAGATTGCAGCCAAACCCGAGCCCGCGGTTCGCTTGGGTAAAGCCTTGTTCTACCAACAATTGGAGATGGGCTTGAGCGCGGCTTATCAGTTGGCGGGACAAACCATGGCCTGCAACATGATGGAAGACAGCGCTCAAGAAGGCTTTCAAGCTTTCTTGGACAAGCGCAAACCCAACTGGTCTGCTGGCTAAAAACCCCCAGCTTGTTCAGTTTGGGTTTTCAAAGAACACTATGTTTGAATAGCTACTGAATTCGAAGTAGACACGTTTTTCGTTGGAGTCGACTTGCATATTCAGGTTTTCGTCTAAAACCCCATACCCGTAACGGTAATCGCGGGCTTTACCGTCATCGGTACCCAACGCAGTGCTCAGTTTGTCCACCTTCAGGAAGCGGCGTACCAATTTATCGCCAGCATAAACTTCAAGTACGCCATTGGTGCCCGTCCAGTTTTGGATTCCGCGGCCAATTTTGTTTTGTTGCTCTTGGGTACAGGCGCCCAGCAGCAACAATCCCACCAGGGCTATGGCTAAGCGGGTACGGGTCAAAGCGGAAAAAGCAAGGAGCATTTTCATGGACAGGCCTTATTTTTTAACAACCAAAAGTTGGATGCTCTGGATTTGCTTTTTAAAAATCTTGTCGGCGTCGTCGTAAATTTTTTGGCACAAATCGGACACATCGCTGCTTTCTGTTTCTTTGCGAAGCAACAAAGCTGTGCCTTTCTTCAACTCTTGGTAAGACACAGGGATTGTTTGTCCCGAAGGCAGTTGGACGGTATCGATGTTTTGAAAATAGCCTTTGAATTGGTTGGCGATGCCTTCACGCTGTCCGGGGCGGGTGAGGAAGTCCTTAGGGATGGCGTTTAAAAATTGGTTCAGATCGAAATCGGGGTAAGCCTTGCCTTTGCAAATAGGGTCAGCGTCAATTTGCATTTTGTAGCCAAAGGCGGTGATGACACCAAAGGTGGCTTGGTAAATCCGGTCGTCGTTGCTGAGTTCTGCGGCCCGCAGTGCTGTGGCAGACGACAAAATAAGGGCGGCCATGGTCAGTTGTTTTGCGATGGAGTTGTTTTTCATTTGGTATCTGTGGTGGTGACTGTGGTGGGTTTCTTTTCCCAAAAAACAGCTTTATCAGGAAAAATCCAGCGGATACCGCCGCGTGGTTCGGTGACATCGCCTTTGAAGCGGGGAATCAGTTGCAGGGTGGTGTGCGCCACGGTTTGACCTGCGGCGAAACCTTCGTTAATGCCGATATTGAAGGCTTGGGGGCTTAGCTCATTTTTGAGCACATTCTTGGCTCGCATCATCATGAAAGTCATGTCTTCGCGCTCTTGTTCGGTGAGGTCGAAATAGGATTCCACATGACGGCGCGGAATGATCAGGGTATGGCCCGGCGAGACAGGAAAGACATCGCGAAACACCAAAGTCAGAGGGCTTTGGTCGATGATGCGCGATTCAGACAAATTGCAGTAAGTGCAGACGTGAGGTTTATCCATAGTCCCATTCTAGATGGGCGGCTAAAGCAATGTCTTCGCTGTGTAAAGAAAATATCGACCGTCTAAGACTGATATGCTTGCCCCAGATTTTGATAAGCCTTGCAAATCAAGGGCGTTCCTAACTCTAGGTCAGCTGTTTACCAGGGAAGACAATGGGCGATTACACAAATATGTCGGGTTATTACGACTTAATCATGACATCTGGTTATTATGATTACGACAAAATTGTAGACAGCTTGGTTCAGCATTTACCTTTTACCCATGTACTTGAGATCGGTTGCGGAACTGGATTGATCCTCGAAACTTTGGCTAAACGACAACCCAATGTGTCATTGTCGGGGGTTGATTTAACCCAAGCCATGTTGACGATTGCTCAACAGCGCTTGCAAACATTTTCCCAAGTGAGCTTACAACACCAAAACGTGACCGAACTGCATTTGGATCAAGCCTATGACTTGGCTTTTTCCTACGGCGGCGTTTGGTACTTTGTGATCGATGGTGACAAAGAACCCTTTTTGGTCAGCCACATTGCGCAAGAAGAACCCAATCGCCAGGGTTTAGCCAAGGTGGCGCAGCATGTCAAAACGGGTGGGCAGTTGCTGCTGGGCGTTCAAGGCCCCCACCACGATTACGCCAGTCCTATTTCTAACGGCATGATGTACTCCCAAAAAATTGAGCCAGGTGAAAATGGCTTCACCAAACACTACTATTTGGCCGATGGCGACAAAACCTTGATGGCGCAGACGATTCAATACCGTACCTATGGGTTTGCGCAGGCCTTGGAATTGCTTGAAGATTTTGGCTTTAGCTACCAGCCTTATTCAGGCGACAAGCCGCAGTTTTTGACGTTTAAAAAATCATGAACCATTTGCCAACTCTGGCCTTTATCGGCGTTGGCAATATGGGCAATCCGATGGCTGCGAATTTGATTCGCGCTGGCTATGACCTCACTGTGGTGGATTCGGTGCCTGAAAAAGCAGCCAACTTGTTGGCTTTGGGTGCCAAACAAGGCCACTCTGTGGCGCAAGCCGTAGCGCAAGCCGACGTGGTGATGGCGTCGCTGCCCGGCCCTGCTCAAGTCAGCCAAGTCATGCTAGGCGTTGATGGCGTTCTCGCCCACGTTCGTTCGGGGGCCACGGTGATCGATACCTCCACCAGTTCGGTGGAATTGGTGCAAAGCTTGGTGCTAACGGCTGGCGAAAGAGGTGTTCATTTTTTAGAGGCGCCAGTCACCAACGCGGTTGATATGGCGGCCTTGGGGCGTTTGTCCATCTTTGTTGGCGGCGACAAAAACTGCTACGACCAGCATTTGCCAATATTTCAAGTCATTGGCGAGAAGATTTTCCATTGCGGCAAGCCTGGCAACGCTGCCACGGTCAAGCTCTTAACCAACCTATTGTGGTTTGTGGGCGCTGCCACCATTGGTGAGGCCTTGATGCTGGGCGCCAAAGCGGGTGTGCCACTGAACGTGGTGCAAGAAGCCATCGCCTCCAGCGCTGGGGACAGCTGGGTGGCGCGGCACGATATTCCTTCCATTTTTGCGGGGCACTACGACCCAAGTTTTTCGCTGGCCTTGTGCTGCAAAGATTTGGGGCTGGTCAACCAAATCGCCCAATCGCAGGGCTACTCGCTGACCATGGGTGCTCATGCGCAAGCCTTGTTTGAAGAAGCCAGAGCGCGTTATGGCGACGAAGCTGCCGAACTGCACGTGGTGAAGTTGCTGGAAGAGCGGGTAGGCTTGTGGCTGCGTCCCCCGCATGGCGAGGCGGTGAAACCATGAGTCGACAGTCTGAATTGCTGCAGGAGGCGATGCGCCACATGCCCGAGGGAGTGGCTGAAAACTACCGCTTCTGGGGACCGGATCGCACCGTGTTCATCCAACGCGCCAAGGGTTGCGAGTTGTTAGATGTGGACGGCAAAACCTATGTCGATTTCCGCTTGGGGTACGGCCCCATCATTTTGGGTTATGGCGACGAGCGAGTTGACAGCGCAGTGATCGCACAAATTCAAAGTGGGGGTACGTTGACAGGTTTTGCCACCGAGCTTGATACCCTTGTGGTGCAGCAAATCAAGGCCTTGTGTCCGCAAATACAAAAGATGCGTTTTGCCAACTCTGGCACAGAAGCGGTCATGGGTGCGGTGCGTACCGCGAGGGGATTCACGGGCAGGCAACGCATGGCAACGGTGGAAGGTGGCTTTCACGGTTTGTATGACGAACTGATGTGGAAGTCCGACATTGAAAACTGGGACGCTCACAACGGTCGTGCGCCAGAAGTCATCCCTTTTGGTTCAGGCATACCGGCCAAAACCCATGACTTGGTGGACATCATGGGTTTGAATGATTTCTCCGCCTTGGAAGACTTGTTTCAACGCCATGACCACCAATTGGCTTGCGTGGTGCTAGAGCCCATCATCGGCAACGCGGGCAGCATCGCCGCCAGCCAGGCATGGCTTCAGCGCTTGCGTGATCTGTGCACAGCCCATGGCACCATGCTGATCATCGACGAGGTGAAGTCAGGTTTTCGGGTAGCCAAGGGCGGAGCGCAGGCCTTGTATGGCATTCATGCAGATTTAACGACCTTTGCCAAAGCCATGGGCAATGGCTATCCTGTGGCGGCTTTTGGTGGTCGTGCCGATGTGATGGACGTGGTGGGTGCCAGCGCTGGCGCTGTGGTGCATGGCGGCACCTATACCGCCAATTTGGTGGGCTTGAGCGCAGCCCATTGCACCTTGGATATCTTGACCCATACAGATGCGCTGCAAACCGTGCACCGCGTCGGCGAGCAGGTGCGAGATTTGTTGGGGCGGGTATTCACACACGCTGGCATTGAACACACTTTTGCTGGCCCTTCCTCTATGCTGGGCATTCATTTCACCCCCACCGTGCCACAGACCTACCGCGACTGGCGCAAGACCAACAGCAGTTTGTACCGAGCGTTTTGTTGGCAGCTGATTGACCGAGGCGTGATGCTAGAGCCTGACTCCCGCGAACCTTGGTTTTTTTGTGAAGCCCACCAGCACATGGACTTTGCTTGGTTGGAAGAGGTGGCGACACAGGCGATGCAAGCCGCCATGGCTGCACACCCCTCCTACTAAGAATGCTTTAAAGCCTGGCCCTTGGTCTTAAGCAAAGCAAGGTCAACAACACCAACGCATACGCGCCTATCAGCGCCAAAAAGAAGTTGGCAAGCGTATCATTCAAGACAAACATATGAAGGAGATTGCAATGCGTCTTATTTTGAGATTTATGGGGTTTGTCATGGCGTGGGCCTTCGTGAGCTTGGCACAAGCCGCAGGCGGGGCTTGTAACCCTGTCAGCAGCGATGAGGCATTGAAGGCCGAAGACGTTCGCTATGCCGCGCAAATGAACAATGATTTTGCCGCCATGGAGAAGCTGTTTTCGCAGGACTTGGTTTACATCCATACCAGTTCAGTTTTGGATAACAAGGCCTCCTATATTGAATCCATGCGCTCTGGAACAGTCAAGTACAAGGTCATGCGCCGCTCGGATGTGACCGTACGCACCTTCGGTTGTGTGGCCATCATCAACGGTATTGGCAACTATGACGTGCGGGTCAAAGACAACGACATGAATGTCGTTTTGCGCTTTACCAGCATTTGGCAGAAAAAGGACAACGCTTTGGAATTCATTTCTTGGCAGTCCACAAGGATGCCCTGATATGCGCTATTTGCACACCATGGTGCGTGTCACCGATTTGGATGCTTCTTTGAAGTTTTACCGCGATGCTTTAGGCCTTGAAGTGATTCGCCAAAAAGACGTCCCCTCAGGGCGTTTTACCTTGGTGTTTTTAGCGACTGCTGGCGACCACAATGCCCAAGTAGAGCTCACCCACAACTGGGACCCCGAGGTCCTGCAAGGCGGGCGCAATTTTGGGCATCTGGCCTATGCGGTGGACGATATTTACGCCAGTTGCGAGCGCTTGCAGCAGCATGGCGTGACCATCTTGCGTCCCCCACGAGACGGCTATATGGCCTTTGTGCGTTCCCCTGACGGTATTTCTGTCGAGTTATTGCAAGCCAACGCGCCGTTGCCGCCTGCTGAACCTTGGGCCTCCATGCCCAATGTCGGGCAATGGTAGAGCTTG
>Ga0164294_10004104_pt1 | contig 12796 bp, 14 predicted proteins | sample GEODES005metaG_FD_111479 | JGI IMG/M metagenome (GOLD analysis project Ga0164294, IMG submission 111479) | Oligotrophic lake water microbial communities from Sparkling Lake, Wisconsin, USA - GEODES005 metaG | ecosystem: Environmental > Aquatic > Freshwater > Lake | place: USA: Sparkling Lake... | reverse complement strand
GTCCACCCCGTCGGCGTAGCCCGCCTGCTTGAGCAACTGACGCGCCTTGTCCAGGTTGGTGTTGAACTGCCAGGTCTTGACGTCAGCCCCGGGAATGATGGGCGGCACGATAGAGCGCGCCTGCGTGCCAATGCCTTCAAACACCGCGCCATTGATGGCCTTGTAATCAGTGGCGTACAAAATGGCCTGACGCAACAAAGGGTTGTCAAAAGGCTTGAGGGTGGGGTTCATGCGCACGCTGGCATGGCCTGAGCCTTCGTCCGACTCCACTTTGACGCGCTTGTCTTTTTTGAGCTCGGCGATCTGCTTGAGGTTCAGCTCTTCGACCCACTGCACCTGACCGGTACGCATCAGCGTGAAGCGGGTGCCGGCATTCGGCACTTCTTTGTAAACCACGCGGTCGTAATAAGGCTTGCCGGCAAAGTAGTTGGGGTTGGCAACAAAGACGGCTTCTTCACCCGACTTCAGGCTTTGCAGGTGGTAAGCGCCAAAGCCCGCTGTGTTCTGGTCGATCCACTTCAGAGCCCAAGGGTCTTCGGCGGTGACGTATTTTTTGACTTCGGTCGAGTCGTACAAGCTGGGGGTGTAAAGCGTGAGCGCCGGCAAAAAAATGCTGCTGGCGGCGTCCAGGGTGAAGCTCACGTTGTAGCGGTCTACCGCCTCCACCTTGTTGACGCTGGAAGCTTTGGCAATGAAAGCGCCCGTGCGTTTTTGGGCTTGTGACTTTTCCCAGCCCCACACCACGTCGGCGGATGTCAGCTCGTTGCCGAACGGGCTTTTGACGCCCTTGCGCAACTCAAAGGTGTAGGTCTTGCCGTCCGGCGAGATCGTCCACTTGGTGGCCAGGTGCGGCAAGATGGTGCCCGGGTCCAGCACCATGCGGCCGGTCTTCGGGTCTTTTTTGTAGCCGTATTTGGTCAAGCCCTCGTAAACCTGAACCACGACGTTTTGCGTGTTTGGTTTGAGCGCATCGCCATCAAAGCCGCCAGGCGTTTTGGTGGCGGCCACCACCAGCGTGGCAGCGCCGGCCGGCAGCGCAGCAGCTGCCAGCGTCAGGCAAAGCGCCCCGGCGGTGCAAACTTTGCGAAGTGAAAAAAGACGGGACATGGTGAATCTCCTGAGATGGGTTTAATTTTCAGAGCTTGCCGGTCACGAGCGGAACGCGATAAGGCTCGGCTATTTCATCGAGCAACTGCTCCACCTGGTAGGTGTGGCTGATCTTGCGGCCCAGGATGGGATCTTCCATCTCGAACTGCCAACGCTGGCCGAAGCCTAACTCTTTGTCCAGCGCCACGATCGTGCCGCAGAAAATCACAAAGTCACGCGCCGGCAGGCCGGGCACGCGCTCTTTCATTATTTTCAAAATGTCGTGCGGCGACAAAAATGCGTTAACGCCCACATCCTGGTAAAGCCGGCCGTCCACGCGGCTGCGTATCACGCACTCGTCCCAGTGGCCGGCAATTTCTTCAAAGTCCCAAAGGGTGGGCGCCAGAATATTCGGGTTCACCTGCTTGGACCAGACAATGCTGCCCCGCTCCAGGTCACGGTCGGTGTGGTCGCTGCCCACGCCCACATACAGGCGATCGGTCATGACCAGCACGATCTCAACCTCGCCGGAAGTGCGCAAGCCGTGCACCCCGATGCTGTCTTCGGTGGTCATGGCAAAAGTATCAATCGGGTAAATCCGCGGTGCGGGAATGTGCAGCGCAATCGTCACCCCCGCGCGAGCCACCTCTTCCTGATGATGCACCGCCACCGAGGCTTCCCGCGTGGCCGAACCCAGGTTGTACATCCGCTTGACCGGAAAGCGCTGATTGACGCTTGCCTGCTTGGTGACGACCTTCGCTTCAAATGAAAACATGCAACATTCCTGATTGGCTTTGGCGGGTTCAATGGCTATTGCGACAAATTCTGCATGTATGTAAATGTCCCGTCAATAGAACAAATGAAACTAGCTGGGTTGAGTCAGAGCAGTGAAGATGAATGCGGAGATGGATTCCTGCCCCCGATCAGGTCGAGGGCAGGCTCTACGCAGGAATGACGGATTTCTTTCGTCATCCTCGCGAACGCGGGGATCCATGCCCCCGCCCCCGAACCCCGTCATCCCCGCGCAGGCGGGGATCCATCCCCCTCTCCCCGGCTGGTATACGCATCCACCAGCGCTTGCAAGTGCAGGCGCTGCACGGGCTCCAGGTAGGGAATCAGCAGGTTGAGCACGTGGTGGGCGCCGCGCAGCAGGGCGGTCTGGGCGTTTTCGGGCTCTAGCGCGTGGCGCGGGTTGCGCACGTATTCAAAGCTCAGCCAGTAGGTCAGCACCACCACCATGCTGGTGGCCGTGGGCTCGGTCTGGCGCGAGTCCATGCTCATGGCGCTGTGCAGTGTCATGCTGGCCAGCATGGATTTGACGGCGCGGGTCTTGTTGTCGATGATGCGCTGGAAATGCGTTTCAAGCTTGCGGTTTTTGCTCAGCAAGTCGTTGAGGTCGCGGTACAAAAAGCGGTATTCCCAAATACGCTCAAACAGCGTGTGCATGAAAAACCAGGCGTCTTCCACATCACGCACGCCTTCGCTGGCGCCCAGCAACTCGCCCAGCGCTTTTTCATAACGCTCCAGCAAGGCGTTGATCAACTCATCTTTGGCCGGGTAGTGGTAATAAAGGTTGCCCGGGCTGATACCCAGCTCGGCCGATATCAGCGTGGTCGAGACATTGGGTTCGCCAAAGCGGTTGAACAGCGCCAGCGTCACCTCGAGAATGCGCTCCGCAGTGCGGCGCGGCGCTTTTTTCGCCATCGGCTTGCCTTCCTGACTCTTGTGTCTGAGGTCACTCTAACCCAGGCGGCGCGGCCGGGTAACTAGGGAAGGCCACTAGTGCCCAGCGGGTCCTGCGGCAAGGGCAGAGAAATCGTCTTCGTCGTAGGCTTCAAGTTGGGCAGGCTCACTGGCTGAGCTTTGGCCCAGTCCATGTGCACTGCTGAATCGTGGGACTCCCAGAAAGCACGCTCTTCCAGCTCTGTCGCAAACGGGGGTATCGTCTTTGATGCTGCTTTTGTGGGCTTGTTCATAAATTGCGCGCTCCTTTCGGTGCTGCTTTCAGAGTGATGTTTTTTTTGCTGGGGTTTTAGCCGATGTTCTTGCGCGAGGCTTGGCCTGGGCTTTGCCGGTTGGCTTCAAGGCGGCCACTTGCCGCTTTAAACCCGCTACTTCTGCTTGCAAGGCCGCCATGTCGGCGGCTGAGGGTGCGCCCAGGTGGGCCAGTGCTTTGGCTACGCGTTCTTCAAAAATGCTCTCTAACTTGTCCCAGGGTTGCGCCGCCCTGGCGCCCAGGCTGCTTAGGCTGGCGCTCATGCCGCTGCTCAGGCCCGTGGTCGCCTCGGCCAGGCTGCTGAACTTTCGACTGGCTTCGGCCAGTTTTTCTTCGGCTGCGGCTTTGGTTTGGCGTTGCAGGCTCAGGCCTTTTTTTACCAAACCCTGAAAAGCCTTGCTACCTTCTTCTTGCGCCTTGGCAAAAGCGCCCAGGCCGGCCAGCCAGATTTGCTGCGCAGAGTCTTGCACCAAGCCAGCGGTGTGGGGTGCTTGGTTGCGTTTTGCTTCGGAAGGCTTGGTGGTTTTTTTGGCGGACATCGTTTTTGAGGGGCTGTAAAGTGAATGAGCCGGGCTAGTCATCTAGCGCCGCTGATGTTAAGCCGCCCCATCGTGCGCTATTAGGCGGCCGCTTCTAAATCAGCCTGATAAGACGCAATAACACTGGTCTAGGCGACAAGCTTTAACGCTATGATTAAAGGCTATGCAGAACCAACAGAAACAGTACTCTGAGACCTACCTGAAGTTTTTGCAGCTGGTGCAATCTTTGCGAAATTTGCCTGATTTCGTGCTGCTGGACCCGGTCGAAGAGCGGCTGCTGCACCTGTTTGCCACCGTTTGGCAGGCCGGCCAAAAAATCACCGTGCTGCAAGCCATGGCCCTGTCCCAAGACGTCTCATCCACCACCGCGCACCGCCGCCTGAAGTCTTTGCGCCAAAAAGGTGTGCTCACCCTGGTGCCTGACGAGGTGGACAACCGCATTAAATATGTTCAGCCCACACCCATGGCAGAGCATTATTTTGCCCAGCTGGGGCAATGCTTGAGCGAAGCCAAAGCAAATTAATTACTTTTAATTACCCCCTTAAATTTCATTAATGGCAAGCTGTTAAGATCGCCAAAATGGAAAATTTAGTCCCCACCGCAGCCGCAGAAGACGAAATCAGCCTGCTCGACTTGCTGCTCACCGTCAGCCAAAACATCAAGCTGCTCATTCTTGGCCCCTTGGCCGCCGGCTTGTGCGCCCTGGGCATCACCTTTGCCCTACCGGCCACCTATGAGAGCGTGGCTATTTTGCCGACGGACATCAACAGCACCCTGCGCTTGGCTGCCGTGTTGGACCCTGTGGTCGTCAAGCTGGATCTGGCCAAAGGCAAAACCCCCGAGCAAGCGCGGCTGGCACTGCGCGACCGGATCAAATTCGCGCAAGACAAGCAAACCAAGCTTTTCACGCTGACCATGTCCGGGGACAACCCGCAGCAGGCGCAGGCCACGGCCAAGGCCCTTTTGGCTAGCTCATATGAATTTATTCGCCCCCGGGGCGTTGCCAAGGACCGTCTCGAACTTAAGTTGCAGCATGCCAAGGAAACTCTGGCCGATGCGAAGGCAGCCACCGCCGGCTTGCTTTCGATTTTGGAGCGCGGCTACAAGCCCGAATCTGCCGTCAGAGCCGCTGGTACAGAGTTGCCTAGAGGCTATGCGGATTTGTTGAACTTCGTCACTAATTCATACGCGGCTGTTTTAAGTTTGGAAAAGGAACTTGAAGGCCTGACCGACGAACAACTTTTGCAAGCCCCTTCCTTGCCAGAAAAGCCCGTCAGCCAGAAAAAAGCATTGACAGCCACCATCGCCGCCTTGGCCACCGGCTTTGCGCTCATGTTGTTTGTTTTTATTCGCCAAGGCCTGCGCACCGCCGGTGCAGACCCTGAGAGCGCCGCCAAGCTAGCCGCCATTCGCCGCGCGCTCGGTTTTGGCGCCAAAACCCAGGCCTGAGCCCTGCGCCCATAGCCCGCATCTTTGCCCTGGAATATGCTCAGCTGGTACCTCATTCACAGCAAACCCAGGCAAGAGGCCTTGGCGCTAGACAACCTGCAGCGACAAAGTTTTGAATGTTATTTGCCGCTGATCAGCGTTGAAAAGCTGCGCTACAAGCTTTTGGTGCCGGTAGACGAGCCTCTGTTCCCGCGCTACTTTTTCATACGCCTGGACGCCAGCCCGCAAGGCAAAAGCTGGAACCCCATCCGCTACACCACAGGTGTGAGCCGCCTGGTCAGCTTTGGCAATGTCCCGGCCAAGGTAGACGATGCCTTGGTGGCCGCCATCCTATCCCAACTGCAAGCCCAGCCGCTGCAGCAGTCACACTTTGCCCCCGGTGAGCAGCTGCGCATCAACCAAGGCCCCTTTGCTGGCCTGGAGGCCACTTACCAAATGGCTGACAGCATAGCCCGCGCGATGGTGCTCATTGAGATCATGAGCAAGCAAGTGCGGCTGTCAATTGAGCCCGGAAGTCTGAGCAAGCAGGCTTGAGGTCTGACGGGTTTGCCCTTAGACTTGATAAAGACCAAACTGGTTGTCATGTTTAGAAAGTGCTGTTTTTTACAACCTGTCACTGCGGTAGCAATCATGTTGCAAGCTGTTTTTTTGTCATACCCGCGAAGGCGGGTATCCACCAGCAAACTTGCATGCATCTGACGCCCAAATCAACACCATCGAAGCCATAACGCAAGCTGTTTAAGAACCCGTGCATATGCCTGTTTGCGTGTCCATGTCAGGTTCAAAGTCTCGGTATTGAAGAGTACCTGGCCTGGCCGCAGTTGCAAGAAAGCCTCGAATCCCTGCGCATGGCCATGAGCGTGAACGACGTGCCGCTCATCCGAAATTTCTTAAGCCAACTGGTCCTGGGCTACGAATCCAGTGGCGAGGTGGTGGATTGGGTGCACCAGGCGCAGGGGCGGGTGAAGGTCAACGGGGACTGAGCTGGGCCTAATGGCGGTTTACAGCCTTTCGCAGACGGCTTGAGCACATTTTTTAATTTTTCAACTCATCATGACAATTCTCATCACCGGCGGTGCCGGCTTCATCGGCGCTAACTTTGTGCTTGACTGGCTGGCCCAGTCTGACGAGGGCGTCATTAACCTCGACAAACTGACTTACGCCGGCAACTTGGAGACATTGGCCGGCTTGGTGGGCGATGCGCGCCACACCTTGGTGCAGGGCGACATTGCTGATGGCGCGTTGGTGGCCAGCCTGCTGGCTGCGCACCGGCCGCGTGCCGTGGTCAATTTTGCGGCCGAGTCGCATGTAGACCGCTCTATCCACGGGCCGGAAGACTTTATTCAGACCAATGTGGTGGGCACTTTCAGGCTGCTGGAAGCCGTGCGTGCTTATTGGGCAGAGCTACCTGCGGATGCCAAGGCAGACTTCCGGTTCTTGCATGTGTCTACCGACGAGGTGTACGGCTCATTAGCCAAAGACGCGCCGGCGTTCACCGAAGACCACCGCTACGAGCCCAACAGCCCCTACAGCGCCAGCAAGGCCGCCAGCGACCACCTGGTGCGCGCCTGGCACCACACCTACGGCCTGCCGGTGCTCACCACCAACTGCTCCAACAACTACGGGCCCTACCACTTTCCGGAGAAATTGATACCGCTGATGATCGTCAACGCGCTGGCGGGCAAAGCCCTGCCGGTGTACGGCGACGGGCTGCAGGTGCGTGACTGGCTGTACGTCAAAGACCACTGCAGCGCCATCCGCCGCGTACTCGAAGCCGGCCGCCCGGGTGAGGTTTACAACGTGGGCGGCTGGAACGAAAAGCCCAATATCGAGATAGTCAAAACCGTGTGCGCTTTGCTCGATGAGATGCGCCCCAAGGCCGATGGTCAGCCCTACAGCAAGCAAATCAGCTACGTCAAAGACCGCCCCGGCCACGACCGCCGCTACGCCATAGACGCCAGCAAAATCCAGCGCGAGTTAGGCTGGAAGCCCGCCGAAACCTTCGAGACCGGCATCCGCAAAACCATCGCCTGGTACCTGGCCAACCCCGATTGGGTAGCCCATGTGCAAAGCGGCGCTTACCGGCAGTGGGTGGACAAGCAGTACGCGGGGACTGCCAACGCATGAAGATTCTGCTCCTAGGCAAAAACGGCCAAGTCTGCCAGGCGCTTGAGCGTGCGCTGGCGCCTTTGGCCGGGCTGGGCGAGTTGCTTGCGCTAGACCGAAGAACGGGTGGTGACCTTGCCCAGCTGGACGCGCTAGCTGCGACGGTGCGCCAACTGCGCCCGCAAGTCATCGTCAACGCCGCCGCTTACACGGCGGTAGACAAAGCCGAGAGTGAGCCCGACCAAGCCCGCCTCATCAACGCGCTGGCGCCTGAGGTGCTGGCCAAAGAGGCGCAGGCGCTGGGCGCTTGGCTGGTGCACTACAGCACCGACTATGTGTTTGACGGCAGCGGCACCCGGCCGTGGGTAGAAACCGATGCGGCCGCGCCGCTGAATGTCTACGGACAGACCAAGCTCGAGGGTGAGCGGCAGATTCAGGCCCATTGCACGCGGCATCTGATCTTGCGCACCAGTTGGGTCTATGCCGCGCATGGCAGCAACTTTGCCAAGACCATGCTCAAGCTGGCGCAAGAGCGCGAGCGCCTGACGGTGATTAACGACCAGTGGGGCGCGCCCACAGGGGCAGAGCTGTTGGCTACCGTCACGGCTGCTGTCTTAAGGCAAATAGGTCTGGCGGGCAACGAAGCCTTAGCCGGGCTTTACCACTTAGCGGCTAGCGGAGAAACCACCTGGCACGCTTACGCCAGCCACGTCATCAGCCAAGCCAAAGCACTGCGACCCGACTTGCCATGGGCAGTTAAAGAGATAGCCCCAGTGCCGTCCAGCGCCTTCGTGTCCGCCGCACTGCGCCCGCATAATTCACGGCTCAACACCCGCAAGCTGCAAGCCGCCTTTGGCATCAATTTGCCGGATTGGCGGCAGGGTGTTGACGAGATGCTGGCCCAAGTTCTGACTTCAACCCCATCCAAAGAGACTTCATGACACCTCGCAAAGGCATCATCCTCGCCGGCGGCTCCGGCACGCGGCTGCACCCGGCCACGCTGGCCATGAGCAAGCAGCTTTTGCCGGTGTATGACAAGCCCATGATTTACTACCCGCTGAGCACGCTCATGCTGGGCGGAATGCGCGAAATTCTCATCATCAGCACGCCGCAAGACCTGCCACGCTTTGAGCAACTGCTGGGCGATGGCCGCCAGTGGGGCATCCATTTGCAGTACGCCGTGCAGCCCAGCCCGGACGGATTAGCGCAGGCGTTTTTGATTGGTGAAAAGTTTTTGAACGGCGCGCCCAGCGCGTTGGTGCTGGGCGACAACATTTTTCACGGCCATGACCTCACCACGCTGCTGGCCGGTGCCAACGCGCAGACTGATGGCGCCACCGTCTTTGCGTACCATGTGCAAGATCCGGAGCGTTATGGCGTGGTGGCCTTCAACGCCGTAGGCCAAGCCCGCAGCATTGAAGAAAAGCCGCTCAAGCCGCAAAGTAACTACGCCGTCACCGGCCTGTATTTTTATGACCCGCAGGTGGTGGACATTGCCAAAGCGGTCAGGCCCAGCGCACGCGGCGAGCTGGAGATTACCGCCGTCAACCAGGCCTACCTGGACCTGGGCCAACTCAACGTGCAGATCATGACGCGCGGCTACGCCTGGCTGGACACCGGCACCCACGACAGCCTGCTAGAGGCCAGCCAATTCATCGCCACGCTCGAACACCGCCAGGGCCTGAAGATCGCCTGCCTGGAAGAAATTGCCTGGCGCAATGGGTATATTGATGCAGCCCAGTTCGAAAAGCTGGCCCAGCCGCTGGCCAAAAACGGTTATGGGCAGTACATGCTGCGCTTGCTGAAAGAGCCGCACTAAAGACATGTATCCCCGCGTTCGCGAGGATGACGGAAAATGCCGTCATTCCTGTCCCATCCGTCATTCCTGCGTAGGGAGGAATCCATCCCCGCCCCATCCCCTGCACCCCCCGCCATGAAAGCCACCCCCACCGCCATCCCCGACGTGCTGATCATCGAGCCCAAGGTGTTTGGCGATGCGCGGGGTTTTTTCTTTGAGAGCTTCAACCAGAAAGCCTTCAACGCTGCCATAGGGCAAGCGGTCACATTTGTGCAAGACAACCACAGCCGCAGCAGCCGTGGCGTGTTACGGGGTTTGCATTACCAGGTGCAGCAGCCCCAGGGCAAGCTGGTGCGTGTGGTGCGCGGCGCGGTGTTTGATGTGGTGGTAGACATACGGCTAGGCTCGCCCACCTATGGCAAGTGGGTCGGGGTGGAACTGAGTGAAGACAAGCACCTACAGCTCTGGGTGCCACCCGGCTTGGCGCATGGTTTTCTGGTGCTGAGTGACAGTGCCGACTTTTTGTACAAGACCACCGACTACTACGCACCTGAGTTTGAGCGTTGCATCGCATGGGACGACCCTGCCCTGGCCATCGACTGGCCGCTCAAGGGTTTGCAGCCTGAGTTATCCGCCAAAGACCGGGCGGGTGTCAGCCTGGCTTCGCTCGCGGTTTAAGCCGGCAGTAGCGCACACCAGCAAGGTGACGGCCAGCGACAAAATGGTGGGGTAGTAGTTATGGGCAAAATTCATATTGGTCAACTCAGCGCTCATGTGCAAAAACAGCACTGAAGCCAAACCCGCCGCCAGCGACTTATTCTTTATATCGCCCGTAGCCCTGAGTTTTCGCACCATCAACACCATACCCACTCTGTAGCTCAGCAAACTCGCCAGGCCCCACAAGCCGTGGTCCAGCAGGGTATGCAGATACTCGTTGTGCAGATGCCCCAGGCTTTTGACAGCCGGCGAGTTGGCTTCGTCCCCCCATTGGCGCAGTTGCGACAAGCGCCCTTCACGTCCATAACCAATCCAGGGTGATTCAAAAGTGGCATCCACGCTGCGCTGCCACATGTACAGGCGCGCACCCACCGAGGTATTTGCACCCAAGGCAGCAGATATTTGCGATGCCTGCCATTCGGGCCATGCAATTTGCATGCGCTCCAGCGGTTTTTGGACGAAAGGGCTGGGTATTAAAACTGCCACCAGCAGCAAGGCGGCAGTAAGATTCAAGCCTGCTTTCAAACGGGCATGCGGCAAATTGGCCGAAGGTTTCACTTTAAACAAATAAAGCGCCAATACAGGCCAGACCAAAGCCAGTCCAAATGCGCCGCGCACATCGCTGGCCAGCACCGCCAGCAGGCCCGCAAAACTGCCGGCCAGCCAAAGGTAGCGCAAGCGTGCATCCAAGCTCACTCTGGCCAAAGTCAGCAGCGTGCAAGTGCTCAAAGTCAGCGCAGCAGCCCAGGGAATGCGGTTGGTTGGCGCGGCATTAGAGCCTTTGGTGAGCACCAGCCACAAAGCCAGAAAACAAGCAACAGCCAGGCCAGTGCCAATCCAGGCCATGTAGTTGGCGTTCAGGTAATCGCGGCGCAGCCGCTCCAGCGGTAATTGGCACAACCCGTACAGCCCCAGCGCACCCAAAAACAAACGCAATTCTGCATGCCGCTCTTCCCAAGGGTCTGCCCAATAAAGCATGGGCACGGTCTTGAGCAGCAGCGCTGCCAGCGTGGTGAGCAGCCAGATTCTGGCAAGGCTGCGGTACGGGGCTTCCGCCATAGTGGCGGCAACTTCAAGCGCCTGCCCGGGTGCATCAGACGCCCGCCGGCTTTGCCACCAGGCCCACAGCCCGGCCAACATGAAAAGCAACCATGCAAAACCAGGCGTTTTGGTGTTGAGCGTGCTGGCTGCCAGCAAAAGTGTCAGGGGCAGCCAGAAAAGAAAAGTCGAAGCAGAAAAAAACTGGACATGTTCAGCACACAAAATAGTTACATTGAGTATCGCACGGCTGACCGCCTATGTTTTCTATTTTTTAATAAAAACTGCTGTATAGTATATTTCACAAATCAATATTTTCTGGAGATAAGTCAATGAGCAACCTAATCGATATTCAAAGCCAAATTGAAAAACTGCAAAAACAAGCCACCGACATCAAGTCGCGTGAGTTTGATAAAACCGTGCAGGACATACTCGCCAAAATGCACGCATTTGGTATCACTGTCAAAGATTTGCAGCCCGGCAAACGCCGCGCCACCAAAGGTAAAGCCGGCGCCAAAACTGCCAAAGCGACAGGCGCCAAGCGCAAAACAGCTGCACGCAAAACAGGTCAAGTGGTAGCGGCTAAATACCGCGGCCCGAACGGCGAAACCTGGAGCGGCCGCGGCTTGGCACCACGCTGGCTGGCTACATTAATTGCTTCAGGTAAATCCAAAGAAGATTTCGCGATCAAAGCCGCGTAACAGCGGCAGGGAATGCGGGGATGGATCCCCGCGTTCGCGAGGATGACGGATAAATGCCGCCATTCCTGCACCTTCACCCGTCATTCATGCGCTTATAATCGTCATTTCTGCGCAGGCAGGAATCCATCCCCGCCCCCGCATCCGCCCCGCATCCCCACCCACGCATCCAACGCCCGGCGCGTGCGGCACAATTGCGTCTGCACGCAACAAACCACTGCCCGCCCATGACCGAACCCGATCTCTCCCACGTTGGCCCGCGTGACAAGGCCGAAATCCTTGCGCAGGCGCTGCCCTACATTCGCAAGTTTCATGGCAAAACGCTGGTTATCAAGTACGGTGGTAACGCCATGACCGACCCCGCGCTGCAAGCGGACTTTGCCGAAGACGTCGTGTTGCTCAAGCTGGTCGGCATGAACCCGGTGGTGGTGCACGGCGGCGGGCCGCAGATTGAAACGGCGCTCAACCGCTTGGGCAAAAAGGGCGAGTTCATTCAAGGCATGCGCGTGACCGACGAAGAAACCATGGAAGTGGTCGAGTGGGTGCTGGCCGGCCAGGTGCAGCAGGACATCGTTGGCCTGATCAACCAGGCCGGTGGCAAAGCCGTGGGCCTGACGGGCCGCGACGGCGGCTTGATACGCGCGCAAAAACTCAAGATGAACGACCGCGACGACCCGACCAAAGAGCATGACATCGGGCTTGTCGGCGACATCGTGTCAATAGACCCGAGCGTGGTCAAAGCCCTGCAAGACGACCAGTTCATTCCTGTCATCAGCCCGATCGGCTTTGGCGAAAACAACGAGAGCTATAACATCAACGCCGACGTGGTGGCCGGCAAATTGGCCACCGTGCTCAAGGCCGAAAAACTTGTGCTGCTGACCAACACACCCGGCGTGCTCGACAAGGCCGGCAAGCTGCTCACCGACTTGTCGGCGCGCGAGATTGACGAGCTCTTTGCCGACGGCACCATCTCCGGCGGCATGCTTCCTAAAATTGAAGGCGCGCTGGACGCGGCCAAAAGCGGCGTCAACGCTGTGCACATCATTGACGGCCGCGTGCCGCACGCGATGCTGTTGGAGATCTTGACAGACCAGGCCTACGGCACCATGATCCGCTCGCATTGAGTCATCTGATTTTCTTTTCGTCATCAGCGCAAGGAGCCCTATGACTGACCCGGCAACGCCAGACGCAGCACCCCGCAAGCGGCCCAAGCCCGGCGAGCGACGCATTCAAATATTGCAGGCCTTGGCCAGCATGCTCGAGCAACCCGGCGCGGAACGCGTCACCACCTCTGCATTGGCTGCGCGCCTGGACGTGAGCGAGGCGGCGCTGTACCGCCACTTCGCCAGCAAAGCGCAAATGTTTGAAG
>Ga0164294_10004103_pt1 | contig 12796 bp, 11 predicted proteins | sample GEODES005metaG_FD_111479 | JGI IMG/M metagenome (GOLD analysis project Ga0164294, IMG submission 111479) | Oligotrophic lake water microbial communities from Sparkling Lake, Wisconsin, USA - GEODES005 metaG | ecosystem: Environmental > Aquatic > Freshwater > Lake | place: USA: Sparkling Lake... | reverse complement strand
AGTGTGGTTCGCTAGCTCTACTTCGTGAGCGGGCATCTTCGCGGAGTATTTATTAAACAGCTCCAAGCAAGTCTTCGCGTCTGCCTCCGCGTATTCGATAATCTCTTTTTTCTTTTCCTCTTCCACATCCTTCCAATGCTTCCCCTTCATAAACTTTCGAGGGTCCTTAGATATGCTTCTGTTGAGCAAGAAGTGAGAGGCATCTGCCAAGCTTCTCGGACACTGTAGGTAGGCAGCTAAGTTAGAGGTACAAAACTGCGCCCCTGCCTTACTGTTTCGGATAATTCCCTTTCTACGGAGAACCTCCACCACACAACCGTCGAAGCTGTAGTTATGGGCTAACCATAGGCGCCCATCAATCTTCTCCCACGGAGCCTTCTCAACTGGGCCGCAATAATTGACGTCATCGGAGGCAATAGCCACCATATAGACATCAGTTTGCTCTAAGTACTTTTCTTGTCCCTGTATCCCGATGCTGAGTTGGTCGTCGTAGTAACTTTCAAAGTCAATAGCTGTCGGGCGTAATGATTGTGGGCGCATCTTTTTTAACCTCAGTTTCTTGGGTTGTAGATTTTTGTTCGTTCGTCCGTTTAACCACATCATCGATGCAGTCGACAACCGAAGTATGAAAGGCTCTGGCAATTGTAAGCTCCGCCTGACTAGGCTCAAACTTAGAGGTATAAACCTCAATTTTTACATTTCCGGGTTCATCAGTTTTTTCTAAGAATTTAATTTCTACAGTAGCACTCATTTAATTTTTCCTTTCTTGAATTTAATAAAAACGAAAGCTGCTCTACATAAGGCTCTGGCTAAATGCCCCTCGGGTCCCTCTGCATCCATATTCTTATTGCCGTCAATCATTTGGGTAGCTGCCGACAAGTGAGAAATAATTCTGTCAGTATTATACCGAAAGTTATCTCGCCAAAACCAATCCCCCGGCCCGGACTTGTCTGAGCCCGAAGAGGCTGTGCCTCCTCGAGTCATCAAAGCAAGAATGGTTTCGCTCGCAACGCAAGCTACTTCCTCCGGGCTGGGGTAGGTTTCTGACACGACTAGTTACTCTGCCGAGGGTGTCGTCGCGATGCCTTCTTTGATCTTCTTGGCCCACTCCGTGAACTTCGCGTCGTGGAGACCCAAAAGCCTCATGCTTGGCTCGTACCAGCTCTGTTTAGTGTCCTTCGAAACATACTTCGAAACACACTCCCATTTGCCAGCCTCTAAGCCATTCCGCAAAACGGAACGCATACTGGTGAAGATTTGCTTTGCGGACTTGTATGCGGAACCACGAAGTGTCCACATTGCCAATCCGTAACGCTTGCCCCCAAACTCTTCCGAAAAGCGAAGAGCATTAACTTCGGAAATCTTTTCCGGAGCTGGGATAAGAACTAAGCAATCCGCCATTTCCGTAAAGGGAATCTGATTCTCTTTCCGAATGGCATCTGCTTGCGTCTTTCCGTAGGCAATCTGACCAAGAGCCGCGACTTCGCTGAGCTTAGTCACTCTCTTTGGCTGTTGCTCGGTGCCGTATTCCAAGAGCTCAATGTAGCTCTTACGAATGGCCAATACGGTCGCTTCGAAGGGTGTCTTGCCATCAGCAAGCACGATCTCCTTGTCAAAGACCCATGAGCCGGGAGCAAAGGTATCGCTCAAAGTGCTCATTTTGTTGATAAGCTGCAAGCGAGGCGTGTTAAGGTCGGAAGCGAGAATCTCGCCAGCCTCCTCCAAGCCTGCGGGAGCGGTCGCCAACTGGGCGCCTTCCGTTACAGCTAATTCCTTTTTCGTATCCTTTTCTGATTTTAATGATGTTTTCATATATACTCCTTATTTATTTATTAGTTTATTTATTTATTTGGACCTAAGTATGGTGTACTTATTTCTTCGCTTATTGCATTTACTTCTTCTAGTTGACCTACGAGTTGGTCTCGTAGTTTCCCAGCGCTAACAGTTCCGTCCAACTTGGACGATATTGATTCTACTAACGCGGAAATACTCACCGAGCAGAGAGCCTCAAATTCTGGACGGCTCATTCTGTCCTTCACAGCCTCGAAGGCCGCGTCGATGCTTAAAATCTTTCTTGGATTCTTTCGGTAACGGATCGAGTAACCCGGAACATCTTCTCCGTTTACTACAGCACTAACGTTATGTTCCTTCACGGAATCGCACCACTGCTTAACTGCGTCACACCACTTCTCTAAGATTCTCCGAGTAACCTCTGCGTTAGAACGCAGGGTTGGTGTTGTTAGTTTTTTTGGATCGATTAACTTTGGTAAATTTTTCGCCAAAGTTGTGTCGTTCGCCCTTGCAACTGGTACAGCTAGTTTTGCCACAGCGGGACACGATGCCCGATTCCCGCAGTATAGGCAAGAAATTTCGTTCGGAGAGTAGTAATCTTTTTTCTTACTTTTCCTCGCGAGGGTTGCTTTTTCAATTATTGAATCCACCCGCCCTTTAATTCTTTCAAAGTCTTTTTGACGGTTAAACGAATGGCTTGTCACCATCGTTAGTCTTGGCTGCACAAACATTACAGTGATGTCATCTATGTGTGGGTACTTCTCAAACAACCCGATGGCGTAGGCCCAACCTTGCAGGTTTATCTTTGCGTCGGTAACAGCAATTCTTCCAAACTTTGCGTCCCCGATGAAAGCTTTCTTTGGCCATAGGGCAATCAAATCAGCAGTCCCAAAGGTCGTATTACCAGCGATTTCCAAAGTAAGCTCCTTGTGGATTTCGGTGGCGTCTTTGGTCTCCTCCTCGAAGACCTCCCAGCACCTCTCTACGCACACCCTTTGCTCTCCGTCTAAGCCCGTAAGATCTCCTGTTTCCATCGCATGGTGCATGGCTGTACCTTCCTTCGCCCAGATCTTGTCATCTCCCGCCTCAGGAGTGTAGCGAGCGCACTTTTCAAACATAGATAAGGAAGAAGGTGCAAATTCAGCGTGTTTTTTCATTGTAGGTCTCCATCTGTTAGTGTTTCGATTTGTTTGAGTTTCTTTTGAAGTTTTTTACATACCTCGTCTTCGTAGCTGTTCGCACAAAAAAGAATGTATTGAAACGACGGCGACTTCGCGCCGGCACGCCAAATGCGACCAATAGCTTGTTTGAGATCGACTGCGGAGAAGGTCGGGCAAAGTAAGCTAACCCGAGGCCTCCCATGAAGGTCGTGAAGATCGATTCCAATCCCAAGTTGAATTTGACATACCAAGATCGTCTTTTTGTTGCTTTGAAAGTTCGCAATAACTTCTTGCCTTTTCTTGTCCGAGACGCGGCCATCGAGGTTATCGCATCGGAGAGCTTTGCACAAAGCGTCAATAGACTCGTGATAATTGGCAAAAATAACAACCGACTTTCCCTCTGCCTCCCTGTCCTTAGCGATCTCGGCGATAGTTGGCACGCGGAGCAATTCAATTTGTTTTCGTACTTCCGTGATGTCGTGAAAGTCTGGATCATTGAGGTGGGCGACTTTCTTTTGAAGCTCCGGACTGTTGTAGTCAATCGGGTCGGCAAAAACGTTATTTTGTGGAAAATCTGGCACTTCACTTACTCTTACCTTGTCGCCTTTCTTGGGGAAAATACTTGCTCTTATTTTGACCAGATCTTCCGTCTTTCCCCACCAAACCATTTGTCTCCTGACCCGCCCCCCAACGTTAAAGTTAACTGATCGTACCCCGTGGGCGTGCGCCCATGACCAATAGTTTGATTTTTCGTGTAGCCCCAAAACGTATCCCGTATGGAACAAGTCGAGAGGGTTGTCCGCAACCGTCGCTGAAAGCAAGATACCCCGATAGGGTCTGGACGCGGATAATACTTTTCCGTTTTGAGACTCTCTTCCCTTGCATTTATGGGCTTCGTCAAAGACAAAAAAAGTGTTCGACTCGACATCCCATTTCCAAACACCGTCTTCAAACTTTCCGTATGGCGTCTTCCCCGTTTTAAGCTTCTCATAGTTAAGAATGAACTGAGGCTCAATGCCAAACTCCGCACACCATCTTTTCCATGTAGGTATGACCATCTTCGGGCAAACGATGGCAAACGGTAAGTCCAGCTCCTTAAGAATGTGGCAGGTCTTCGGCGTCTTCCCGCTACCCGTGTCCGACGCATCGAGGACGAATTTTTCCCCGCCTTTAATCGCCGAGAGGATTTTGTTCGCGCTATCAAGCTGGTAGTTGAACAACGGCATGGTGAGATATGGATTCTTGAATCATTGCGTATTTTAATATTAATAAAGCGTCACTTGTTGCCAGAGATATAGTTGACAAACCGGGAAAAGAAAGTTGAGCGAGTCCCTTCAAATGCAGTTTCCATTTGTCCCTTGTTCTTTCCCCCCTCGTCCCCGCACCAAGAGTTTTTTGCCATCGTTGCGGCGTCACAAGAGAAACTCGGGCTTCCCTCTCCATCAATACGCCAATTAGAAATCCATAGTTTCTTCCAAAGTTGAACATCGCGCTTCCCGGCAGGCTTCTTCCCGCGTACCCGCCCACTTGTTCCAGATACACTTTTGTTTTTGGAGCAATCACAGCCCGAAGTTGATTCAGTATGTCCCCTTCCGTCTTCCCGAACGGCTCTGCTACTATCACGTCGTTTGCATTTACGTACGCTATTCCGCCGCTTTTCCCCGGATCGATTCCTACTATTTTTGCGTTTTCTATTCTCATTCATTTTTTTACTTTGCGTACTCTCTAGTTTTTCTTTTTGTTGTCAAATCAAATTTTATTGAGATACTAATTTTAATGCGTGAACGTTACGGAAAAGTATGGCCTGCTGAGATAAGCGACCTCGACATCGAATTAGTTTGCTTCCGGCAAGGACTATCCGAACAGGATGGGGGCCTTGGGAAGTATGGCCATCTCCGCAGGATTATTGAATGTCTTTGGCCCCTCCATACCGCGAAGGGGAAAACAAAGAGCGGCTTTGAATTCCACCCTTGGGCAGAGCAAATGCTCCAAGCAGCGTGCGATAATCAGTACCTAGCCGTAAGCGGCCCAAAGAGTTCTGGGAAGTCGCAAACGATGGCGGTTTGGGCTTTGGTCAATTGGCTTGCCTCACCCTCCGAAACACTAGTGCTTGTGACCTCAACCAGCCTTAAAGAAGCACGTATGCGAATCTGGGGCGCGATTCGGGAGCTTTATTTGGCTGTCCCGGGCCTCCCCGGAAAGCTGGTGGATTCTTTGGGCATCTTGCGCCTAGACGAGGGTGAGAGCTCAGATCGTTCCGCAATTGTTTTGATTCCATCCAGCCCAGAGAAAGAAAAAGAAGCCTCCTCAAAGCTCATTGGGTTAAAGCAGAAACGAGTGTATTTGATTGTCGACGAAATGACGGACATCTCCTCGTCTGTTGTAGAAGCCTTGTATAACTTGGACTCGAATCCCGAGTTTCAATTCGTAGGTCTCGGAAACTTTAAATCTATGTATGACCCCTTCGGGCAGTTCTCTCAGCCGAAGGCGGGTTGGAGTTCTGTAACTGTAGAAGATGGGGAGTGGCCCTCTAAGTTGGGGTTATGTCTTCACTTCGACGGAATGAAATCGCCGAACCTAACTAGCGATGATCGCTGGCCGTACTTACTAACGACTAAGAAAATTCAAGAGGCAAAGGCCTACGAAGGCGAAAACTCCCTACAGTTTTGGCGCTTCATTCGCAGCTTCCCCGCTCCTGCCGGAGTAGACGACTGCGTATTCTCCGAGGCAGATATTCGAAAGTTTAACGGAGAAGGTCGCCCGTCACTTACGGACGTCGTTAAGATTATGGGCATCGATCCATCGTTTAGTCGTGGCGGCGACAGAACTATTGCCTGCGTAGGTTTTTTAGGGAAGAACATTGCCACCGGGATACCTATGTTTGTCTTTGATCAATTTATTCACTTAGTAGAAGACGTTAGAAGTCCCGATCCCCGTCATTTTCAATTAGCCCGCCAAGTCTTAGATATTTGCCGAAAACAAAACATTCTTCCAAAGAACATAGGCGTTGACTCGACGGGAGGTGGGGAGCCCTTTTGCGATATTCTTGCGGAGATCCTCGGCTCCTCCCAGATCTTACGCGTACAATTTGGTAGCAAGCCCACCGAGCTACCAATGAGCGCCGTCTCTCCTATGCTGGCTCGAGACAAGTTTGACCTTCGAGCCACCGAGCTTTGGTATGTAGCCTTGGAGGCTCTCCGGAGCTTTCAACTAGGGGGCGTCACCCCGCAGCTAGCGACGGAAATGACTAACCGAAAGTACTTAACGATTGCCGGCGGAAAGATCCGTTTGGAGCCGAAGGTTGACTACAAGAGCAGGGTCGGGAGAAGCCCCGACTTGGCGGATGCAGCTTTTATATGCCTAGACGTAGCCCGTCAGATTCACGGCTTCTTCCCTTCCGGAACCTACCTGCAAACCCAAAGAGCCAGTTGGAGGTCAATTGTACGTAAAAAGGATGCCGGAGCCCTTGATTCATCTAATTTGATGTTAGCATCTTCAGATGTTGACAACATCGACCTTCTTAACCAGACTTTCTAAGTCGTGCAAGGCCTAGAAACAATTACCGAATCCGGACGCCAACCCCGCGTTCGCATTAAAGATCATCTCTCCGCGTACACAATGTATCGCAAACTTCGGGATGCGGATAGTGTTCGCTCTCAGGATCGCGCTCGCATTATGTCCATGTTTGACGGACAACCTCCGTACAATAACTCCACACTTAAGGCCTTAGGACAAAGCTACCGATCTAACTTGAACTTCGGCGAAGCTTACTCCGACCTAGAGAAAGCTCTTTCCGCGTATGTCGACCTAGTGAACGGAGTTGATCGCTTAGCAAACATTCGTTTAAATGTCGGAGCCGATCCCGCTAACTTAGAAATTGGGGAGATTCTTTCGGAGGAGTTTCATCGCGCTTTTATTGGTTGGGACAGATTCCATTATTTGTACAATTTACTGGCCCATAACTTCGTAGCCTACGGTTTGGGGGCAATTTTCTTTGAGAACGAAAGTAGCTGGAAGTATAACGTCTGCGGTTTTGGCGACTTCTTAGTCCCAGACCAAACCCCCACAAACGAAGATATGGTTGAGTTTGTTGCGGTTAAACGCAGCTATCTTGCTCACGAGTTATTCGATTTCATTGAAGATCCGAAGGCCGCAAAGGAAGCCGGCTGGGACGTAAAGGAAGTAAAGGAAGCGATTAAACGGGCTTCCGCAAACGCCGGACAAGTTGGTCGCGAACACGATGATTGGGAGCAACTTCAAAAAGAAATTAAGACCAACGAGCTGCACTACAGTTACGTTCGCTCCCCCACGATTCCGGTGGTTCATTACTACTGTCGAGAGAACGACGGAAGCTATTCACACTTTATTGGCTTACGCGATGGCACTGGCGAGTTTCTGTTTAGACGCAATAAGCGATTTAAAAAAGCTACCGAAGCCTTTATCTTTTTCCCTTTTAGCGTAGGGAATGGGCTTCTTCATTCCGTTCGCGGCTTAGGCCATAAGATTTTCCCAAGCGTTGCCGTAAGCAACCGTTTCCGCAACACCATGATCGACGGTGCGCTTTTAAATTCCACTCTCTTACTTCAACCCGCAACTCCCGCAGATGCCGACAATTTTGTTCTTAGCCAACAAGGGCCAGTCACTATTCTCCCCCCAAATGTTTCGATTGTTAATGGACGGATGACAAACATCGGTGACGCCGCTCTTCCTATTCTCAGCGATCTCAGCCGTCAGCGTGCGAATGTTAGTGGCGCCTACCAGCTCGAAGGCACCAGCGACGGCCTAAGCAAGCCCCGCACAGCAGAGGAAATTCGAGCCTCCGTCGCGAATCAAAGTGTTCTCACAACTAGCTCTATGAATCTTTTCTACACTCCTTGGCAGAAATTCCTGAAGGAAGTCTTTCGCCGTATGATCGACAAAAACTACAGTGAGTACGAGAGCGGCTACGAGAACGTTAAAGAATTCCAAAACCGCCTCAAGATGCGAAAGATAGACCCCAAGGCCTTAAAGCCAGAGCTCCTAGACGTGGAGCCTGTTCGCGCTGTTGGCTACGGTTCCCCCGCTCAGCGTCTTCAAGCCTTTAACGAGTTCCTACAGATCTCTGGCGGCTTCGATGAAGTTGGCCACCAGAACCTTTTGCGCGACCGTGTGGCCGCTCGAGTTGGATACTCAAATGTCGACCGATATGTCCCGCCCCCTAACGCCCAGAAATTACGCCCCACTTTGGATGCAAAGATGGCCGCTCTGGAAAATTCCGCTATGTCGAATGGAAAGCCCATTCCAGTTTCCCCCGACGACTTGCACGGAGAACACTGTCGCGTCCACTTCACCGATGTTGCCCAGAGCCTCCAAATGCTCGAACAGAATCAGCAAGTTGACGAGCGTCAGATGCTTCAGTATTTCTCGGCTCTTATGCCCCACTGCTCGGGCCACCTTCAATTCCTCTCGAAGGACCGCTCGAAGGAAAGTGAGGTTAAACAGTATCTTAAGATCCTCAACCTTATGCGTGAGTTTGTTGAGAACACAGGCCGAAGAATGCAGGCAGAACAAGAAAAGATGCAGGCATCTGGTAACGAAGGTCAAGCTTCTCTCGACCAGCAAAGGATTCAGTTCGAAGCTATGAAAGCACAGAATTCCATTGAAATCGCCCGAGCAAAGGCACAGGCAGACAATGAGATTAGGATTGCGAAGGCACAACAGGAAATGGCCATTGCAGACGCCAAGAACGCCCAGAAAGTCATGTCCGATAATCTTTAAAAATTTTGCTTGACCAATTTTCAAAAATAATCCAAAACAGACCCCATGCTAAACGAATGGTTCGCCACAGTTAAACCCGAAGAACTTCGGGTAGCCCTCCAATCTCCAATTATTCAGGAAGCATTGACCCTTCTTAAGAATGTTGGTCAACCCAGAAATGTACAGCTACCCCAGAGCGGAGTGAGCTACATCGAGCATAATGCACTTTTAAACGCTCGAAGAGAAGGCTACTACGACGCCCTACGCAATCTTGAAGTTTTGTCTATGACAAAGAATCGTCCCGAGGCAGTGGAAGAATCCGAACCTTGGACACCCTCAACAGCACAAGAAACAACAACCTAACAAGGAGATAAACTCAAATGGCTTCTGAAACCCCGATTGCTTCCTTCGCCGATCTTATCGGCTCCGAAATTGATAATGCTGTTAAGCCAGCCGCAGAAGCCCCAGCTCCGGTAGCAACCTCCGTCACAGCCCCAGCCCCCGAAACTCAAAAGGCCGCTAATGAAGCGGTTAAACAGTCTTCCGCCGGCAACGAATTTGACCCAAAGATCGAAGCTCTTCCCGATTTGTTTAAAAAGGAAACTAAGCCCGCAGTTGAAGAGCCCGCCCTACCAAAGGATGCAAATCCAGCGGTCAGCGCAGCCTTCCAAAAGATCACTAGCGACCTAAAGAGCGAACGGGAACGGGTAAAGAGCTTCGAATCTAAGATTGCTGAACTTGAAACCAAGCAATCTAAGTCAGTCGACTCGGAGGAGATTGCAAAGTACCAGAAACGCATTGAAGACTACGAATCTCGCCTAAAAAGCATTAACCTAGAGGCAAGCCCCGAGTATAATGAACAGATCTTAGCCCCAAAGGGACGCCTTATGGGCGAACTTGAAGTCTTAGCAAAGGCAAATGACTTAGAGGCCGACGCCTTTTTGAAGGCAGCAGCCATCGAAGACCCCGTCGAGCGCCGCAAGAAGATTAACTCTATTACAAAAGAGCTAAGCCAAAGTGACGCCTTCGACGCTCGTAAGGCCATCGATAATCTCTTAGAGCTAAAAAACAAAGACTCCGAGCTCCGAAGAGACATCTCTACAACCATGAAAGTTATGGAAGAGCAGAGGGAACGGACCGCCAAAGAGATTCAAGAGCGCAACCAAAGCGAAACCCTTCGCAGCTACCAAGAAACCTTCCGCGACTTTACCGAGAATGGCCCCGCCTACTTCCGGAAGTCCAACGACAACGAAGGATGGAACAAGTCCTTAGAGCAAATTTATAACACAGCTCTTAGCGTCGAGAACACTGAGCTCACTCCGAAGCAGAAGGCTCAGCTAACAATGCAGGCCGTAAGCTTCCCAGTTATGCGGCAAATGTTTGACACCTACGTCTCGAAGTCGAATGAGGAAATCTCCAATCTTCGGGCACAGCTACAGAAGTACGTCTCCGCCTCCCCCTCGAGTGGCCCCGCCTCTGCCGGTAATGGCGCGAATGCCTCCGAGCCCCTAGACAAGAGCTTGGGCCTAGTCGCAGCCTTGGAGGCCGGACTTCGATAGAGGTGTTGACAAAAATCTTACCCCCTATAATTTAATTTTATGCCACGTAAAAATGAGATAGATTACCTCGAAGAAATCGCGGCGAAAACCGGCTCCGCCACCATTTCTGGCCCAGTCACGGTCACTAACGAAGTTGAAATTAAAAACTCCGAGAACAGCCCCATACCCGTAAGCGATAACAATAGTTCTCTCACCGTAGATGGCACAGTTGAACTTGGTGCAACAAGCCTTGCAGCTCTAGAAAATATCAGCGTCACCTTCCCAAGCTCTCAGAACGTAAGCGTTCAGAACGCGAGTCTTGCTGTAACTGGGCCTTTAACCAATACTGAGCTACGAGCTGCCGCTATTCCTGTTTCTTTAGCTACCGCACCCACTACACCAGTTACCGGAACCTTCTTTCAAACTACTCAACCAGTTTCCGGCCCTTTAACTAATACCGAACTTCGAGCAACCGCAGTTCCGGTTAGCGGAACCGTTACTGCAAATACTGGTTTAACGCCTCTCACAGATACCCAGCTTCGGGCAACGGCTGTACCCGTTTCTTTGGCCACCGCTCCTACCACGCCAGTCACCGGAACTTTCTGGCAGGCGACCCAGCCAGTCTCCGGTCCCTTGACCGATACCCAACTACGAGCAACCGCAGTTCCCGTTAGCGGAACCGTAACTGCAAATACTGGTTTAACGCCTCTTACAGATACACAACTGAGAGCAACGGCTGTCCCAGTAAGCGGAACCGTAACTGCCAATACTGGTTTAACTCAGCCTCTCACGGACACTCAACTTCGGGCAACCGCAGTTCCAGTAAGCGGAACCGTAACTGCTAATACTGGTTTAACTCAGCCTTTAACCGATACTCAACTTCGAGCAAACGCAGTTCCAGTTAGCGGAACTGTGACTGCAAACAACCAGAACCTAACAACTGGCTCCGGCACTCTCCCCGGAACCTCTGCGGTTGATACGGATATTATAGCGTCAATTGATGCAAGCGGATTTTCTGAAATGATGGTTCAATTTACCGGTTTTCCGTCTTTTGCTCTCGCCAAATTTGAAGTATCAAACGATAATTCAACCTTTGTTACTCAGGCCTCAATACCACTTTCCGCTACTCTTTCATCTCCTGTACAAAATATCGGCTCAGCTGGGCTTTATAAACTAGCTTTGGCCGGCGCAAGGTATGTGAGACTCAGAGTAGCCGGAACGGGAATGGGAGGTACTTTTGTTTATTCCTATACACTTAATCCTAGATCATCATCTAACTTCGGCCAACTCGTCTCCGCAACTACTCTCCCTCTACCCACGGGAGCCTCTACGGAAACAACCCTAAGCTCAGTAAATACAAAGATACCCTCAAATCTTACTGTAAGCTCAACCCGCTTGCTTGTGGACGGATCGGGAGTTACCCAGCCAGTAACAGACAGGGGCACTACTGGCCCCGCTTCAGTTACTAACTTTAGCGCAACTTCTAGTACCTCTATAGCTGCTTCGAATAGCGCAAGAAAGCTGCTCACAATTTTTAATGAGGGAGCGGGGCTTTTATATGTGTTATACGGAAACGGAACGGCTACTACCTCAAATTATTCTGTCCGCATAAATTCCGGAGATTACTTAGAAATTGATAAGTACACCGGAGCTGTCTTTGGTATATTCGGTTCGGCAGGAACCGCAAGAATTACGGAAATTACTTAGGACCCAAAAATGCCTCTCTATTCGGCAACCTGTCCGTTGCCCAAAAACAAAGCGGCAAAACGACAGCGAATAGTCTTTCCAGAACGAATTCGCATTACAGGCCCGCTGGTTAATGCTAATTTTGTGCTCGTAGATTTTGTTCTTGTTGACAGGTATGCTCTCTACTACGACGACATCACTACTAGCGAATTTTACATAGATGGCACTTCGGCCAATCTTTATCGCAACGGGGGTACTCCAACTAGCTTCAATCAAATTTCTAGTTTTAGTTTGCCTTCTTCCTTACCAAACAACAATTACACAATTACAACCGCTCACACTACGCCAACGCTCGCCGTTTCAATTAGCGAACTTACTCAAAGCAAAGTGTACGACGGGCTTACATCCTCATTTTCTTTTACTTCCACACCTTCTATCGAATTCGGAGAATATACATTTTCCAGCTCCCCAAGTACCCCCGGCACTTACACCCTTAGCCTAGTGGAGGGCGGTAAAAGTTCTAAGTTTATTTGGAATGGCCCCTACCCCTCGGTTAGCTACACAATCACAAAACGTCCCGTTCCCCTCACAATGGTAGACAGGTCTGTTACTTACAGCCCTTTTGGAACAACTATTAGCCAAGTACTAGTTGGCGGTCTTGCCTCCAATTTACCCAATGGCCAAGGAATAATTAGTGGCACTGCAGAAAGTAATTTTACAGGTCTTCTACAGAACCTGCCTCCGTCAAACTCAAATGCCGGCACATACACTGTTTCTGTAGACCCTAACTACACGCATCCGCTTTACACTATTTCGGGGTACACCAACAACAAAACTACCGCTACGGTCATCATAAACAAAGCTACCCCAACAATTAGTTTTAGT
>Ga0164294_10004102_pt1 | contig 12800 bp, 11 predicted proteins | sample GEODES005metaG_FD_111479 | JGI IMG/M metagenome (GOLD analysis project Ga0164294, IMG submission 111479) | Oligotrophic lake water microbial communities from Sparkling Lake, Wisconsin, USA - GEODES005 metaG | ecosystem: Environmental > Aquatic > Freshwater > Lake | place: USA: Sparkling Lake... | reverse complement strand
TATAGTGACAATGATTTTATTTTTCTTGGCAATATTGTAGAACAAGTTACTGGGATGAGTCTTCAGGATTATTGTACAAAAACTTTCTATGGACCAATGCAAATGCATAGCACAGGTTTTTTACCACTTAACAGAACAGATAAATCTAATATCGCTGCATCAGAATTAGACAACTATTTTAGAAAAGAACTCATTCAGGGATCTGTTCATGACGAAGGTGCTTCCACCATGGGTGGCATCGCAGGACATGCTGGATTATTTAGCAATGCCACTGATTTAGCAAAATTGTATATGATGTTATTGAATGAAGGACAATGGGATGGTCAAACCTATTTAAAACCATCCACCATACAATTGTTCACAAGTTACCAATCTGCAACAAGCAGAAGAGGACTTGGATTTGATAAAACTGCTAGAGACAATGCCAATTCAAAAGATCCTTACCCAAGTTTAAGTGCCACGGGATCCGTATTTGGTCACACAGGATTTACTGGTACATGTGTTTGGGCAGACCCAGACAATCAACTATTGTATATTTTTCTTTCAAACAGAGTCTATCCAACAAGAGACAATAAAGCATTTAGTGCGCTTAATTTGAGAGCTAAAATTCAAGAACAAATTTATCAAGCGATAAAAAAATAAGATGCAAAAATGGATGTATATATTCATAGGACTCATTGGCTTTTTTAAGCCATTGCAAGCTCAATTACAATTAGGCCCAATTGGTTCTTGGCGTGCACATTTCTCAAACGAGTCGATCCAACAAGTTGTAAAAGGGGATCAAATTTATGTTGCCGCAGCAAACCAAATTATTCAAATAGATGCCAATAAACAGACCAACTACCTTAACACGACCACGGGATTACATGCCACTGGGATTCATAAAATTGCATGGCACCCAATTGAAAATCAACTTGTAATTGCCTATAAAAATAGCCGTTTAGATATTGTAAAAGGAGATCAAGTCACCTTGATTGACGATATACAAAATTCAAATTTATATTCTGACAAAAGTATCAACGACCTCATTGTATTCAATAATAACGCATACTTATCTTGTAATTTTGGAATCGTTGTTGTTGACTTATTAAAAAAAGAAATCAAGTCCACTATCTTTCCAAATAACAATCGTCAGTCAGTAAAAGTCCTTCAAACAATTATTTACCAAAATAAATTATTTGCACTCACAGAGAATGGAATTTGGTCCACCACATTGGGACAAAATAATAATTGGATTCAAGAAAATACAATGGGTACCTCTGGTTTAAAAAATATGTTTGTATTTAAAAACCAACTCTATTATAACAATCAACAAAAAATTTATCCTTATCAAAGTAATATTGCAAGCTATCAAATTACTTCAGGTACCATTGAGACAATCGCTGTTGACGAAGAACGAATTTTAGCAGGTATCAGTTATCAGAACAAAGGCGCATTGATCCAATTCAATAGCAACCAAACCAACACAGTACTCATTGATTCTGCTGTATTGATTCAACCTGTTGGGTTACTAAAAGACGGCAATACGATTTGGGTAGCGGATTTTGGAAAAGGTCTCTATGAAAAAAATGAGCAATCAAAGTGGACTGCTCTAGGGGGACCTTTAAGTAATGCATTTGGCAGTAATGCATTTTCAAATCACCAAATATTGACGAGTTATGGGGAGAATAAAATTGGCCTATCTAGCCTGAATGAAAATGGTTGGTCAAATTTCACCCAAATTCAAAATTTAAAACTCAATTACGTTGAGGCGGTATCGATAGACCCTATTGATCAAAGTTGGTGGCTAGGTATGGGCAATCAGCTGATCCATTTTGATCCAAATAAGAAAACTATAGAACAACTATTACCAAATGCATCCATTGGTGCAATCAAATCGATTCAACAAAAAAAAGATGGTCAAATGGTGCTTTTGAAAGAAGGATTTGGTATCGTTTCAAAAGAAGGCGCACAATGGAATAGCTATCCCATGCAAACAGGTTTTTCTAGTACTAATTTGAAAAAAATATTAGTAGATAAAAATAATTTAAGCTGGATCATTGGACCTAGACAACAAGGTATTATTTTGTTTCAAAAACAAAATAATCAAGCCGTTTGGAGACAATTGAATACTGGAAAAGGATCGGGTAATTTGCCAAGTATGGAGGTCACAGCCATCACAGAAGATAAGGATGGAAGCATCTGGGTTGGAACAGATAATGGTATGGCTATTTTTCAATGCAATACCATCAATGAAGCTTGCGACGCCTATTTGCCAATTGTTCAAAGCAATGGATTCAATGGCTATTTATTTCAGAAAGAAACCATTCATTCTATCAGTATCAATGGTGCGAATCAAAAATGGATTGGTACCAATAATGGCGCTTGGTTAATCAGTAAAGATGGTGGTGAGGTACTCCAACATTTTACAACAGAAAATAGTCCCCTTCCAGACAATACCGTCTTATCCATTGGCATTGAACCGACTGACGGAGATGTATTTTTCTTTACAAAGAACGAAATCATAAGCTATAAAGGAGAAGCCACCGAAAGTGCTTTGGCACAATCGGCCATCAAAATTTTTCCTAATCCTATCGCACCCAATTACAATGGACCAATAGTCATAAAAAAATTAGTCAACAATGCCTTAGTGAAAATTACAGATATCAATGGGCAACTCATGATGCAAACAAGGGCGCTAGGAGGTCAAGCAGTTTGGAATGGTAGAGACCAATATCAGCGCAAAGTAGCTTCAGGCATTTACTTAATATTTGCTCGAGATGATATTGGAAATGAAAAAGCAGTAGGTAAGATACTGATCAGCGCTGGCTATTAGTTTGCAGTAAAATCAAATTGTTTAAACATTTTAAACTTCCATGAATCACGTTCTCCTTGCACCACTCGATACATCAGCTGTCTAATTTTATTGGTTGGCTCTTTAATGGTCGTATCTGCAGGATAAACTGGAAACTTCCTAAATAAAACGCCTTCTACAAGCTTGTATTCATCCTTACCTCTGTATCCCTTACTCAATTCCATATCATTTAATAAATCAGGAAATAAAATGGGTGCAATTCTTTCGTTGTCTTGAGAACAAATTGGGAAAATACTTTTTTTACCTGCCGGGTCCTCAATGAAAATGATCAAATCAGGAAATCCATCATTGTTTAAATCATCTATTTCAGCACCAATCACTCTCGCCTTCAATTCTATGGATGCTTCTCTAGATTCAGCCTTAAATCCAATTGGCCTAATGTTCAATACATTTCTTTCAGTGGATCTATTTAAACATGAAATTCGGTAACCAGTTTTTCCAATTTTCATGGTGCTGTCATATTTAGACCAAACCTGTCCAAACAATTGTCCAGAAAAAAGGATTAAGCCAAAAAATAAAATAATGCGCATACTTTAAAATTAATGAATGATAGCTGTAATACTAATTTCAACATTGACATTTCTTGGTAATCCTTTCACCGCCACGGTTTCACGTGCAGGAAAATCAGCATTGAAATAACTACCATACACTTGGTTCACCGCAGCAAATAAATCCATATTGCTTAAAAAAATACTGGTCTTAACAATATGATCAAAATTAATTTTAGCTTCATCTAATATGGCTTTAATATTCTCCATCACTTGTGTTGTTTCAGCCTCGATCGAAGATAAAACCAGCTCACCAGTCGCTGGATCAAAAGCAATTTGCCCACTAGCGAATAAAAATCCGTTGGCAATCACAGCTTGACTATATGGACCAATAGGTGCAGGTACTTTGTTAGATTGGATGATTTGTTTAGACATATATTTAATTTTAGAATTGCAATTTCTATTTTTTTGAGCAAATCCAACCTATTTTTGCAATACAATTTTACGACTTGCCTAATTTATTAATTATAGACACCGCTTTGGAAGAAGCCATTGTTGCATTGAGCATGGATGGCAAGATCGTCGCAGAGCTTACCAATAAGGAGACCCATAGTCACGCCAGCTTCATTCAAGTCGCTATCGCTAAGGTATTAGCCGAACAACAAATGGCAATTGGTGACCTAGATGCGATTGCCGTGACTTTAGGACCAGGAAGTTATACCGGATTAAGGGTTGGGTTAGCCACTGCGAAAGGCATTGCCTACTCCTTACAAAAGCCATTAATAGGCTTATCCACCTTGAGCGCTTTAGCAAATGCTGCCATTCAACTAGCACCCAATACAACCCAGCCACCATCCCAAATTTTTGCAATGATAGATGCAAGAAGAATGGAAGTATTTGGAGCGGTCTATGATCCATCCTGCAACCCAATCATTCAAGAACAAGCCATGGTGCTTGACCAAGCTAAATGGAACAGCTTGATCCATCAGCCAACCCTTTGCATTGGGAGTGGACAGGCAAAAACAAAAGATTTCACAGCCTCCCATCAAGTAAAATACCTAGAGGGGCATTATACGAGCCAATTATTACTAGACATGGCTTTGACAAAATTGAAGGCTGCTCAATTTGAGGATTTGGCTTATGTTGGTCCAAATTACCTTAAGGATGTTTACATAATCCCAAGTAAATAATACGCACTATTAAACACTTACATATTTTAAATACTTATGTATTAAATATTCATTAACTTTATATTGTAAAAAAATTCATAACCCCCAATATGTAATGTCTCATGAATCAATCATTATCCTTGCTACAATTAGACAATGGCGCCACACCATTAAAAGTGGATTTAATTCATAGCAAAAAAGCTGCTATGATTTTAAGAGCATTGAACCACAAACTTCGTCAACAAATTTTAAAATTGATTGACGAGCATCAAAAAATGACTGTCACTGAGATCTATGTAAAACTTAGATTAGAACAGTCAGTTGCCTCACAACATTTAGCCATTTTAAGAAGAGCCAGTATTGTTGTAACTGTCCGCGAAGGAAAGTTTATTTTTTATATGGTAGACTACAATCGTCTTGAACAAGTGAACCAATTTGTAGAACAATTAGTTGGATAATATGGAGTTAAGCTTAGCTCAATTTTTAACATTATCTAAAGACGATTCGGTACAAATTATTGATACCAGAACGGATGCTGATTTTTTACAGGGATATATTCCTGGATCCATCCATATAGCTTTAGATGAAATAAAAACTTTGAATGCCCTTAAAATAATTGAGCAAGATTGCCCCATTCTTTTAGTGTGTGATCAAGGCACTGAAGCAATCCTGTTAAAACGTTTTGAACTTTTAGGATACACCCAAGTAAGAGGTTATTTACAAGGTGGATTTTCAACATGGTCCGATGCAGAACAAAAAATTGATTTAATCATTGAAGTTGAAGTAGATGAACTAGCAATGGACATCCCATTCGATGAGTACTTAATGATTTTAGACATTCGTGCCGAAGAAGTGTATGACAAAGCACATATCAAAGACTCCATCCATCTTCCCTTAATAGAATTTGGTGACCCTGGTGCGATGTCAGAACTAGACGAACATTTTAATATTTATATCATAGATGATTTAGGCAAACAATTATTGCTTGCAGCCTCCGTATTAAAAAAACAAGGCATTCACAATATTAGGATTGTTCAGGATGGATGGGACGCGGTAGAATTTTTGAAAAATAAATTCACGATTGTTGCTTCTCCAAAAAAAATAATAGACTCCGATAATTTTAAGGACAATTAGCTCTTATGATTCAAGTTGCAATTGGGTACTAATAAAATCTGTGCATTACAATTATTTCACTACTAAATGTCCATACGTAGCTGCATCGTATGGATAACGCCATCTGCGGTGACTCCATAAATAATTAGCAGGTTCTTTTTTAATTTTATCTTCTAATGTTTTTACGAACAGTGCGGTTAATTGACCGTCTTTAAAATAATTAGGGACAGTGGTCATGAGTTCATAATGCGAGTGATAATAACCTCTTTTTGTGCTATAAAAATGAACAAAAACTTGAGCAGTATTATTTAGCTTAGCACCTTTTTCAGGCCCTTTCACAAATGGTGTCAATTGTCCAAAAAATGGCACCCAAAAAGCAGATTTAGGATTGCCAGGATTTTGATCCGCAGCTAGTGCCATGGCATATTTTCCGCTAGAAGCATATTGATGGAACTGATTTTTAAAATTAGTAGCAGGGATCATAATACTGCCATATCTTTTGCGCATATCCAATATCAAACGATCAAAAAAACGATTGCTTAAAGGCATGTAGACCCCTATGAAAGGATACTTGCCATATTTGGCTGCCCCCCAATTGGCAAATTCCCAATTAAAGAAATGGCCAGCCATAATCTGAACATTTTGCCCTGTGGCATAAATGTCATTGAGTACTTCTGCATTGGATGTAAAACGCTTTGTAAAACTTGCATCAGACATAGAGATCAATTTAATGGTCTCAAAAAAAGTGTCTGTAAATTTTTGGTAAAATTCTTTTGCTATTTGATTGCGCTCTTGGATAGTTTTATTTGGAAATGCAATGCTTAAATTATGATGCACCACATCCAGCCTGTATTGTATAATTTTTCTTAATACAAAAGACACCCCATCACTTAATAGGTATACCACAGGCCAAGGAATCAATGAAATCAAATAAAAGAGGGCATAAAAAATGGAATACATAAAATAATTATTTACTTGGCTCAATCCAAGCATCGTGTTCTTTAAGTAATAAAATCAATTCATCTACCGCCACATTGCTATCAATATTACGCTTCATCACTTCTTTACCTTTATATAATGTAATCTTTCCTACCCCACTTCCTACATAACCAAAATCAGCGTCCGCCATTTCTCCAGGCCCATTCACGATACAGCCCATGATGGCTATTTTCAAGCCTTTTAAATGATTCGTCACTGCTCTTATTTTTGCCGTTGTTTCTTGAAGCTCAAACAAAGTTCTTCCACAACTTGGACAAGAAATATATTCTGTTTTAGAAATTCTAGTTCTAGTAGCTTGTAAAATTCCAAATGCAGTGGTATTCAATAATTGTTCGATACTAGAATTATTAAAATAATTACGGCCAGATACATTGGATCCATTGACGCTTGCATCATATGCAGCTTGACTCAACCCTAAAGCAATTCCATCTCCTATACCTTCTAATAACAATGCCCCAGTCTCAATTGCAAAATGAATCAAGTGTTCGTCTGTGGTTTGCCATTGGCTATCTGTCACTAAAATAATAGGTTGCTGAATCTGCAATTGCATCAGCTTAATAGCCATTCTTCTCACGGCTTGCATGGCATTATTACATTGACTACTCAAACAAAAAACCACAGAAGGATCTTTTGCAATCTGTAATAACAATTCATCTGCAATAGGTGAAAGATCACTATAACAATCTATTTGTACAAAATTAAGTTGGTGATGTTTTGCATCTAAGGCAATAAAGGAAGCAGCATCGATGATTGGATGGTACTTTTCGGTATTGTTGGCAAGTGCACAAACAGCAGGAGTTGCAACAATACTCAAGGTTCCAGGTAAGTTGAAATCTAAAGGCGTATTACCTATGAGAACATAATCAGCAGCAGCATCTGAGATCGTCCATTTATCTGTCGCTGCATCATAGGTATAGCCAATCGCAACTAAGTCTGTTGTTTTAATCGAAGGTAGATGACTTAAATCTGCAATCACCACTGGCACTTGTTTGCCACCAATATTGTGCACCGCATTGGTTGCGCGTCTTGTATATTCAAAAGGGCTATAAGGCAATTGTGTCAATTCAGGCACCATCGCTGTATTCACTTCTGATAACTGATTGTATCTTTTAACTAAATCTAAACAAACTGGAATTTCCAATTCAGGGTCTTCTGTTAAACTAACTCTAATCGTATCACCAATGCCATCTTCTAATAATGTTCCAATACCTATCGCACTTTTAATTCTTCCATCTTCTCCATCACCAGCTTCTGTTACACCTAAATGCAATGGATATAATTCATTGAACTCTTGTTGCATTTGTTGAATCAATAATCGATAGGCTTGCACCATCACTTGAGGATTACTTGATTTCATACTCAAAATAATTTGGTGGTAGTCCAAGCTTCTCGCAATTCTTAAAAATTCCATGGCGCTTTCTACCATCCCAATGGCAGTATCGCCATATCGACTCATGATACGATCACTTAATGAACCATGATTGGTTCCAATGCGCATTGCAGTACCCTGTTCTTTACAAATAAGCACCAAGGGTGAAAATCTTTCTCTGATGCGTTCAATTTCTTCTAAATATTCTGCATCGGTATAATCAATTTGTTCAAATTTCTTTTTGTCCACATAATTACCTGGGTTTACTCTAACTTTTTCAATAATTCTTGCAGCAATTTCTGCTGCATTTGGTGTAAAGTGAATATCCGCAACCAGTGGCGTAGTGTAACCTTTGGAATCAAGGATGGCTTTAATATTAGCTAAATTCTCTGCTTCTTTTTTACTTGGCGCTGTGACACGAACCAATTCTGCGCCCGCTTCAATACATTGAATGACTTGTGCAACAGTTGCGTCCGTATCCATGGTATCAGTGGTGGTCATGGTTTGAACACGAATTGGATGTCCTCCTCCAATGATTAAATTACCAACTTTAACGGGTCTTGTTTGGATGCGCTTATAAGATGTCAATGATTCAGAATAGTATTGCATAAAACTTGCTTGTAAATTATGAATAGTGCTTTATCGAACGCCTTTAAAGAATCCTTCTTTAAGCAATATAGCTTTTAGTAAGTTAATATTTCTGTTTTTAAGCTCCTTACCATCGGTTGCATTTGTATGCAAGACAAAGAAATAAGGATGCAGGTTTTCTTCGATATACCCAATCACCCAAGCTTGATTGCCAAGCGCAGTATCCGTTGCCACTAAATAACTTAATTGATAATTTGAGTTTTGTTCTTTCAAGATCATTTTTTTAAACAGCTCTTGGCTACGCTTTTGAAAAGGCAAGCCTTTAAAATACAATCTTTTAATAAATCCAAGTTGTTCGTCTGCTGTAATCAATAAAGATCCATCCTTCCAAAAGCCATCCATACTTGCACTCACAATGCCTTTACCATAGTGAATAGAATCAATTTCTTGCAACAAAGTGGTTCTTCCAATTTGCTTTACCAACTGCTGATAATACGCAGTAGAGTCAAGTGATACCCATGTATTTGTATCTGCATTAAGTTGGCCTTGATCAAAACCAATCAAAATAGGCAATGCAAAAAAAGTGTTCAAAGGCGCATAACCACTATCCTTGTAGGCGGATAAATTATGCACCGTAAAAGCTTCGCTACTATTTTCCATTAAAGCAAAACTTCCTTGCATACCTGCACTATCAATCTGTTGACCAATAGTCGCACTAATTTTTACATTGTTTGGTGTACAAGCAAATACGCTGATACTTAGAAAAATGACAATAAAAATCTTTTGCATAATAAAAATTGAAAAGGCTATGAAACAAAATACACTCCACAAGTAGATGTGAAGTGTATTGTATTATAAATGATGTAGTACAAATATTATTGTATACCCAATAACTCCACTTCAAAAATCAAAGTAGAACCTGGCCCAATGACTGGTCCTGCAGAGCGTTCGCCATAAGCCAATTCAGAAGGAATGAATAATTTCCACTTACTTCCAACTGTCATTAACTGTAAAGCTTCTTGCCATCCTTTAATCACCCCATTTAATGGGAAGCTAATTGGCTCGCCTCTTTGCACTGAACTATCAAATACTTCACCGTTGATTAAAGTGCCATGGTAATGACATTTAACTGTGTTTTTTAAAGTAGGCTTAGCAGTATCTGTACCTGCAACAATGACTTCATATTGCAAACCATTGCTTAAACGAACCACACCTGGTCTTTTTGCGTTTTCTGCTAAAAATGCAGCGCCTGTTGCGCGATTGATAGCGATTTTTTCTGTACTCATTTTATCTTGGTAGTTTTTGATACATATGTCAATTAAGCTGTCTGGTATGATTGTTTTTGAGCTCACTCCAGCAGCCATTCCTTTGTTGAACATCGCAATGTTCACATCTTGAAGTCCCTGTCCTTTCAAACTTTGTGCGATTCTATATCCTAAAGCGTAAGAAGCACTATCCTTTGTATTTTTTAAAAGGGTGGTCGTAGGTTTAGTTGCAACCGGTTTGTTGGTTACCACTTTCTTAAGCGCTACAATAGGCTTCAATGGAGCCAATGGTTTTGTTTGTGCCCAGCCTGAAACTGCTAATGAAGTTGCGAAGGCTAAAAAGATTGTTTTTTTCATCTTGTCTAGATTCAAATTTAGACCTCAAAAATACATCAGAATCCGGTTATAATGCCAATAAATACTGAATTTTGTACCTTATTTTGCACTATTTAACCCATATTTAAGAGAAGTCCTAACTTTGTAAAAATCTTCGTTATGAATAAAACAATAAAAATGAGCGTAGGCTTGATGGTCTTTACTTGTAGTATTTTTTTAATGGCCTGTGGTAATAATAGTGCTACTGCAACAACCACCATGGATACTACTGCAATTGCAGCTTCAGAAGATTCAGTAATCAGTTACGATATCAGCTTAGTAGACAATAAAAAAGATCCTACATGTGGCATGCCAGTGACTGCTGGCATCAGCGACACGGCGCATTATGACAATAAGGTATTAGGCTTTTGTGCTGCGGGATGTAAGGAAGAATTCTTGAAAAATCCGAAAGCCAATATCGCAGCGGCCGAAATGAAATAAAGGTAGCAGCTACAAAAAATTAAAAAGCCCCAGATGATTCATTTGGGGCTTTTTATTATAAACACTTCTTCTTAACTAAATAAGTAATTGATATCGTCCTTGGTTAAGGACTTCATAAATCCATCTTCGTCAGAAATCAATTCTTTTGCTAGAGACCTTTTTCGATCCTGTAGTTTTAATATTTTATCTTCCACCGTGTCATTGCAAATCATGCGATATGCAAAGATATTTTTTGTTTGTCCAATACGATGGGTTCTGTCAATGGCTTGTTGCTCTACAGCTGGGTTCCACCAAGGATCTACGATATACACATAATCTGCTGCAGTTAAGTTAAGACCCACCCCACCCGCTTTTAAAGAGATTAAGAAAACACGACAATTGGGATCATTTTGAAAACGTTCAATTGCTTTTTCTCTTTCTTGAATGGTACTACTTCCATCAAAATATTCATGATCAATACCGAGCTTCGTTAAGGATGCTCTGATCAAACCTAGCATACCCAAGAATTGAGAAAAAACCAGGGCCTTATGTTCGCCTATATTTTCTGATATCTCACGTGTTAACTCTTCCAATTTAACCGACTCGTTTGGATAAGATTCATCTTTGATAATGGCTGGACTATCACAAATTTGACGCAATTTCATTAAGCCTTGTAAGATAGACAATTGTGCTTTTTGCACGCCTTTTTCTTCAACCAAACCCATTAATTTATCTCGGTAATCATTTCTGTAGGCTTCATAAATTTTACGTTGTGCCGCACCCATTTCACAGTATAATACCGTTTCTTGCTTTTCTGGCAAATCCTTTGCCACTTGTTCTTTGGTTCTTCTTAAGATAAATGGAAAAACAAATTTACGAAGATGTTCTTTTTGTTCTTTCTCATCAAACTTGTCAATAGGCATCGAAAAATTATGCTTAAAATATTCCACTGAACCCAACATGCCAGGATTCAAGAAATTCATTTGTGCATAAATATCAAACGTATTATTCTGTAAAGGTGTGCCACTCAAACAAAGCTTATTGCCAGCATCTAATAAACAAGCGGCCTTAGTAACTTTACTTGTTGGATTTTTAATGGCTTGGCTTTCATCTAAAATCACATAATCAAATTTAACTGCTACAAAGTTTTTAATATCACTTCTTAAAGTACCGTATGTAGTGATGATCACTTCGGCAGAGCCGTCTGTTAATTTTGCCTTGTTTCTTGTACCTCCATGGTGAATCATAAAACTCAGACTTGGCGTAAATTTTTTCAATTCATTTTGCCAGTTAAACAATAAAGTGGTTGGACAAACTACCAAGGCCAATAACTTGCCTTGTTTTTCTTTTAAATGCTGTAAAAAAGACAAGGTTTGAATGGTTTTACCCAATCCCATGTCATCTGCTAAGATACCACCCCAGCCTACGTCGTGTAGATAATTCAACCATTGGAATCCACTTGCCTGATAAGGTCGTAAAATTGGATCTAAATGTGCTGGTGGTTTAACATCCGCAATGGTATAATGTTCTCTAATTTTTTCAAATTTACCTTCTAATTGGAAAATTAATTCTTCCTCATCTCTTTGTTGGTACAATTCATCTAAAACAGAGAAATGGTATTTGCTCAATTTTAAATTATCAGTCTTGCCTTCACCCACTTTAAACAACAACGCATATTTGTTCAGCCATTGTTCTGGCAATACACCTAAACTGCCATCTTTTAGTGGGACAAACTGTTGCTTATTCATCAACATCGTCTTGATGTCTTGTATACTCACTTTTTGTTCTCCAAATGAAATTTCTACTTTAGCATCAAACCAATCGGTATTACTACTAATATATAATCTAGTCGTTGGCTTAGCGGTATTGAATTTAAATTGCTTCAATTGCTCCGTACCAAACAATGGAATTTGTTTTTCCTTTAAGGTATCAATGAACAAGAAGAACCAATTGTTTTTTAGTACTTCGAAACCTTTTAATGCCAATACATTACCCTCATTTGGTCTAATGAACCCAGAATGCAGTTGCTCAATAATACCCACCAATTGACGCTCTGCAGCTAAATCACGTTCCAAAATCATGAGCTTATCGCCAAGCTGTTGAATCACAGATGGCCCATCTTCTTTTTGTACAACAATATCTTGGTAAACAAAGAGGGGT
>Ga0164294_10004101_pt1 | contig 12801 bp, 11 predicted proteins | sample GEODES005metaG_FD_111479 | JGI IMG/M metagenome (GOLD analysis project Ga0164294, IMG submission 111479) | Oligotrophic lake water microbial communities from Sparkling Lake, Wisconsin, USA - GEODES005 metaG | ecosystem: Environmental > Aquatic > Freshwater > Lake | place: USA: Sparkling Lake... | reverse complement strand
TGCTGGCCCTGTCGCCCAAGAACAAGGTGGTGGGCTTTGGCATCGGCCTGCCCCTGATGAGCCGGCCCGACATCATGCGCGAGCTGCGCGGCCTGCTGCCGGTGCGCGAGACCTTCTACCTCGCCGATCTGGGCGTGCTCTCCACCTGGCGGGGCACCGGCCTGGGCAAAGACCTCGTGCGCCAGCGCCTGCGCGAGATCGATCGGCGGCGCTTTCGCCATGTGGTGCTGCGCACCAGCGCCGTGCGCAACGCCTCCTACGAGATGTACATGAAGCTCGGCTTCGACGACATGGGCGTCTATATGGAGGTGCCCAGCCGGCGCCTCGACGGCCGCACCAGCACCGATCGGCGCCTCTTCCTCTCCAAGGTGCTGCCCGCCCCCAACGAGGCCGCCGACTTCGCCCTGCCGGATGAGCCGGCGTGATCGGGCTGCTCGGTCTGCTGGTTCAGGTCGGCTGTGATCCGGAGCCGCCGGCGCCGACCCCGCTGATCCTGCTCCTCAGCCTCGACACCACCCGCGCCGACGCGCTGGGCGCCTACGCCGACGTCGCCCACTGGGGCCGCGGAGAGGCGAGCGCCCCCCGGCCGCGCACGCCCCGCCTCGACGCCCTCGCCGCCGCGGGCACGCGCTTCGCCTGGGCGATGGCCCACAGCCCCACCACGCTCTCCAGCCACAGCAGCGTGATGACCGGCCTCGACCCTCACGGCCACCGGGTGCCGCGCAACGGCTTTCCCCTGCCCGAAGGCCTGCCCACCCTGGCCGAGCGCCTCGGCGCCGCCGGCTACGAGGGCATCGGCGTGGTGGGCGCCAGCGTGCTCGCCGCCGAGACCGGCATCGGCCGGGGCTTTGCCATGTGGGACGACGCCGTCTCCACCCGCGTGCGCAAGCGCTTTGAAGACCCAGCCGCCCAGGTCACCGCCCGGGCGCTGGCGGCGGTCGACCGGCGGGCGCGGCCCGGCGAGCCGCTGCTGCTCTTCGTGCACTACTTCGACGCCCACAGCCCCTGGGACTCGGCCCCGCCGGCCCTGCGCGAAGGCCTCGTAGACCCCGCCTACGCCGGCGCCATCGACGGCAGCGGCCGCAGCGTCGACCTGCTCGTGGGCATGTCGCGCCAGGGCGTGCTGGGCAGCGCCGACCGCCGGCAGGCCCGCGCGCTGTACCTCGCCGAGGTAGCGGCCATCGATCTCGCCGTCGGGCAGCTCCTCGACGGGCTGCAGATCCGAGGCCTGCTGGAGGAGAGCCTCGTGGTGGCCTTTGGCGACCATGGCGAGACCCTCGACGAGGTGCCGGCCCGGCCCTACGGCCACGGCCTCGACGTCGAGCTGGTCGACATCCATGTGCCGCTGATCCTGCGCGGCACCGGCCGCTTCGCCCTGCCCGCCGGCAGGGTCGACACCCGCACCGTCCGCCTCCAAGACATCGGCGCCACCGTGCTCAGCCGGGCGGGCCTCTCGGGCGGTCTGGGCGAGGGCTGGGATCTGCTGGGCCCCGGCGCGCCGCCGCCCGCCTTCGCCGAGGCCACCAAGCCGGCCGGTCAGGAGTCGCAGCAGGGCTGGAACAACCTGCCCTTCGCCCGGGCGGTGGTCGAAGGGGAGGGGATGCTGCTGCGGGCGCCCTTGCTGGGCCCCGAGGCCCGCCTCGTCGATCGCGCCCCCGGCCAGCCGCTCCGCGAAGACGCCGATCGCGCCAGCGCCCTCGACGCCATCTTGCGCGACTGGGACGCCGCCGCCCCCGCCCACCGGCCGGCCCCGGCGCTCTCGCCCGAGGCCGAGGCGGGGCTCCGGGCGCTGGGCTACCTCGACCCCTGATCCGGGGGGCCCCAACGAAAAAACCCGCCCTGGCCGTGTGTCAGCAGTTCCGGACCCCCCACTCTCGTAGGTGGGTCTCCGGTGTCCCCTGCGTCTGGGTTCCCCTCGCGAAGAGAGGCATCCCATCATCAAGAGAGGGTGGAGTCCCTGGGTCAGGACACGGGGTCCAGAGCGCTGACGAATCACGCACCGGGCAGGCTCGACGAGGGTAGCCCGGCGGGAGGTGAGATCAACCAGCAAGTTGAAGGTGCCGATGATTCTTTGACCTTGCATCCCAGTGGCTCATCGCTGTCACCACAATTACGCAGCGAAGCGTTGAGATTTTTCGAATGTCGCGGGGCACCAGAGTGTGCAAGCGGCAAATTTCCCGGTTCGCTTCCTTCCTCCGCAGCCACTGCGCTGTCTGATCGAGGTCTCCATGCTCACCTGTATCGGTGCTTTCCTTCTCCTCGCCGGCGTCCTGGGCGTTGTGGGCTTCCTGATGCAGAAGCACAAGTCGGGTCGCCTCGGCAACACCCCCTTCGTCCCCACCGGCGACGCGGCCAGCAAGGGCGACACCGTCTCCGGCCCCAAGAAGGAGCTCTCGGTCGAAGGTGTGGTCTCCACGCCGCAGAAGCAGCTCTCGCCGGTCACCAAGACCGAGTGCCTCTACTTCGAGATCAAGGTCAACGCGAAGTGGAAGGTGGGTGACAACACCCGCACCGTCAACCTCCGCGACGAGAAGGTCGCCAGCCAGATCTTCCTCGATGACGGCTCGGGAAAGATCGAGGTCGACCTGTCGAAGGGCGGCACCTTCGACCTCAAGAAGACCTTCGACAAGACCAAGGGCCGCGGCCTCATCGCCGCCGTCACCGACAAGCCCATCGAGTTCGGCGACCACGGCTTCGGCATCTACCCGGGCGGCAAGTACGGCGGCGTGATGGTCCCCGACACCGCCGACATCGAAGTGGTCGAGCAGTGCCTGCTCCCCAGCGAGAAGCTCTACGCGGTCGGCAAGTTCGAAGGCGGCAAGATCATCCCGCCGAGTTGGGTCTCCCTCATCGTCTCCGCCAAGAGCCGTGAAGAGACCCTCGCCGACACCCTGAAGACCATGCAGCGGGCCAAGATGGTCGGCATGATCGCCTCGCCGGTGGGCATCGTCTTCCTGATCCTCGGCGCCATCTTCGGCGGCCCCAGCACCGACAAGCCCAAGACCGACAAGCCCGCGATCGAAGAGAAGGCGGGCGAAGAGAAGCCGGCTGGCAACAAGCCCGCGGGCGACGAGAAGCCGGCCAAGAAGGAAGCTCCCCCCGAGGGCGGCGCCAGCTCCGAGAAGGCCGCTCCCCCGGCCGAGGCGGCCCCCCCGGCCGAGGCGGCTCCCCCGGCCGAGGCGGCTCCCCCCGCGTCGGGCGGCAGCGGCGGCGGCTCCAAGTCTTCGGGCGGCGGCGGCAGCAAGTCCGGCGGCAAGGCGGCCAAGGGCGGCAAGGCCAAGGGCGGCTGATCACCGCTTTGGTGTGTCAGAGGCGGCCGGGGTCATCCCCGGCCGTGCTCGCTTTGGGGCAAACGAATTTGCTGATCGGGCTCGCTTCCCGTACACTGGCGAGGTCCCCGCTTCCCGGAGGGCTCATGCCCCCGTCTGCCCCCTGTCGTACGGCGCCGTCTTCGCTCTTCGTCCTCGGGCTGCTGGCTGCCGCCTGCTCCTCGGACAAGACCGTCGCGGTGCTGGCCCAGCCGCCCAATGTGACCATCGAGAGCCCGGCGGAGGGCAGCTCGGTCTACGAGAACGTCGACATCGAGTTCCGCGCCAAGGCGATCACCAAAGATGGCGACGGCAACGAGGCCTTGGTGGCGAGTTGGGTGGCCAACGACGTCAGCATGTGCACCAACCAGCCGGTCAACGTGGATGGCTCCACCACCTGCCTGTACGCCTTCGACCAGAAGGGCGAGGCGCAGGTGGAGGTCACGGTCTCCACGCCGGGGGGCGACACCGCCAAGGCGGTGGTCACCCTCAATGTCGTCGACAACTCGGCGCCCACCATCGACATCCTGAGCCCGGCGGATGGCGAGCGCTACGCGGTTGAAGAGCTGATCATCTTCAACGCCATGGTCGCCGACACCGAAGAAGACCCCCAGGACCTCGTGGTCTCGGTCAACTCCTCGCTCGACGGCGATCTCGAGCTCGGCGGCACGCCGGCCTCTTCGGGCGACTACTCGGCGGGCGGCTACCTCAGCGCCGGCACCCACCTCATCACCATGCGGGTGGAAGACGCCAGCGGCGAGAACGACCAGGAGGCCATCACCGTCGTCATCTACGAGCATGGCCCGCCCACGATCGAGACGGTGGGCATCGTGCCGAGCCCCCCCTTCACCGAAGACACGCTTTCGGCCGACCCCCAGGGCTGGAGCGATCCCGACAGCTCGGCGGAGAAGTACTACTACCGCTGGTTCAAGATGGACAGCACGGGCGCCATGGTCGAGGACACGACCGAGGCCACCAGCACCTACCCGGCGGCCAAGACCACCAAGCACGACCTCATCCAGGTCGAGGTGACCCCCTACAACGACTACGGCGAGGGTGCGGCCCGCACCTCGGCCTCGGTGGAGATCCTGAACTCGCCGCCCGAAGCGCCCGAGGTCACCATCACGCCGTCGAGCCCCGAGCCCGACGACAACCTCTACTGCGCCATCGTCTCCCCCTCCTTCGACGCCGACGGCGACCCAGTCACCTACCGCTACACCTGGAACCGCAACGGCGCACCCACCACCCAGACCACCAACGTCGTGACCGCCGACGCGGTGGAGCATGGCGACACCTGGGACTGCTTCGTCACCCCCAATGACGGCGAAGACGATGGCGATGTCGGCTCGGCCAGCACCTCCACCTACGACGTCACCTCGCCTGGCGCCCCGGCGATCGACCGGCCGAATGGCTACCGCAACGAGACCTCGGTGACGCTCACCGGCACCTGCGAGGCGGGCTGCGCGCTCACCTTCTACTGCGGCGACTCGGCCACCACCTGGACCTTGACCGACACCTGCGACGCCACCGGGACCTTCGAGTACACCGACAGCACCCACCTGAGCCGGGGCGACACGGCCTGGTGCTACGCCGACTGTGTCGACGCGGCGGGCAACGCCAGCGTCTACAGCAACACGGTTACCACCGAGGTCTGCGACCCCTACGATCCCTACGAGGACAGCGCCGGCTACGGCGACTCCGGCGCCAACCCGGTCGACGCCTTCTCGGTGCTGGCCGACACCGGCACCTCCACCATCGTGATCGAGGCCAACATCCTCTCCGACGACCTCGCCGGCGACTGGTATGTCATCAGCACCAGCGACGATGTGGCCAGCGACCGCACGATGGGCATCAACTACTACAACTTCGAAGTCGCGATGGTCGACGGCAGCAGCGACTACAACATGTATGTCTACAAAGACACCTACGATCCCACCGATCTGGAGTGTCCCACCGCGGGCGCCTACACCGAGTACAGCGACTTCGCCCAGGACCGCGGCGACAGCGTTCACGCGGTGCCCAGCGACACCCGCTCCTGTGGCACGGGCTCCTCGGTCTTGAACGACTGCGAAGACCTGAGCCACGACTACTACATCTACATCTCGCGGAAGTCGTCGACCGTCTCCTCCTGCCAGGCCTACCGCCTGGAAATCACGAACGGGGTGTGGTGATGCAGTCCCGCCGAGACCTCCTTCACACCTTCGGCCTCGCCGCCGCCGCGGGCGCCGTGGCCTCGGGCACCGCCGCCGCCAGCGTCGCCGCGGCCCCCGTGGGCTTCGCGGCCGCCGCACACCGTCAGTCGCTGCAGGCCCTCGCCGCCGGCGCCAACGCGCAGAGCGCGCCCTGGTGGCTCTTTGCCCCCTTGCAGGCCGGCGCCTCGGTGGGGCTGGGCTGGCGCATCGTCGACCTCAGCCCGATTGAGCGCGGCGCCGCCATCCTCAGCCTGCGGCAGGTCGGTGCCGAGGGCGCCACCGCCCGCGTCCACCTCTGCGCCCACCACGGCCAGCCCCGCGGCCTCGCCCACAGCGCCCTTTTCGATCTGGTGCTGATGGACGGCGGCCAGGGCAACAAGCCCACCGATGAGGGCCTGGGGCGCGTGCTCCTCGGCCTCGCCGCCCGCCTGCGAAAGACCGAGCAATCCGGCGAGCTCACAGCCGTGGCCCGCCTGCTCACCCATGGCGAGCGCACCCTGCTCTATGGCCCGGAGAGCTTGACGTGAGTGACACGCTTGACGAGCTGGTCTGGTCCACCGACGGCCGGCGGGTTTCGTTCACCTTGGACGAAGCCATCTACCCGCGCGACGCCGTTTACGGCGCCGCCTACCTCTTTGTCGACCGGTGCTTTGTCTTCCTCAGCCGGCCGGCCGATCAGCGCATTGAGGTGCGGCTCAAGCCCAAGGGCGAGGCCGACGCCGCGGCCTTGGAGGCCCTGGCCGGCGAGCTGTGCAACGAGCTGCTCAATCAGGTGCTGCGCTTCCGGCTCGCCGAGTCCACCGGGCGCATCCGCGAGTACACCTTCGCCCGCGCCTTCTTCAGCACGCCCACCCACGCCTCGATCGACGCCCTGCTCGCCGAGCTCGACGCCGAGGAGCTGGCCAGCGACCCGCTTGAGGTTGAGGTCCCCTGGGCCCGCAAGGAGGGGGGCGATGGAGGCTGAGTCGGTCGACCTCTCTCGCTCTCTGTACACGCCCGAGGCGGTGCGCGCCGCCGCCGAGGCCTACGCCGCCCTGGCCGAGATCCAGGTCGAGGAGCAGGGTGACATCCTGCGACTCACCCTGCGCCAGCCGCGCCGGCCGGATCTCCTCGATCACCTGCTCAATCACTGCCTCTTCGAGACCGTGCGCCGCAGCCGGCTGGGGGTGGCCTCGTGATCACCCAGCACCGCATCGCTGCACCGCGCCCCTCCTTGCAGACCGAGGCCTTGGGCTGGTTTCGCTGGGGCCGGGTCGCCGGAAAGGTCGTGCTCACCAACGACGCCGGCGAGTGGAGCGCCCTGTCTGAGGCCGACTTCGCCACCCTGTTGGGCGGCCAGCTGGACGAGGCCCACCCGCGCTACGCCGAGCTGGCCGAGCGCGGCTTTCTGCGCAAAGACCTCGACCTCGAAGCGGCGGCCCGCAAGCTGCGGCGCAAGCGCAAGTTCCTCGGCAATGGCGCCCACCTCGCCATCGTCATCACCACCCTGCGCTGCAACCAGAGCTGCACCTACTGTCACGCCAGTCGCACCGACATGGATCGGGTCGACACCGACATGGCGCCGGCCACGGTCAAGGGCGTGGTCGACCACGCCATGCGCACGCCGAGCCCCTACCTCTGCTTTGAGTACCAGGGGGGCGAACCCACTGTAAACCTCGACGCCATCAAGCTCGCCGTCGGATACAGCCGCGAGAAGAACCGCTACGAAAAGAAGACGCTCGATCACTCGGTCGTCACCAACATGACCTACATGACCGACAGCACGGCGGACTGGCTGGTCAACAATGGCGTGCTGATCTGCACCAGCCTGGATGGCCCCCGCGAGGTCCACGACCGCAACCGCCCCTGGACCGGCCAGAAGGCTGGCAGCTTCGACACGGTGGTGGGCTGGATCAAGGCGATCAACGCCCGCTATGTGGCGATGGGCCGCGACCCCGAGCTGTGGCATGTCGACGCCCTCACCACCACCACCCGGGTCAGCCTGCCCCATGGACAGGCGATGGTCGATCAGTACGTGGCGCTGGGCATCCGCAACATCCACCTGCGGCCGCTCAACCCCTTTGGCTTCGCCACCAAGACCTGGCGGGTGATCGGCTACTCGATGGAGGAGTGGCTGCGCTTTTACCGCGACACGGTCGACTACATCATCGCCCTGAACAAACAGGGTGTGCAGATCATGGAGGGCACGGCGGCCATCTTCTTGAAGAAGATGCTCACCCCCGACGACCCCAACTTCGTCGACCTGCGCTCGCCGATCGGCGCGGGCACCGGGCAGATCTGCTACAATTACGATGGCACCATCCTCCCCAGCGATGAGGGCCGCATGGTGCTGGCGATGGGCAACCCCATCTTCAACGTCGGCCACATCGACACCACCTCCTTCGAGGACGCCGTGCGCCACCCAACGGTGCGCGCCCTGGCCGCCGCCAGCTTCCTCGACTCGCTGCCCCAGTGCGCAGACTGTTTTGGTGCACCCTACTGCGGAGTGCGGCCAGACCACAACTACATGCTCACCGGCGACCTCTTCGGGCAGCGCCCCCTCACCTTGAAGCACCAGCAGCACTCGGGCATCCTCTCGTATCTCTTCGAGAAGCTCCTCACCGATCCCGAGGTAGAGCCAATCTTTCGGCGGTGGATCACCGATCGGCCGCGTGACCCCATCACCGGGGCCGTCGCCCCCACGGCCCAGGAGTGAACCATGGGAAAGTTTCTCGACGACGAGCTCCCCCCGCTCCCCACCCTCGACAAAAGCCTCGACGGCTTCCTCCAGCCCGAGGAGCGCAAGCAGACCGAGCCGGCCATCCGCCCCGATGAGGCGGCGATCAAGGCCGACGAGCTGCTGGCCGACCCCAACAACGAGGGGCTGGTGTATGTGACCCACTGCTCACACGGCAGCCATGGGTCGCACGGCAGCCATGGGTCGCATGGCTCGCACGGCAGCCACGGGTCGCACGGCTCCCACGGCAGCCACGGCTCGCACGGCAGCCACGGCTCGCACGGCAGCCACGGGTCACACGGCAGCCACGGCTCGCACGGGCAGTGGTAGACGGTCGCGGGCGGCTGATCCTCACGGTCACCCGCGCCTGTGACCTGCGCTGCGCCTACTGCCCCACCGCCAAAGACGGCTGGCCCGCGCTCTCGCCCGACGACGCGGTCGCCGCGGTGCGCCTCTTCGCCGATCGCTACGGCGGCGGCGACGTCAAGCTCTTTGGCGGAGAGCCGCTGCTGGTGCCCGAGGTGGTGCAGGCCGCCCTCGATGAGGCCGCCCGCCAGCCGCGCATCCGGCAGATCTACCTCTCCACCAACGGCCTCGGCCTCAACTCCGCCCGCATCGAGGCCCTGGCCCGCCACGAGAAGCTGATCCTGACCGTCTCGATGGACGGCCGGCCCGAAGACCACCGCCGCCTGCGAAAGGGCCGCGGATCGGTGCCCGACGCCTACGATCACCTCGTGGGGCTGCTCCCCCACCTGCTGGCCCTGCCGCGCTTTGTGGTGACACAGACCATCGCGCCCTCCACCGCCGCCCAGGCCGCCGCCAACTTCGCCCACCTCGTCGGCCTCGGGATTCGGCGCTTCAACCTGCTCCCAGGCTACTACCTGCCCTGGAAGGCCGATCAGCTCGACGCCCTCGACCGGGGCTTCGCGGAGATCGGCGCCGCCTTTCGCGCCGACTGGGCCGCCGGCGGCCGGCTTTACCTGCGCAACCTCTTCACCTGGGCGCCCACGGCCTTCTTCAACAGCGGCCTCGTCGTGGATGCCGACCGCAGCATCCACCCAGCCAACGTGGGCCTCTCCGGCGCCCTGGAGGGGCTGCTCGGCCAGACCCGGGTGGGCGACCTCGATGATCCGCCCAGCCCCGAGGCCCTGGCCGAGGCCGCCGCCCGGGTGCCGGCCCTCCTCGAAGGGGCGCTGTCCGCCGAGGTCCTGCGCAGCACCGCCGCCGTCGATCGGGCGCTCGGCCGCCTTGTCGAGGGCCTCTACCCGGCCTGGTTCGCCCAGCGGCGGGCCCGTCACTCCGCCGGTGGAGCCGCGACGAAGAGCGGCGAGCCAAAGAGCGCGGACATCGAGACCACCGGCATCGTGGGGGGCAGCTCGCCGCGGAGCGCGCTGTAGCGCGGATCATCGAGGCGATCGAGGGTGCAAAGCTCGGGGCCCACCTTGCGCCAGACCTTGTAGGCCAGCTCGGCGGCGTAGTAGGCGTCGCTGTTCCAGTCGGGCACCGCCTCGGCCCGGGTCATCAGGGCCCCCTGGGCGTGGCCCCGCAGCAGCACCCGCTCGCCGTTGGTCAGCGGGGTGGCGGGCCGGCGAATGTCGGTGGGCGCCCGGGCCATGAAGTCCGCCGGCTCGGTGAGGCGCACCCGGCCCAAGGCCTCGACCACCACCAGCTTGCCCTGGCGCTGGATGACGAGGCCGACATGGCCATGGGCCGCGCCGGTGGCCTGCTTGAGCCAGTCGCCTTCGCCGGCGGGCGCGTCTTGAAAGAGCAGGTCGCCCTCGGCCACGGCGGGGAGGGGCGGCGGGGCGGGGGCCTCCACGGCGAGGAAGAGCGAGGCAAAGACAGAGATCATCGGCAGCTCCCGGCTCCTCGACCTCTTGCGCCCTCCTGAGGTAAGGCGCAAGCACGGCACCCTTTCGCAGGTCGAGGACCCATGTCCACCCCTCTCTCCTTCACCCTCAACGGCGAGGCACGCGCCATCGAGCTCATCGGCAAGCCGAGCGCGCTCGACCTGCTGCGCGACAGCCTGGGCCTCACCAGCCTGAAGGGCGGCTGCGCGCCCCAGGGGGTCTGCGGCTGCTGCGTGGCCCTGGTCAACGGAAAGCCGCGCCTGACCTGCACCCTGCCTGCGAAGACCCTGCAGGGCAAGGAGGTGCTCACCCAGGAGGGCCTGCCCGCCGAGGCCGCCGCCGCCTTCGCCCACGCCTTCGCCACCTGCGGCGGCAGCCAGTGCGGCTACTGCACGCCGGGCATCGTGATGAGCGGCTACGCCCTGCTCGAAGCGAACTCCGAGCCCAGCGAGGCCGAGCTCAACGCCGCTCTGCAGGCCCACCTCTGCCGCTGCACCGGCATGGGGACGATCCGCGCCAGCCTGCGCGAGGCCGCCCGCCTGCGCCAGGTCGGCCCACCCGCGGGGCCGCTCCCCCTCGCGCCGCTCGGCCGGCTGCCCTTTGTCGATGATCTGCGCCGGCCCGGCCTCCTCCACCTCGCCCTGGTCTGGGCGCCCGCGGCCCACGGCCTCGTCGAAGCGGTCGACCTCGAGGCCGCCGCCGCGATGCCGGGGGTGGTGGCGGCCCTGTCGGAGGGTCCGTCGGGGCTCTTCCTGCGCCCTGGCGCGCGGATCACCCGCAGCGACGCCGTGCTGGCGCTGATCCTCGCCGAGAGCCCCGCCGAAGCCCGCGCCGCCGCCGCTGCCGTCCGGGTGTCGGTCACCGCGGAGCCGCTCGGCGACGCCCTGGCCGGCCCCAGCCTCCATCGGGAGATCGGCGCCGTCGAGTCCGCCTTCGCCGAGGCCGCCGTGGTCGTCGAGGCCACCCTCTCCACGGCCCGGGCCGACGGCGGCGCCCTGGAGCCCGAGGCCGCCCTGGCCGTCCCCACCCCCGAGGGCATCACCCTGTGGAGCGGCGCCCACGACCCCGCCGAGGCCGCCGCCGCGCTGCAGGCCCGCTTTGGCCTGGGCGCCCTGCGCTGGGTCGCCGCCCCCGCCGGCGGCGCTTTTGGCGCCCGCTCCACCGTCTTTGTCGAGTCCTACGCCCTGCTCGCCGCCCAGCACAGCGGCCGCCCTTGCCGCCTGAGCCTGGACATGGCCGAGGCTGCCCGCGTGCGCCCCACCCGGGCCCCGGCCACCCTGCGCCTCCGCCTGGGCGCCGACGCCGATGGCCGGCTCCTCGCCTTGGAGGCCGCGGTGGACCTGCGCGTGGGCCCCGAGAGCCCGGCCGGCCTCGCCGAGCGCCTGATCGCCAACCTGCCCGGCGCCTACGCCATCCCCCACCAGCGCCTCGCGGTGACCGCCTGGGTGGGCCTCGGGCCCCAGGCCGGCCTGCTGCGCGGCGCCGGCGCCGTGGAGGCCGCCTTCGCCATCGAGGGCCTGATCGACCGCCTCGCCGCCCGCCTCGACCGAGATCCCCTTGAGCTGCGGCGCCAGAACCTCGCCCTGCCCGGGGCCGGCGCCTGCCTCGACGCCCTGCTCCCCGCCGTGATCGCGGCCCGACAGGCCGGAAACACCGTCGGCGTCGCGCTCGGCGTCGAGCACCTCGCCGGGGGCGCCTGGGCGCAGGTCTCCCTGGAGGTGGAGCCCGGCCCGCGGGTGGCCCTGGGCCTGCCCACCGCCGACTCCGGCCAGGGCCAGGACGCCTTGCTCAGCCTCGCCGCCGAGGCCCTCGGCCTGCCCCTGGGGCGCTGCCACCGGCGGGTCGATCCCACCCTGCACCGCCGCGGAGAGGCCGGCGGCGCCGTGATCCTCGGGGCGGCGATCCTGAAGGCGGCCGCGGCCCTGCGCGCCGCCCAGGTCGACCGGCCCCTCGGCGCCCTCGTGGGTCAGCGCTTCGTCGGCGAGGCCGCCCTGGAGGGCCTGGCGCCGCGGGTGGGGGCCCAGGCGGTGGTGCTGAGCCCGGCGGGGGCGGTGGTGGAGGTGCTGGCCGTCCATGACGTCGGGCGGGCCCTCTCCCCCTTGTCGGCGCGCGGTCAGCTGGAGGGGGCCATCCACCAGGGCCTCGGCCTCGCCCTCTCCGAAGAGCTGGGTGTGGAGGCCGGCCTGCCCGACGCCCGCTTCGCGCGGCTGGGCCTGCTCAAGGCCAAGGGCAGCCCGCCGATCCGGGTGACCCTGCTCGAAGATGCCGATCCGGCCAGCCCAACCGGGGCCAAGGGTGCGGGCAGCATTGGGCTCGTGCCCACCCCAGCGGCGGTGGCGGCGGCCGTGCGCCAGCAGGAGGGCGCCTTTCGCGAGGCCCTGCCGCTGCGGGGCAGCGCGGCCAGCAAGGCCGCCGGGGCGCGGGCGCGCTGAGTGGATAGGGGGTGGCCATGAACCGCGCCACCGAGCTCATCGCCACCTTCCAGGCCCGCTACATCCCTGGCCGCGTCGATCGCGCGCTGGTCTACTACTTCTCGGTGGGCGACGACAAGCACACGATGCGGCTCACGCCCACGAGCTGCACCATCACGCCGGGCAAGCCCGAGCACGCCGACTGCGTGGTCAAGGCCACACCGGAGGTCTTTGTGCGCCTCGTGGTGGAGGGCAAGCAGCCCGGGCCCCTCGACATCGCCCGCGGGCGCTTCAAGACCAACGATGTGGGCCTGCTGCTGCAGC
>Ga0164294_10004100_pt1 | contig 12802 bp, 6 predicted proteins | sample GEODES005metaG_FD_111479 | JGI IMG/M metagenome (GOLD analysis project Ga0164294, IMG submission 111479) | Oligotrophic lake water microbial communities from Sparkling Lake, Wisconsin, USA - GEODES005 metaG | ecosystem: Environmental > Aquatic > Freshwater > Lake | place: USA: Sparkling Lake... | reverse complement strand
CTCGAACAGCCCGGTCGCGTTTTGGTTTGAAGCAGTGTCGAGCTTCTTGCCCACCGCCGAATCGCGGAACCGCTTGCCGTCGAGCAGGCTGTCCCGCAAGATGGCGTCGGCCATTCGGTGCGGCGCTTCCAAGCTCGAGATTGGCCCAACCTCCGCCAGGTCGCCCTCAAATCGAACCTCGATCACCGGGACCTCGACACGCCGGTCGCGAATTGCCTCTAGCAGCGCGATCTCCAGGCGATTGGCTTGAGACTGGACGCTGTCCAGGATGCAGCAGGGAAGATCTCTGCCCTCCGCGATGCGGTCTTCCAGAGCGTACTCGCCGCCCTCGTAGGTCGGGGGGAAGGCTTTGTCGCCGGGCCCACCGGCGGGTTGCAGGCGGGCGCGCCTTCGAAGCGCAGCGCCCGTCCGGACGGCGCGCTTCAGGGTCTCGAGGTTCAGGGCCATTGGTTCTTGCACAGTTCAACTCCGTCGTTCGTCGATGAATCATTGCATGGGATTCAGATTGAAACCAGGAGGGCTCGCCGTGGCCACAGAAAGCGGCAACGCTCTGCGCACCAAAGCCGGTTTCGTGGCAGGGCCGGCCGGGCGTCCAACGCCAGCGCTGACGCGCCCGGACCTGTGTGGGGGCACTGGTTTGGTTTCGTCTTCCGGTCTTGCGCCTTCTGGTTGTAGGGTTCCCCTCCGCAATTGACCCGATCGGCCTCGTCGAAACCTCAGAGGCTCGGGCTGCGGCCGAATCACAGCTTACACTGTTCGATCGTGGGCGTGAAGGTCGTGGACGGGGATCTGCTAGACGAGGATGTGGATCTGATCGTAACCGCATGGAACCGCAACGTGATCCCGTGGTGGCTCTTTTTGCCACAGGGCGTCTCGGGCGCGATCAAGCGCCGCGGCGGCCACGCCCCGTTCCGCGAGGTCGCGGCCGCTGGCCCGATCCCGTGGCTTCCCCGAGGCGGCGGCGCTCGCCTACCTGCTGAACGAGCTCCAGACGTGTTCGGGAACGGCCCGGGTGCGGGTGGTCCGGTTTCCGGCGCCCGTCCCTGCGCGGGCGCGTCGGGTGGTCACGGGCCTCGCCGCTGGGGCGCTGGCGCTCCCGACACGGGGGCATCACACCCGCGGCCGCCCGCGCCACCGGTCACCAGCGCGCGAGGTGGTCCTCGAACAGCCCAAAGGCGTCCGCGAGCCGGATCGGTTCGCCCGCGTGCTGCAGGGTCCCGGTGAAGACCCCGAAGCGCTGGCGAAAGCGCGAGACCACCAGCCCGTAGTTCAGGTCTTCCCGCCGTTCGCCTTGGGCGGAGAAGGTCAGCGCCACGGCGCCGTCGGCGGTCCCGGCCGTCCAGGGGTCGGCGTCGGTGGTGAAGGTCGCCGGTCCGAGGTCGCCGAGCTGGCCGTCCACCCAGGTCGCGTTCTCGTTGGGCGCGTCGTCGGGGACCACGTTGCGCGTCAGGTTGAAGGCGACCCGTCGACCCGCAGCGTCCATCCCGACGCCCGTCGCCCAGGTCCAGAAGGTGCGGTGCGGGTAGTGGGCCTTGTGGACGTCGAGGACGGCGGAGCACACCGCGGGGTCGAAGTCGAACCGCCGCTCGCCCACCCGGACGGTGCCGCGTACGGGCAGCGGCACCTTGTGGCTGTACATGGCCCGACCGCGACCGACCGGGAGCACCACCGACAGGGGCTCCACCGTCGGCCCGCAGGCGGCGTGGAGATCGACGTCGATCGCCGGGACCCCGCGGGACTCCGCGCGGACGTGGAGGCGGTGCTCGCCGATGGCGAGGTGGTTGTGGATGGCGATGGTGAGCCCCCCACCCTCCCCCCGCGTGTGGGCGTCGTGCAAGGCGCGGGCGATGCGCGCCGAGACGAGGAAGCCCTCCCGCCGGTGCTCCCACCGCTCCCCGGTTCGGCGATCGATCGCCTGCACCCAGAGCAGGCGGGTGAAGGCCACATCCACCACCGCGAGCGAGAGCGCCACCTCGGGGTGGACGACCAGCCAGTGCTCCCACTGCTTGAACCGCCAGCGCGCCCGGCGGCCGGGCCAGCCGACCAGCGTGGCCTCGGCGAGGTCGACATCGCCAAAGGCACCGCTGTACTTCCCGAACACAGGGACGCCATCGTCGAGGACGCGCGGGGGCGCGGGCGGAAGCGCGGCCATCGCTCAGCCCACCCACGCACGCGCGGCGTGAAACATCTGCAGCCACGGGGCGTCGTCACCCCAGGCGTCCGGGTGCCAGGAGTTGGCCACCGTGCGGAAGACCCGCTCAGGATGGGGCATGAGCAGGGTCACCCGCCCGTCGGTGGTGGTCACGGCGGTTGCGCCGTCCGGCGAGCCGTTCGGGTTGGCCGGGTAGAGGACCGCGGGCCGACCGCGCGTGTCGACAAAGCGGGCGGCGATCTGCGCCCGGGCCCGGGCGTCGGGCGACGACCAGCTGGCGCGTCCCTCCCCGTGCGCGACCGCGACCGGCAGGCGGGCGCCGGCGAGCGGTCCCAGGAAGATGCTCGGCGACGGCAGGATCTCCACGAGGGAGACCCGGGCTTCGAACTGCGCGCTCCGGTTTCGCAGGAAGCGCGGCCACCCGTCCGCGCCGGGCACCAGATCGGCGAGCTGGCTCATCATCTGGCACCCGTTGCACACCCCCAGCGCGAAGGTGTCGCTGCGCTGGAAGAACGCCTCGAACATCCCGCGCACCCGCGGGTCGAACCGGATCGCCTTGGCCCATCCGCCGCCTGCGCCGAGCACATCGCCATAGGAGAAGCCGCCGCAGGCCGCGAGGCCGATGTAGCCGTCCAACGCGTCGCGTCCGGCGACCAGATCCGACATCGCCACGTCGACCGCCTCAAAGCCGGCCCGGGTGAAGGCGGCCGCCATCTCGAGCTGACCGTTCACCCCTTGCTCGCGCAGGATGGCCACCCGCGGACGGTCGCCCCGGGTGCGGGCGGGCGCCATCGCAAAGGGCACCACCGCCGACAACCCAGGATCGTCCCGGTCGAGCAAGGCGTCGTAGGCCTCGTCGGCGCAGGTCGGGTCGTCCCGCAGACGCGCCATCCGCCAGGAGGTCTCGGACCACACGCGCTCGAGCGCGACCCGGTCTTCCCGGAGCCAGAGCGCCCCATCCGACCCGCGAACCGCCACGTGGTCGTCGTCGGTCGGCGCGCCGATGGCGGTGGCCCGCACGCCGTGGGCCGCGAAGACCGCGCAGACCGCGTCCACATCCGCGGCCCGCACCTGCACCAGCCCGCCCGGCTCCTCCGCGAAGAGGGCGCCGAGCGGATCGCCCGACAGGGTGACCGCCACGCCCGTGTGCCCGGCAAACGCCATCTCGCAGAGGGTGGCCCAGAGGCCGCCGTCCGAGATGTCGTGCCAGGCGAGGAGACGGCCCCGCACCTCGGTCATCGCGGCGAACAGCCCGCGCAGCGCCGCCGGATCGTCGAGGTCGGCCGGCGCATCGCCCAGGGCCGAGAAGACCTGGGCCAAGGCCGAGCCGCCGAGCCGCCGCTGCCCCGCCGACAGATCGATGGCCAACAAGGCGGTCGGCCCCAGGTCGGTGCGCAGCTGCGGCGTCAGGGTCCGGCGGGCGTCCGCCACGGGCGCGAAGGCGGTCACCACCAGCGCGAGCGGGCTCACGACCTTGTGCGACCCGGACGCGTCCGACCAGGCGGCCCGCATCGACATCGAGTCTTTGCCCACCGGGATCGAGATGCCGAGCGCCGGGCACAGCGCGAGGGCGACGGCCTGCACGGCCTCGATCAAGCGGGCGTCTTCACCCGGCCAACCGGCCGCCGACATCCAGTTCGCCGACAGGGCGACCCGGTCGAGGGCGACATCCGCCGCGACCAGGTTGGTCAGCGCCTCCGCCACCGCCAGGCGCGCCGAGGCTGCCGCCGAGCGCAAGGCGACCGGTGGGCGCTCGCCCATCGCCATCGCCGCGCCGGAGAAGCCCGTGTAATCGGTCGTCGTGACCGCCACGTCGGCGACCGGCACCTGCCAGGGCCCCACCAGTTGGTCCCGCGCGACCGTCCCGGTGATGGAGCGATCGCCGATCGTGATGAGGAAGGACTTGCTCGCCACCGTCGGCAGCTGCAACACGCGATAGGCCGCTTCGCGCAAGGGGATCTCGGCGGGGAGCGGCGCGACCGCCGGCGCGGTGGTCACCGCGTCGCGGTGCATGCGCGGGGGCTTGCCGAACAGGACCTCCAGCGGCAGATCGATCGGACGATCGCCAAAGGCGGCGTCGTCCACCGTGAGCTGCGGCGCCGCCGTCGCGCGGCCCACCACCGCCCACGGCGCGCGCTCCCGCGCACAGATGTCGGCGAAGATCGCCTCCCCTGCCGGATCGAGCGCCAGGACGTACCGCTCCTGCGCCTCGTTGCACCACAGCTCGAGCGGAGACATCCCGGGCTCGTCGGTCGGGACATCGCGGAGCTGGAAGCGGCCACCGCGCCCTGCGCCGTGCACCACTTCGGGGAGCGCGTTGGACAATCCGCCCGCGCCGACATCGTGGATGGTGCGGATCGGATTGGCCTCGCCGAGCGCCCAGCACCGGTCGATGACCTCCTGACACCGCCGCTGCATCTCGGCGTTGGCGCGTTGGACGCTCGCAAAGTCGAGATCGACCGACGCGAGATCGCCGGTCCCCACGCTGGACGCCGCCCCGCCGCCCAGACCAATCAGCAGCGCCGGACCGCCCAGCACGACAATCGCCGCGCCCTCGGGCACCGACGCCTTGTCGACATGCTCTGCGCGGATGTTTCCGTAGCCGCCGGCGATCATCAACGGCTTGTGAAAGCCGCGGATCTCGCGCCCGGCGGGCGTGTCGACGGCGAGGCAGAAGGTCCGAAAGTAGCCGGTGAGGTTCGGGCGACCGAACTCGTTGTTGAAGGCGGCCCCGCCCAGCGGACCGTCGCGCAAAATCTCGAGGGCCGACGCCATGCGCGGCGACACCCCCACCGGGTGCTCCCACGGCCGCTCGGCGCCGGGGAGGTGCAGATCGCTGACGCAGAAGCCCGTCAGACCGGCCTTCGGACGCGCGCCGCGACCCGTCGCGCCTTCGTCGCGGATCTCCCCGCCCGCGCCCGTCGCGGCGCCGGGGTGCGGCGAGATGCCCGTCGGGTGGTTGTGCGTCTCCACCTTCATCAGCAGGTGGGCCGGCTCGCGGTGCGCGCGGTAGACGCGATCGCCGTCCGGGAAGAACCGGTCGACCACATCCCCCGCCACCACCGCCGCGTTGTCGTGGTAGGCCGACAGCGTGCCGTTGGGCGACACCTGGTGGGTGTGGCGGATCGCCGCAAACAGGCTCTGCGCGACCGGGCTGCCGTCCAAGGTCCAGCTCGCGTTGAAGATCTTGTGCCGGCAATGCTCCGAGTTCGCCTGCGCGAACATCATCAGCTCGACGTCGGTCGGATCCCGACCGAGCGCCCGAAAGGCGTCGACCAGGTAATCGATCTCGTCCGGGGCCAGGGCGAGACCCAGGGCGCGGTCGGCGGCGACCAGCGCGTCGCGGCCCGCAGAGAGGTCGATCCGTCCCACCGGACGCGGCGCGTGGTGGGCGAACAGGGCGCCGACGTCGCTGACCGACGCGAAGACCGCCTCAGTCATGCGGTCGTGCAGCAGCGCCGCCGCGGCCGACCGCTGATCGGCCGGCAACCCGGCGTCAAAGCTCCACGCCACCCCCCGCTCCATCCGCCGAATCTCGGTCAGGCCGCAGCGGTGGGCGATCTCGGTGGCCTTGGTCGACCAGGGCGACACGGTCCCGGGCCGGGGGACCACCCACAGATCGACCCGCGGCGGGGTCGCCGGCGGGCCCTCCTCCTCGTAGTCGAGCAGCGCGTCGAGGACCGAGCGCCCGTCCGCCGTGGACGGCGCGCCGTCGACCAGGTGCACCCACCGCGCCCGGACCGCACCCAACCCGACCCCGAGACGCTCCAACGGCGCCCGCAGCGACGCGAGCTGGACAGGGGAGCGGGCCGGACCACCGATGAGGACGAGCATGCACGGCTCCAGAGCGGCCGACCCCCTAACCCGCAGCGGCGCCGCCGCCCCGCCGGGACGCTCCGTCGGAGGCATGCTAGAGATCTGTCCGCCTCGTCCCTGGCCACTGCCCCGGAGCCGCGATGATCTCCCGCCGAAACGCCCTGCTCGCCGCCTTGGCCACCACCAGCGCCACGGCGCTCGCCTGCGGAATGACCGGTCGCGGCGAAGCCCGCCCCGAGCCGCGTCCGCGCGGACGCCCCGGCGCGGCGGGGGCGGAGCCGCGCGCCCACGAGATCGACTTCGAGGGACGCCCGCGCAGCTTCTTCATCCAAGCGCCGAACCCGGCTCCCCAGGATCCCGTCCCCTTGTTGATGGCGATCCACGGGCACAAGTCGGGCCCCGAGGTCATGTTCAAGTCCCGCGGATGGGGGCGCACCGTGGACGAGCTCGGTTGGTACGGCTTGTATCCAAAGACCGGCGAAGACGTCGTGACCGACCACTACGGCGGCGATGTGGCGTATCTCGGTCACATCCGCGATATGGCGGTGCAGAAGGGACGCATCGACCCCGCCCGCTGCTTCGTCGTCGGCTTCTCCGGTGGCGCGTACAAGACCTACCAGCTCGCGGCGAACGCGTCGGACCGCTTCTCCGCCTTTGTGACCTGCGCCGGCAAGATGGGCGACACCGACGGCGGCTACGACCGCTTCGACCCCCACGTCAGCAAGCCGAAGCCGGCGTCGATCCTCCATGTGCACGGCCTGAAAGACACCACCGTCCCCATGGACGGCGGCAAGTACGGCTATGGCAACCAAGACCGCACCGCGCTCGGCATTCAGGCCGGCTTGGACCTGTGGATCTCCTACCTCGGCGCCAGACCGGCCGATGCGCCGATCGCGGGCGTCCCCGCCCGCTGCACCATCCGCCAGTGGGCGGCGCCCACCGGGCACCGGATCGTCTTGATCGTCGATCCCGCGCTCGGGCACGAGTACCCGCACGAGTGGCTCAACCCGGTCGCCACCGCCTTCTTGCAGGCGGCACCGCCGCGGGCGTAGGCGAGGTCGGGCACGCGGGACGGGCGCGCTGAGCGAACCCACCGGGCCGCCCGATCCGCGGGGCAATCGCAGAATCGCGTCATCCGGTGGACCCAAGCGCCTGCGGAGTGGTACGCTCCTCCTACATCGGTTCTCCCCTTCCTCAGGAGTTCCCCATGGGCGACAAGCGTCATCGTCCTCCAACCGCGGCCGCACCCGATCTCCAGCTGCCGGCGGCGACCAGGGGAGCGTCGGGTGGCGGTTCGCTCCTCGATCGCGTCGGGAGCGTGACGGGGCCCCTCGGGTCCGTCATGACCGGGGTCACGGGTGCACAGGACCTCGTCAGCGGCGTGTCCGAGGGGGATGCCGTGACCGCCGTGGGCGGGTCCCTCAGCCTCGTGGAAGGGGTCGCCGATCTCGCCCAGCGCAGCAAGGTCAGCGAGGTCGCCGGCACGCTCGGCACCGGGCTGGGCGTGATCACCGGCGCGAAGGACGCGTTGGATGGCAGCTTGGGCGCCCGCGACCGCGTGGTCGGCGGACTGGACGGGGTCACCAGCGGGCTGCAGCTCGGCGCCCAGTTCGGTGGCCACGGAGGGCTGTTCGCCGCAGGCGGCGGGGTGGGCGGGGCGAGCACCCTCGCGTCCAGCAGCGCCACGGCGGCCCTCGGCGCAGGCGGCGCGGCCAGCATGGCGGCGGGCGGCGCGGTCATCGGCGCGGGCGTCGCGGGCTGGAAGGCCGGAGAGGCGATCAACGCCATCGCTCAGAGTCGGCACGCCAAGCAGGCGCCCGGCGCGGTGGGTGGCACCCACCAGACCTATGCGAGCTGGTGGCAGGACGCCGGCGCCCGCATCGGCGGTCCGGCGGGCGTCGCGGTCGGCACCGCGGGTGCTACCTTCGGCACCCTGGCCGACGCCGGCGTCGCCTCGTGGAACGCCGTCTCCGGCTTGTTCAACCGGCCCTCCGGCGGGAAGGGGAACGGCGGCAAGCCGGCACCACGCGGAAAGCCGGTGGGCACCGGTGGCGGGGGCGTCAGCAAGCCGTCGGGCGCTCCGCGGGGCGGCCGTCCCGGTGCGTCCCCCAGTCCACGCGCCGGCGCCAAGCCCACCGGCGGACGCGGCGGCTCCACCGCGAGCGCCTCGGGCAAAAGGCCCGCCAGCGGGTCCAAGCCCTCGAACGACAGCGGCGGGTTCTGGGGCTCGGTGCGGCGCGCCGTCGGCTGGGATCGCTAGGCGGGCCGTCTGTCGACGCAAGGATGACGGGTGATGCGCTTCGACGCAGAGGGCTGGTTTGAGCTGGATGCGCTGCTGGAGCGCTGCGCGGAGCTCGGCCTGCCGGAGCCCGAATCCGTGGTGTGGCTCGGGGCCCGCGGGCGGTCGGTGGTCTTCGGGCTCGCGTTCGGGGGCGAGCCACCGCCCGCGCCCCGCGAGCTGTGGCTGGAGCTGTCTCCACCGGACTTCGGCTCTGCCCTGCAGCGGCAGGACGCGGCGATCCGGGCCGCGCGCGCCGAGCCCGGGGTGCCGGCTCCGCCCCCCTTCGACCACGCGCCCGACCGCCGATGGGGACGATGGGTCGCCATCCGGCCGACCGGTTGTGGCGTTCCCGGCGCGGAGTGGCTCGCCGAGCGTCCCGAGGACTGGCCGGCGCTGGCGGCCGCGCTCGGGGCGGCGCTCGCCGAGGTGCAGCAAGTCCCGATGGGTCACTTTGGGCTGCTCGCGGAGGACGGCCGGTTCTTCCCGTCGCGGGGAAGCTGGCGGGAGGAGTGGATGGCGCATGTTCACGCCCTCGCCGGCCGCCTGGTGGAGCGTGGGCTCGACCTCGGCCCCCTGACCGACCGCGCGATGGCGCGGATCCGAGCGCTCGCGTCGGCGCTCGACGGCGTGGTTCGGTTCGGGCTGGTGCATGGGCACCTCGGCCCCCAGTCGTTCGACGTGGACGCCGGGCCCGACGGGACCCTGGTCCTCCGGCTGAACCCCTGGGACGACGCGCTGGCGGGCGACCCGGCGGTGGAAGCCGCCGCCCTCCTGGCGCTTCCCTCCGACCTGCTCGCGCCGGTCCTTGCCGCTGCGGGCCGGGAGCTGGCCGAGGGCTGGCTCCAGCCCGGGGTGTGGGAGCGGGTGGAGCTCTACCACCTCACCTGGTGCCTCCGCCAGCTCGTCCACGTCGGCGATCACCTGGCGGTGGACGGAGACCGCGCGCGCCTGGTCCACCTGGAGCGGCTGCGGGCGCACCTGGGTCCCATGCTCGAGCCGGGGGCCTGTCGCGATCGGCTGGAGCGCGCGGTTCGAGGCATCGGGCACGCGGGTCCGTGGCGGTCCGAGCAACCCTCCGCAGCGGCGGCCCGCCTGCGGATCACCCTCGCTGGGGTGGCCTGCCAGCCTCCGCGGCCGCCGTCCGAGGCCCTACTGACCGCCGCCTCCATCGCGTGCGCCCTGGTGGCGGCCGAGGCCGGTCGACCCGCAGAGGAGAGCGATGCGCTCCTCCTGGTGGCCCATGCGGCGGACAGCCAGGCGCCCTGGGCGCCTTCCGCCGACCACGAGCCGGTCCCCGATCCCGCGGCCTGGGGCCGGCGCCTCACCGCGGACCTCCTGTCCGAGCCGACCGGGGATTCCTCCGCGCTGGTGACCTGGTGGATGGCCGCAGCGGGACTCGCTGCGGTGGGCGGCGAGGCCTCGGCTGCCACGCTGAGGGGCCTCGAGCGGCTGGTGCGCGGGGCCCACCGCCTGGCCTGGTTGCTGGGCTCGCAGGTCGGCGCGTTGCAGGACCGTCGGCTCACGCTGGCCGTGCTGGGACTCGGCGCGGCGCACGGGCTCGTGCGGTCCGGACTCGCCTCGCCGGCCGCCGCGCAGCCCGCGTTGGGCGCGTGGCGCGCCGCCCTGGAAGACGCCGCCTTCGATCTCGAGCCCAGCGTGGCCTGGCAGCACGCGTGGGAGCTGCCCGCCGCGGCGGCCATGCCGCACGAGGACCACAGCCTCGCCCGGGGCGTGCTCGCGCCGATGCTGTTCCTCGCGCTGAAGGAGATGGAGGGACGAGAAGCCATCCCCGGCGGCCCCGCGTGGCTCCTGGATCGCTTCGGGATCTGACCTGCGCGCCGACGACAGCGGCCGACGCCCCTCCGCCGGACCGAGCGGCCAGCCCATCCCCACCCAGCCGGCCCGGGCCAACGCGGCGAGCACCCGGCTCATCCCACCGCGTCCCCGAACGAGCCCGAGAAGTCGCCCCGGACGTCGAGCTGCCCGATCACCCCGTACAAGCCCCTCTGCAGCCGCTGCAGCCGCAACCACTCGGGCGGCAGGCGCGACCAGCCGGGCTCATGGGGCGGTCCGGCGCTCCGCGGCCTGCGGTCCGTCCGGGGCGTCGACCCACACCGCGTTTCGACCCCCCCGCTTGGCCGCGTACAAGGCCGCATCGGCCCGCGCGACCAACGCCTCCAACGACGCGTCGGCGCCGGACAGCGCCGCGACCCCGAAGCTCGCCGTCACCGCGACCGGCCCGACCGGGGTGTCGGCCAGCGCGCGTCGGAGGGCTTCGGCGACCGCGACGGCGTCCGCCAGCGGGGTCTCGGCGAGCGCGATGCAGAACTCCTCGCCCCCCCACCGGGCGCAGAGGTCGGTGTGCCGCACCCGCGCCCGGATCCGCTGCGCCGCGGCCACCAACACCTCATCGCCGACCCCGTGGCCGAGCGCGTCGTTGATGGCCTTGAAGCCGTCGAGGTCGCAGAGGATCAGCGAATAGGATCGACCGTGTCGCTGCGCCAGGGCCAGGGCCGGCCGCACCAACGCATCGAAGCGCCGCCGGTTGGCGAGCCCCGTCAACGGATCGGTGTCCGCCAGCTCTTCCAGCGCCCGCTGCAAGGTGCGCTGGGTCTCCAGCGCCTGCGCCAGCTCGCGGTTCTGCGCCTCGAGCGCCGCGCGGGTGCGCTGGGCATGCTCGAGCTCCTGAGCATCCGCCGCCCGCAGCTGCCGCTCGCGCGCGAAGGCGCGGGCGGTGTCGAGCTGTTGGCGATGCAGCGCCTCGATCGCCTGTGCATGCGCCCGCCACACGGCGCAGGCCCCGATCGGGTCACCGGATCGCTCCAAGGCCGTGGCCAGGCACGCGAGGGCGGGGGTGCGGATCTGCGGACGATCCAACGCTTCCGCCACCGCGATGGCCTCGCGGAGCAGCGCGATGGCCTGTTCGCACAGCCCTTGGTCCAGGCAGGCCCGCGCCTCGACGAGCCCGTTGTAGGCCACTTGTTGGCGGTGCCCGATCGCGTCGAGGAGCGCAAAGCTGTCGGCATAGCGGGCGCGTCCCTCAGCCGGTCGACCCAGCCGATACGCCAAGCCGCCCCGACCCGCATGTACCAGGGCGACCAGGTAGGTCCAGCCACGGGCCTCGGCGACGGGCATGGCGCTGTCGTAGCAGGCAGCGGCGCCCGCGAGATCGCCCAGGCTCTGCAAGCCACCGCCGAGGTTGATCCGCCCCAGCAGCTCGCATCGCAGGTCGCCCGCCTCGGTCAGCGCCGGAATCGCCAACCGCGTCCGCGCCACATAGTCCTCGGAGCGCTGCCGCTCGCCATCGAGGAAGGCGCGCTGAAGCAACGCGCGCCCCGCACAGAGCGAATCTCCGGCCGCTTCGGCAAGTCGCAGCCCCTCTTCCGACGCCACTTCGCTCTCAGCGCCGAGGCCCCGCATGCAGAGCGCGCGGCCGAGCTCGACCAGCCCCCACATCAACCCATGGGTGTCCCCGATCGCCCGCATGGACCCGGTGTAGGCGTCCAAAGCGAAGATCGCCTCGTCGAGCGCGTCCGTGCGCGCCGCGATCACCCCGTGAACCAGCGGCCGCTCGCGCGCGTCCAGCCCGTCGACCCACGCCGCAGCTTCCTGCGGAGCCAGCTGCGCGACGAGCACCACCGCGTCTCGCACGCGCGGCGAGGGGGGCTCCTCCCCATCCAGCGCGCGCAGCGCGCGACCCGCCACCGGCTCCGACCCCGCGAGGGCCACGAGCTGAGCATGCCAAGGAAGCGGGAGAGGGCCCGCGGGCTGAGTCGGCGGATGCGAGATGGGGCGCTCCTGACAGAATACACCTACGCCCCCGACGGGAGCTTGTCGAGGCGGGAGGTCCTACCCGGGACCCAGCGGCCAGCCCAAGCCCACCCAGATCAGCAGCAGCCCCGTCCAGCTGGCGAGAAAGGCGAGCGCAAACGGCAGCATCGCCGACACCAACGTGCCCAACCCCGCCTGCGGCGCGTGCCGCTGCAAGGTCGCCAGCACCATCGGCAGGTAGGGAAGCAGCGGGGAGATCACGTTGAAGGGCGAGTCGCCGACCCGATAGGCCGCCTGGGCGACCGCGGGCGGCACCCCGAGCAGCGCGAGCATCGGGACGAAGATCGGGGCCAGAATCGCCCACTTCGCCGAAGCCGACGCGATGACCAGGTCGAGGAGGGCGGTCAGCCCGATCAGCCCGGTGAGCAGGGCCGGCACCGGGGCGCCCTCGAGGGCGGCCGCCCCCCGAATCGCCACGATGGTGCCGAGGTTCGACCAGGAGAACCACGCAACCACCTGCGCCGCCGCAAAGGCCAGCACCAGATAGCCCCCGAGGGTCGACACCGAGGCGGCGGCGGCCCGCGGAACCTCGGCCACCCGCGACCATCGGCCCGACGCCCAGCCATAGGCCACGCCCGCCGCCGCGAACGACAGCGCCACCAGCGGCACCGTCGCCTCGTACAGGGGCGCGAGGGTCCCCGCCTCGTCGCGCAGCACGTCCACCGACAACGCCGCGACGCCACCGACGCACAGAAGGCCCGTCACCACCGCCGCCCGCAGCG
>Ga0164294_10004099_pt1 | contig 12802 bp, 12 predicted proteins | sample GEODES005metaG_FD_111479 | JGI IMG/M metagenome (GOLD analysis project Ga0164294, IMG submission 111479) | Oligotrophic lake water microbial communities from Sparkling Lake, Wisconsin, USA - GEODES005 metaG | ecosystem: Environmental > Aquatic > Freshwater > Lake | place: USA: Sparkling Lake... | reverse complement strand
GCTGCCATCGCTAAACTTCATGAAGCCAGAAACGGGGTATTGGGCGCCCGCATCAGCTGAATTCGCCGTGAAGAAGAATTTGTAGCTGCTGTAGGGCTGGTTCACGATGAAATCGGTGTTCCAGTTGGGGCGGCCGATCAGTTGACCCCGGCCCACCGATTTAGCCACGATTGGGGTGACGCCATTGCCGCCGATGGGCTGGAGGAACTGGCACTTCGGGGCAGCTTGGGCAGCCGCACCAAAGGTCAGCAACAAGGGGGCGGCAGCCAGCAGCAGGGAGCGGGACAGCATAAACCAGCAAATTAATTGGCCTATTGATTATAAGTCCCCGATCGCAGCTTGACAGCCACTGGTGGACCTCAATCCGCAGGCATTGCTGGGCAACCCTAAAATTGCCCAGTCCTAATGATCGCCCATCCCGTTTCCTGCCAACGGGGTGGCGGTCCAGCTAAGGCCTATTGGCCATCGCCCAGCTGACACTCGGTGAGGCTGGAATCACAGAGCCTTTCAAGCACCCATTGCAGGTCGACGGGCGAGAGCTCGCCGTCCCAGCCCCACTTGAGCGAGGTGCTGCCAGCGTGGGGATCGGAGCCTGGAGCCGGACGACGAGAGGGAACCTGGTTCATGCGCCTGGAGGCATGTTCTGATTCCCACACTAAGTTCCACCCGCCCCCTTGTCCATCTGGTAGCGAATCAGACAGAAACCAGCTTTGGCTCCTTGTAGGGGATGAAGTTTGCCTTCGTGGTGCCGCAGATCGGGCAGGCCCAATCGGCCGGAATCGACTCAAAGGCGGTGCCTGGTGCAATGCCGGAGTCGGGATCTCCCTGGGCAGGGTCGTAGATCATCGAACAGACCCGGCAGATCCACTTGCCGCCCAAGAGCTCCCCAGCCTCGCCCAGTTGGCCGCCGCCCAGGAGGGCCTCGAGGGCAACCCCGTAGCGCTGGGCGTGGTGCTGCTCAATGGGAGCCAACAGGCCGAAATTGCTGGCCGCCTTGCGGAAGATGGCGGCATGGTCCTGGGATTCGGCCACCTGGGCGTCGAACTCGGCCTCGGCGGCCCCATCCCGTTCCTGGCGCGCCTGGGCGGCGAACTCGGGATACATGGTCGTGAATTCGTAGGTTTCCCCCTCGATCGCCAGTTCCAGGCAGCGGCTGAGGATGGCCTGCTTCTGCTCGGGGCTGAGGCTGGCGGTGTCGGCCACCACGAGTTCGGGATGGAGCAGGCGGAAGTGGGCGAAGGCGTGCTCGGTTTCCTGGTGGGCGGTGTCGCGAAATAGGCGGGCAAGCTCCCCGTTGCCGAGCTGCTTGGCCAGATCAGCAAAAAAGAGGTACTTGCGGTTGGCCATGCTTTCGCCGCCAAAGGCGGCCTCGAGGTTGGCCAGGGTGGCTGGATTGGAGAGATCCATGGCGCGAGCTGTCGGATCGCTTGAGCTTACACGAAGTCGAAGTGAGTATGAGTTAACAGGCCCCGTTCTGGGCCCGTGCCTTGCGCTGCGGAGGCCCATTGCGGATTAGGCCTGGGGATCGAAGGGGGCGACACCCTTGCCCGGGGAGCCAGTTCGTCGTCACCGTCGCGACCATCCCCTGTTGCGGAGCCAACCGCCAGGGCAGACTTGCTTTGCCAGCCTTGGAAAAGGTTCTGGCCGTTGGCCCGATGTCTCCCCTGTTTTCAGCCCCTGAAGTCAGGCGTGCCTATCGGTTTGTGGACCGCAGCGGCCAGCCCCACCCGATCCTCGATGACCACTTCGAAAGCCTTGATGGGGCCTGGGAAGCAGCCCAGGCCTGGCTGGGGGATCGGGGCCTCAGTGCCCCTGCCATGGCGTCGGCCCTGGCGGAGGAATTCGGCATCGAGGTGACCACCGCCAACGGCCACTGGCGCACCCTGCGGCACCCTGGTCAAGGCTCCCAAGTGGCCCTGCCTGGGCTGGGCGGGCCAGCGCCCTTGGCCTGAGGCTGGGGTAGGCACTGCCAAGGCGATGGGCCTGGCCAGGCTGGCGATCAACCTGGCTGGGGCCTTGGAGAGGCTGGTTCTGGCCAGGGGGGAACCGCTCTTGGGGCCCGTGTTGGCCGGCTGAAGGTAAGCGGAGCCCTCTCAGGCCTCACCCGAACCGCTCCAGGGGCCCGCTTGCAGCCAAAGGCGAAGGGGCTTAATCGAGAAAGGGCTCCAGTTGCAGGGTGCTGTGGCCGATGCCCAGTTCGGCGAGGCGTTGCTTGGCTTGGTGCAGGAGCTGCATGTCATCGGTACTGCCAAGGCGGCGCCTGAGGTGGGCGGTGAGGGCGTTTTGGGAGGTGCTCATCGCCCACACATGCAGATGGTGCACCTCCACCACCCCAGGCAAACCGTTCAAAACCAGGCTCACCTCCTCAAGGTCCACCCCCGGCGGCACGGCATCGAGGGCCACGATCAGGGCTTCGCGTAGGAGTTGCCAGCCGCTCCAGGCCACGGCCAAACCCACGGCCATGGCTGTGATGCCATCGAGGCGATTCCAGCCCGTGAGCCCCACCACCAGGGCACTGAGCAACACCGCCGCCGATACCGCCGCGTCGGTGAGCAGGTGCAGCACCGCCGCGCGGCGGTTGAGGTCGTGCTGGTGGGGATCGCCAAACAGGCGGGCCGAGAGCAGGTTCACCACCACGCCCGCCGCCGCCGCCCAGGCCACCGGCGCGCTCTGGAGGGCCACCGGTTGGAGCAACCGCTGGAGCCCCTCGACAAACACCACACTGGCGGCCATCAGGATCAGCACCGCGTTGAGCAGCGAGGCCAGCTGGGTGCTGCGGCCAAAGCCGTAGGTGAAGCGCTGATCAGGCGGGCGGCTGCTGAGCCGCTCGGCTCCCCAGCCCAGCAAAAGGCCCGCCACATCGCCCAGGTTATGGACGGCATCCCCGACCAGGGCCATGGAGCCAAAACCAAAGCCGATCACCAGCTGCAGACCCGAGAGACCGCTGTTGAGGATCACGCTCCAGCGGAAGGCGGTGGCGGGCCCGAAGCGATGGACGTGCTGGCTGGGATGGGGCAGCCGTTGGATCCTTACGGCGGGGTGGCAGATCGGGCCGCCGCTGGGGTGGTGGTGGGCTCCCATAGACGTTGGCGGTGGCAGGCAGCTGGTTGGCTAGCTGGTGGAGGGGAACGGTGCCCGCAAGGGGACGGAAAATCCCTGGGCGAGGTCTGGCGCCTACCCAACCTTGGCAATTTTGACGGACCATGGCCAGCCGTAGGGGCCTTGACCGCCCTCTTGGCTAAGACCCCAAAAGTGTCTAGGCCCAAGCCCTTTAGGGAGCGCCCAACCGGCGCCAAGTCTCAGCCGGCCCGCCGAGCCTTCGGAGCCCGGAACAGCAGCACTAGGGGAATGGCCGCCAGGAACAGGATCGCCAGCAAGTGAAAAATATCGGCATAGGCCAACAGGGAAGCCTGCAGATCCACTTGGCGATCCACCAGTTCCAGGGCGCGACGATGGGCCAGCTGGGGGTCAGCGCCCCGTGCGTGCAGCATTCGCTCAAGCTCCAGCAACCGCAGGCGCAACTGCTGCGAGAGCGCCCCGGCCGACTCAATCAGGTAAGCGCGGTGGTGATCACGGCCGCGGGAGAGCAGGGAGGTGAGGAGGGCAATGCCGAAGCTGCCCCCCAGTTGGCGGGTGAGGTTGTAAAAAGCACTACCGCCATTAATCTCCTCGGGGGACAGGTCTCCCAGGGCGGCCAGGCTCAAAGGCAGGAACATCAAGACCGTGCCAATTCCCCTAAAAATCAACGGCCAGAACAGGGACTCTTCGCCCGTGTTGGGATTGATCCCAGCCAAAGCAAACATCACCAAAGAGGTGCAAATAGTTCCTTCGGCGATCACGCGCCGGGGATCGAGTTGCTGCACCTTTTTGCTCAGCACCAGCATCGTGGCACCAGAAGCCAGGGCCCCGGGCAGCATCAACAAACCGGTTTGGATCGCCGTGAATTGCAATACCCCCTGGGCAAAGATCGGGATCAGAAAGACCGTGCCGTAGAGGCCAATCCCCACGATCATGGAGAGCATGCTGCCGGCCGCCAGGCTGCGGTGTCGCAACACCCTGAGCTGCACGGCCGGGTTGGGATGGCGAAGCTCCCACCAGATGAAAGCGGGACAACTCAAGACTGCTGTGATCGTGAGGGCGACGATGCCGCGATCATCAAACCAAGCGTATTGCTCACCCTGTTCCAACACAATCTGCAGGGAACCCAGCCACAGAATCAGCAGCAGAATGCCAAGCCAGTCAACCGAGGCCAGGGCGGGGAGCGGCTTCTTTTGATCGGGCGGCAGGGCCCTCAGGGCCATCAACACGGCAAAGATGCCGAAGGGCAGGTTGATCAAAAAGATCCAGCGCCAACTCATCAGGTCCGTGAGAAAGCCCCCGACGGTGGGGCCCAGGGCCGGGCCAGAGATGATGCCCAGACCAAACACCGCCTGGGCAAAACCCTGCCGATCCTTCGGGATCGTTTCGAACAGAATCGCCTGGGATTTGGCCAAGAGGCCGCCGCCCAGCAGACCCTGGATGATGCGAGCGGTGACCAGCAAGGGCAAGTTAGGCGCCAGGCCACAAAGCACCGATGCCAGCGTGAATCCCGCCAGAGAAAAAACAAAATAGCCGCGACGCCCAAAGCCATTCCCCAGCCAGGCGGTGAGCGGCAGGATCACCACATTGGCCATGGCGTAGCCGGTGACCACCCAGCCCACCTCCGCCAAGGTGGCTCCGAGGTGGGCCTGGATGCTGGTGAGCGCCACGTTGACGATGCTCGTATCGAGCACCTCAAGGAAGCCCCCAAGGGAAGCGGTGAAAATGATGGCCCAGTGGGCCGGCGTCAGGGGAGTGCGCTCTGGGGCTGGCGCCAAGGCCGCGGAAGACGGGCCCACCTCAGGTGTGCACCGAGGTCACCACCGAGGGCCCCGGCTTGAGCCGGGCCTTCCAAGGCCCCAGGCTGCTGGGATCAAAATCAATACGCACGGTCACCCGTTGCACCACCTTGGTGAAATTGCCGGTGGCGTTATCGGGGGGTAGCAGGGCAAAGCGGGCGCCTGAAGCTGGCGACAGGCTGGTGACGTGGCCGTGGAAGACCACCCCCGGAACGCCATCGAGGCGCAGGTCGGCCCGATTGCCGATGCGCATGTGGCTGACCTGGGTTTCCTTGAAGTTGGCCTCCACCCAAACATCCCGGCCCACCAAGATCAGCAAACCTTGGCTGGGCTGGACGCCCTGGCCCGCCTCCACCTGGCGTTGGCCGACCACGGCGGCGGCGGGAGCGCGCACGGTGGTGTAACCGAGCTGGAGCTTGGCGGCAGCCAGGGCCGCCTGGGCCTGAAGCACCCCCGCCTGGGCCGCTGCTGCCTTGCTGGCATCCACCTGGATGTGGGCCTGGCGGGAGCGGGCCGTGGCCTGGCTACCGCTGCTGCGACTCAGCCGGCCAAGGGACTGTTGGTATTGGCTTTGGGCTAGGTCAACTTGCTGCTGGGTGGCGGCGCCTTAGCGGTGCAGGCTTTGGTAGCGCTTGAGATCGGCGGCGGTGCGCACCACCTCAGCACGCGCATCCAACTGGTCGCCGCGGGCCTGGGATTCGCCGGCACTGGCATCACTGCGGTCGGCACCGACCATGACATGGGCCGCATCGGCCTGGCGCCGGGCACTCAAGAGGTCAGCTTCGGCCCGCATGACCTGCGTGCGCTGATCACCGGAATCAAGAAGCACCAGGGGCTGGCCTGGCTGCACCAGGTCATGGGCATCGACCAGCACCTTGTCGACGGTGCCCGGAATGCGGCTGGACACTTGATAGAGATGGGACTGGACCTGTGCGTCATCGGTCTGCTCCACCCCCCAGTTGGCACCAATCAAGATGGCACCTGCCCCAGCCAGAACAACAGCTAGGCCGATGCCGATCTTGCGTTTGATCACACAGCGATGCATATCAGTAGTTCCATCGTCGCAAGCGGTGCCCCCTGCCGAAAGGGCGGTTGGCGGGCGGCAGGCCTCGGCAGCGATCCGAAACCTGGGAACCAACTGGGGGCAGCAAGTGCCTAATCAGGGCCAATCATGGGCTGAATCAAGCACCCAAAAGCCAGAAACCAAACCCACCAGCTAGGACCAGACAGGCCAGGGCGACCGGTCCATCGGTGGGGTTTGCGATGGGTCTGGCCAGGGTTTGGAACCACCACATCAGGGAGCTAGCCCGGCTGGGCCTGGGTGTAGCTCCCCAGCTCAGGCCACCAGAACGTTCCCAGGCCCGGGGCCCCCATCCCCGGCAGGCGAGGGACCCCGTTGGCCCCCCATCGGAAGCCCGGCTAGCGGCACTTGGCAACCAGACCCCCGAGCAGGTGTTGGCCCAGCTTGAGACGGGGCAGGCAGGCCTTAGTGAGCTTGAGGCGGAGCGGCGCCGGCGCCATTACGGGCCCAATGAAATTCCCCAGCAAGGCACGGCCAGCTGGCCGATGCAGTTGCTAGCCAGCGTGCGCAATCCACTGGTGTTGCTGTTAACGGCGCTAGCAGCCCTTTCCCTGGTCAGTGGCGAAGCGGAATCGGCCCTGATCATTCTGACGATTGTGATCTTCAGCGTGATCCTGCGCTTTTCCCAGGACTATCGCTCCAGCCGCGCCGTTGCGGCCCTACAAGAACTGGTGCACACCACCGCCACGGTGAGCCGCCCGTTTCAGGTTTGGGAAGGAACTGGTCACGAATCGGCCCTTATAGAGCTAGCTCCCAATGGGGAGATGGGTCAGCGACAGGACATTCCAATTCGCGATTTAGTCCCCGGCGATGTGATTCTCCTAGCGGCGGGTGACATGGTTCCAGCCGATGTGCGCCTGCTGCACTCCAAGGATTTGTATGTGAGCCAGGCAACCTTGACCGGCGAATCCTTGCCGGTTGAAAAACATGTAGCCGTAGGAACCATATCCTCCACCAGCAGCAATCCCCTTGAGCTGGAGAGTCTCTGTTGTCTAGGAACGGCGGTGGTGAGTGGGGCGGCGAGCGCCGTCGTGGTTCAAACCGGAGGCTCCACCATTTTGGGCTCCGTGGCCGAAGGGGTGCTGGTGCCCAAGTCGAGTACGGGCTTTGACAAGGGGGTGAATGATGTGAGCCGGTTATTGCTGCGGTTCATGCTGGTGATGGCACCCAGTGTGTTCCTGATCAATGGGGTGCTCAAAGATAACTGGGGCGAGGCCTTTTTCTTTGCGCTCTCGGTGGCCGTAGGCCTAACTCCAGAAATGCTGCCGATGATCGTGACCGCCAACCTAGCCAGGGGCGCCATCGCCATGTCCAAGCAAAAAGTAATCGTTAAAAACATCAACTCAATCCAGTGCTTAGGCGCCATGAAGATCCTCTGCACCGACAAAACAGGCACGCTCACCCAAGACCATATCGTGCTGAAAATTCCCCTCGATATCTTCGGACGAGAGCGTGAAGACGTGCTGGAATTTGCTTACCTAAATAGCACCTACCAAAGTGGCCTTAAAAACCTCTTAGATGTGGCGATCTTGGAGCACAAAGACTTAGAAACAAAACTAGGACTGCACCAGCGTTACCGCAAAATTGATGAGATCCCCTTTGATTTTGTGCGCCGGCGCATGTCCGTGGTGATCGACGAAGATGGTCACCACCATGAACTGATCTGCAAAGGGGCCGTCGAAGAAATCGCCCAGATCTGCGACCAAGTGCGCATCGACGGCCAGGCCGTGGCCCTCGATGCCCAGCTGCGCAAGCAATTGCACCAACTCAACCACGATCTCAATGATGACGGCCTACGGGTGATCGCCGTGGCCTACAAGGAGTTACCGCCCGAACAGACCACCTATGCCATTGCCGATGAACGGGCCTTGACGCTGATCGGCCTGATGGCCTTTCTCGATCCCCCCAAAGACTCGGCCCGGCAGGCCCTTGCCGCCCTGGCCGGCAGTGGGGTGCAAGTAAAGGTTCTCACCGGCGATAATGCCGTGATCACGCAGAAAACCTGTAAGGATGTGGGTCTCGCCGTAGGCGGCATCCTGCTGGGAGAGGGGGTGGAGAAGCTGGGCGATGGGGCCTTGCTTGAGGCCACGGCAAGCACCACGATTTTCGCCAAACTGACCCCATCTCAAAAGGCACGCATTATCCGCGTCTTGCGAAGCCAGGGCTCAATTGTGGGTTTCATGGGCGATGGCATCAATGATGCGGCGGCCCTAAGGGAGGCCGATGTGGGCATCTCGGTGGACACGGCCGCCGATATCGCCAAGGAAGCGGCTGACATTATTTTACTAGAAAAGAACCTGATGGTTTTGCAGGCGGGCATCCTGGAGGGGCGTCGCACCTTTGGAAATATCGTTAAATACATTAAAATGGGAACCAGTTCCAATTTTGGCAACATGTTCAGCATGCTTGGGGCGAGCGCCTTACTGCCATTTCTGCCGATGCTACCGGTGCAGATTTTAGTGAATAATCTCCTCTACGACCTCTCCCAAACCGGCATCCCCTTCGATCGCGTTGATCGTGATTACCTGGCCCAACCACGTCAATGGCTGGTGGGAGATATTCAACGCTTCATGCTCTGGATCGGGCCGATCAGCTCGCTGTTCGACTACCTCACCTTTGCTCTGATGTGGTTTGTGTTCCAGGCCAACACCCCAGCCCAGCATGCCCTGTTCCAGACCGGCTGGTTTGTGGAGAGCCTGATGACCCAGGTGTTGATCGTACACATCATCCGCACCCCAAAAATTCCTTTGTTTGAAAGTCGGGCCTCCTGGCCCCTACTGGGGATCAGTGCCACGGTGATGGTCCTGGCGATCAGCTTGCCCTTCACGCCGGCCGGCCCGGGCCTGGGCCTGGTCCCCCTACCGGCGGCCTACTTCGGCTGGTTGGCGCTGATTTTGGCGGGCTATTGCCTGCTCACCCAGCGGGTCAAAACCTGGTTCATCCAACGCTACGGCTATAACTGAGCCTCGCCGTCCTCCAACGCTTCGAGGGCATCGCTGGCGCGGAAGCGATCCTGCTCGCGGCTGTAGCGGAATAGGCCGCAGGCCCGGATCCAGCTCACCAGAGTTTCAAACATCGCCTCGGCCTCGGGCTGGGTGAACTGCTCACTGAGCAGGTCGAGCACGAAGTCGCCGTCCACCTCAGCCTTGGGACTGGCCTCTAGGGCCTCCTGCAGGCGCCGCACCAGGGGCACATGCAGAAGCATCTGGCTGCGCAGCAGGCGCTGTTGCTCCTCCTCACTGGCCTCGGCCAGGGCCCGGCCCACGGCAGTCAGGCCCAGGCGGGCCCCATCCACAGCCATCAACTCCAGCAGTTCCCCGGCATCGAGGATCGGCAACAGATCATCGAGTTCCAACACCAGCTCATCGGCCAGTTCGGCCACGCTGATGCCCTCCTGCTCCGGCACCAGGCTGAGCAGGTCCACCACGGCCCCCAGGGAGGCGGGCGGCAGGGCTAGGGCGTCCTGGCTGGTGGTTTGCTCCACGGCCAGGGGGCTGGTGCCGACCGGCTTGTCGGGATCGGTCATGTAGCCGTAGAGGGTATCCACCAAGCTGCGGAAGGCCGGTGCCGTGTCGTCGCGGGGACGGGGCAGGGGATTGGGCACCACGCCGCGAATGCGCCCCGGGTTAGCACTCAAAAGCACCACCCGATCACTCAGCAACACAGCCTCCTCAATGCTGTGGGTGACGATCACGATCGAGCCGGCCGGGAAGGTGCCGCCGGCCCAGAGTTCATCGATATCGCGGCGGAGGTTTTCGGCCGTGAGCACATCGAGGGCGCTGAACGGTTCATCCATGAGCATCAGCGCCGGCTCCATCACAAAGGCCCGGGCAAAACCCACCCGCTGGCGCATCCCTCCCGAAAGCTCACGGGGATAGGCCTCGGCGCTGCCCTCCAGGCCCACCAAGGCCAGGGCCCGCAGGGCCCGGCGCCGCACCTCCTTCTCGCCCAGGCCGCGGGCCTCCAGGCCCACGGCGGTGTTTTCCAGCACCGTGAGCCAGGGCAACAGGGCGAAACTCTGGAACACAATCGCCACATCCCGATTCACGCCCCTTAGCGGCTGGCCATCGCGCTCGATCCGGCCTTCGCTCGGGGCAATCAGGCCGGCCATCAGGCGCAGCAAGGTGCTCTTGCCGCTGCCACTGCGGCCCAGCAGGGCCACCACTTCACCGGGCTGGATATCCAGGTCGATGTCGTCAAGCACTGCCACCCGGCTGCTGCCATCGGCGCTGCGAAACAGCTTGGCGACGTGGCGCACCTTGAGCAGGGGCTGGGAGGTCACCGGTTGGGACGCCAGCAAAGCATCAGTTTCCATAGCGTTCCTCGGCAAATCGATAGAGGGGCCGCCAGACCAGCCGGTTTGTGCCGACCACAAACAGGGCCATCACCACCAGGCCCAAGAACAGCCGCGGCTGGTCACCGTGGGCGGTGGCATCGGCGATGTAGGAGCCGATGCCGGGGGTCTGCAGGGTATGGCTTCCCCAGGTGACCAGCTCGGCCACGATCGAAGCATTCCAGGCGGCCCCACTGGCGGTGACCGCCCCGGTGATCCAGGCGCTGAACATGGCCGGCAGTAGGAAGCGCCGCCAACGCTGGCGCCCCTTGAGCTGGAACACCTGACTCATTTCGCGCAGGTCGTTCGGGATGGCACTGGCCCCGGCCGTGACATTGAACAGGACGTACCACTGGGCGCCCATGGCCATCAAGACAACGCAGCCATAAAAAAGCGGCATCCCGCAAAACAGGAACACCACCGTGAAAAAGGGAAACAGCAAGTTGGCGGGGATGCTGGCGAGCATCAACATCACGGGCTGCAACAGGGCGGCCCAGCGGGGCCGCAGGCCAATCAGCACGGCCAGGGGCAGGAAAATCAAGGTGCTGCCGCCCACCACGGCCAGCACCCGGCCGAAGGTGAGCAGGCCTTGGCCGAACGCGTTGAGGGTTTCGCCCAGACCCACCTGCTGGAGGCTGTGGTGGCAGGCCACCACCGTGGCTACGGCACCGGCTAATAACACCAGGTTGTCTAGCCAGCGGGGATCCTGCTTCTGCAGGGGAGCTGGGCCATCGCGGCCGCGGCTCCGGGTCCAGCGGTTGAGGGCCGCACCCATCGGCAATAACCCTGATCCGAGCCAGTGGCCCAGCTGCCGCAATAACTCCGATTGCTGCAGCGCTTCGAGGAACCAGGACTGGCTGGGGGTGGCTGCCGAATTGGTATCGAGACGAAACTGCTCGCTCCAGGTGACAATCGGCCGCCAGAAAAATTGATCAGTGATTACAATTAAGACCAACATCATCAGCAGGGCCCAGAGCACACAATCGAGGCGCTGGCGAGCAATTGCGGCGGCCACATAGGAGCCGATACCAGGCAGGGTGTAGTTGGAATTATTGACGCTAATCGCTTCACTTTGGGTGGCAAAAAACCAGCCACCCGCAAAACTCATCATGCCATTCCAAACCATGGGAATGGCGCTGGCCGGCAGCTCCAGGCGGACCATCTGCTGCCAACCTGTGAAGCCATAGACCCGGGACGCCTCGCGCAATTCGGCCGGAATCGTGCGCAGGGATTGGTGATAGCAGAAGATCAGGTTCCAAACCTGGCCGGTGACGATCGCAAACAGGGCCGCCGATTCCAGCCCCAGCAAACTGCCGGGGAAGAGGCCAATAAAAAAGGGCACAATCACCGCCAGGAAGCCCAGGACCGGTACCGACTGGAGCACATCAACCAGGGGCAACACCAGCCGTTCAGCCACCGCCGAGCGGGCCGTGAACGAGCCCACCGCCACCGCAATCGTGAGCGAGATGGCTAGGGCAATAAACATCCGCAAGGAGGAGCGGGCGGCGTAGTAGGGCAGCAGCAGGGGGTTGAGATCCACCCCCGTGAGCTGGGCCTGGGGATGGAAACTGACGGCCATCTGGCTGCTGAGGCTGCCGATGCCCACCACCACGGTGAGTCCCAGTAGGAGCAGGGCGAAATCGAGCAGCATCGTGCGGGCCCGATCGGGCCTCTCGGCCGATGGGGACCCAGACCCGGCAGCGGATCGGGCCCGTTCGAAGCGGGGGACCCTCCCGGCCTCTAATGCCATTGGCCCCCACGCCATCTGAACGCACTCTGTCATCGCAAGGTCGCCGATCAGCTGTGCTGCAGCGCACCTGGTAGGGCCTTCCCCTTGCCGCTTCCCATCTCGATCCAGGAAGCATGGTCAAGTGACGACCCGCAAGCGCCGCCGCCTGCCTGGGTTTGCGCTGTTGGGCACCCTGGTGGCGCTGGCGTCTGACGACGTCGCCATGGCGGACCTGGCCCGGATGCCGAACTTGACGGGACGCCGACCCACGTCCAACGGCAGATTGCCTGGAAGTCGGAGCACAACTGCCCTTTTGTGTGGGTTGTTCAGGTGATCGCCGCCGAGGCCCCCAAGGCTCTGCTGACCATCAATCCGGAACAGGTGTGCCTAAACGTCAGCGTCCATCGCGGTGTTGCATCGCCTTGCCGGTGGTGCGGCCCTACCAGGAGCCTGCCTTGGGGGGCGCTGGTTACCAGCTGGTTGAGTGCCGAATCGGGCCTGATGCATTGAGTCGACTTGGTGCCTGCAAGTGGATCCTCAGCTGGATGAATCCACGAGGAGTGGTGGCCTGTGACCTGATCGAGGCCGCCAGCGTCCCCTACGACCTGCATCGGGGTATGGGCAGTACCCCCAAGGCAATTCCAAGTCAGCCGTGAGCACCGGCTGCGATCGGGACGATCAGGGCTATGCCAGCGAAACGACCGAGCGGAGCAGCATCCTGATCACTCAACAGAGGGGGCAACATTGGCCTAGCCAGGGAGTTGGGGCTGGGCAGCGTCAAT
>Ga0164294_10004098_pt1 | contig 12804 bp, 10 predicted proteins | sample GEODES005metaG_FD_111479 | JGI IMG/M metagenome (GOLD analysis project Ga0164294, IMG submission 111479) | Oligotrophic lake water microbial communities from Sparkling Lake, Wisconsin, USA - GEODES005 metaG | ecosystem: Environmental > Aquatic > Freshwater > Lake | place: USA: Sparkling Lake... | reverse complement strand
GGGCAAGCCGCTGCAGATCCGCGACATTGTTCACGCCGTTGCGCGAGATGTCGGCGGCGTTCAGCACCGTCGCGGCGATCGGGACGCTCTGCAGGCTCTGGGTGCGGCGCTCGGCGGTGACGACGATTTCGGCAACCTGGCCGCTGTCCGCCTCCGGCGCCACGGCGGCCGGGGCCTGCGATGGCGAAGAGACCTGATCCTTGGCGGAAGCGCTCTGGGCAACGGCCGGAACGGCGAGCACCAAGGCCAGTGCAGTGCCGGCGATCATCTGCGGGATGCCAAGGGTGCGGATCATAATTCCCCTCCTCCAAAGGTTATGTGTCGCGGCGTTCGCTGCCGCTTGATGTCCGCCCGCTAACCGCGCCCTCCGTGAACTGCAAGCGATTTCATTATGAGACATAACAAAGTCTGGAGAAGTGCGTCCGCGATGCAACGCTTTGCGCAAGCGGTCCGGTGAAGCACGCTCTGGCGTACCCTTCGCGCAGGCGTTAGGCCCGTCGTCATGACCGCAAAGCTCCAGGATGTCGCAAAGCTCGCCGGCGTTTCCGCGGCGACGGTGTCGCGCTATCTCAACAAGCAGGATCTGGTCGCGGCGGAGACCGGCCGGCGCATCCAGGCGGCGGTCGATCGGCTGGGCTACATCCCCAATATGCTGGCGGGCGGCCTCGCTTCTTCGAAGAGCCGCCTCATCGCGGTGCAGATCCCCTATCTCTCCAACTCGATCTTCGAGGTCACGATCGAGGCGATGGTCGCCGAACTCGAAGCGAGCGGCATGAGCGTGATCCTTGGCCTCACCGGACAAGGCGACGAGCGCAACGATCGCTTCATGCGGGCAGCGCTCAGCCGGAAGGTCGATGCGATCATCATCACGGGCGAGGTCGGGCCGGCGACGCAGGCGCTGCTGCGATCGAGCAAGACGCCCGTGCTGCAGATCTGGGATACGCCGCCCGATCCGATCGATCTCGTCGTCGGCATCAATCACTATCGGATCGGCGAGGAGATTGCGCAGTTCCTGGCGCGGCGCGGGTATCAACGGCCGCACATCGCCGTGGCGACCGGCGCACGGTCCGCGAAGCGTCGAGACGGCTTCATGACCGCCTGGGCCGGGCTCAGCTCCGTACCCGTCACCGAGACGCTGATCGAAATCCCCTCCCACTTCGCCCACGCACGCCGCATCTTCGCGGAGATCCGCCGCCTGCCCGAGCGACCCGACGCAATCGTCTGCGGTTCCGATCTGCTCGCCACCGGCCTGCTCGTCGAGGCGCAGACGGCCGGCGTGCGCGTGCCTGACGAACTCGCCGTGGTCGGCTTCGGCAACAGCGCGATCGCCAGCGAGATGCGGCCTACGATCACGTCGATCGACATCGACGGCGCGCGGGTCGCCCGCGAGGCGATCCGCCTGATCCGCCAGCGTATCGCCGACGAGGAGATCGCCGATCCGCTGATCGACATCGGTTTCCGCCTGATCGCCCGCGAGAGCGCCTAGGTCGCGACTGGCTGCGGCGCGCAGACGAAGGCGAGGACCGCGCATCCGAGGATGCTCACCGCCAGCCCGACCGGCGATCCGCCGACGAACGCGCCGGTGATGCTGGTCGCGAGACCGCTCGCCAGCATCTGCACGGCACCGGCAAGGCTCGATCCCGTTCCCGCAAGCCCGACCTCCGCCGCCATCGCTCCGGCGATACCGATCGGCGCGACGATCCCGGCGCCCAAGGCCACAATAGCCATCGGCACGACCAACGCGGCGACGCTGCTCACCCCGGCAATGGCGAGCAGGCTCATGCCCGCCCCGCCCGTCACCATCAGCAGTAGCCCGAGACGCAGCGCATCGCGGCGCGGGGGGAGCCGTCGCAGCACGAAGGTGCCGCTGATGCTCGCCGCAGCGATGCCGAGGTAGCAAAGGCCCGCCTTCCCGGGGCTCAATCCGAAGCCGCTGATCAGGATGAAGGAGGAACCCGCAAGGAAAGTATAGAGCCCGCTGCTCGCCAGGGCATTGGTCAGCACGAAGCCGCGGAAGCGACGGTTGCGGGCCAGCCGGGTGTAGCTCGCCAGCAACGCATGTTCGGTCCCCGCCCGAACCGTCGAAGGCACCGCGATCGCGATCGCCGCCGCCATCGCCACGCCGCACCCCGCCAAGAGCAGGAAGATCGATCGCCACCCTGCCAGCGAGACCAGCAGCCCCCCGATCGTCGGTGACAGCATCGGCGAAAGCAGGACGACACTGCTGAGCATCGCGACATTAGCGGTCACTTCGGCGAACGGCGACAGGTCCGAGACCAGCGCCCGCGTCGCGACCAGCCCGGCCGCCCCGCCGCACGCCTGCAGGAAGCGCGCCGCCACGAGCCAGGCCGCCGTCGGTGCCGCCGCCGCCGCGAGCGACCCGATCACGAACAGCAGCGCCCCGACGAGCAGCACCGGTTTTCGCCCGATCCGGTCGGTCAGCGGCCCCGCTACCATCTGCCCGCAGCTGATGCCGATCAGATAGACGCTGATCGCCAGCTGCATCGTCCTGGCGTTGGCATGCAGGCTCGCGGCCGCAGCCGGAAGCGCCGGAATTACCATGTGGATCGCCATCGACCCGAGCGCTCCACAGGCTGCCAGCAGCCACAGCAAAGGCAGCGACAGGCGCGTGCCGAGTGCGCCCGGTGCGGTGGAGTCGGATGTCATGCCGCGTGCGGTAGCCGCAGCCATGCCCGAATGAAAGCGCTTGCGGTCGGGCAGCCCCTCCCCCTATTCCGGCGATACAAAATCGGACTGGAGACCGGATGCGCGCCCGTAGACTCACGATCGAATGGGCGACCCTGCTCTATGCGCTTGCCTATCTGCCCTATGTCGTCGTGACCCGCCGGCTGGCCACCGTCGCCGATCCGGCGGTGGGCCGCCCCTGGACCGGGCTGGAGATCCTGCCCTCGCTGCAGATCCTGGCGATGCTGATGACCTTCGGCTTCATGATTGCCGCCGGCTGGACGCGGACCGCGCACCGCATCCGTATCTTCGGCTTCTCCATCCCCTTCGCCGATCGCTGGACCGCACTGTCCGGGCTCTGCACCGCGCTGATCCTCGTCACCGTCCCGCTCTCCTATACCTTCACCAACGTGAGCATCCCGCTGATGCAATTGCTGATGCGTGGCGACATCCTGATCGTGGCGCCGCTGGTCGATCTGCTGTCGCGCCGCCGGGTGCGCTGGTGGTCGTGGGGGGCACTGCTGCTGGTCGGCATCGCAATGGCGGTGAGCTTCCGCACCCGCGGCGACCAGGGCTTCCCGCTCCTCGCGGTCATCACCGTCGGCGTCTACACGCTCGGCTATTTCGGCCGCCTGTTCGTGATGTCGCGCGTCGCCAAGACCGAGGATCCCGATCGCATGCGCCGCTATTTCAGCGAGGAAAAGATCGTCGCCTTCCCGATCTCGATCCTGTTCCTCCTTCTGCTCGCCCTCGCCTTCGGGGGCAGCCAGAGCGGCGAACTGAAGCGCGGCTTCATCTCGGTCTGGACAAGTCCCCAGATCGGCTGGATCGCCTTCTGCGGCGCGATGATCGCGGTGACCGGCGTACTCTCCGCGCTGATCCTGCTCGACGCCCGCGAGAACAGCTTCTGCGTGCCGCTCGAGCGATCGGCGAGCATCCTCGCCGGGCTGTTCGGGTCGCTGATCCTTGCGTTCCTCATCGGGGGCAAGATGCCGTCGTCGGGCGAGATGGTGGGCGCCGTTCTGCTGATCGCGGCCCTCTGCCTGCTCTCGATCGCACCCCGCCTGTCGCGCCAGCGATTGTCCGCCGAGGCCGAACAAGCGAGTTGATGAAAGCGCTTGCAAAGATAAATGTCCCCCGTCAAAGCCGCGCCATGACCGAGACCGATCGCCAGGATTTCGACCCGCTCCAGCCCGAGACTTTCGGCAGCGCGCACGAGGATTATGCGCGGCTGCGGCGCGAATGCCCCGTCGCGCACACCGATGCCTGGGGCGGCTTCTGGGCGCTGATGCGCTATGACGACGTCAAGCAGGCCGCGTCCGACGCGAAGACCTACATTACGTCGAAGCAGAATGTCGTGCCGAAGGTGGCCTTCACCGGACGCCGCCCGCCGCTCCACCTCGATCCGCCCGAACATACGCCCTACCGCCGCGCGCTCAACCCTTTGCTGTCGTTCGAGCGGTCCGAGGCGCTGGAGGAGGCGACACGGCAATTCGTGAGCGACCTGCTCGATCCGATGGTGGCGAAGGGTGGCGGCGACATCTGCGAGGAATTCGCCAGCCACCTGCCCGTGCAGGTGTTCGGCGCGTGGATGCAGATGCCCGCCGATCTGCTCGCCATCCTGCACGATGCCGGGCAGGCTTTCATCATGGCGGTGCGATCGGGCGTGCCCGATGCCATGAAGGAGACGAGCCTGCGCCTCTACGACATGGCGCGCGACCTGATCGCCCGGCGCAAGGCCGATCCCAAGGACCCGGCATTCGACCCGACCAGCGCACTGCTGGAGGCAAGCTATGAGGGTGAGCCGCTGCCCGAGGAGATGATCCTCGGCACGGTGCGCCAGGTCCTGGTCGTCGGCATCGTCGCGCCGACGGTCCTGATCGGAAGCATCGCCGTCCATCTGTCGCGCGACCGCACTCTGCAGGCGCGGCTGCGCGCCGATCCGTCGCTTGTGCCCGCCGCAACCGAGGAGTTCCTGCGCCTCTATTCGCCCTATCGCGGCTTCGCACGCACCGCGACCTGCCCGGTGCACCTGCACGGTCGCACCATCCCCGAAGGCGAGCCGATCGCGCTCGTCTATGCCTCCGCCAATCGCGACGAGAGCGTCTTCCCGAACGGCGCCGATTTCGTGATGGACCGCCCGAACATCGCCGAACATCTCGCCTTCGGGCGCGGACCGCACAATTGTCCGGGCATCCACCTCGGCCGCATGCAGATCCGGATCGCGCTGGAGGAGTTGCTCAAACGCACGCAAGGCTTCACGCTGGCCGGAGATCTGGTGATGGCGAACTTCCCCGAGATCGGCGCGATCTCGGTGCCGCTGACCTTCGAGGACTGAGCCATGCCCACGTTGATCGCGGTCGGCGATGTCGGGCCCAACCGGCCCGATCCCAGCCAATGTTTCGATCTGTCCCGCGATCTGCTGCGAACGGGCGACCTGACCTTCTGCCAGCTCGAATGTAATCTGACCGACCGCGGCGCCCGGCTGCCGCAGGTCCGCCACACCCATCGCTCGACCGCGAAAGCCGCGGTGGCGATGCGCCAGGCGGGATTCGACGTGGTCTCCTACGCCGGCAACCATTGCATGGACTGGGGCGCCGACGCCTTCTTCGACACGATCGCGGCGCTTCGGGCGGCCGATCTCTCGGTGCTCGGCGTCGGCAAGGACATCGCCGCCGCGCGCGTGCCTGTGATCCGCGAGGTTGACGGCGTTCGCGTCGCCTTCCTCGCCGCATCGTCGATCCTGCCGCTCGATTTCTGGGCGACGCCGAGCCGCCCCGGCTGCGTGCCGATGCGCGCGCATACCGTCTACGAACAGATCGAGCAGGACCAGCCGGGCACGCCGGCGCGCATCCACAGCTTCGCGCACCGCGAGGACCTCGCCGCGCTGGTCGCCGACGTGGAGGGGGCGCGGGGCCAGGCCGACGTCGTGATCGTCTCGCTCCACTGGGGCATCCACTTCATCCCCGCGACGATCGCCGACTACCAGCGCGAAGTCGGCCATGCGCTGATCGACGCCGGCGCCGACCTGATCCTCGGCCACCACGCCCACATCCTGAAAGGGATCGAGGTCTACAAGGACAAGCCGATCTTCTATTCGATCGGCAATTTCGCGATCGACCTGCCGATGACGCCCGAACATGCGGCCGGCAAAGGCTTCAGGGAAATCCAGGCGCTCTCGCCCGGCTGGGAGCCCGATTTCGACAGCCTCTACAATTTCCCGCCCGACAGCCGGATGACGATGTTCGTCCGCGCCGAACTGACGAAGCAGGGACTCGGCCGCGTCGGCTTCCACCCCGCCTTCATCAATCCCAACGCCCAGCCCGCGCCGATGCCGCCGGAGGACGAGCGTTTCGGACAGGTGACGGACTATGTCGCCTGGTGCTCCGAGCAGGCGGGTTTGGCGTCGCGTCTCGATGTCGAGGGCGACATCGTTTGGGTTTCGGCAAGCGATTGAATTTACGCCCCGATTCCGGCTTAAGTTGAGGAAGTTGAGGGTTGCGGAGCGTTTTGCTCCGGCGGGTGCAAGGCGCACCGTCGGGCCGCACACGGCGGCCGCCGAAACCAGGTACAATGATGGCGCAATCGTCGAGACGACCAGCAGGATAGCGATGAGGAAAAGCATGGGGCGTCCGGGCTCCGATTCGCAGCGGACTCCCTATTAATAGCACATTTTCCTACATGTAAACCTATTTTGTTCTTTTATTGAACCAAATGCTTCAGTCGATGATCAGCTCATCGCCGTCCACCCTCAGCTCGGTCGCGAGCCCCTCCGCAGCCGTCACTTCACGAAGATAACCGATAACGCGATCGAACTCCGCACTTCCCTGCCGCACGATCCTCGGCGCGCTGTCGTCGCCGATCCAGCAGGGCTCGAAGCGCACTCCCACCAGCTTGCGATCCTCCACAAACAGCTTCGCGATCCCGGTGATCCGTGTCTCCTCGGGCAGCATGTAGGACGCTTCCATCGACCAGCTGGGGTTGAGGCTGACGAGGTGGCGGAAGCTGTCGGTCTCGACGATCGCGGGGTCCCAGACGTGCGGCTGCTCGATCGCGAAATTGCCGAGGCTGTAGAAGATCGGCTTGCCGCGATGGACCTCGATCCCCTTCATGATGTGCGGATGGTGGCCGAGAATCGCGTCGGCGCCCGCATCGATCAGGGCATGACCCGCCTCGCGCTGATAATCGGCGATGCTGCCCTTCACCATGTGGATGCCCCAGTGGAGCGAGACGAGGACGATGTCGGCCTGGGCCCTCGCTTGCCCGACCGCCGCGATCAGCCGTGCGAGATCGGCGGGATCGGCGAAGCTGTGGACGCGCGCCGGGGTGCCCGGCTGGTCATGCTCGATCTGCTCGTAGAGCGTATGCCCGCGCAACGGGCAGCAGCCAGCCTTGTCGCGCGTGGCGGCATAGCCTTCGGGAAGGATCGCGCTCGCCGCGATCAGCGCCACCGTCGTGTCGCCGTGGGTCTGGAAGACCGGCCGCACCGCCGCGTCGATCGTCGCACCGGCACCGGCGAGCCCGACCCCTGCCCCGGCCATCGCCGCCAGCGTATCGTGGAACGCCTCATATCCCCAATCGAGACAGTGGTTGCCGGCGAAGGACATGGCCGTGAAGCCCGCCTCGCGCAGCACCGGCGCCAGCGCCGTCGGCGCGCGCATCGCCAGCCGCGCGTTGGGGACGATGGCACCGCGATCGGAGACCGTCGTCTCGAGCTGGCCGAAGCAGATCGGGCTTTCGCGCAGACGCTGTGCGACGCCCGCGAACATCGACGCCAGATCGGCGCGGTTCGCCCCGACATCGCCGACGCCCCGGATCGTGAAAGCGCTCATGCCTCGCGCGATCGATAGCGGACGAGCAGGACGAGCAGCGCCGCCACCGCCAGCATCGCGGTCAGCAGCAGGGTCGCCCCCACGAAGCCAGCGCCATGCTCGCGCAGCAGCCCGATCAGCTGCGGCGTGATGAGACCGCCCGAACTGCCCGAAATGTTGATCGCCACCGCGCCCACCGCAAAGGTCGCCGGCACGAACAAGGCGGTCGGCAAAGCCCAGAAAGCCCCCTGCGCGGCACCGAGCGCTGTCCCCACCACCAGCAGCGCGACCAGCGCGGGAAGCCCCGCCCCCAGCCCCGCCGCCACGAGCAGCCCCAGCGCGGCGATCGTGGCGGGAATGGCGATATGCCAGAAGCGCTCACCGGTCTTGTCCGAGTGCGCGGCGTTGAAATAGATGCCGAAGATGTTGCCGATCCACGGCAGCGCGGTGACCAGCCCGATCTCGAACGGCGACAGGCCCGACATCTGCTTCACCACCTGCGGCAGCCAGAACATGATTCCGTAGGAGCCCGACAGCAGGCAGAACCAGATCAGCGCCGCCATCCAGACGACCGGCTCGCGCAGCACGCTCCAGTCGTTCTTGGCGTCGATCGCGCGCTTGGCACGGGTGGCGAACCAATGCTTTTCGGCGCCGTCGAGCCAGGCGCTGTCGGCCGGACCGTTCGGCATGAAGAAATAGGCCGCCGCGCCGAGCACGATCGTCGGCGCCGCTTCGATCAGGAACATCCAGCGCCAGCCGGCAATGCCCAGCGGCGGCTGCATCTGCATCAGCGCGCCCGAAATCGGCCCGCCGACGATGATCGAAAACGGGATCGCCAGCATCGGGAAGGCGAAGGTGGAGGCACGCTCCCGCTCGGTCGCATATTGGGCGAGATAGAGAACGATTCCCGGCGCGAGGCCGCCCTCGACGAAGCCCAGCGCGATGCGCAGCACATAGAATTGCGTGGGCGTGTGGATCACGGCCATGGCGCCCGCGATCACCCCCCACAGGATCGCGCTCAGCGACAGCCATGTCTTCATGCCGATCCGCTGTAGCAGCAGGATGCTGGGATATTGGCCGGCGAGGAAGCCCAGGAACAGGATGCCCGCGCCAAAGCCATATTGCGCGGGCGAAAAGCCGAGATCGCGGTTCATCTGCAGCGCGCCGAAGCTGACGTTGGTGCGATCGAGCGAGCTCAGCACCATGAACACGGTGGTCGGCAGGATGACGCGCATCCGCACCTTGTTCGCCAACCGCCGCGGATCGATCACGGTCATTTTTGCTGGGCCTCTCCAATGGACAAGCGCGATCCATATCGTCCAAAGGCATCTTTGCAAGCGCTTGCATAGAAGAGAGTGACCCGCATGACCCTGAGCCTCCGCCTGGCTTCCCATGTCGCCGACCATCCGGCCGACGCGCTGTCCGCCACGACGCTCGATGCCGCCAAGCGCGCGCTGCTCGACGGGCTGGGCGTGATGCTCGCGGCAAGCGGCCTGAGCGAGGACGCGGCCCCCTTCACGGCGCTGGCGCTGGCCGGTGGGAGCGGCCCGGCACCATTGGTCGGGCGGGAGGAGCGCGTCGGGCTCGCCCAGGCGGCCTTCGCCAATGGTGCGCTCAGCCACGCGCTCGATTACGAAGATGCGTTCGATGCGGCGCCCTCGCATCCCAATGCCGCGCTGCTGCCCGCGGCCTTCGCCTTGCTCCATGCCGCGCGACCGGTCTCGGGGCGCGCGTTGCTCGCCGCCATCGCAGTGGGCTGCGACCTCAGCTGCCGCCTCGGGCTCAGCCTGACCAAGCGTGCCGAGGATCTCGGCTGGTACCCGCCGCCCATGCTGGGGGCCTATGGCGCGACCGCGGCGGCGGCGCGACTGCTCGGCCTCGATGCCCGCCAGACGGTCGACGCTTTCTCGCTGATGCTCTGCCAGGCAACGATGCCCGGCGAGATCAAATACAGCCGCGACACCGTCATCCGGGCGGTGCGCGAGGCCTTTCCGGCGCAGGCGGCCGTGCAGTCGGCACAGCTGGCGGCGGCGGGCGTGCGCGGCTTCGAGGAGCCGTTCGAGGGCAAGGCCGGCTTCTACCGCCTGTTCGTCGACGGCCATTACGACCCGGATGTGCTGCTCGACGGCCTCGGCGAGACGTTCTGGATCGAGCGATTGAGCTTCAAGCAATGGCCCGCCTGCCGCGGCACCCATCCCTTCATCGAGATCGCCGAGCGCCTCGTCCGCGAGCACGCCATCGCGCCCGACGCCATTGCCGAGGTGATCGCGACCGGCAGCCCGGTGCAGACGATGCTGGTCGAGCCGATCGAGCGGAAGCGTGCGCCCGCCGTGCCGATCGATGCCAAATTCTCCATTCCCTTCACCGTCGCGGCGGCGCTCGTCCACGGCCGCGTGACGCTCGAAAGCTTCACGCCCGATCGACTGAACGATCCCGCCGTGCTGGCGGTGGCGGCGAAGGTGCGCTTCGTCGAAAGCGATGCCTGGGGCCGCGACGCGGGCGCGGCGGGCACGCTCACCATCCGCCTTTCGACGGGAGAGACGTTCGAGGAGACGATCGAAGAAGCCGCCGGCCACCCCTCCCGCCCGCTGTCCGACGATCAGCTCCGCGCGAAGTTCATCGATTGCGCGGGGCAAGCGCATCGTCCGATGGCGAGAGATGCGGCGGAGCGACTGGCGGACGCGATCTTCGGGCTGGAGGCGTCGGAGGATTCAGCAGGGGTGCTTTTCGCGATTGGTAGCCGACCCTTTCCCGCGAAAGCGGGACAGGGCTAGATTGGCCCTCAATCCGCCCAGTAAAGCCGCATCGGATTGTCCACGAGCAATTTGCGCTGAAGCTCTGCCGTCACCGCGATGCGGGGGATGACGTCGACGAGGGCCCCGTCGTCGGGAATGCGGGTTTCCATGTTGGGGTGGGGCCAGTCGGTGCCCCAGAGGATACGATCGGGATAGGCTTCGACCAGCGGGCGAACGGCGCGCACGAAATCGTCGTAGGGCTCGCCGGCGGGGTCGAGGCGATCGGGGCAGGTGACCTTAACCCAGATGTCCGGGCGACTGTCCATGAGTTCACGAAAGGCAGTCATGTCGGCGCCGTCGGGCCCCTGGGTGACATCGGGGCGGCCCATGTGATCGATCACCACGGGCACGGGGATGGCGGCGATGAAGGGGCGCATCTCCTCCAGGATATCGGCTTCGAAATAGATGACGACGTGCCAGCCGAGCCGCTGGATGCGCTTCGCGACTTCGAGGAACTTGTCCTTCGGGGCGTCGTCGACGAGCCGCTTGAGGAAGTTGAAGCGGACGCCGCGGATGCCCCCGGCATGGAGCGTATCGAGTTCCTCGTCCGAGATCGCCGGATCGACGACGGCGACGCCACGCGCCATGCCGTTCGACCGGGCGATGCCGTTGAGCGTCGCGCTGTTGTCGGTGCCGTGGCAGCTCGCCTGGACGATGACATTGCGGGCGAATCCGAGCCGATCGCGGAGTGCGAACAGCATCTCCGGCCCGGCATCCTGCGGCTGATATTTGGCCTTGGCGCTGAACGGGAACTCGGCGGCGGGGCCGAAGACGTGGCAATGCGCGTCGACCGCGCCCGGCGGCGGCACGAAGGCGGGCTTGGAGGGGGTAAGCGTCCAGCTGCGGACCCGGCCCTGTTCGTCGGTACTCATGCGAATATCGTGCCTTCCATCAGCTTGCGCGCGGTGCGGAGCATGCCGGCCTCTATCGGCTGGCCGCCCTCGTCCACGGTGACGACGCATTCGGTGACGCCGGTCGGATGCTCCACACCCAGCGCCTTCACGCGGCCCTCGGGTACCTGCGCGACGGCGGCAGCGGGCGATCCGGGGACAAGCGCGGCGGTCGCGACACTCACCGCGCCGAGCACGCCGATCGAGGCATGGACGCGGTGCGGGATCAGCGAGCGGACGGCGATGGCGCCGCCTTCCCTGGGCGGCGCGACGAGCATCATCTTGGGCACCGATTTCTCGGTCACGTCGCCGAGGTTCATCAGCGGCCCGGCCTTCAGGCGGATCGCCTCGATCTTCGCCTTCATCGCACCGTTGGCGTCGAGCGTGTCGCGATCCTCATAGCCGGTGACGCCGACATCGGAGGCCAGGAAGACGACGCAGGGCATGCCGTTGTCGATCAGCGTGACCCTCACGCCGTCGATCTCGTCCACGCCATTGCCGGTCGGCAGCAGCGCGCCGCACGAGGAACCTGCGGTGTCGCGGAAGGCGAGCGGGATCGGCGCGGCGGTGCCGGGGACGCCACTGATCGCGGCATCACCCGCGTAGGTGACCTTACCGCCGGGGGTCTGGACGGTCGCGACTGCGACCTGCCCCGTATTCTCCATGAAGATGGCGACGCGGGTCTCGTCGCCGGTGGCCGGGATCAGCCCGCGCTCGATCGCGAAGGGGCCGACGCCGGCCAGCATGTTGCCGCAATTCTGGCTATCGGTGACGATCGCCTGATCGACGAACACCTGGAGGAAGAGGTAATCGACGTCGACGCCCTCCCGCTCCGATTTCGAGACGACCGCGACCTTCGAGGTCAGCGGATCGGCGCCGCCCATGCCGTCGATCTGGCGCGGATCGGGCGAGCCATAAGCGCGGAGCAGGAAGGCGTCGCGCCGGGCCGGGTCAGCGGGAAGATCGGAGGCGAGGAAGAAACCGCCCTTGGACGTGCCGCCGCGCATCCAGGTGCAGGCGACGCCCTCACTCATAAACGAGGCCCATCTTCTCGAGCGTGCCGCGCATGTCGTAGATGTCGAGGCCGAGTTCGCCGGCGGCGAGGCGCTTGCGCTTCGATTCCTCGTTCGCCTCGCGCGCCTGCGCCTTCTCCAGCACCTTGGCGGCATCGGAGCGCTTGACGACGCAGACGCCGTCGTCGTCGGCCACGATCACGTCGCCCGCCTCGATCGCGGCGCCGGCGCAGACGATCGGTACGTTGACCGACCCGAGCGTCGCCTTGACCGTGCCTTGCGCGAACACCGCCTTCGACCAGACCGGAAAGCCCATCTGCGTAAGATCGCGAACATCGCGTACACCGGCATCGATGACGAGGCCCCGGCAGCCGCGCGCCATCGCAGAGGTGGCGAGGAGATCGCCGAAATAGCCGTCGAAACAAGGACTTGTGGGCGCGAGGACAAGGATGTCGCCTGCCTGAAGCTGCTCGATCGCGACATGGACCATCCAATTGTCACCCGGAGGCGCCGAAATGGTGACCGCGGAGCCCGCGATCCGTGCGCCGGGATAGATCGGCCGCATGTGGGGAGCGAGCAGGCCGATGCGGCCCTGCGCCTCCAGCCGCGC
>Ga0164294_10004097_pt1 | contig 12805 bp, 9 predicted proteins | sample GEODES005metaG_FD_111479 | JGI IMG/M metagenome (GOLD analysis project Ga0164294, IMG submission 111479) | Oligotrophic lake water microbial communities from Sparkling Lake, Wisconsin, USA - GEODES005 metaG | ecosystem: Environmental > Aquatic > Freshwater > Lake | place: USA: Sparkling Lake... | reverse complement strand
CCGTGGTCAGGATGCCTATCTTCGAGTGCATTGGCTAAAACAATCTCAGGTCTATATCGCCTAATTACTTCCATTAAGATTAATTGGCTTGCTTGGTCATTTTGGAAAAAACCATCAGCTAATCCCAAATTTTCTCTGGCATGCAATCCTAAGATTTTGGTTGCTTCATTCGATTCTTGCAAACGGATTTCAGGAGTGCCTCTTGTGCCCATTTCGCCTCTGGTAAAATCGACTATGCCGACCTTTTTTCCTTGCGCGATGTAGGATAGAATAGTTCCAGAGCAGCTTAATTCCGCATCATCAGGATGCGCGGCCATGACCAAGATATCAAGTTTTATAGCCATATTAATGAATTCTTAAACGTCTACCGGCCCGTATCGTTGACGACAATCGCAAACCATTTAATCGGGCTAATTTAGAAACGGACATCCCGGCTCTTTGAGCAATTGAATACAACGAATCTCCATTGCGTACTCTAGTCCAAGCTTTTCGTCTTGTTCTAATTTTTTCCCCAGCACTTCCATATTCGTTTTTAAGCGATAAAGCTCGGGTGTTAAATGTTTGAGCCGTAATCAGTAAATGATCAGACAAAGGTTCACCGGTACCAAAATTAAATACTTGATTTGGGTTAAATGGGTTTCCTTCAAAACGAGTCTCAAAATGTAAATGTGAGCCTGTACTTCTACCCGTATTTCCACCTAAACCTATTTCATCCCCAGCTTTCACAAAAGTTCCGGCTTCTAAGGATTGCTTGGAAAGGTGTCCATAAAGCGTTTCCAGTCCATTATAGTGTCTGACCACCATAAACTTTCCATATCCCCCCCAGTCGACACTCGCCATTCTCACAATTCCATCAAAGGCTGAATAAACAGGATATCCCGTTTCTAAATCGAGATCTACTCCTGCGTGCAATCGACCCCAGCGAGGTCCAAAAGGACTTGTTTGTTTGATAGAAGCTAATGGAGCGGACCAATTCTTGCCAGTGGCTAAATTATATAATTCCAAATCTACTGGTTCGTCGAAATCTTTGGCATTGATATCGTAAGGATCGATACTTTGTGTATCCCAAATCGAATAATAAGAGGCAACGGAAACAAAATCTTCACTGCCTTCCGGTGCATTTTCTTCTTCTATTTCCACCACCAAGGCTTCTCCTTCGTCGATCGATGTCGTATCAAAATTACTGATGGTCTTATTAATGACTTTTAAAGGCTCATATTTTCGCTCTTGCATCTCTGAACCTCCTAAAGCAGTAGACCCGGACTCCGATTCAGTTCTAAACTGTAAAGGAGGTAATTCGTCTAAATCACTTTTTTTCGTTTGTTCTTGATACAGTTGGGCCTGACTTTTATTTTCAATTTTAGTGTTCTTTTTAAACAATTTCTTTTCCTGTGCTTTTGACAAAAAGCAAGGAAATAAAAAGATTACACCTAAAAAAATCGTTTTAAAATTCATCAGAATGATTAATGTAAATGATTAGCGGCTAACCACCTTTCCGCGTCTAATGCAGCCATACAACCTGTTCCAGCTGCGGTAACCGCTTGTCGGTACGTGGAATCTTGCACATCTCCACAAGCAAATACGCCTTCCACATTGGTTCGAGTACTTCCTTTTTCTGTGATTAAATATTCTTGTTCATCCATGGCTAAAACATTTTTAAAAATAGACGTGTTGGGTTGATGCCCAATCGCGACAAAAAATCCTGTCAAGGCAATTTCTTCGGTAGCTCCACTCACTCTATTTTTTAGACGAATACCTGTCACGCCTGTTGAATCCCCTAAAATTTCTTCGGTTTCTGAATTCCAATGAATTTCAATTTTAGGATTATTTTTAACACGATCTTGCATGATTAAAGAAGCTCTCATCTCATCTCTGCGGACAATCATGTGAACTTTGGTACATAAATTAGCCAAATAACTTGCTTCTTCTGCGGCCGTATCACCAGCTCCCACCACGGCAACGATTTGATTTCGATAAAAGAATCCATCACAAACAGCGCAGGCCGAAACGCCTAAGCCATTATAGGTCGTTTCTCCTTCTAAGCCAAGCCACTTAGCTGAAGCTCCCGTAGCTATAATGATGGAATCTGCTTCAATTTCATCGCCATTGTCAATCCAAACTTTTTTTGGCTGAGAGGTAAAATCCACTTTTTCAGCTAATCCATGACGAACATCCGTTCCAAACCGCTTGGCTTGATTTTCTAAATCAATCATCATGGTAGGCCCATCCACACCTGTTGGATATCCTGGAAAATTATCTACTTCCGTGGTTGTGGTCAATTGTCCTCCTGGTTGGCCCCCCATGTACATCACTGGATGCAAACCTGCACGGGAAGCGTAAATAGCAGCTGTATAACCTGCAGGACCCGAACCTATAATTAAACACTTGATTTTTTCTGACATAAAATTTGAAATTGAGGCAAATAAATAGCTTGCAAAATTCGGCAAATCTGAGCAGAATCCCAAACGATGTTTTATTATCAATAATTATTACTTTTGCCTAAACCTCTTATTAACGTATGAAAAAGAATAATATTACATCAAACCTCACTTTCTGGGTCCTTCTTTCTATCGTTATTGGTGTTCTTGTAGGTCATTTTCGACCTGACATTGCGCTATACCCTGTATTTGAAAAGAAAATTAATTATTCCCTGTTAGGAACCGAAATTTCTTTTGGTCCTTCTTTAAGTGAAATGTTTAGTGGTATATTTATCAGTTTAGTCAAACTATTTATTCATCCAATCATTTTCCTAACGATCAGTTTGGGAATTGTTAATATGGGTAATTTGAAAAAAGTAGGCCGAGTAGGTGGAAAGGCATTATTGTATTTTGAGGTAATCACGACTTTGGCTTTAGTTATTGGTTTGGCAGTTTCTAAATTTCTCCAACCAGGAATAGGGGTTATTCGGGACGATGTCGCTGGTGGAGATATTTCAAAGTATACTCAAAAAGCCGCAGATTTTAGTTGGCTCATATTTTTAAAAGAAAATTTCACGATCCAAGTATTGATTTTCTCTCTGATTTTTGGTGTCCTCTTAACTTTCATTACCCGAAAGGCAAAAATGATTTCAGGCATGCACCAAGCCTCAGATTGGGTTTTCAAGGGTTTACATTTAATTATGTTTTTAGCTCCATTGGGCGCTTTGGGAGGAATGGCTTTTACGATTGGAAAGTTTGGTATTCATTCTTTATTGCCACTCGCTAAATTGATGATTTCAGTGTACGTGACCATGGGAATATTTGTTTTTGTTGTCCTAGGCTTTGTGATGCGTAGTTGCGGCGAACGAATTTGGAGCTTTTTGAAATTCATTAAGGAAGAATTATTAATTGTATTAGGCACTTCTTCGTCTGAAGCAGCTTTACCGTCGCTGATGAAAAAATTAGAGAAAATGGGTTGTTCGAAATCGGTTGTAGGTTTGGTGGTTCCAGCGGGATATTCGTTTAACCTCGATGGAACAAGTATTTACCTATCCATGGCTACCTTATTTTTAGCGCAGGTATATGGCATCGATTTATCCTATGGCCAATTATTGACCATCATTGGAGTTTTAATGGTGACTAGCAAGGGTGCCGCTGGGGTAACTGGCAGTGGATTTGTGGTGTTAGCATCGACCTTAACCGCACTTCAAGTAATACCCTTGGAGGGTTTGGCGTTATTATTAGGCGTGGACCGATTTATGTCAGAAGCCCGTGCCATCACTAATTTTATTGGCAATGGAGTAGCCACTGTTTGGATTGCCAAGCATGAGAAAGAATTTATGGCACCCGCAGCCGAAATTAAGGATTAGGCTTCATCCAATCTTCCCTCAATTTGATTTGCTTTCTTGAAGGTAAAATAAGTTCATTAATGGATTTTCTGCTCGATTGGATCGTCAACTGAAAGGGGGCAACTAATTTAATCGTTTCAAATCCCCCTTTGTCATTAGACCGTGCAATTTCTAAGGTTAATAAATCACCGGGTTTAATTTTTGACAAAACTTGTTGGGTATTTTTGACAAAATTAGGTAGGTCTACGGGCAATTCATTTACGGAAACCAGTTCGTCTTTGGCTTTTAATTGGAGTGTATTCCCAAATGGATTAACACCTAACTCGCTTCCAATAAACGCTCTTTTTGTTTCTGAATTAATGTTAAGTGTTTGAAAATCAAAGCCTAAGGTTTTGACTGTATCTTTTTTATTTGGATCGATTTCATATCCAATGCTATTAAGCCAATCATTTAATGGGATTTTTTTGTTTCCTGCCACGTAGTTATTGAAGTATTCTTTTAGGCTGGGAATCTTGGTTACTTCAATTAATTGATCAAACAATTCATCGTCTTTAAAGGATTTATTGGGACCATAAATTTTGGCTAAATCTTGCATCATTTGTTGGGTTCCATAGGCTCCATTTGATTCCTTTCTTAACAATAAATCTAGTCCAAAACCTAATAAAGCTCCTTTTTGGTATACATTGCTATATTGGTCTTTATAGGTATCTAATACCTTTTTGCTCATGTCTGTAAAGGGGATCTTATCGTCAAATTGCATTTGCATCGTCTCCCATTTCTCCTGTATCGTTTGCATGAATTGGGGCAATTTAACAAGTCCATATTTCAATTGCATATGGTGCGCCGCATATTCAGTTAGTCCTTCATATAACCATAAATGCTTGGACATTTTGGGTTGGTTAAAATCAAAATTTCCAATCTCCTCCGAATGAATATTTAAAGGGGTTACAATATGGAAGAATTCATGCGCGCAAATATCTAAAATAGTCTGGCCCAAACCTGAAATATCTCCCTCAGGTAAATAATAGAAAGATGATTTTGCGTGTTCTAGTGCACCATAACTGCCATTTTTCAGGTTGTCCGATAAAATGATCAAAAATGCATAGCGTTGGATTGGTAAATTACCTCCCAAATAGTTTTTTTGAGCCTCTAAAAGCGGCTTAATTTTTTGTGCTATTTCCTCTGAGATTAAGGTTTTATTGGGACTAAATAAGGAAATAACGATTTCTACGTTTCCAATTTTTAGTAGGGTCGTATCTGCCTTCGCATACATAAAAGGGGAATCCACGATTTCATAATATGAATTTGCCTTGAAAATATCTTGGGTGGGACTGCTTTTACTGTCGCTTTTCAACGAGGAAGTGCCCACCATAAATGTGGGTTTATTAATTTCTAATTCGATTTTATTTTTTTCAAATCCTTTGAAATAACCTAAAAATCCATGTGTGTTTAAGGCAAACAAAGTATCTTTTTGGAAGGAAGTTCCCGCGGGTTCAAAAACATATTCGCCGTCAATTTCCGGGCTATCCCAAGTGTCATCTACTTGGTATGTAATGCGAGTTAATTTACCTGCATTTTTAATTTGGTATTGATTCACATTCTTTTTTACGACCGATAAACTTTTTCCCTGAGCATCAAAGGCTTGGAAATCACTAATAAATCTCCCAAAGTCATAATTGGCATACGTACCCGGAACAATTTTAGGGAAGAAAAAGTCAATTTGATCTTGCTTGAATTTGGGTGTTTTTACTTGGACACTTAATTTATCGTTGGCGAGTTTATTCAAATCAATGGAATAACCAATGGAATTTTGTCCAGATAAGTAAATGCTGAAGAGAAGGAACGAAGCGATGAATAGATATCGAACGTTTTTAGCTTTTGTAATTGATTGCATCTTTGGGTTCTATTTTTTTGATAAATAAGGTAGGTATGGTAATCGTTAGGGCGACTAATAGACATGTTCCTACATTGACATATATCCAGGTAGGTGTATCCCAAAGTATGGGTACAGAGTTCATATAGTAATTTTCAGGATCTAATGGGATCAGTTTATAGGTAAATTGAACGTAGCAAAAAAGAATGGCGATGATATTCCCTATCACTAATCCTCTGAGCAAGATAAAGAAACCGTTCCACCAAAAAATGGTTCTTATTTGTTTTTGAGAGCTGCCTAATGCTTTTAACAAACCCACCATGGGTATTCTTTCCATGATTAATACCCAAAGTGTGGCAATGAGGTTAAAGCAGGCGACTACGAGAAGCAAGGAAATAAAGATGACAATGTTGCGGTCCAACATATTCATCCAGTCAAACAAGGATGGATACAATTCTTCAATGGTCTCTAATTTCCATTCGGTGGGCAAATCCTTTTCTAAATAATAGGCCGATTGGTTCAAGTCAGCACCTTTTTTAAGAATGATTTCATAACTACCTAGGGAATCAGAACTCCAGCCATTCATTTTCCCTACCCAATCACGATCTGCTAGGATAAAAATTTTATCTAATTCATCTAATCCCGTTTCATAAATCCCGGTTACGTTAACTTTTCTGGGTCGCTCCGGTTGGCTTAAGAAGTATAAAATTAGACTTTGATTGATGCTTGTTTTTAATTGTTTGGCCAGAATCTGGCTAATGATTACATCTTGAGAATTTTTAAGGTAGGGGAGACCTTGAATAAGGTTTTTTTTGATTTGCGCTCGTGGCATATCCTGCCCAATGCCTTTAATGACTATTCCTGCTAGTCCCGTTTTACCTACCAATATACCAGGTTTCTGAATGTGAGATTGGACATGATCGATGTAGGATAGTTGGGCCACGGACTTTTCCCAATCTGTGTTTTTATAAATCGGACTTTCTGAAACCGAATGATTCCCACTGATTTTACTTACGCGTATGTGTCCTGAAAAACTAGTTAATTTTTCCTGAATGGCCGATTTGAAGCCAAATAGAATGGAGAAAGCAATCAGAATAATGCTTATGCCTAGTGATATTGTTCCTACGCCAACCCACGTAACGGTCTTAGAAAATGAAGTTTCTTGTGTGTTTCTAATCCGACGAGCTACGAATAAGGGGAAATTCATTTTTAAATCACAAGTTTATAATGCTAAAAAAATATCTGATATTTGATCTGATATTTTAACACGCAAAGAAAATGCTATTGCTTCGATTCTACAAGCTAATCTTGTTATTGTTCATTTTTTATTCATTGCCAGGCCAACAATCTGGCAATCCTATGCCAGGTGCTTATTCCACAAGATCATATTTGCATTTATTGAAGAACAAAAAGGTAGCCTTGGTTGTCAACCACACTTCTTTTATTTTAAAGACACATTTGGCGGATAGTTTATTGGCTTCCGGCGTTCAAGTCACTAAAATTTTCGCCCCGGAGCATGGATTTAGAGGAAGCGCAGATGCTGGGGCACATGTGGACGATAGTGTAGATCAAAAAACAGGATTGCCCATTGTTTCCTTATATGGATCACATAAAAAGCCAAACCAGGAGGATTTTAAAAATGTGGAGATGGTTGTTTTTGATATTCAAGATGTAGGCGTTCGGTTTTATACGTATAGTTCTACGCTTCATTATGTGATGGAGGCTTGTGCTGAAAATAAGGTGCCATTGCTCATTTTAGATCGTGCAAACCCTAATGGTCATTATGTTGATGGGCCCGTTTTGGAACGTCAATTTGCCTCATTTGTTGGCCTAAATCCCATTCCAATTGTGCATGGTTGTACGCTGGGAGAGTTAGCGAAAATGATCAATGGCGAAGGTTGGTTAGCGAATCAGGTAGTTTGTGATTTGAAAGTTATTCCGGTCCAGAATTATTCGCATGACGCTTTTGTGCACATTTCGATTCCTCCATCCCCTAATTTACCCAATGATCAATCCATTGGATTATATCCTTCACTTTGTCTGTTTGAAGCGACGCCCGTAAGCGTTGGCCGAGGAACTAAAACGCAATTCCAAGTAGCTGGACTTCCTTTGGACGGCGCGGGAGATTATCAGTTTACACCTGTGCCTATGGCTGGAGCGATGGATCCACCGCAAAAAGGTAAACTTTGTTTTGGGTTTAATTTGACTACGGTACCTGTGCGCCAATTGGGTTTCAGTTTAAAATACTTGCTTTATTTTTTCAATAAAATGGGTAGAAGTGAAAGTTTCTTTTCTAGCCCATCTTTTTTTGATAAACTGGCCGGTACAGATACCTTACGCAAGCAAATGATAGCTGGCCAAACGGAATCTCAAATTCGTGCTTCTTGGGAACCCGCTTTAAAAGTTTATTCTCAAATGCGCTTACGTTATTTATTATACAAATAGATTTTTCTAACGGAATAATCGGTTTTTGATTGAAATTTCCGACCTTTGCTGTTTATTTTTTACCAATTCGTATGACGGAAAAGATTATTATCCTTGACTTTGGATCTCAAGTAACTCAGTTGATTGCTCGGCGTGTCCGAGAAATTAAAGTGTATTGTGAGATACACCCTTTTAATAAAATCCCAGTTTTAGACGATTCTGTAAAAGGGATTATTTTGTCAGGTAGCCCTTGCTCGGTTCGTGATGCGGATTCGCCAAGCATTGATTTGACTTTATTTGGTGATCGGCCAGTGTTGGGTATCTGCTATGGAGCTCAATTATTAGCTCATTTGGGAGGAGGATCTGTGCAGGCATCTGCGCATCGGGAATATGGAAGGGCACACATGGATTCGAAAAAGCCAAGTGCCTTATTGAATGGATTATCAGCAAAAAGCCAGGTATGGATGTCTCATGGAGATACCATCATGGATTTGCCAAAGGAATATGAGGTGATTGGAAGTACAGAAACGGTGCGCGTGGCCGCATTTTCACATATATCCAAACCGATATTTGGAATACAATTTCATCCTGAAGTGACTCATTCTACGGAAGGAGGCGAATTAATTAAGAATTTTGTTGTGAGTATATCTGGATGTTCACAAACTTGGACTTCTGATTCCTTTGCCGAAACTTCGATTGCCGCTTTAAAGGAAAAATTGGGAAATGATAAAGTTGTTTTAGGCTTATCAGGTGGAGTTGACAGTTCTGTAGCGGCCGTTTTATTGCACCGGGCGATCGGTAAAAATCTATATTGTATTTTTGTCGACAATGGATTATTGCGTAAAAATGAGTTTGAACAGGTGTTAGAATCGTACCACACTTTGGGATTAAATGTGAAGGGAGTTGATGCCAAAAAGCTTTTTTATGATGCGTTAGCTGGACTTTCTGATCCGGAGGAAAAACGTAAAGCGATAGGGAAAACGTTTATTGACGTTTTTGACCAAGAATCCCATTTGATCGAAGGTGTTTCGTGGTTAGGCCAAGGAACTATTTATCCAGATGTCATAGAAAGTGTCAGTGTAAATGGTCCTTCGGCCACGATAAAATCCCATCATAATGTGGGTGGTTTGCCTGATTTCATGAAATTAAAGGTGGTGGAGCCTTTGAATACACTGTTTAAAGATGAGGTGCGGTTGGTCGGTAAGACATTAGGCGTTCCTCAAGAAATTTTAGGGCGTCATCCCTTCCCTGGACCAGGTTTGGCCATCCGAATTTTAGGAGATATTACCCCAGAAAAAGTCGATATTTTGCAAAAAGTGGATGCCATATTTATTAATGGTTTGAAGCAAGATGGTTTATATGATCAAGTCTGGCAAGCTGGAGCTATTTTATTGCCTGTTCAGTCGGTCGGAGTGATGGGTGACGAACGTACTTATGAGCAGGTTGTAGCTTTGAGAGCTGTGACAAGTTTGGATGGAATGACGGCAGATTGGTGCCATTTGCCCTATGAATTTTTAGGACGTATTTCCAATGAAATTATTAACCAAGTTAAAGGAGTGAATCGAGTGGTCTATGATATTTCGTCTAAACCACCGGCGACGATTGAGTGGGAGTAGTTTTTTTAGGTAATACCTATTACCTAATACCTATTACCTAATACCTATTACCTAATACCTATTACCTAATACCTCTTACCTAATACCTAATACCTATTACCTAATACCTCTTACCTAATACCTTACCGTGTACAGTTCTGCTAAATACAGAATGGTTTCCGTAGCTTTTTGCATATCTTGAACGGAGACCCATTCTTCTTTGCTATGAAAAGCATGTTCACCAGCAAATATGTTTGGACAGGGCAATCCCATAAACGTCAATCTTGAACCATCGGTCCCGCCTCGAATGCTCGTTGTTTCTGGTGTTAATCCAGCTAATTCCATAGCTTCCATCGCTAAAGAAATACATAATGGATGGTCTTTTAAGATCTCATTCATGTTGCGATATTGTTCTGTTTGAATGAAATCGGCTGTGCTGTTTGGATAATTCTTTAATACATTGGCGGTAATTTCTTTGAGTAAGTTGCCGTATTCAATCAATTTCAATGTATCAAAATCCCTCAAAATAAAGTCTATTTGAGCTTCTTCCACATGACCCTGAATATCCACTGGATGAATAAATCCTTCCATTTTTTCGGTTGTTTCCGGACTTAGATTTTCTTTAGGAAGGTTTGAGATAATGTCAGAAGCTATTTTTATGGCGCTTTCCATTCGACCCTTGGCAAATCCTGGATGCTGCGAAATTCCCTTAATTTTAATGGTAAATCCATCCGCAGAAAAAGTCTCATTTTCAAGATGTCCTCGTTTCTCGCCGTCCAACGTATATCCATATACGGCATTTATTTTTTGAATGTCAATGTGGTCCGTTCCTCGGCCTACCTCTTCATCAGGAGTAAAGACGATCGAAATAGGACCATGCTCAACACTCGGATATTGTTGCCAAAAAGCCACTGCATCCATGATTTCTGCAACTCCTGCCTTATTATCCGCTCCTAATAAAGTTGTTCCACTCGCTGTAATGATATCATTTCCTATTTGTTCTTGTAAGTCGGGATGTTCATTGAGTCGGATGACCACAGAAGGATCATCGGGTAAAATAATGTCTTTTCCTTGATAATTTTCATGTATAATCGGCTTTACCCCCAAGCCAGAGCAATCAGGGGAAGTGTCCATATGAGCACAAAAACAGATTGCCGGGATATCATTGGATACATTGGATTCAAGTTGTGCGTAGACATATCCAAATTCATTGGTATGCGCATTCGAAATTCCTAAATCATGTAGCTCTTTGACTAAAAGCAATGCCAAATCTTTTTGTTTTTCAGTACTTGGACTAGTCGTAGATTTCGGGTCGGATTGTGTGTCAATTTTCACATATGTCAGAAATCGATCCTTTGAACTAAATGAGTATTTAGAAATTAGTTGGCGTAAATGCGTCATAGAATCAAATATTTTTGAAATATCTTTAGAAAAAATTGTGTTAATTAAATTAATTTTTACTGGATCAACAAAGGTACTTAACCTTTCAAAATTACGTATTATCTTAGCGTTTGAAATATTATTAGCCAAGCCATTTTTTGAAACTATAAACTATTCGACTTTATATCATGTCTCAAATTTCATTCATCAATTTAGACGGTCAATCATTTGAATTGCCAACATTTGTAGGTTCTGAAAATGAAAAAGCGATCGACATTGCTAAGCTTCGTGATTTATCAGGTTACGTTACATACGATCCAGGTTACAAAAACACAGGAGCAACTAAAAGTGCGATTACCTATTTAGATGGTGAGGAGGGAATTTTAAGATATCGAGGTTATAGTATTGAAGAATTGGCCGATAAATCTACTTTTTTAGAAGTGGCTTATTTGTTGATCCATGGCGAATTACCCCACAAAGCTCAATTGGATTCATTTGAAAGTGAAATAAAGCAATATACTATTTCCAACGAGGTTTTGAAAAAGATAGCTGATACGATTCCGAATTCAGTTCATCCCATGAGTGAAATAGCTGGTTTAGTGGGGCTTATGTCCGCTTTTCATTCCACTGAAGAGGCTGGCGATGACGAAAAAAACATGATGCGTTTGATGGCAACATTGCCTATCATGGCTACCTGGAATTATAAAAAAGGTTTAGGCCAAGAGGCTAATCAACCGGATACCTCTTTGGATTATTGTTCTACATTTTTACAATTGATGTTTGCGAAACCTGGTGATCCTTTTAAAGGGGATCCTGTCGTTTCAAAAGCTTTGAATAAATTATTAATTCTTCACGCTGATCATGAGCAAAATTGTTCTACGTCAACGGTTCGATTAGTGGGTTCTTCTCACGCCAATGTATTTGCATCCGTTTCAGCAGGAATCCAAGCACTTTCTGGTCCGTTACATGGGGGTGCAAACCAAGAAGTTATTGAGATGTTGGAAGCAATTAAGGCCGATGGAGGAGATACAGATAAGTACATTGCCATGGCCAAAGACAAGGCTTCTGGATTTAGATTGATGGGTTTTGGGCATCGTGTATATAAAAACTTTGACCCAAGAGCTAAAATCATTAAAAAAGCCGCTGATGATGTTTTAAAAGCATTGGGAGTGAATGATCCTGTCTTATCGATCGCGCAGCATTTAGAAGATGCAGCTTTACATGATGAGTATTTTGTCGCAAGAAAATTATATCCTAACGTTGATTTCTATTCTGGAATCATTTACAGGGCCTTAGGGATACCGACCAATATGTTTACTGTGATGTTTGCGATTGGCCGTCTACCTGGTTGGTTAGCGCAGTGGAAAGAATTAAAGACCAATAAAGAGCCTATAGGCCGACCAAGACAAATTTATACGGGATATACCTCGCGTGCGTTTGTTGACATCGCCAACCGATAAGAATTAAAATTTCTTTGTTAAAAAGCTCTTTGTTAAAAGAGCTTTTTTGTTTTATCCGCTAGGACTTACCTTTATTATGATATCACCCATTTTAAAAATTGCCATTCTTTTTTTCGTATTACATCTACAAATATTTGATGTTTCAGGCCTTGACAACAGCCAAACAGGAAATGCCACGTATTATAGTAGTCGATTTTGGGGTGTTAAAACGACGAGTGGTGAGAGGTACAATCCCTATCAATTTACAGCAGCGCATCGCTATTTTCCATTAGGGTCCTGGGTGGAGGTAAAATTCCCAAAAACGAAT